>Ga0208685_1000059_pt1 | contig 47874 bp, 66 predicted proteins | sample EasRivMeERMLT890_FD_187533 | JGI IMG/M metagenome (GOLD analysis project Ga0208685, IMG submission 187533) | Soil microbial communities from meander-bound floodplain in the East River, Colorado, USA - East River MetaG ERMLT890 (SPAdes) (version 2) | ecosystem: Environmental > Terrestrial > Soil...
GCCGCAAGTAGGCGCGCATGGCCGCAACCTGCTCTGCGGTCATGGTATCGCCATGTAGATACGCCTCGATGGCAGGGCGCAGCACGCCGCTTGTCTCGTCCATCCAAAAACCGGGCGCGCTCATGTCAGCGCCACGACGATCCAGACGATGCCCATGACCGCGGCCCCGCAGAGCACCCCCAGCACGACAAGCAGGCGCATAGCGCCGTCGATGTCCGGGACCATCATGGCTTGCCCCGCGGCGGCACCAGCGAGCCGGGGTAGCCGTCCTCCTCCTGAAAGTGGTGCCCGGCCTCCCACGGCCCGGTGCGGGCAACTTCGCCCTCGAACAGGCGGCGGAGGTAGTAGGTGTCTCGCCAGGGGTACGCGCTGCCGCAGGCCTGGCACCAGACGTAATGATCGCGGCCTTGACCGTCCTCGCTCTGCCGCTCGGCGAACCATTGCCAACGGCAACCGCTCGCTTGGCAGGACATCTCGCGGCGCAGGAACGCGGCGAAGCCGGGGCCGACGTCTTTAATCGGTGCCGAATGCTGTGACTCTCCCTCCCACGGCCCGGTGCGGGCGGCCTCGCGCTGGCAGCGGGTCAGCACCTTGTCGATGACGGAGCGGGCGAGAACTGGCAGCAGTAAATCGAAACGGTCGCGCTCGGTGAGTAGCCCACGGCCCTCATGCCAAAGCTCAAGGGCGTAGTCGATCCCGGCGGGGCTGGTCAGATTGTCGTAGATCGCCTCGGCGAGGTCGCGCTCGCGCTCGCTCATGGCGGCGCCTTCCGCGTAATCGCGGCATCTCGGGCAAGGAGTGCGTCATCTAATGCGATGAATTCCTCGCCGGGGCTTGCCTCACGCGGTGATTGGCGAAGCCTGCTGCCACGGGTCGCGAGCCCGTCCGGTCCGGATGTGTTGGCCGCGCTCCAACATTCGGAGAGCGCGTACTTATGCGGGCACGGCCTCGGCGCCTCGCTCGGCGCGCAGGTGCAAGAGCGCAGCCGCGTCCGCGCCCTAGCGCGCTGCATCGCCTCCAGCACGAGCGACGGCGGCGCCGGGTGCGGCCCGAGCGGACACAGGCTCACATGCACGACCAGGCCCTCCGTGGTGCGCTGCGGGCAGCGGCAGCCGGCGATGGCGGCCACGCGCTCGCGCTGCAATTCGGCCATGCGCTCGGCGATGCCGGGCTGCTCGCACATCGGGAGCCGGCCGCTCATGGCAGCACAAGACCGGGGCCGGGGTAACCCTCATTAGTAATGAGGGTTGTTTCATCCGCATCAAGCCGCGTCAGGCCAACACGAAATGGACCTGGCGGCATCGGGTCGTTGCGACCGATCTCGCCCAATCCGCTCATCGCACGTTTCCGGACGATCTCGGCGCGGATCGCCTCGGCGAGGTCGCGGTCGTCGCTCAATCCGCCTCCAGGCTCAGCGAGCGCAGCTGGTAGTGCAGCCGCTCGGTCTGCCGCAGGAAGTCGAGGAGGGCGGCGTAATCGCGGGCCACCGCATTCATCGCGCCGCCATCCACATGCTCGACGGTCAGCCGGTAGCGCTTGCCGGCCTCGGGAAGCACTTCCACCCTGCCGCCCCGCAGTTGCGCCTTCTGCCCGGTGGCCAACCGAATCTCGGTCATCGGCGACTCATTATATATACCGCGGCAGCGCTCACTCGGCAGCGTCCCGGTCGGTCGGCTCCACCACTTCCTGCAATTTCGGCCGGCTCGGCCCCCGGTGCTTCGCCATCTTCCGCACGCTGTGAGCCGTCACCACGGCCTCCAGCTGCATATTGGCCAGAACCGAGCGCAGGTCTTCGATAGCCTCCCCGACCTCCTTGGAACCCAGTATCCTGGCCCGCTCCAGCTCGCTGTCCGGCGCGTCTCCGGCGAAGAGTATCTCGATCCGGTGGGTGGTCACGGCCTCTCCTTCTCTGTCTTCGGAGAATTTAGCCCGACTTTCGACCGCCCACAAATGGAAAGGCCCGCAACAGGGGAGCTGCTGCGGGCCTCTCGCGTGCGCCCTTGACCTTTGGGGGGATCTGGCGCGTGGTGTCGGACCAACCACGGGGACACAGGTGTCAGATATGCCAGATTCGACCCAAAAGCAAGGACCCGGCTGATGGCATGAGCAGGAACGCAGCCCATTGGTGGCGCGATCTTCGGATCAGACTCCACTTCCTCGGCAGTAAACGGCTCGATGACGGCCAGTGGCCGGTCGCGCTCAAGCTGGCAGAGGAACGTTTGATGTCGCCGCAGGACGCGGCCGACATCGTTCACGCAGCACGACAGGCTCAGCCATGACAAACAAAACCCCGGAACTGGACGATTCCGGGGCTTTGCCTGCTTGACCCGGTCGCAGATCCGGCTCTAAGCTGATTTCTGGTCAACGGCGTGCTAGCGCCTCGCAGAAATAACCAATGACAGATAGACAATCCCCACCGAGAAGGCAAGCCTGCAGCGAAGCCTTCTTGGCCGCCAGGGAATTGCTCTTCGAGACAGTCCTCGAACGCCAGGTTCGCTCAGGCGAGGTTGTGATGCGCCTCAGCACGCCCACCGTGACAGGTGGCAAGTGCGCCGCCGGCCACTCCCTCGACGACGAGATCCCGTTTTGATGAGCAAGGTCGCACAGCTGCGGCCGGAGCCAGGCATTGTCTGCCGGCGATTGGCGCGCGTGGACAAGGGGTCGCTGATCGGCTCGTGCGATCTGGAGATCGTGCGCTGGCACCTCCTGCTCTACGGCTGCACCTGGGTCAACGGCAAGAACGGCGAGTTTATCGGGTTGCCGTCGCAGCGCTACGTTCAAGACGGAAAAGCTTCGTATAAGCCCTTGATTCAATTCTCGTCCAAGGAAGCGTCCAGGCGTTTTCAGGAAGCGGCTCTGGCAGCCGTCAGGCTGATGGCGCGATGAGTGAGTTTCGTGGCTCCCGGCGGCTGATGGCCCGCGCCCGGGACGCGAACCGTGTCAACCAGACCCGGCGCACCACCACGTCGCTATCCAAGGACGAGTTGGCCCTGAAGAAGCGCCTCGCCCGCGAGGCCGCGCTGGCAGGCTCGGCCCCGTACGACAGTAGCCCACGCTTAGTAAAACAGGCCCCGAAGCAGCAGGCGTAGAGTTTATCGGCTGGGTTAAAGGCCCATTGCCGTCACCGCCTGCCGCCAGCGATAGCTGGTCCGCCGCCCAACAAAAGACCCAGCCGGCTCTCGGCTCGCGCTCGCCCCGCGTACCCCCGAGACCGTACAGGATCACTAGAACGCATACGCATGTCGTGCGCGCGGCCCGAAGCGCCTCTCCGGATTGAGCGAGAGAACGCACAACCGCGCCGGGGGATGTCGCCCCGAACAAACGGACAGGCCCATAGGGGGGTGGGGCGGCCTGTGCCCGCAACAAGCCGGAAACGTCTGCCCTTGCGGAAACGCAAGGGAAGATGCTGCCAAAAAGGGGCATGTGTGGCGACCCGCCTCCCGCCCTTCGGGCTGCCGACCGCACCACCGTATAGGCGACCAACTCGCAGGGACAAGAAAAGGGCTGCCAACAAGGCGACCCCGACAGCCGCCGTCCCGGTGAAAGACCCCAACCGTCCCAGCTGGTGGTGCGGCCAGTAGGGCGAAGCCCGGGGATCGAGACCACCACAACTCCCACACCCATCGACGGTCTCGAAAACCCGCCCAGGTTGTGACGGGCGCCCCAACCGACAGCGCCCGATTTCGAAAATCGCCGGCGGTTTGTGAGAGGGCTCGGCTACAGGCGATCTTCGATTTCGAAAACCGTCTCCGGTTTGAGAGAGGTCTCTCAATTTTCCCGCCGCCGTCACCGGATGCGGCAGAATTCCCGAACGGAACGGGCCGACGCGATGTCGCTGGAAGCCCGAGGGAAGCCCGGCAGCTGCCGAGTGTCGGAAAGTGGCGGAAACGTTGGGGTTTGTGGCTTGGAGCTACCGTTGGCTACGCTGTAACTGCGCCCGCGCGAGGGGCGGAAGGGACAGGGAACCTGACCTATTTGGTGACGTCGGACTTGACCTAACCGGGTAGGTGGTGGCACTCACGCGAGGGTGCGCACACATCATGGGCCTACCGAGTTCTGCGGTGCTCGCAACCGATCTGGTTTGCCGTGTCGGCACCGGCCGATGGTCAACCGTCGGCGGTGCAAGCTGCATGGCGGGGTATATCGGGTAGGGGTCCACGCTCGATCGACCGCGGCCTCGCGCTTGGTCATTCGGGCTCGGCAGGGTTTATTCAAGGCATTTGGGTTAGCGTGGTATGGGGGTCGGACGCCTGGTGTAGGGAAGGTAGTGCGACGGATGGACGAAGCGTTGACGTTGACGGGTCAGGTATTGGAGGTTCTGGAGGATACGGCTGTGTTGCCGGCGATTGGTGGTCGTGAGCATTCGGAGACGTTGCACGACGGTTCGTTGCGTGGGTTGGTATTGCAGCGGGATACCGTAATATTGGTCCAGCGTGAGATTGACGCGGCGATGGCGGCTGGTGCGGGGGCGTCGTCTGTGGTTGACGACAAGGGTCGGGTTGTACCGACGGCGGCGATTGACGTGAAGTTGTTACGGGCGGGGAACGAAGCGGCTCGGATGCTGACGACATTAGCGGTGCGTGTGGCGGAGGGGGCGTTCAAGGCACAACAAGGCTCCCAGCTGGTTCAATTGCTGGAAGCCTTGAAGGCGGCGCAGGAGAAGAAGCGGGGTTGAACCCCGCGTTTGTTATCCTAGCGAGGAACCGGCGCGATAGGCGGCGGCATTACGCGCGGGCTTGCCGGCTTTTGCAACATCGCGATAGTGGTGGTGCACAAGAGATTGCACGGCAGCATCTAGCGACAGGTGAAAGACATCGAAGCTGTCTCGGTTGGCGAGCCAATAGACGCCGACGGGCTTGCCGCGCGACCACCCGTCGGTGAATAGCGATACGGCACCGATATACTTACCATCGATATGGATGGCGTGGTCGCGCGGACCGAGGTTGGTGATCGTGTAAGGCATGAGTGAGTCTCCGTGGTTGGTGTCCTTAATATAGGGGATTTATATACTTTACTCCCTTGGCCTCAAGCGGTATAATCGCCGCAGAAACCAAGGATGGATGAGCCGTGAGCCGTAGCACCATATCGACCTTTCAACTGTTCCAGATGATCCCCGATGCGGAAACCGCGCGCGTCTATCTGGAAAGTCGCCTGTGGCCCAATGGGCCGCGTTGTCCTGTCTGTGCCTCTGGCGAGAGGATTACCGTTCGCAAGGGCGGATATTACCGCTGCGCCGCCTGCCGCGAGGACTTCACGGTTCGTACTGGCACCATCTTTGAGAGGTCGCACGTGCCGCTGCACAAGTGGGTTTACGCGATGTACTTGCTCGTGACGGCGCGCAAGGGCATCAGCAGCATGCAGTTGGCGAAAGAGATCGGCGTTACCCAAAAGACTGCATGGTTCATGCTGCACCGGCTCCGGGAAGCCTGCGGCACCAAGCTCCAGAAGCTGGCCGGGATCATCGAGATTGATGAAACCTATGTCGGCGGCATCGAAGCCAACAAACACGAGCGCAAAAAACTGAGAGCCGGTCGAGGCACAGTCGGCAAGACCGCCGTCATCGGCATGCGGGAGCGTGGCGGCAAGACAATCGGCAAGGTCGTTACTGCCACTGATCAGGAAACCGTGCATCGGGTTATCCATGAGAACGTCGAGGTCCGCTCGACCCTGCATACCGATGAGTTCGCAGCCTATCGTGGCCTTGGCGGGCTGTTCTTCGATCACGAAACCGTCAATCATGGTGCCGCAGAATTTGTCCGCGACGATGTGACGACCAACAGCATTGAGAGCGTGTTTGCCGTTCTCAAGCGCGGGCTGATCGGCGTCTATCATCACGCCAGCCCTAAGCATCTGAGCCGGTACGTCGATGAGTTTTCGTTCCGGCTGAACGAAGGCGACGTTAAGCGCCATACGCTGGACCGCCTCGACAGCTTCGTTGTTGGCGCGGCTGGCAAGCGCCTAACATACAAGGCGCTCGTCCAGTGACCTACACGCTCTCTCCCGATGGGAAGGCAATCACCTGCCATAAGTGTGGGATGACCAGCCACAATCTGAATGACGTAGAGAAGCATTATTGCAGTAAGTGCCGCGTCTTTCATGATGACATGAAGGTGCTCGACGCCATCGCGGATATCGTTCTTGCCTATCGAAAGCCGAAGTCATGACACTCGCCGCCTCCCAAAATCCATCAGAGCCATTTCGTAACCTTGCATTATGGGTACGCGCCCTACAACAAGAGCCTGCGTTGAAGGACTATCAACTGGAACTAGGCATCATGGCTAAAAAGCTCTCTGATGCCCATGACGTGTTCTTTTCGCTTGGTGAGATGATGACAATTTGGCGTTCGGCGCGGATGCTGGATCACCATCCCGAGTACCTGGGTGCATTTGAGCGGGCGCAGACGGCTTATCGAGCGGCCCGTGGCGAGCCATTACCCAACCTCGCAACAGAGGATGAACAAGATGCACCGGTCACACATGAGCAATGAGCTTTTAGAGTTAATGCGGCGACAGTGGCAAGAGCTTTTCCGGGGGATGCCGGCACGGGACACGCAACGGATACTGCGGCAAATGCCGTGTGGTGAATGCCATCTGGCTGATGGGGAAACCTGCGACATCTGCGGAGCATATCATGCGGCGAGAGAGTTCAATGATCCGTAAGCACGAGACATACCTTGGCGATGGTGTCTATGCCTGGACTGACGGTTATCAACTATGGCTTAGGACGGAACGAGATGATGGCGAGCATACAATCGCTCTTGAGCCTGCCGTATTTGCTGCGCTGATAACATACGAGAAGAGGTTACGAGTGCCACGGGAGTCAAATATATAAGTCCCTAATATAGGGCATTGCGTCGGCTTTAGGTGTTTCGAGATGTTTCAAGGTGTTTCAGGCATCTGAAACAAGATGAAACATGATGAAACACCGTTGGGGAATAGATTGGACTATCTCTGTGGGATCAACCACGGAGATACGCTATGTCCGATCTTTTCCACTTAGCTCTTAAATCGCGCAACGAGAAAACAGGTCCGATCCCAGTCTCGACAAGTCCGGCTAATACTTGCCCGGATTCTTGTCCGTTTAAGAAGCGGGTCGTCGTCGTAGACGATGCCGCCACGGAAGAGGGCGGCGGGTGTTATGCGGCTGGCGGGCCTTTGGCCATGCATTGGGCGCTGGTTAGTGCTGGCAAGCGTGGCGTGCCGTTTGATGCATTCCTGGCCAGTGTTAGTGCATTGCCGGCGCTGCAGCTGTGGCGTCACGATCAGGCGGGTGATTTGCCGGGGCGGGGTGATGCTATCGATGCCGATGCATTGATGCGGCTAGTTGGGGCGAACCGTGGCAAGCGGGGGTTTACCTATACCCATAAGCCGCTGAGCGTTCCGGGCAATGCGGCGGCGGTCGCGGCCGCGAATGCCGGCGGGTTTACCGTCAATCTGTCGGGCAACAACCTGGCGCATGCTGACGAGCTGGCCGATGCGGCGGTCGGGCCCGTGGTTAGTGTCGTATCGATGGAATATCAGCGGCGGGAGAGCGGGTCTGGCAAAAACCATCAATGGCTAGAATCATTGGCGGAATATCGGGCCCGCATTGCGGCATTGCCGCAGGTGACACCGGCGGGCCGGCCGGTTGCGGTTTGCCCGGCAACCTACCTGGACGACAAATCGTGCGCCAATTGCGCGCTGTGCGCTGTGCGCGACCGCAAGGTGATCGTGGCGTTTCCGGCCCATGGGTCGGGCAAGGCGAAAGCCGATAGCGTGGCGCGCGCCTAAGGAGGCGCGCTGCATGTCACCCCATCAGACCAACCACAAGGATCATGGATCATGGCGAAATACATGGCGAAATACACGGCGGAGATATCGGGGCACTCGTGGCGACAAGGGCCGGTCGCCGAATTCGACACGGTGCGCGAGGCGCGGCAATGGGCCGAGAGCTACGGTCGGACGGCGGACAGATGCACGATCCGCGACGCCAGGGGTCGGGAGGTTGGGCTGCATTGCCGCGACACGGCCGGCAACGGCATGCGCTGGTTTCGGGCGGGGCTAGGCCGATGAGCGGGGATGACGGGGTTTATGACCGGCCCAAGGGCGAGAGAGCGCATGCGGAGGCCGCCTATGCGATGTTGGCGCGGTCTCTGGACGGCACCGTCGCCGATGGCGAATGGTGCCTGGAGCTGGCCGCGCGGCGTCTGGAGCAATGGGGCGATCCGGGGCTGGCGGACCAGGTGCGGGCGCTGTGCGAGGGGTGGTACCCGGTGGATTCGGAGATTCGGGCGATGATGGTCCGGGTCGAGGAATTGATCGAGGCGCCGGAGCCGGCCATGACCGTCATCGGCTCCTTGGATGGCATTACGGGCACAGGGGAGAAGGACAATGGCTGAGGCAGGGCGAGACGAGGCATTCGAAGCGGTTATCGAGGAGATAACGCGGCAGCAGCGTGAGGCTGGGATGCCGTTTGAAGATGCGCTGAGGCTAGAGCGGCTGATCGTGACCTATGGCAGCTTTTGTGCCCGCGAGGCGCGGGAACGGGCCTGGGATTCGGCTCAAACAAATTTGATGTCGAGTGACTGGAGGCCGGCCGGCAAGACAACAAAGTTTGTCCCGTTGTAGCTGATGGCTCCGGTAGTGCTATGGTAGGCGACCAATGCCGGATTGGCAAAGATCGAGCTACTAAGCTGCACCGTATCGTTGACACTGTTGAAATCAAAACAGGTGTCGACGTTGTTCTTCCCCAACGGTGTGCTGAAGGCGATGGTGTCGTGACCATTGCCGGTGACAAGGGTGTCCCTGTTGCGTTTGCCGTCGAGGAAATCGTTGCCGTCGCCGCCCACCAGCGTGTTCCGGCCAGGGCCGCCGATCAGGACCAGATCGGGGGGTGGCGGAACCACCTCGAACGGGTGCGACTCATCCAGCACCGGGGCTGCGGTGAGGAAAATTGTTCCAGTATCGTTGACAGGAAGCTGGGCGTCGGTCAGGCCGAACACGTCGTTGTTGCTGAATGTCGGAACGACACTGGTAAAGTTGAACAGGGCGCGGTCACTGGCGCTGTCGTTGTTGTTAATGATCACGTTGTTGTCGATGACGAGGCTGTTGCTGCTCCAGAGCAACCCCTCTGCACCATAAGCGATCAACGCCGGGTTTTGCGTATTGGTCCCTTGCTCGATGACGTTGCCGGTGATCGTGGCGTTGCCGCCGTTGGCTATATCGATATTGTAGCTGCCCGACCCGTCCTCGTTCTGAATGCGGTTGTTGATTATCGTCGTATTGGCAGCCCGTGATTTGATTTCGTGACCGACTAGGGTGCCGTGGAAATAGCTGTCGGTTATAGTGACGCTATTAATTGCGCCAACATATAACCCGTGAGTATTACCGACGCCATTGCCATTAAAAGCAAACTCGCAATTATCAATGACTAGATCGGAACTTGGGTCGCTGGCCGTCAGTATTCCATTTTCATTATCGTGAAAATAGCAGTTGGCGAGGGTCAGATCGCCGGTTTGCATGCGAATGCCGGCGCCGTTGGCGTCCGGCACGGCAGCGCCGCTAAACTCGAACCCGTTGATCGTGATATTGCCGTCGGTGGTGAAGATCGCCTTGCCGTCGGGCGGCGGCACCGTGGCCTGCATGTGCACCATGCCGCCGACCGCGGTCAGCGTGATGTCGGTGGTGATGTGGGCGAAGTCGTTGGTGTAGGTGCCGGCATCGACCAGGATCGTGTCGCCGTCCGCCGATGCTGCGATGGCGGCGGATACGGTCTGGAACTCTTTGTCTGCGCCAACGGTCAGCGTGGTCATGAACGCACCCTGGTTATCGTCGGGGGGTTATCGCAGGAGTGGCGGCGGAGCCGCTAGTCGGCTAGTCGGTGTAGCCGTAGCGCGCGCTGGCGGCGGCGACCTCCGGGGCGTTCATGTGATACACCCCACGCTCCCAGCGTATCGGCAATTCCAGGTCGGCGGGGCCGTAATTCGACTTCCTCGACGACAGCATGAGGCCCAGCGCCTTGTCTTTGTGTAGGTAGAGCCTCGATCTGACGCCGTTGTGCCAGGCGACCGAACCGGATTCGCCGGTGCCCAGCGCCTGCCCGGCGGCCGAGGGGTGCTTCACCAGGATGACGGCGCCCTGGATCGCCACGGCGAGCCGGCGCAACTGGTTGAGGAACTGCACCACCTGCTGCTCGTCGTTCTGATTGCCGCCAAAGGTCTGCGTCGCGGTATCGATGACGACGTAGGTAATCCCCTCGTCCAGGCACTTATGTAAGAGCCGCTCGAACAGGGTCGTAGGCTGCATCCGCCACTCTTTCTTGTCGAGGCGGGAGAGCGTGTTGTCGAACCCGACGCGCGGCGCCAGCCAGAGGCCGGCTTCCGCTATATCGGTCATCGAGAGGCCGACCGAGCGGTTGATGTCGTATTGCCGCCGCCATAATTCGTCGCCGTCATCCTCGGCGCCAAAGAATAAGGCTCGCCCCGCTTGGCATTGGAGCCCCAGAAACGGCCAGCCGAGGACGACCGAGGTGAGCAACTGCTGCATGAGTAACGATTTTCCCGCCCCGCCCGGGCCGGTCAGCAGCATGACGCTGCCGCGCACGAAACACTTCTCGACGAGCCAGTCGCGCCGGGGCGGGGTCTTGCCCTCCCAGCGCATCGGCGACAAGAGATCGAAGGAATCGGAAGGACGCGCCTCCCGCAGCCGCTCGACATCGGCTCTCGCCAGCATGTTGCCCCCCTCAACATGAATGTTTGGTGACGCCCCTTCGCCGAGCCTATTCCCCCCGGAGATAGCTCCGCAAGACGCCCTCCTCGGCCTCCTCCTCGCTCAGCGCGGGCGGCCGAAACCACTCGTCGTAGCCGGCCAGCACCCGCTCCCGCCAGGCGATCGCCAGGACCGCCCAGCCGATTCCCTCGGTCAGGTAGCCCTCCAGGATCGGCTCGTGGCACGACACCCGGGCCTGCGCCAGGATCACGAGCAGCCCCTTCTCCAATTCGGTCAGGTCGGCCGCCATCAGCCGAGCCGCCATACCGACACAACCAGCGCCTCGGTCACGGCCACCCGCCGCACCTCGTATTCATCGACCCAGCGATCATCCAGGATGACCCGCTGCCGCACCAAGAGGTCGGCGATCGGCTTGATGGCGTTGTCGATGTCGCGGGTGCGGTTGAACGGCAGATCGATCTCGATCCGGCAGCGGCCGATCGGCTCGGGCGGCCGACCGGCCAGATTGACCGCATAGCCCGCCTCGGCGACCCAGGCCCGGTAGGCGTTGGTCTTGATCCGCTGCGTACTGCCGGCGCGGTTCGTGAACAGAGCATTGGCGGAGGGCGGCACGGGGAGCCGCAGACGCAGGTCCGGCTCACTCGGCCGCAACCCCATCGCCTCCCCCGCCAGCGGACTTCCGCCCGGTTGCGCGCCCCGGGGGCCTGCCGACCCGGCTCGGCACCGGCTCGACCTCGGCCCAGTCCGAGTATAGCCGGCGCACCGGGATGCCCGTCTCGATCGAGATTTTTTCCAGCGTGCTGGTCTTAAAAAACGCGCGCGGCTGCGCCGACCGCAGACCGCAGAGCGCGTAGATGCTTTGCGCGTTCATGCCCAAGCGGAGAGCGAACATCCGAGGCTTCTCGCCCCGGTCCGCCAGCCATGTAGCCAATTTCGTTGTCATGGACAGCAATGTATCTTTTCTGATTGACAGGCGCAATGGGCGAGATTACGTTCGCCGGCATCGTGGACGTAGACGTACACATCGAGGGCCGAGATGAACCATCTCGAGGAAATCGCGCTGAAGCACGCCAAGGCCTTGGGCCGTGCCGAGGCGGCACTGGCGTACATCGCCGCCATCGCCGACCGGCCGAACGAGGTGCGGGCGGCGGTGGCCGATGTGCAGGCCGAAATCACGCGGATTATCGCTGGCGGCGAGGTGGCGGAATGAGCGAACCTCAACTGCGCGGCAGACAACAGGCATTCCTGCCACGCTTTGAAGCTGGTTACGAGCCCGAACCCAACAGCGGATGCTGGATTTGGCTTCGGCGCCTTACGCCAAAAGGCTACGGACGCATCCAGCTGGGTGGGAGCGAGGTTTATGTCCATCGTGCCGCATGGGAGTTCTTCCGCGGACCAATCCCCGAGACGCTAGAAGTTGACCACTTGTGCGGCATGCGCTGCTGCGTCAACCCCGACCATCTGGAACCGGTAACGCACGCAGAAAACGTCCGGCGGAGCGCATCAGGCGAGGTTCTCCGCGCGATGATGCTGAGTAAGCCTGCATGCCCTAACGGCCACTCCTATGCCGGAGCGCCGCTGGATGCGAACGGGCATCGCATCTGCCTGATTTGCCGGAAGGCGCACTGGAAGCGCCGCAATGCCCGCCAGGGCGCAAAGCGGAGGCTCGCACGATGCTCGGGTTAAGCAAAGAGCAGCTCGCAGCGCGGCGCAAGTATGTTCAAGCCGGCGATGCCGCCAAAATAATGGCCGGGGAGTGGCGCTCGGTATGGCGTGAGAAAAAGGGACTTGTTGATGGCGAGGATTTGTCTGGCGTGCTTCCAGTTCAACTCGGCAGCATGACAGAGCCATTTAACCTAGCGTGGGCCGAGAGAACTACAGGCCGCGAGATCAACTACTACAGCGGCAACCCGCTGATGCGCCAGATATGGCTTGCGCTACACGGCCCCGACTCAGTGGCTCTCGGTCTATACGCCAGCATGAACGAGGTGGAGTTGCAGGTTAGCGAGGCTTACCCCTGGATGGCATGCAATTTGGATGGCATGACGACGACTCCGCAAGGACGCCCCTGCGTCATTGATGCCAAGCATGTCGGTCGCTCCGACGAAGCGATGCTTCTTCGTTATGCGCCGGGCATGGTGCATCAGGCGACGGTAGCAGGTTTCGACTGGTGGGCATTGTCAGTGCTGATCGGCAACTCGAAACACGAGGTTATCTACCAAGAAGTAGATCCCCTGTACCAGGCCGAGCTGATCGCCAAGGAGCGGGCGTTCTGGCGGCACGTCGAGGCCGACGAAGAGCCGCAAGACGAAGTGGCACCAGTCGCCGCACCCAAGCCCCAACCAAAGCGCCGCGAGATCCTCCTTGACCAAATGCGACGCGAGGACTGGCCGAACTGGAGTTCGGACTTTATCGGGCTGGCAAAAACCTTCGCCCAAACAAAGTCGGCGGCTGACCTGCACGCGATCACTCGCAAGGCTATGAGTGAATTGGTGCCGGAGGATATCGGCTTAGTCTCGGTTGGATTGGTCTCCCTTAAAAGAGATGGCAGGGGCACCACGATAAGCCTCAAGAGGGCGCCAGACGATGGGGAGGGGCCATGATGAATGACAGCGACAACGACGTTGTACTAAGGCCGTCGTTCAACAGCATCGATGCGGCGTGGCGCTCATTCGCCGGGAACATCCCGGAATTGGATAGCCCTAATACAATGGCTGCGTTTGCCGCCGGGGCCAGCGCGGCGCTATCGATCATCTACCGGAATGGTTTCGCGAACTTGAGTCGCGAGCTAAAACAAATCGAGGAGGAACTGGAGCATGGCTGACATCACATGGGCCGAGTTGAAGAGCAGCAACGTTGGCCGGGTCGCCTACGACAGCGACAACGACGAGCTGTTGATCGAGTTCAAGTCGGGCAGCGTATACGCCTACCCCTCGGCCGGCGAGGCGGCATACCAAGACCTTTTGTACAGCACTTCTCCAGGCCAATATGTTTCAAGATGGCTACGCGGCCAGCCTTCGAGAAAGGTGAAGTAAATGGCCGACAAGGACACGCTTGAGCGTATAGCGGCCAACCTTGAAGAGATCGCCGACGCGCTGGGTGACATCAGGACGATTCTCAAGAAGCTGACGACCCACGCATACGGTGACCCCAACAGGCCGCTTTTGCTTCACGTTTACGACGAAAGCAGGGGAGATAATTAAAATGAGCGACACAATCAATCCGGGGGTTGGCGAGATGGGCGGGTTCAGCCATCGCTGGTCGAACCCGGCGAACGAGATATTCGGCGCGCTGGCGAAGGCGCAGGCGGGCATCAAGAACGCGCTGCGCGACAGCACTAACCCGCACTTCCGCTCGCGCTACGCCGACCTCGCCTCGGTCAAAGAGGCGTGCTGGGAGAGCCTCACCACGGCCGGGATTGCGGTCGTGCAGATGCCGATCAACGACGGCCCGAATGTCGGCGTCGTCACGCTGTTCGCGCACGGCTCGGGCCAGTGGATCGAGGGCACGGTGTACGTCGCCCCGACCAAATACGACGCGCAGGGCGTCGGGAGCGTCATAACGTATTTGAGGCGGTACGCCCTGGCGGCGATGGCTGGGGTGGCGCCGGATGATGACGATGGCGAGGCGGCTGTGGGGCGTCCTGCCGAGCGTACAGCGCCTGCAAGCGGCAATGGGGCTACCCGTGCCCCGCAGCGTCTTGCACCCGCTCCAGCGCCCTCGGACGCCGCCGCTGAGGTATCGAAGCGCTGGCGGGAGCTGGCCCACGACATCGACCTCGAGGAGGACAAGGAGAGGCTTCGCATCGCCGAGTGGGCAGCGTTCCAGACGCTGGACCGGATGAGCGCCGAGCTGGGGCCGCCGGAGGTACACGCCGAGCGGATGGGGATGCTGCAAACCCGCGCTCAGAAGCGCCGCGAGCGTCTGGTCGGATCGCTCGAGCCGTTCGACCTGAACCGATGAGCACGCGCCTGGAAGCCTTGCTCGCGGGTCTGGTCCTGCTCGGCTTCGCCATCGGCTTGGCGATCTGAATGACCGCGTTCCTCGCCGCCGCGCACTTCGACACCTTCGAGTTGGTCGCCAGCCTGCGCACCCGCTTGGGTCTCTTCAAACAGGAGGAGGCCGGCGGCGCGAACATCTGCCCGGTGCGGCAGATGAAAGGCGAGAAGTGGACGCGGCCAGCCTATGCCGCGAGCGGCAAGTGGCCGGAATTGACCAATTTGCTGCAGCGGATCTCGCGCCTGGGCGAGGCGATGGGCGGCATCGAATTGGGCATGGTCGATCTGGAGCTATTGCCTTCCGGGGCCTGCATGAACTGGCGCAAGGACGACGGTCTGCCGTTCGAGCATGCCATCATGCTGCTGCGCACCTCGCCGGCGGTGACGCTCTTCGCCGGCTCCGAGGTTGCGGCCCCAGGCATCGGATTCCTCACGATCGTTTCACGGCGGCTGCCGCGCAGCGCCATCAACCTGGGCGAGGCGGCGGCGATCTGGCTGGCGCTCGATTTCCGCAGGCGAGGGGAGAAGACGGATGGCTGAGCTGGACGTATGTCAACCGTACCTAACACCTGTTAACTCTGCCGTACATCGGCGCCGCTAGAAAGCGGCAGAAATCCTAGAAAAAACCAGCGGTACGCTTGTTGCGTCACCTCGAATGTTAATCAAAGGAGTAACACCATGAAGTACGCACTTATGGCCGCCGTCGGGGCGCTCTTGGTCTACGCTTCGCCGGCTAACGCTGTCTTGCAATTCTCTGGTACGGTTGGTGGCAACGCCGTTTCGTGCCAGGATCAGAACGCTGCCTGCGACACCAACCCGACGGTCGGCATCCTGCAGACCAACGCTCAGGTGTTTGGCGGCGTGTCATTCCTGGGAAGCTCGCAGACTCAGGTTATTGGTGGTGTTAACAGCATCAATACGACGAGTTTCCAGATCGACAACCTAACTGGCGCGCCTATCAGCATTACGCTGGCAGTCGGAGGTACGGACTTCACTGGTCCGGTAACCGACCTCTCCCAATCTGGATCTGGGACGTTTCAGAACGCTATCGGGTCTGATATCACGATGACGTTCTATGCTGATACGGCTAACACTCAGGGGGCCGACACACCTCTTGATCTCCCTGGTGTGCAGCAGTCAACCAGTGGGTTGATTACCGCTACGACTATTGCCGACTCGTTCAACTTCAACTCGACATCGGTGTTTAACGACGCCGACCTCTACTCGATGACGTTGGGGACGACGGGTACCTTGACGGCTGGTGGCAGCCTCGTTGGCCGTTCCCAGACGCAGGTGGCGATCAACGAGGTGCCGGAGCCCGCTTCGCTCCTGATCCTCGGCGGGTCCCTCTTGGGCTTCGGCGTTGCCCTCTATCGCCGCCGGCGCAACGACGACGTAATGCCGGCGTAGAAGCGCACGCGCGTAGACTGGAGAGCGAGCGAGGCTAAACTGAAAGCAGCCGGGCGGGGCGCCCGTTCAAACGCCCCGCCGGCCTAACCGCAACCCGTGTAAGGAGCACAGGGTCATGGCTAAGCCGACAAATAGCACGTCCTCTATCGTCGTCGTCCCGTTTCGGACTGATCAGCTGATCACGATCCAGCGGGAAGACGGCATCTATGTCGCCATCCGACCGATCTGCGAGCGGTGCGGAATCGACTGGTCATCCCAACTGCAACGCATCAAACGGCACCCGATTCTCGCCGAAGCCGTGGTTATGACAACCACACCTTTCACGCGTCACGGGCAGGAAGAGGCCTGCCTGAGGCTCGATTACCTCAACGGTTGGCTGATGGGGATCGACAGCAAACGGGTCAAGGAGGAGGTCCGCGCCGACGTCATCGCGTATCAGCGCGAGTGCTATCAGGTGCTGTTCGAGCACTTTTACCGCAAGACCGTCGGCTCTGGAGCGCGGCCGAGACGAGGATTGACAGAGGAAGAGCGAGCGGTGCGGGCGGACCTCGCCACGCGGCGGCAGCGTGTTAATGAAATACGGGCCGCGACACGGACGCTGCAAGAAATTCGCTTAACCCAAGGCGTTAAAGCGGCGGCAGCAGCCGCGCCCGAACTCTTTGCGCCATTCGGCATCAATCTCGAAGTCGTCGAGCCGCCGCAAGGTGAACTGCCGATTGACGACAACGGCAGGGTGCACTGAGATGGTCGAGCTGGCGATCTATATCGTGTCCACGGTAATCGTCCTCTATACCGCCGTGCTTCTGGCGGGCGCCGCCTTTGCGGCCCTTCTGTGGGCGCTAATGGCCGTGTGCATGCCGTTCGTCTGGGCTGCTAAGGGCCTGCGGTGGATGTACGCGGCTTGCGCTCGCGCGGTGCGGTCAGGTCTGCAGCTGCGCCGCCCGCCGCCGGGGCTCCCGACCTTATAGCGGCCCCGAGGGATGGGTAGCGTTGGGCCACGTTTAGGCCAGGGTAGAGAAAGCTGCCAATCGCGCCGGGGATGGCCCCGGCGATTTGGCTGCCGGCGCTCGGGTCTTCGTAACGCCGCACACTGCGGCCTATGACGCGGTTCGCCAATTCGCCGAACTCCTGCATCAGCGTATCGCCCTTGGCAAAGTCAGCATGGTGCCGGGTGTAATCCTGCTGCTTGACTGCCTCCAGCATGTCCTGCGGGGTGAACTTTCCGCCGCTGTCTGCTCGATGCGACGCCGCGCCCTTGAGGCGCATCGACATAGCGTAAGCGTAGTCGATATTTTTTAAAGCCGGAGCCAACGCCTTGTTGTTGACGTAGCTGAGCAATTCGTCATGCAGAATGGTCTGCACCATCCTTAGGCCTTCCCCGATCTCGCTGTTGCGAAACTTGGTTGCCTCCTGCCCGAGATCGCTATCGACCTTTTTATATAGCGGGCCATCCATCGTATCGGTCACCTGGTCGAATCGGCCGAGGACGCGGTTATCGATTTTTGCCTGCAGCCGCCTAACATCATCCGGCGCCATTTCCCGCATTAACTTCTGAAGTTCCGGATTATTCCAGATCGCCGCATCGACATACATCTTGTCTATCGGAGCCAGCTTCGGCAGGAGTTGGTTGTAGGCGTCAGAAATCTTCGTCTCCATGTGCTTGATCATCTCGTGGCCGGCAGGGACCGCGCGCGGCATCACCGCGCCGATCGGTTCCAGCGCCTGGCGGACGGCCGTTCGGTTGAAGTCATCGACGCTGCGCCCGACCTGGCCCTCGATATAGCCGCGCAGGATCGGGAACGCCTGCAGCTTCCTCTCGGCGCCCTGCATGCCCGTCCGCATCCCCGGCGTCAGGTTGACGCGACGCCTAGCCATCTCGGTCGCATCAACCCCGACACGCGGCGAGAGTACTGCGCCGAGCCCACCGGCCGCTCCGCCGGCCGCTGCCCCGAGTCCGGTCTGCGTCGCTTTCTCGGCCCAGTAATCGCGCTCGCTGGTGACCGGATTGAGCGCGCCGGCAGCCCCACCGCTCGCCGCGCCAACCCCGATCCTCGTCCCCGCACCGCCGCGGCTCGCTCCGATCGCCAAGGGAAGCGTTGCCACCGCCTCGCCAATGAACTCGCCGAGCCCGGCCATTCTTGGGTTGGCCCGCGCCGGAGATAGGGGCTGCCCTGGCCCCGGCGCGTAGGGGCCACGGTACTCCTGCTCGCGCTGCCGGATCGCCAGATCGGCCTGTTCCGGCGTCTCACCGGTCGCACCCGAGCGAGCACCCATTTGGCGCAGCGCCGCCCCTGGGTTCATAAACCCGTGCAGCAGGCCCTGCCACAAGGATTGCACCATGCCCGGCTGCTCGACCGGAGCTTCCGCCTCGGCGCCGACGCTGGACAGCCTCTGCCCCGCCGCAGCCGGCGCAGGAGCGTCCGGGATGTCCGACAATTTCATTGGACTGGCTCGACGTCTGGATCGTTCGGATCGCCACCGATGACGCGATACTGCCTACCACCCTTCACAATGATGTCGCCTGCCTTATAGGGCGGTCCGGCTCCGCTTCTTTGCTGTCTCGGAGGCGGCGCGGTTGGCACCGGCGCTCCACCCGAGGAAGGCGGCACAGCACCAGGCGCACTCGTCTCCGGCAGTGTCGCCGCACGCTCGCTCGTCAGCGAGAGGAAGGCTTCCCGGCCCTTCGGGCTCAACAGCTGCGTATCGAACTGCTGCTCGCGCACGGGATCGCCCCGGGCGAATTGGGTGCGCAATCCTTCGAGCCGGCCGCCGACCATGTGCTTCAGCATGGTAAAGACCCCGGCGAACTGCTCGGGGGCCAACATCGAGGGGAAGTTCCCCTGCATGCCCGCACGGTCACCACGAGTACCGCCGGTCGCAGTCAGCAGCCGCACCACCTCATCTGCCATGATATCGCGCGCCGCTTCGTAAGTTGTCGGCTCCGGTCTGCCCATCTCCCTGGCGACCTGGACTGCAACTTGGTTCGCTCGTGGGAGCTGCCCGTTGCCTAGATCCTCGGCGTATTGCTGCACCCGCAGGATGTGATCCGCCACGGTGTTGAGCGCGATGATGTTGCGACCCATGATGCCGCCGCCCATCGCCCGCATGACCGAGTCGTTCAGGATGCGGTTGGCACGGTAGTAGTCGTAGTCGGTGCCGCGCGCCCACGGATTGTCGTCGAAGAACTGCTGCCGCGATGCCTCCGCCTCGGAACGCGGCTTGGTGTCGCCGATCCTGAGAACTTTGCCTTGCGGCAGCACCCTCCCATCCGCGGTGACCCAAGCGCCCGCATCCGCATCAGGCCGCGCGCTTTCCCGAACCAGCACTTGGTTGGTTTCCGGGTCGCGGATCTCGATGTTGTGGAAAGTCGCGCTCTGCGGCGTCCTGGCCTTAATCTGTGCCTTCTCAGCCGCATTCCAGAACTCGACCTTCTTCGCGTTCTTCTGCTGCTCTGAAGCATCCGGGTTCTGTTGTACCCACTCATTGAGTTTGGTTTCAGCATCAAGCGCCAGGATGTCCGCCCGTCTCGCGCCCATGCCGGTCGCGGGCGCCCTCTTCGATACGCCATATTCCTTCTGAACCGTCAGCCGATTCTGAAAGAGCACCTCTGCCAACTCGTCAGGAGTGGCGTCTGGATTTTCTGCCGCCCACGCCACTGTTCGGCGCTTTGCCTCGGCCACGATTGCGGCATTCTGTTCACCAGCAGCTGAGCCTCCGCCGGCACCACCCGCACCAAGCTTTTGCGCGCCGCCAGGCGTATAAGGCTCGCCCGATAGCGTCGTCGCCTTCCCGGGACCGTAGAAAAGATACTGCTGGTTAGTTGCCGGATCGGTCATGATATCCGGCTTCCTCTCTCCAACACGCAAGTTGCTCTGGAATTTGGCGAACTCCACCTGCCAATCGTGCTGGCGTTGTTCCTTGTACAGTTCGAGCTGGATCTGGGCGTCCGGCGCCAGCAGCTTCTGGGCGTGCTGCAGCGCCAGGAACTTGGTGGCGTCGTCGGCCCCCGGCATCGCCTTCTCGATCTGCTGCACGAGACCCTGAATGCCCATCCGGCCGTAGACGCTCGGCGGGGTGATCCGCGCGGTTTGCTGCACGCCCTGCACGACCTGCTGCTGGACCTGCGCCATCGGGTCGGCGGCAGGTGCCGCGGTAGCAGTGCCGGGCCGAGGGGTGGCAGCGCCAAGCGGGGACGCCACGGCTGGCGGTGGCGTGCTGTAATCTGTCGGTGTCGCAGGCGGGACGGTTAGGGGCTGTCCCGTCGCCCTCGAATAGTCGGCCGGCGTGATAAGCCCCACCCCAGGTGGGGACAGCGGCCCCTCTGGCGTTGGCGCGTCCGGGGTTGGTCGAGCCCCGCCGCCTGCAACGAGCGTGTCCGGCGGTCCGGTCGGCCGAGGCGCGCCAAGCCCCGCCGCCATGTCCGTGGGCATCGCGAATTGCCCAGAGCCGGCGGCAAGATCGGTCGCCGTCCCGGCATCGCCGCCGAGGTTAAGACCCCGAAGCGCCGCTGAAAATCGTTTGTTGTAAGGCTCCCACCGACTAAATCCGGTTTCGCGGTAGATCGCGTTCGCGACAGCCTTTTGCACCTCGCGGGGCGCTGAGATTGCGGTGGGATATTGAGCTACATCGACACCGGCTTTTGGCGCAAACTCCATCCACGTCGGATTGGTGATCTGCCAATAGCCGCCAGCCGAGGATGGGCCGGTGACGCGCCCCACTGAAGGGTTGTAGCCACCCTGCGGCCCGACGACTCCCTGCATGATGTTGCGGTTGCCGCTCTCGAATTGCGGAATAAACTCGACCGGATCGTTGGGGTCATACTTATTCGTTAGCGCCCCGCCAGCCCGCATTCCGCCCCCGCCCGCCGGCGCTCCGCCACTCGGCCATCCTTGAGATCCGCCTCCCACTTGCGGCAAACCCTGAATTGGCTGCGGCGCGCCAAAGCCCCCTTGGCTGGCGACACGGAATGCCGCCCCTTGAGCCTCGCGCTGCTGCCGCAGCTGCCGCTGCTCCTCCTCGAACGCCTGCATCTGGCGCTGGGCCTGCAGCATCCATAGCGCCGATTCCTGCTGCTGCCTGTACTGCTCCGCGAACTGGCCGATGCCGGCGCCGATGGCTGCGAGCGGGAAGGCCATCGCATCACCTCACTGCGGCAGCATAGTTGACCATTTTATATCCGAGCGGCCCCTCGATCACCGCCTCGGGGTGAACCCGCTCGACCTCGTCAGCCATCAGCCCGACCCGCAGACCCTCGCTCCACTTGTAGCGGAAGAGGTAGACCGGCAGCCCGTTCTTCAGCGTGCCGATGCGGGAGATGTCGCGCTTCAGGCGGCGGTCAGACCCCAGCGCCAACATTGGCAGAGCCGAAAACGTGCTGCTGCCGAGGGACGGCAGGAAGCTGCTGCCGAATCCTGTCGCGGCAGCGGTTCCAAGACCGCCAGCACCGGCACCGCCGGAGAGACTCCCAAGGCCAAGAGACCCAAGCGTGCCGGGGAACATGCCGCTCGTCGGGTTGAACAGCATGTTGGCCCCGGACAGGAGGCCGCCAATCCCGGCAGCCTGCTGATTGAAGCCGGAGTTGGTGAGCTGGCCGCTGATCTGCGCCGCGTTCCGGCCGCCGGCCAGGTAATCCTGTAGCTGGCTCATCATCGACAGCGGCAGGTTGAACTGCTGATTGCCGAGCTGGGTCGTGCCGGTCAGTTGCTGCAGCAGGTTGGCCAAGCTGTTCTGCGCGTTGCCGCCGATCGTCGCGCCGGTCGCGTAGGGCAACCCTCCGAACTGCGCGGTGTTTTGGGCGAGGTTCTGCCCCAGGCCCTGCGCCTGCCCGAGCGCCGAGCCAAGGCCCGACAGCAGCGTATTGCCCGCCCCGACGCCGGAGATCCCGGCCTGGTTCTGGGCCCCCAGCGCCTTCAGGATCGAGTCGATCTGCGACAGGTAGGTCTGGCCCGGCAGCGCGGCCGAGGTCGCGGCGAGACCCGGTGCCTGCTGGAACAATGGCGAGGCGGCTCCCGCCGCAGAGGTCTGACGCCCCAGCTGCCGGTCCTGCCAGTCGAGATCGAAATTGGTCAGCGCGGTGTTGGCCGTACCAGCGCCGTAGGGCGAGGTGCCGACGCCACTCATCGCGTTCAGCGCATTCGCACGGTCCATCGTGCGCTGCTGCCCCCGGTTGAACAGCGCTGATTGCGGGTCGAACCCGGACATCATGATGCCCTGACCCATGCCGTAAAGGTTCTCGGCCCCCTGACCGCCCAGCGCCGCCCCTTGCTGCGCCCCGCCCATCGCCCCGCCGAAGTACGGGTTGTTGGCGACATCGCTCACCGCCTGCCCGTACATCGGGTTGAAGGCGTTGCCCATGACCTGCGGCAGGTAGCCCAGCATCGAGCCGGCGCCACTGACGAGGCCGGGGATCTGGTTGTAGATGTCCGGCATCAGGCCGCCGTAGAGATTGCTGGCAGTCGCCGCCGATTCGAGCGCGCGTCTCTGGTTCTCTTCGAAGTGCGTCGGCTGACCACCCAGATAATCGCCGGTCAGGTATTGCATACTCGCCTGCTGGCCGGCCGGGTAGAGCTGTTGCGCCTGCGGATAGGCCCAGGCGCCCGGCGTGCCGGCACCACCGCCGGACGATAGGCCGACCAGCGGGCCGGCGATCTGACCCAGCGCTCCCGCCACCTCTTTTTGGGCTGGTGGCGTCATCAGGCCGGCGCTGCCGGGGCTGGTTGCTGGACCCACTTCTATGTCCTCCCGGCCAGGGTCAGCTTCTCAGGCCCGACGATGACGACGCCCGCCTCGCCCGGCCCCGTGTAGTGGATCGGCACGCCCCACTTTCGGGAGCCTTCCGCCACCGTGACGACCTTGCCGTGCGCCCAGTAGCCGGGAAACGAGACCCGCACCTTGTCGCCGGGCTTCAGGCTGTCAGGGTTCATCGAGGCACCGCCAATACAGCGTCGAGAACGGATGATATCCCAACCTTAGCATGAACGGCATGAGCGAGCGTTGGCCGTCATGCGCCATGACCCATGAGACTCCAAGCTCGCGTAGCGCCGGCTCGACCGAGCGCCACATCTTCAGGCCCACCTGCCCCGGTGTATTGCGATAGGCCGGCGATAGCCAATGGCCGTAGTCGTATGCGAACAGCGTGTCTTTGTAGTCATGGTGCGGCGCGATCAGAAAGCTCAAAAACCCGGCTAAAGTTGAATCGACGCGGCAGGCCCAGATCCTGTACGACCCCTCGGCCTCCAAGCGTTGCAACAATGACCAGTCTGGATTGACCGGGATCAGATCCCGCAGCGGTGATAATTCTTCCGTATAAGCCCGGATCATGTCCCCGGCGTTCGGCTCGGCCAGCACCTCGGCGAGGGGCGACCAGGCGCAACGGATCTTCAGAACCGCCACGTCTGATTGCCACCCATCAGCGACTGCAGTTGCATCTGCCGCATCAGTTGACCGACAGGATCCGGCATTACCCCGGCGCCGCCATCGCCAGCCTTGATAAACCCACGCTGCGCCGGGCTCAGAAATCCAGATTGATATTTTGCGCCGGACGGCTCGTCGCTAACCGGGTCGTTCGGGTCGCTACGCCAGCCTTGTTGCGGGTCGAGGTTCGGGCGATTCCACGGCGATGGCGGTATGCCCATAAGCGGCGGCGTATCCCCTCTAAATTCGCCGGTGTGAGGCGGAGCGAACCCTTGCCCGGCGTGAGACATCGCCGGCTGTATCACGATGTCGTTGGTCCAGCGCGCCGGCAACGCGGCATTAACCACATCGTCGCGATAATTAAGGCCCATCAGCTGCTGCAGCTGCATCCGCATCATCAGCTCGCGCAGCAGTTCCTCGTTCATGGCCGCCTCGGCACCCCACGGATCACGTCATGTTCTGCTTCTCCGAATCAGCGCAGTCCGGGGACGAACAGAAACAAGCCAAGCAGCAGTACCGCAATAAAAGCAAGGAACTGACTTCCTGCCGCGTAGGGTTGCAGCGGCGGAAAAGGCAGCAGAGTGAGAAACCAAATAAAAAGAGTTACGGTAAACAAGATCGTGAGGATCACGGCTGCCACCCCTGCTATGATGCGCGACGGGCCAGCGTTCTCAGCGCTAGCCCGCCACTTGACCCGTCTTTCGAGGCAAAGACATGGCCCAGAACAAATTGCTGCCACCAGTGGTGTATCTGCAAGCCTGTTTTAGGTACACGCCAGAAACTGGATTGCTGATCTGGCGCGAGAGACCCCGCGAGCATTTCGCCGATCTTCGCAGTTGGGCGCGCTGCAACACGATGTTTGCCGGGGAGCCTGCTGGAACCATCTCGGCATCTGGCCATCGGGTGGTCGCGCTCGAAATGGTCCGATATATGGCTCACCGGATCGCGTGGAAGCTGACAACCGGCGAAGAGCCGCCCGCCATAATCGATCACATCAACGGCATCCCATTTGACAACCGATGGGAAAATTTCCGCGCGGCGACAACGGTTCAGCATGTCGGAAACCAGCGTATCCACAGGAATAACACGTCAGGCTATCGTGGCGTCGCTCCGCACCTGGATGGTAAATGGATTGCAAAACTAGGCAGGCGATACCTTGGTTTATTCGACACCCTAGAAGCCGCCGCTGAAGCCTATGATGCGGCGGCCCGCCAGCATTTCGGCGAGTTCTATGCGCGGCGATGACATCATGTCGCCTCCCTACTTCGCCGCCGCCTCTTCCAACAATCGGCGCACCACGTCGCACGGCTCGACTACCGACAGCAGCTTGCCATCAGCCAGCCATACCACACAGCGTGCCCCGGCCGTCACCGCTCTGTTGCTGGCGTCGGCCGGTGCCTTGGCGTGCAATGCGGTGACCTGCGACGGGGCTACCGCTACCTCGCCGCCATCGGCCCGGTGCAACATTGCCATGCCGCAGAGCAGAAACGGGGCGATCAATCAGGTCACCTCGACCAGTTTTTCCGGCAACTCGATCTGCCCGCTCCGCATCACGCCGCCGCCGTCAGCACCGGCTTGATGGCGGTGAGCAGAGCCGTCGTCGGCGGGCTGCCGGTCGGCGGGTCGCCGAGTGTCGGCATGCCGCTGGTGCCGCCCTCGGCACACTCGTTCCAGGCATACACAATCATGATTTTGTCCGAGCAGGCGACCGGGTTGGCGCCGATAAAGTCGATGCACTGCTGCAAGTGCCCGGCGATCTCGGCGTTGGTGCCCCTGACATAATACTGGCTGGTCCCGACCCACGGGACGCGGCTGCTATTGGCCAGCGGCTGCTCGACTTGCGGCCGGACATCCCAGCCCAAACACGCATTCGGAGCCACCTTGTGACCGGTCGCCACATTGGCGGTCCAGAGCGCCGCCACCTCGGCGTACATCTGCGCCGCAGTCGCCGGCATCGCCACCGGGCGCTGCGTCGGCGAGTAATTCGAGATGCAGTCGCCCGTGACGATCGACATAATTTCCGCCGAGGTGCGGTCAGCCCCCCACGGGTCGCCCATCGCGATGATGTACGGATTGCCGGCGCCAGCCGCGACGCTCTGCGAGCGCAGATAGTTGCAGGCCGTCGTGACGTTGGCGGTCGAGCCGGCGAAATTCGGCGAGAGTTCGCTCTCATGCCACCGTATCGTTACAACCGGGCGGCCGCCGATCTTGAGATAGTTTGATGTATTAAAGTGCGACACCCAATAGTTGCAGTTGGCCTGCCAGCCAGCCGTGTCGGACCACGGGTTAAAGCCGAGCGATGCGATGCCGATGTGACCGCACCATTTCAACGAGGATTTATAGGTCGAGCTATCGTACAATTGCCAACCCTTCCATAGATTGGCATCCGCCGGCGTACCGCTCGCCTTGGGGCCATACCAAACAAACGACCATGCTTTTATCCCGGCGGCGGCGGCGGCTTGTATCTCGATGTCGGCGTCAGCCTGCGTGCCCTCGCAGGTAATCCTGTCGGAGCCCAGGACTTTGCAGAACCAGGGCGCGCGAAACTGCCACCGCTGCGGCGATAATTGCACATGATACCGCCGCGTCACCTCCGCCTCGGCGTCGTACCAGGCATCCCATTTGAGAAAAATCGGCCAGACGCCAGTAGTCTGCGCGACGACCGGGCGGGGGCGGATCAGCGAGGCCACCGCAGCCCCGCCAACGAGGGCGCGCCGGGTTATCAAAGCACGGTCCATTGTGTCTTGTCCGCCGTCGCCCAGACGTGCCACTGCCCCGCCTTCAGCGCCTCGATGCAAACGCTGGCATAAGGCTGGCTCGACGAAATCTGGCCGCCCACCGCGCTGTTCGTGCCGCCAAAGGCGATGCGGTCGGCCGGGTCCGCCTTGATGATCACCGCCCCCGCCTCCTCGACCAGGAAACAGTAGTTCAGCGCCAGGAGCGGATTGACCGAGGGCAGCTGAAACGTCGTCGGCGACGCCCCCGCCGTGCGGTTGTGATAGCGCTTGCCGCTATCCTCCACCGGCACCGCGTTGGTGCCTCCGGCGATCGTCTGGCTGACGTGCCGGACCCCGGCAATCTGCACCCCATTGGCGGTCGAGCTGAGGACGCTGGACCCCGTCCCCGATGGCGTGGTCACAACAAAACTTCCCAGCCCGACGGGCGACACGATACTGACCTTGCCGGTGCCCTTAGCCTGTAATTCCAGATGCACGTCCGTGGTGCCATCCGCCTCAAGGCGCGCTATCGCGGCATTGGTCGCCACAAATTTCGCCCACCCATTAGCGTGAACACTGCCCGAGCCGGTGCTCTCAAAGCCGAACTCACCCAGGACCCCAGCGCCGTTACCGAACAGGTGCCGGCCGGTCACGCCGACACTGGCGTAATTGCAGTCCGCCACCGCGCCAAGTGTCGTCGTGCAAACCCGGGTCGCCCCGTTACCAGCATTGCCGGCCTGCTCGATCGCGTAATCCGTCGCGTTCGGCTCGCTGTTGATCTGAAATTGTACCTTTGCCCCAATCCCCTCGCCGGTCGGGGCGTAGGTGTAAAACCGGGTCACCGCGTCAGCGTTGGGCGGCGTGCCACCTTCCGACTTGACCGTGCCCAGCTCCAGGTTCTGCCGCGCCTCGGGCAGCTTGGCATTGCTGGCGTCCTGGTACATATCCGCCGCCGCCGGCAGGCTCGCCAGCAGGGCCAGCAGGAGGGCCAGGGCGCGAGCCATCACAGCGTCCCCGGTATCAGCTTGATCGTCGCGCCCAGGAGCTTGCAGGTGTCAGTGCTGGCCGTCACCGTCTGGCAATTCACCAGCACATACGCCGAACCGGAACCGAACCCGCTGGCAATGGCCGGCGAGCCCGGATGGCTCGCCGATATACCCAAGCCCCCGTCCGACGAGGTCGAGGAACCAACCTGCGCCGCATCCGACGACGTATTGTGAATAATCACGATGCTGCTGCCGCTCAACTTGTCGCCGGCATCCAGCACCGACCGATGCACCACCGTCCCCGCCGTACAGGTACTGCCAGGCGTACACGCGCTGCCGGAAAACCGAACCACCATATCCTTCCGGTTTGTCGTTACCCCTGCCGTGTCAAACAACGCATTAACCCATACGCTATCGTTCGGCATCAAGATCGGTAATTTGAAACTCAGCAGGTTCCGTTCATCGGTGCCCAGCCCAGTATTCGTCCATACCGCCGGAGCATCCCAGCGGCTATACAACACCGTCTCGTCCCCCCGGCAGCTCACCGTGATGCCTGATGTCGTATCGTCAAAACAAACCCGGCCACCCAGGAACCGCTTAACATTCCAGATGCGCGGTCGTTGCAGCAGGAAATTACCGCTCACCACCCACAAATCTGGCTGATCGATCAGCACCACCCCGGCACTGTTCAGCGTGCGCGGCATGCGGATCTCGGCGCCACTGAGCTGTACGTCGGTAATCCCCGGCCCGGTCTTAAACAGAGCAATCTGCGCCTGCGGCTGATCGTCCATAAAGGTGAAGTTAGGGAGCCGAGGGCTAGGCTGCGGGATCGGCGTCGCGCACGTCGGCAACACCGTCACGCAGGTGCCCGTCAGGAGAAATCCGTAGGAGAGCGGGTCCTGCTCGATCCTGCCTTTGATGTATAGAGAGCGATTATCGGTCGCGTCGCTGTCCTGGTACAAAATCACCGCGTGATCGCCACCGACGCTCAGAATGTATGCGTGCATAAAAGTGTGCGCGTGCGTGCCGGAAAGCCACATGCTCGGGCTCGATGTCGCACTGCGAAACTCGCCGGATAGATACAGGTTGCCGCCAAAGCTGCCAGCGTCATCCTTCGGCAGGCTCGTCACGTCGTAATACTGGGAACGAAAATCCCAGTGGTTCATGCCGTCACCGATATAGGTAAAACTCTGGCTGCTGATCGTTGTCGCCGCCACGGTCTGGCTGTAGTTGACCGTGTAGGTGCCGGCGCCGCCAGTGCCGGTGCCCAACGCCGTGATATACGTCCCCGGCATGACGTTGGTGCCGTCGATGCCCATGCCGACGTAATAATTGTTGGTTACCGTGCCGCCGACCGTCAGCGTCGTGCCGGCAATGGAGGATGCCGTCGATACCGCTCGCGGCATCTGGTTCTGCAGAAACGGCTTCCTCCAGTGGTTGCTCTCGCTCATCACGTTGAGCACCACCGTCTGCGCGAAATTACCCGTGATCGTCAGGCTCTGCACAATGTTGGATGCCGCCGTCTGGCCCAAACCGTGCCGGCCGAACTGAAACCCCACCTTGGGGGCTTTCGCCGGGTCTTCCGCCTTGATGTACAAGTTGGTGTACTTGACCCGCTCATTGCCGACCGCATCCCACGCCACCAGATCTTTCGCGGTCGTCCTGATCAAGTTACCGGTCGCCAGGAACTCGATACCGGAGCCCCTGAGAACCGTCGCGTTGATCGATACATCGGCCAGGCAGATGCCCTGCGGCAAAACAATCTGCACCGCCGTGCTGCCGGTCACCAGCACCGTCCTGGCATAAGCAATCGCATTATTGATAGCGACGCCGTCCAGCTCGTTGGTTAGCGCCGTGGCAGTCGGGAACTCCGCCTGCGCCGCCGCCAGGGTGGGATACCAGGTCGACAGCGGATGGCTGGCACCGTCGCAGATCGCTCCCCTGGTCGCGGCAAGATGCGGCTCCTTGATGGAAATCGTCTTGTCCGGGATCTCCAGGTTCACCTTGGCTTCCGGCAACTTCGCGTTACTGCCGTCCTGGTACATATCGGCCAGGACCGGCGTAGCCAGCAACAAGCCCAGTACCAACGCGAGAAGCCGGCGCATCATGGGATACCGTAAAAGCTCTTCTGGTTGGCGATCAAAGCCGACCGCGAAGCCGGGGGCAGCACCGTGTTGTCCCAAACGATCAGCTCGGTCTGATCAACCACCGCCGCCGTGCCCGCCAAGCCCTGCACCCCAGGCGTCGTATTGCCGGTAGCCGTGCCGGTTGTTTCCGTGCCGTCGACGTTCATAACGCTGGTGGCATCGCCGGTCAGCGTCGCTACCACCGCATGCCACGCCGCCTCGGCCGCTACCCCGGCTACCCCGCCACTCGCACCGCCTTGGGACGAAATAACCCCGGCACCGCCAAACCGGATGCGGTTCAGCGTGCCGTTCTGCCGCACCGGCACTGTCAAGGCGGTGCCGCTGTTGCGTACCGCCACCACGCTCATGCTCACTACACCAGTAGCCGGCGTGATGTTCCCCGCCGTGGCCAGGATCATCGCCACCGAGTTGTACCGGAGGCAGGGCAGGGTGTCTTTGCAGTTAAATACAAACAGCGGCTGCGATGCCGGGGTCGTCTGTATGAGGTCGTATGTCGCACCGCCACTGTCCTGGTTGTACCAAGTGCGAACAAAACAGCTCGTCGCAGCACAGTGCGCCACCGCCGCCGCCGTATCGATCGGCGCCCCCGTGAAGGAGGTAAAGCCGAGGAAATTGATGTCCAGCTCAGCGTTGTCGCTGGCCCGCCGGATGCGGATCGCCGGGCCGGTGTAGGTGCTCTTCAGCTTGCGGAAGGAGTAAGCGCCGCTCGGGGCGGTGAAGGTATCCAGCGGCAACGGCATCCAGTAGTCGCGCTGATTTGCCGCCAACGCCGCCCTCTCCCCCGCCGGCATTGCGTAGTTGTCCCAAAACACCGCTTCCGTCTGACTACACACCACAGGCGCCACAATCGTCGTGGTGATCCCCGCCGTACCCGCCGCCGTATTGCCCGTTACCGTCCCCGTCGTCTCAGTGCCGTCAATGTTCAAAACGCTCGACGCACCCGCAATCACCCCGGTCGCTACATGCCACCCACCATCCGATGCCGCCGCGGTAATACTCCCAGATGTGCCGCCGGTCAGAATGACCGAAGCCGCCGTCGTGCCGATGGTCAGCCGGTTGCCGGCCGAGCCGTTCTCCCGAAACAGCGTGCAAACCCCCGTGCTGCCGCCAGAGCGACGCCCCACCGCGCTGAGACTCACCGTACCGCTCGCCGGCGTCACGCTCGGCCCGCCCAACGCCTGCGTGTTCACCGTCCACTGCGCGCACGGCAAGGCGCCGATGCAGCCCGCTAAGTACGCCGGCTGGTTCGCCGCCGCCAACTGCACCAGATCCCGCCCGTTGCCGCTCTGGTCAAACCATGTCTGTACCGTGCAGGCCGTCGTGCAAAACGCCGTCGCCGCAGCCGTGTCAAAATCGTTGCCGACAAAGCCAATATCAGCCGTCGTCGCGTCAACCCGCCGCAGCTTTACCGCACTGCCAGCGTAAGCCGACAGCAACTTGCGAAAACTGTACGCCCCAGACGGCGTCGTGAAGCTGTTCAGTGGTGGACTCGTGCCACTGGCAGCAGCCCCCAGCACGCCTGGCGGGCATTGAAAGCCAAGGCACTGCGCCTCGGCCGACGAGGTCGCCAGCAACGCCGCTATGAGGGTCGCCCAGCGGATCATTCGTAGAGGCAGGTAAAGGGCGAGGAGGCCGCGCTCGACAGGATGCTGACCGTGGTCGGCGGCGGGAACGCGCCCTTCCAAAAGCTGATGCCGTTCTGCCCGGCGGCGCCGACCGGCGAGAGGGCAATCGAGGCGGCAGCGTTGGCGGTAGCGGTGCAGCCCTTGGAGGCGCAGACCCAGAGCGTCGCGGTGGCGCTCGGGTTGGCGATCGTCAGGAACTGCGAGGCGAAGGTCGGGCCGGTGTTGCCGGCCGCCGGGAAGACGATTGCGGCTGCTGTCGAGGTCGCGGTCCCCGAACAGTTGCTGGGCTGCGACTGCTGCGCGAAGGCCGCCACGGCCCCGGCGCACAACACCGCCACCACCGCAGCGGCGATGATGGCCCGCTGCGCCCAGACCGTCCGGCGGTCCGCCCGCTCGAACGACTGCATCAGCTCCCCCACTCCATCGAACATCTCACCGCCTCCTTGAGGCTATTGCGTCTGATAGACGCCGCTGACGACGATATTGGCCCCGGACCCGCCAGGGTAGCCGTTGTTGAACAGGCGCACGTTGATGCGCGGGCTTGGCGTCAGCTGCACCAGGCCCCGCGTCATCGGGCCACCCACCAGCGTGCCGGGCAGCACAAAGGCGTTGTGCGCCGCAGGGGCCAGTTCGGCCGGCAGCGCGACGTTGATCGCGGTGGCGCAGGTGCCGTTGGTGGCGATCTGGATCTGCACCGACAGGAACACCGTCTTGCCGATAACCTTGGAAAGCACGTTGCCGGTGGCCGAGGTCAGCGTGCCGGCATTGCAGGACAGCGTGGCGGGCGCCGCCGACCAGGCGTTGGTGAATGCGGTCAGCTCGGCGCTGTTCTGCCCGATGCGCCCCGACGCCTCGTTGATCGCCCGGCGCACCTGATTGATCGGATCGTTCAGCGGCGGCACAATCGGCTCGGTGATGTCAGGCAGGTGCTGCGCCATCACCGGAGACGCCAGGCAAGCCAGCAGAAAGGCGGCGGCGAGCTTCACTTCTTTCGGGCGCTCCCTTTGAACTTAATCGGCGTCTTTTTGGTGAAGTCCTTCAGCTGGGCCTCGGTCATTCCGGTCTTCGTCTTCTTGCCGGCCTGCAATCGGCCAAGCTCAGCACCCATAAAGCCTCGCTGCTTAAGCGTCTTGCTCGGCATTACCGCTTCCTCTTTTTCGCCATCCTGGCCTTGTCGGCCTTTCGGTCGACCGCCGACTTCTCGAATGCTTTCTGCGTCATACCGGCCTTTTTCGCGCCTGCCCGGTCCTGCCGGATGTCTGCCGGCGACCCCTCACCTTTGCCGCGTGATGGCATCTTCCGCCTCCCGATCAGTCCCGCGAAATTGCCTGAGTTCATTACGGCCAACCCGTGATACAAAGGTGGCCTCGAAACCCTGTCAGAGCGTCTGACATGGCTAGAGGGCTACTACAGCTACACCTTACTGGCGGGCTTCGGCCCGCTTTTTTTCGGCCTCGACCTGGGTCAAAAACCAAGCCCACAGCGTCGCTTGTCTCGCCTCGGCATCCTCGGCCTGCACTTTCAGCATCGCCTGCTGCAAGGCCAACTGCGCCTGCATCGCCTGCAGCATCGGGTCGGCGAGGCGCGGGTCAACCTGCTGCGCCTGAGCCAGGACCGGCAGGAAGGCGAGGAGCAATGCAAGCCACCGCATCGCTACCCGCCCTGCGGAAAGCAGACGTAAGAAAATGTCGAGCTTGCCAATGTCGGCGCCTCGACCGTGAACCCGGTCGTGTTCAGCACGGTCAGGCCGAACCCCGCGATATTAAGCCCCGACACCACACAGGCCGGGGTAACAAGAAAAGCAGTACCAAATGCCACCGCACAGGAGGTTGTGCCGGTGCCGGCGGCAATATATCCCGACATATCGGTTGCATTTGCCCCAAGAACCGGGCCGGCACCACACGCGCCAATGACCGGCGGAACAAGCCCGTGCCCGGTGATCTTGTACTGTTTGGACAACACATGGCCGTTGTAGGTAATACCGGCCTGCGGGCCTTGAGTGGCATTGTCGATTACCAGCGCCACATTTCCGGTAGGAGCGGCCGACATCAACAACTGAGCGGCGTACCCGACGCCGTTATTCTTGAACAACGCGGACGTTTGTGTGCCTGACGGCATCTCCTCCACCACAAGCCCGAACTGGCGGAAATTGGTCAAGTAGGTGCCGGTGTTGAAGGCGAAATCGCTGAAGGAGCCGCTCTCGTTCGAGACATAGATACCGACCGAGCAGTCGTTGGTGCCGCCGGCGGCAGCGTGACCGCAGGTCACCTGCACCCCGTTCGCAGTGCTGCCCGCGTTCGGAATGGCGGTGCTGGGCGGCAGATTAATGTCGGGCGCGTTGCCGCTTCGGTTGCGGGTGGTGAATTCGGCCGCGATGGCGGTGCCGGTCGTGGCGTAAAGCTCACTGAGACCATAGACGCCAAAGACTTGGTTGCCGGCCGAAACGGCACTGACTCGGCCATACCCGGCGGTGCCGGAGGGCAGCGCAAAGGTTCCGGGCGCAAGGTTCATGTCCACCGCGCCGATCAGCGCGTTCTGGAATCCGTTGGACCCAACCATCAGCGCCGCCTCGCCAAAGGGCGCGGTGCCGGGAACGGTGATGCCGGTTTTGGCTGGGCCGTTGTTCTTCAGAAGATTGCCGGTCTCGCTGTTCCAGACCGCCAGATTGCCGACCGTGGTGATCGCGGGGCCGAAGACGCCCGGGGTGGTGTTGATGCAGTCGCGCAGGCTGCTGAAGTTGACATTGACCTGGGTCGCGTTGAACGGCGCGCCCTGGGCGAAGATAAAGGGGATCGGCGGGCATGCGGCCTGCGCCGCCGCCGACAGGGCAATCGAGATAACCGTAAGTGGTATCAGGTACTTACAGGTCATTTCCAGTATACGAATCCTATCGTATCGATAAACCGCATGACGATGGCGGCGCCGGGGCCGTACCCCGACGTCGGAGCGCCCGGCACCGGGACCGCTGCACTGTCTTGAATGGTCAGCGCCGCTATCGGGGCGGCCGGGCAGATCTCGACCGTGTAGGTGCCGCTGACCACCGGCGGCAGTAGAATCGTCAAGGTCGCCAGGGCACTCGTATTGATGTAGAGAGACCGCGTCCCGTCCGGCAGCACCACCGTGTCGCCGCTGGCCGGTGTCACCACCAGAACCGGGAAGGTCTCCGTTGTCGCGATATCGGCGGGCGAGACGTAGTAGGTCTGCTCGGTGGTTGCCGGGCCGCGCACGATCGCCAAGCGGTCACTTGCCACTATCGGCAGCGGCAGTGCCGTTGTATTCGGGTCCTGAACCAGGAAGAAGCCGAAGGTTTCGCCTATCGCCATCAGATCGGGTCCGGCCGCATGTTCACGTTGCCGTTCGAGCGCAGGATGGTAACCCCGTCATTCGACAGCAGAAAGAAATCCCCGGTCGGCCGGAACGCCTCGACCTGCGGCACCTGCAGCAGATAGCCGAGCACTTGGTAACGCATGTAGAAATTGCCCAGCGTGATGGTCGCTGACGACAGCCCGCGGATATTGATCCGGCCCTGCTTGAAGACCAGCGGCAGGGTCCACGGGATTTGCCGTTGGCGGATCGTGCCGGGATCGGGGCCGGTCAGCGTGATACCGAAGAACGAGGTGCCCCACAGCGCCGGCGGCACGTTGAGGCCGCGCAGGGTGACGCCGTCGAGCGGGCCGCGGATCTCGTCGAGGAAGTCGATCTGGGTCTGCTCGTCCGGCTGCAACGCCACCATGATCGCCGACTCGATGATGGTGTTCTCCGCCATCTCGCCGGTGTCGGGCAACAGCGAGGTCTCCCACTCGTATTCCAGAAGCCGGCCGTTCTCGACAAAGGTGAGGTTGATCGGGTGCTGCTCGTCGGGCGCTTCCTGAAAGATGCCGAGGCGGGCCTGCGGCGTGATCAGAAAATCCGAGCGCCACTGGCGGCACAGCGAGGCCGCGCCGGTGTGCGGTCCGGTCCACATCTTCCGGGTAATGTCGAACCAGTAGGACGACCACGAGCCGTCGATCCGCGGCGTGTCGATCCGCAAGGTCCGGCCATTGACGGCGGCGCAGATGCGCGAGACCGGGGCCGGCATGTCGTGCGGCGGGTTGGAGACCTCCAGGAACGGCTTGACGACGCCGTCGCCGTCCTGGCCGATGGGGTCGGAGACCTTCGCTTGCAGATCGATGAGGCGCAGCCCTTCCGGCGACATAAAGAAGAGACCGAGCGGCGAGGGGGCGAGCGAGTTCGGGGCGAGGGTGCCGGTCAATACCGGCAGCAGGTTCATCTGCAGATTGCCGGTCGCCGGGTCGCCGGTGATCTGCTGCATCCCCTTGCCTTCCTGGAAGGCGATGACGGCTTGCACGATGCCGCCCAAGAGCGCGTTCGACAGCATGATCGGGGCGACCGCGGTCACCGGCATGCCGTTCGCCGGCAAGAGCGCCTGCGTGTCCTCGGTTCTGACGCAGGGCAGGAGGCTGTCGGAGAACGGCACGCCGCTCTCGCCATCGGCGAACCAGGCGCGACCGCTCATCTGCACGACCCCGAGGGGCACCTCCGGAAGATTGTTCGGCTGGGTGTCGCCGGCACCCCACAGCGGGGCCTCGGGAGTGCCGCCCGCGACCGTCAGCTCGACGCCCATGTTGGTGCCGGTGAGCGGCGGCACGACCTCGATCTGGGTCCCGCTGAAAAACAGCGTCGTCGTGCCGGTCAGCAGCGCTGGATTGGACATGACGATCAGATTGCCGCCGGCGGATAAGAGCGTCGTCGCGGGCGGGATGCCGACACCGGCCACGTCCATGCCATCCGACAACCCACTGGCGCTGACGGTGGCAAAGGCGTTGTTGTCACCCGCCGTGATGCTCGCGACGATCTCGGCCGTCACCGCCGTGGTGGAGACGATGACGGTGCCGGGGGCGACCCCGGGGCCGCTGACCGAGAGACCCGGCTGCATCCCGATGGTGTTCGGGTTGCCGGTGATATGCGTGTCGGAAAAGAAGGTAAAAGCGGTGCCGTTGGCCGTCGCGGTAGCCGCATTGCCAATCTCGACCTCCTTCCCGATGGCCGAGAAAGGGACGCCGGCGGCAGTGACGGTGGCGCTCTGGTCGAGGGTGATCTGCGTCGCGGAATCGACCGTCAGGATCTGCGAGCCGGGCGGAATGCCGGCACCCTGCACGACCATCCCGACATACATGTCGGTCGTATCGGGGATATTGATGACAATGGCCGAGGCGGCGGTGGTATCGCCGGTGGCCGAGACCGCGACATCCTCAATGCCGACAATCGTCGTGCCCGCCGGAATGCCGGCGCCGGTAATGCTGAAACCGATCTGCGCCTCGGCTGGCGGCACCCCGGGCGGCACCCCGTGGATCAGGAAATCGCCGATAACGGTGTCGCCGATAAACACAAACTGCTCGACGGTGTTGGCGGTGATCGTCGCCTCAAAGCCGCTGATATCGAACCAGCCGAATTTGATGTCACCACCGGGAAATCCGGTGTGGGTCACCAGGATGCGCGTGGCGACCTGCGCCAGGATCGGTGGCACCCACTTGCCGGTAGCGGGCGGGCTCACCGGGGTATTGGCGGCGGTGATGCCGCTGACCGGGATCGCCACCGGCGGATCGACCGAGAGATCGTAGGCGAAGGGCTGGTCGTGGCCAGCGTGCAGGCTGGAAGCAACCATGCCGTAGAGCGTGTCGCCGATCACGGTGAAGCCGCTGATAAAGCCGGCGCCGGCGACGATGTCCGACAGATCGATCAGATCGCGCGCCGCCGGACGGCAGAGAAAGTTGCCGCGCGTCGAGGGATCTGGCACCAGGTTGGTCAGCGCCCGCATCGACCCGCGCGCGGTGTTGGTCCCGTCTACCGCGTCGCTGAGACCCTTGGCTTGAAAATTAACAGCGGCCGGATTGCGGAGAGAGGTGGCCATCTCAGCATACCGGGAGCATCAACGCAGTGCCCAGCGCGAATGTCAGCAATACTTGCCAGCCAGCGTGTTTTGTTGACTTGGCCCGACGATATCCCCCTCCGGGAGCAGAAGCAAAGCTACGGGCATCTAGCTGGATTGACTGCGCGCGGTTCTGTTTATCCCCGTCTTTCTGCAAGTACTTCCGTATCCGCGTGTCGGCCAACGCGTGCAGGTTTAGGGCCCGTTGGTCGTCGCTGATCTCGCACAGCCGGGACGCCAACTCGGTGATGAGATAGCCCTCGTCGGGGAACCACGGCACGGCCAGGTGATTGACGATTGGCGGCATCTGCCGCTGGTAGCGCACGGTGACCGGGTAAGTGCCGAGCGGCGGCGGGTAGACATAGGCCTTGGGCGCGATGCCGAAGAACACGCTGGCGCCGTCGAGGCTGCGGGAGGTCGGCAGCGACAGCGTGATCTGGCTGGTGGCCCCGTTAATCGAGAGGATGATCGAGCCCGGCTCGATCCCCTCGCCGGCGGCCGAGAGACCGACCGTGAGGCCGGCTAAGGTCGGCAGGTTCGAGACCGTGCCGTCGGTGCCGGTGATGTCGCCGGTGGTCGAGAGGATGATCCGCTGCGTCAGCGGGCCGCCCATGTCGGTGGCCCACAATTCCGGGGTCGATTGCGAGGGGAACTGCGGATAGCCGTCGAACTCGGCGATGTCGATCGGGGTCATGTAGATCGGCTGCCCCGAGGGAAAGGCCGGGGTCGGGTAGAGATACCACGCCGAGCCAGAGGCCCCGGTGGCGCCGCTCGACCCCGAGGTGCGTAGGTAATCGAGCGGCAATAGGTAAGGACCGCTGCCGAACATCGAGGCCAGCGCCGGGTTGAAATTGAAATTGTAGACGCCGCGGGCCAGCGCGAAATCGTGGTGCTGGCAGATGTCGCTGAGGATCGCGTTGAGGTTGCGGATGCCGAAAGTGGGCAGATACCCCGGCACCTTGGCGCGATAGACCGCCTCCTCGAGAAGCTCGAAGGCGGTCAGCATCGGCTATTCGGCAGCGACGATCGAGAAGACTGACGGCACGATCTGATCGGGCGGTTCCTCCGGAGGCGGCCTCCCGGCGATGATCGCCTCCAGACGCGGGATTTCCAGTTCGTCGAAGCGGATCGTGTCGACGATGCCCTGGAGCGCGTTCTGCGCCTGGCTCACCGCGTTGACATCGACGCCGAGCGGCTGCGCCCGGTCCGGGTTGCGGCGGGCAGCAGCCATCTGCTGGATGTGCGCCTCCTGCTTCGTGATCGCCTCGTGCACCGCCCTCTCGGCCTTCGCCAACTTCTCACGGTTCTGCTTCAGCCGCAGCCTGGCAAACGGCAGGTCGTGGATGGCTTTCTGCCGCGCCGCAGCGCCGCTCAGTCGGTCCATCAGCTCGTTCAGGTCTGCCAGCGAGGCGGTGCGGTCCTCCGCCACCTCGTAGGCGATCATCTGCCCCTCGGCGATCTGGAAGTGGTAGGCGATCTTCATGCCGGGGACGGCGATCATCTGATTGAAAACCGGATCGGGCATCAGATGCGCACCATGTTGGTTGCCTCGTGCTGCTGGCGGCGTAACCCGTGCAGCCGGCCCTTGCCCTCGAAATCCAGCTCGTTCTGCTGCAGGCAATAGAGGATATGCCGGATGTCGAGCGCCCGGCCCAGCGGCATCGTCGCCTGCTGCCCGTGCTGGTACAGCGCGCCGTCAATCGAGATGCCCTGCGCCACGACGCCGCCGGTGTCGGACACAAAGGGCAGGCTCGGCGTCACCTTGACCCGCTTCGCCATATGCTCGCGCACCCGCTTGCGTTCGGCCTCCTCGGGGGTCAAAAGCCCGGCCGCCTCCCGCGCCGTCTCCTTGGCCCGGTCGCGCGCCTGCTGCGCGAGTTGCTTGCGGCGCTCGGCCTTGGCTTCCCGCCCGGCCTCGTCGAAGTGCTCGCGTAACACGTCCATGCCGAGCAGTTCGATCGTCTCCGGGGGCAGCATCGAGAGGTAGATGTCGAAGGGCGTCTGCGGGCCCGGCTCGACGACCGGCTCGGGCTCCGGCGTCAGACCCTGATCCTGGGTCAGCGCCAGCTCCTCGACGGCTTCCTCGACTTCCGGCTCTTGGCTCACGGTCAGGGTTCCTTCCTGTTGCGCGGGCTTGGCCCAGCGCTGCCTGCGCGCCTCGACCTCGGCCTCCGCTGCCTCACGCCGCTTGCGTGCGTTGTATTCGCGCATGTATTCGCGCTTGGCCGCGCGCTCCTCCGGGGTCGACTCCTTCCGTACCCGCCCCGCCGGCTCGGGCTCGACCGGGTCAGACGGCGTCTGATACTCGAAATCGTCTGACATCAGGCAAAGGCCCAGTTAGGCCCGGCAACCGCCCGAGCGGTCACCAGGACGACGCCCCCGGTAGACGGGTCAATCGCGATCACATCACCCGGATAGATGCGGATCTGCCCCCGGTTCGGCACCGAGAGGATGCCCTCGTTGGACAGGCCGCCAACCCCGGAGATGTGCGCGACCGGCGTGCCCACCGTCTGGTCGTCCTTGATCAGCTGGTTCAGCGCCGCCACGTCGGCGATGCTGGCCGGCCAGGTGAGGGCGGTCAGCGTGGTCGCCGCCGTCGTGCCCGCAGTGCCCAGTGCCATCGGCGAGCCTCCTCAACCAGCGCCCGAGAAAAACCCATTGATCTTAGCCAACTCGGTGGCGTTGATGATCGGCGTGCCGGTCGAGCCGGCAAAGGTCGCGGAAGCCGCGTCCAGCGCCGTCTTGATATTCGCCAGCGTGATTGCCCCCGCAGTGCCGGGGATCGGCTCGGCGTCCTGATAGTACTTTGTCTGCGCGAACGAGGTGGCGCCCGGCAGAAGGCTCTGCCCGTAAGACGGATCGTCGGCGTTGAGACCGCCCATGCCCGAGGGACCGGCACCACCCGGCACCGCCTCGACCCGTATCCGCACGCTCACCCGCAATCCCATTGCTGGCATGTCGATTACTCCTGATTAGCCGGATCAGCCGAAGGCTCCCGTGGAAGAAGCAGTGCTTTCCATGGCTGCAACGAAGCGTTGGTTAAGTACAACCCAGCCTTCCATAAACTTGTACCCCCAACTCCTTAGTTGGTTTAACGGGTCGCTCTTATCAGCATCGCTTAACTTGAACCACTGCACATTATCCAGCTTCAAGGTAGCGAACGCTTCCTGCCCGAAGACATAGGTGCGGTACACCGTAACGCCGGTGGCCGGGGCGGATGGCGGGATCTGGTAGAGCCCGAGGCCGGTGATGGTGGCGACGGTGCCGGGCGCCAGCTGGATCGCATGTCCGCTGTAAGGGCCGCTGGTCGGGCCGCTGGTGGTCAGCCCGAGATTGACTGGCGCGGCGCCGGTGCCGACCCCGACATAGATCGCGTAGGTGAACCCGGCGGTCGAGGGGACCGTGACGGCGATGCCGCCGGTGGTAACCGAGATGTCGTTCGAGAGTTGGTAGATGCGCGATTCGTAGAAATTTTGGTTATCCCAGCCGGTGACCTGAACCGTGTAGGTGGCGGTGGCCAATGACCCGACGGCGTTGGCGCCCTGCACCGCAGCGACGCCGGTCCACGATGGCATCATATTGCTTTCGCAAAACACGATGCCGCCCCAGATACCGTGCTCGTTGATATAGAGGTGGTCCGCACCGGAGTACTGGTAGGTCTGCACCACCAGCGGGTTGTTGCGCAGATCCTGCATGACCAGCGGGTTGCCGATCGCGACGTAGTGCGCTGCCTGGCCGGGGGCCTTTTTGCCCTCGTTGAAGTTGTAGTTCATGTTGCGCAGCACGGTCTCGCCGGTCTGCCCGTTCCACATCGGCGCGCCGATGACCTTCATGTTTGAATAGGTGCGGGTGACCGTGGTCGGGTCGAGGTTGTTGCCGGCGACCAGCGCGGCGCGGCTGCCGGCCTGCGCTACGTAGTTCACCTGGGTCACGCCGTTCAGCATGTTCCAACCGTTGCGCTCCTTCAGCTGCATCATCTGCTGGCCGAGGAGGTCGGAGCCTTTGGCGAGGAGGTCGTCGGGGACCGTCTTGACCGCGACATCGGTGAAGACTAGGCGACCGCCCCACTGGAGCGCGACGCCGGTGACCTGCTCGAAGCCCATCTGCTGCGGCGTCGGCGGCACACCCTCGGCGATGGGCGCAGTGGGCAACGGCAGGTAGGGCCAGCGATTGGCGGTCCAGGTGACCCCAGCGCCCTCCTTCATTTGCTTTACGTCGGCGAACTGCGTCAGCACGATAAAGCGCTGCGCGTTCTGGAGTGCCCGCCGCTCGATCGTGCGCTCGATTGCGCCAGCGTAACTGGCTGATGTGTTCGTCGTCGTCGCCATGCCCTTACCCCTCCGTCACGGGGCGGGGCATCGCGGCCACCGCCTCAGAAGATTCCCTTGCGCAGGGCCTCGGCGGCCATGCGGGCGTCGAATTCGGGATCGCCCCAGGACTGCTTGCCGCGCCCGGCGGCCCCATCTCCGCGACCATTGGTAGGCCGAGCTTGGGCGCCAGCAACACGCCGTGCAGCGGTACGTCGCTGAACGCTTGCTGTGCGGGACGCACGATCAATGGCATCCCGTCCCACCAGACGGTGAAGGATATCGTCTCGGGTGGCGCGCAGGTTTCCCCGCTGGCGCTCAGCATTAAGCTCGCGCTCGACCTCGTCCTTGTACTGGGCGTGGACGCGGGAGGTGCGGGCTTGCTGGTTGAAGTCGCGTTGATCGATCCGGTCCTCGGTTTGCAGCTGCTGCATCAGCATCTGCTGCTGCGTCTGCTGTAGCCCCTTATTGTAGTAGTAGCCGGCGACTTCCTGCGCCGACATCATCGGGAGGTTGTCCGCCTCCCACCGCGCAACCCGTTCCGCCTCCTGGTTCTGCTGCTGCGGCTGCTGCTGCCGAAGCTGCTCCGCCGCGCGCTGAAATCCCCGGCCTTCCGCCGCTTCCCGCTCGGCCCGCTCGGCGCGCTCGCGCCACCGTTGGGCCTGGGATTTACGGCCTTGCCTCGGTGCCGGAGGCTCTACATCTCCTTCGCCGTCTTCCGCGCTTGCGCCTTCTTCGTCATCCCGCCCTTCCCCTTCGGCGCCTTCGCCTTCAGGAAGGCCGGCATCGTCTTCTTCGCCATCTTCGATTTCGCCAAGATCAAGCTCCTCGCCCCCTTCCGGGGGAAGCTTTGGATCGTCCGACATTGCTTTCCCTTCAGCTGTCCGCCGCTTGGGCGATTCGCATGAAGACCCGCACCCTAACGCCGTGCGCGCGTGCAATCATGGTAAGTCACAAAATGTGGTGTTGGTCAACCAGATGTGGTTTCGATATTGCGCCGCAGCGCTTCTTTCATCGCCGGCAGCATGGCAATCCAGCGCACTCGCAGCCCGTCCTCGACGGTGCGGTGGCGATGCCGGAAAGAGAGGCCATGCCGTTTTGCCAACCTTCTGACTGCTCTGCCGGAGATCCCCAGGGAGGCCCCGACACGCGCCGAGGTCCAGCCGGCAGCGATCTTCTCGCGCAGCCACTCAACATCAGCCGCGGTCCGCCGCATCACTCAGCCAGCCGGACGGGAACACCCAGGATAGTCGAGCCGTAAGCGCCGATGCAGTGTGTCCCCTCGCATTCCCGCCTCAAGCTGCGCAACTCCGATTCCGACAATTCCACATACACCGGGGACCCTCCATAGAGCCGCCGGTAGCGGCAGAGGAAATCGCTCACACGAGAAAGCGTGACCATCACATGTTCCGGGGAAGCTGCGTACCGCCGGCGGCGGACGCCTGATCCGGATGGATCATCCCGGCGGGGCTCTTAATGAGCCTCGGCCCGGCCGGCATCGCCCCCGGCTGCGGCTGCTGCGCACCCGGCGGCCGACCAGGCCCCTGACCCTGCGGCCCCGGCGCGCCCTGCGCCTGCTGTTGCATCTGCTGCATCATTGCGGCCTGCGCCTTCATATTGCGCTGCGCTAGATGGGCCTGGAGATGCACCCGCATCGTGCCGGCGAGGTCGCCCGTCTCCTGGATGCCGCGCATCGTCACCGGGATGTGCTGCTCGTCGTTGTCGAGGGGATGCACCGGCACCTCGAACCCGGCCGCCAGCATCTCGTTCTCCTGGTCCTGCGGGATCGTCAGCTGGTCGCGCTGATCGACGATGATGCCCTCGCCGAGTTCGGGTCCAAAAGCGTTGGTAACCATCTGGCTGACCAGCTTGGAGAGCCGGATCTGCACGCCTTCCGCCGCGAGGCGCTGCGCCAGCGCCGGGTTCTGCAACACATTCAGCAGCGCGGTGCCCTGCTGCGCCATCATCGCGTTCTGCCGGACCTGCTCGCCGCCGCGCCAGACAAAGGTGAAGCCGTTGCGGTTCTGCAGTGGCGAGACCGACTGCATCTTGGCCTTGCGGCCCTCCTCGCCGAACATGCGAACCAAGAGGTCGCGGTCGCGGAACTGGTAGTCGAGGTCGACGATCCAGGCCACCGCCTCGGTGAGCACCCCTTCCAGCGCGGTGACCCGCATGGCGGTGGTCAGGAGATCGACCGCCTGCTCCTGCGCCACCATTGCCTGGCTCGGCTTGTCGGCCCGGGTCTGCTGCGGCAGCATCGAGGGGTTGACGCTCAGCGTCTGGAAAATCGCCTGGAGGGCCATCTGCACGCGCGTTGCTGCGCGCGGAGTAAGGTCAGGAAATGTAAGAAGCTCGACCGAACCGGGTGGCGCATCCCAGACGGCGCCAACATTGTAAACCAGCGGCCCATCGACCTTTTCGGGATCGCGAGCAACGATTGGCGCCGCCGAGAGTGTGGCCGCATCGGCGCCCTCGTTAACCGCATCGTTCGCTTCATATTGCAGCGATTCCACGTACTTGATGAGGCTGGGGCCTTTGATCGCGCCGGACATCTTCTTGACCGGGCGGCTGATCAGCGGACAGCGGTCGTTCCAATAGGGGTTTCGCTTGGCCCCGAGCTGCGCCCGGTTCGGGCCGAAGAAGACGCGGCAGAGGCGCTTCCTGCCCTTCTCGGCGTATCCCTTGTCGCTCAGCGGCAGCATCGCCCACGTCTCGAAGATTTGCGCCGTCTTGCCCTTGTCGTAAATCCCGACCTGTTCCAGCTTGTGCTTGTCGGTGTCGCGGTGCTCGCTCTCGGCGTTGGTCATCGAGTCGAGGAGCCCGTCGGCCTCGTCGTCGCGGATATTGCCGGCGGCAACCATCGCCTTGATCTTCGCCCTCGACCAGCGCCGCAGGATGGTCACGCTGCCGCCGCAGGCCAGCGCCTCCTGCACCGTGTCGGCGGTAAACGGCAGGATCAGCACATCGTTGTCGGCGAGAACCTCCAGGCACGGATAGCCCTCGACGATGTCCTCCTCGACGATGTCGTCGATCTCCTCACCGGGCATTTCCTGGCCGGTTTGCGGGTCGATGGGGCCATGTGTTTCACGTGAAACAATCTGCCGCTCCAATTCGGCCCAGTCCATGTAGAGGTTGTACTGACCCTCGACGACGCCGTTGCGGGCGAGTGGTTCCGCCACTTGTGTTTTGACGCTGCCCTCGCGGATATAGTGGTCGAGGATAGCGACTAGTGCGCCTTCGGTTGAACCGTCCGAAGCGATAGCTTGGACATAGCGACCGCCCTGCGGGAATAATTGGTTCACGTCGCGGGTAACGATCGCCTCGGCGCCGTCGTGGATGATCGGGAAATAGATATCGGCGATACCGTTGTAGTATCTGTGCTGGTTCGCCTCGCAGTTGTAGCAGTCCCAGTAATCCTGGTTCTTGTCGGCCCGATCCCTCTGGTCCTCGTAGCCGCGCTTGATATCGTCGAACAAATCGTCGAGGCGGTGGCGGATACCGGATTTGGGCTTCGCTCCGGAAGGCGGCCGGCGGCCGAGCAGATCCGCGTCCCGGCCCAACGGCTCCGGACGCGCCGGCTCGGCCTCCTCCATCTCTTCTTCTTCAGGAAGCTCGTCGTCTTCCAGATTCGTATTCTTCCCGTTCATCGGCGGCATGATGGATTACCACCCCCTCGTCGTAAAGGGGACGGCACCAGCAGTCCTCGCTCGGCTCGTGCTCCCGCAAATCATCGAGCGGGATGACGTGCGGGAAATCGACGAGCCACCGGGTCATTTTCTCCCTTGACAGCGAGCCCGATTTCATCGCATGCGCGCACGCGCGTTCTTATATTACTGCATCCGCTACGCGGCCTTGGCCTCCTCGACCGGCGGGTTGAGGCGGGCGCGGATCGCGGCGACGCGGGAGCCGATGCCGGCATAGCGCGGGTCCAGGTCGATCAGCTGATCGAGGATGGAGAGGATCTCGTTGAAGGTGTTGACGGGTTCCGGGGCCGCCTTGGCAGGCTCGCCCGGCTGGTGGCCGGCGGCTTCGCTTTCGGCGGCATTGAGCTTCGCCAATTCGGCCTTGTCGGCATCGTTCAGCTGGTTGCGCTCGTGAAGCAAGCGCAGATCGCGCAGCCGCACGATTTGATCCTCGGGCATCGGCTTTAGCGCGTTCTTCGCTTCCAGCGCCTGTAATTCGGTCTTTTCCTGGGCCGAGCGCTCGCCTTCCGGTTTTGCCAAGAGTTCGTTGCGGCGGGCTTGCTCCAGGGGAGCGAGCGTGCTCGGCGGCGGCGGGGCTGGCTGCGGCGGCGTCGGAACCGGATTCACCGCTCCCGGCCTGAATGTCGGGTCGTCGGGGTGCCGGTCGTCGTGATCGTTGGAACGTGCCATCGGTCATCTCCTTGCTGGCATTGCGGTCCTATAACGGTTGCCGTGGCGATCCTCTCCCCACGGCTGTTGCGTATCCTCGTCTTCGCCATCGGCGGCAAGCGTTTTGCGCTGCAGGCCCATAAACGATTCCAGCCCCTCCATCAGGAGGCGGTACGGCCCCTCCTCAGCGTATTCCTGGAGCCGGCCGCGCACCAGGGCTCGGGCGTAACCGCCGGCCAGGCTTCGGCATATCCACCGGGCGCGGGGGGAGACCGCGACAGCGGGCAGGCCGCGGCTGATGCGGCCAAGCAGATCCTGCAATTGAACCTGGCCGGCCGGAGCCTGGCCACCCAAGCGCAGATCCGCCGGAATCTGGCGGATTGCCTGAAGAAGCCCGACATTCGTGTACTTTTCCTCGTGGTGCGGCGGGACGACCCAAGTCGGCGGTTGGTTGCGGGTGACGAGCCGGTCTGGGACCGGCGCCTTCAGCATCGCGGCCCAGGAGCGCGGCCGGTCCTGCAAGAGCGCCTCGCGCGGCGAATCTGCGACGAGGATCGACTCATTATATATGGGCTCCGTCAGCTCGCCCGGATTGCCCTCCCGCACCCAGTCCCGCAGCAGAAGGAGGCGGCCGTCGTGAAACTGGCAGAGCACCGCCGCGGTCATGCTGCCGGTCGCGTTGGCGACCAGGAACAGCGGCCTGGTCGGGTCGTGTTCCAGATCCGGCACGATATGGTCGGCGCCGAAGCCCTCGTAGACCGGGAGACCCGGCCGCATCTGGAGCGCATAGGCGAGCGCGTTCGGCGCGTCGATCTTGCCGGTCGGATAGTTCAGCAGCTGCTCGGTCAGGGCCGGGAGCGGCTGGGCGAATTCGCATTCGCGGGCGGCGAAGAAGGGTTGCAGACCCCGAATAAAATCGAGTTTGCCGCGCGGCGCTCGGACGCCGCGCACCGGCAGATAGGTGCCCCGCCGGACCATCTCGTGCCGCAGCGGCTGCAGCAGGAACTGTTCCAGACCGTCAAGCTCCACCCCGACCCAGACAGGGTCATAGCGTTCGGCAATGTCAAACGCCAGAGCCACGATTTCGTCGGGAAGAAGAAACTGTGCATCGGCGGCCCAGACGACGAGGCGGTTGCTGACCCACGACCAGACGGCCCAGCCGGTGGTCGCGCTGGTAGAGCCCACCGTCCTGGCCGGGTCGATCATCGCGTAGCAGGCTTGCCAGGTGCGCTCTCGCGGGGCGACGCGGATCATGTCCCGGGTGAAAATCCGGTCCGATTCCGAGAACGCCCGGCAGAGCATCTCGCGCTCCCAGACCGCGAGTTCGCCGACCCGCTCGTAGCCCTGGCGCTCGCGGTCGATCTTGGAAAGCGGCCAGACTTCCGGCCAGGAGGCCTTGCGCTTGCCGTCCTCGCCCAGATACTCGACCGGGTAGGTCTGGCACGGCCAGCCCCACTCCTTTTCGAGCTTCACCGGCAGGGATTCGGCGTCCATCGGGGTGGCGCGGATACGGACCTTGCGGTTCGGCGCGCAGGCCGGCAGCAGCTCGGAGAGAAACCAGCGCAGCGTCTTGCGCCGCTGGTCCGGCGTCTGGACCGAATCCGGGCTTTCCACGTCATCGACGAAGATGAAGTCGGGCCGGTGATCGAGGTGCTTGATGCCGCGGATATCCTGGTCTCGACCGATGGCCTGGATGCACACCCCGGTCGTCGTCACCAGCTTCGTTTGGGTCCAGGCATCGCCCTTGAGATCGCCGAAGGCGGCCTGGATCCAGGGGTTGTTCATCAATTCGTAGGCAACGGCCGCGAGGCGTTCCGCCGCCCGGGTCTCGTTCGAGGAGATGATCACGATGTTGCGGTGCGCCATCAGGCAGGCCGCCAGCACGATGTCCTCCTCGCCCAGCGTGGATTTGGCGCTGCCCCGGAAGGCGAGCCGGATGGTGTACTGGTCCGTCGACCAAAAGTCGGCCACGAGGTCTTCGTGGAACTCGGCCGGCGGGGTTGGCACGCCGTCATACTGGTGACGGTGGGCAAAAAGTACTTCGTGACTGGCCCACTTATCCTCGGCCAGGATCTGGATGATCTGCTTTTTGGCGGCCAGGACGGCAATCGCGTCCGGCTCGGCCGTCTTCATGGCCCGAGCCAGTGCGAGCCGGGCCCGTGCGCCATGCCGTAGAGGAGCAGCGGCACGGCCAGCGTGGCGGCGAGGATGACGATGGCGAGCATGGCGGGGCCGCTCATAGCGGATCGATCCCCAAGCGCTCGGCCCGCTTGAGCCAATCGGC
>Ga0208685_1000060_pt1 | contig 47237 bp, 40 predicted proteins | sample EasRivMeERMLT890_FD_187533 | JGI IMG/M metagenome (GOLD analysis project Ga0208685, IMG submission 187533) | Soil microbial communities from meander-bound floodplain in the East River, Colorado, USA - East River MetaG ERMLT890 (SPAdes) (version 2) | ecosystem: Environmental > Terrestrial > Soil...
CGGTATTGCGCTGCTGACACTGGTGGTCGTAGCAGCGACTGCTGGTTGGGCTGAATCTCACATTGTGCATACCCCAGGCGTGGCATGGCTGATGACGGTGTATTCGCTCGCATATCTCTTCCAGGCATTCGCGAGTCCTTCGCGGGCAGTGCTTTTGCTGCAGGGTCGATTTCGAAGTGTTGCGGTGGCCGAAGGGGTGAGTACGACAATTGGCGCGAGCGCGGTCATCGGCTTGGTCCTCTACGGCTGGGGTGTAAAGGGCGTTGTGTTTGGAAACATGGTTACATGGGTGTTGTCGGGTCTTGTGCTTGGAGCGCTCGCGCAACAAACCATTCGCCGCACTTGGGGGGGCAGTTGGATACGTGCACCGTGGCGAGCCCTTCAAGGGCGCAAGCGTGAAATCATTCGATTCCTCGCATTCACGGAGCTTACGGAACTATTTAATCTTCTGGGCAAACAGACAGATATTGTCATTCTGGGGTATTTTTCCGGACCGACCCAGGCGGGCTACTACCGGGTTGCAAAACGGATGGCCGGCGTTGTGAGCGTGATGGTTAAACCCCTCCAGTCCACGTTGTATCCGCGACTCGCAAGACAGTGGGGCGGTGCCCAATTCGACGATCTACGGCGGACCGTGTCCCGCTATGTGTTTTGGATGGGACTGCCGCTCGGGGGCCTGGTCTTGCTAGGAATCCCATTGGTCCCTTGGGCCACTGTGATATTGGTGGGTGAGGCCTACATACCCTCGGTGCCGGTGGCCCAACTCCTTTTCGCTACCGCTGCTTTGTGGCTCATGTTCTCATGGTTGCGGCCGCTGTTTCATGCTCTCGGAGAGGTAAAGTTCTTGTTCATGAACATGGCGTTCCTCAATGTGGCGAGCGCTATAGGCTACTTGCTGGCTGCGCCCCGGTGGGGCGCCGTGGGTGTCGGATGGGCAACGCTTTTGGCGAGTTCGATATGCGGATTCGCGGTCGGGCTGATCTATGCTCTATACCGGCTGCGAAGAATCGCGGAATCCAGATCAAAGACAATACTTGATGAAAAAGCCTAGCGTCAACCTAGAGGATTCGTGGCAACACTAGTGACGTTGCCCAGAGCAATCGTATGCTCGGGTTTCTTCTGAACGTTGTCCTAGCCCTCCTGTTCCTCTGTTTGACAACGGTGTCGCAGGCTCAATCGGCGCGAAGCGCTGGCTGCCCGGCTGCTGCAGGCGGCGAGCAATCGCCCCGTTTCGGCTACCGGCGAACCGCGGTGTGGTTGGCGCTGAGCCTTTGTCGGGTGCGCCGCTTGTGGCGGCATTTGGGGCTGCAGCTGCCGCGGCGCCGGCTGCGTCGAAGGCGCTGTGGCACCGACATCCGCTTCTGCGCGAGGCGCGCCTGTTGGTCGAGCAATGGCGACAGTCCTATAACGCCGAGCGACTGCACAGCGCCCTTGGGCTATCAAACGCCGGCTCACGCTCGCGCCGAGTGGCATAGAATGGAGCAGCGACTCACAGCTTGAATGGCTACAAAAAACCGACTCAGGTCACAGTTACTATCGTCTATTCCATGAGCTTTGTTCCCGAAGTGATTAGCGAGAACACTCGCCAAACAGTCACTAACCGGCGTATTTGTGTGCTCGTGGACTCCTTTTATCCGATTATCGGTGGTGGCGAGATACACACAAAAACTCTCTGTGAGCATCTTATACATAAAGGGCTTGCTGTATTTGTCATTACCCGCCGCAGAAAAAAGGATAATGAAGACCGTGACCTAGTAGGCGATATACCTGTGTACCGAGTGCCCCCGAGCGGCATGCCGCGCTGGGGCAAGTACCTGATGTTTTTCCCTGCCTTCGCAAAGCTCGTGCAGATGCGCAGGGACTATGACGTGGTCTACATTTCCGTTTTTCGAAGCATAGGGATACTCGGGCTTCTAGTGGCCAAACTGCTCGGCAAGAAGTGTGTACTGAGGGCGGGTGTCAGAGAAGAAATGTCTGGAAGGAATTTCCTCGATGAATATCGGCACAAGAAGCTTGGTTTGCCCTTTATCAGGTTTTTTCTGTTTATCCGCAATGCGATCCTTCGACAGGCCGATGGATTTGTAAGCATCAGCAAGGCAATACAGGATGACTTCCGCTATACCGGGGTGCCAACCGCGAAGATATGGCACATTCCTAACGGTGTTGATACAGCACTTTTCATCCCGGTTTCATCCGATAGGAGGAACATTCTGAGGCACTTACTCGGCCTACCGAATCGAAAGATATTTTGCTTCACGGGCAAACTTAACAAGGGGAAGGGGCTCGAGCTTCTGCTCGACGTCTGGGTATCGGTCGCGGACATACACCCCGAGGCGCATTTGCTGCTGGTGGGAGGCGGTGAAAACCAGTTCCTGTCCTACGAGAACCAGTTAAAGAATTTTGTCGCGAAGAATCGGCTCGAGGAGTCGATTACTTTTACCGGATATGTCCCCAGTGTCGTCCAATACCTGCAGGCAGCAGACTTTTTTGTTTTTCCTTCTGAATCCGAAGGCATGCCGAATTCGCTCCTCGAAGCCTTGTCTTGTGGACTTCCGGTACTGGCCTCGCGGATTGACGGTATAACAGACATAGTAACGCATACTGTAGATGCGCTGCTTTTTGAATCGCGAAACCGAGAACAGCTTCGTGAATGCATAGACCTGGTGCTTAATGATCCCAATATAGCCTCAAGACTGGGAACCAGTGGGCGAGATACTGTGGAGAAAAGATTCAGTCAGAAAACAATGGTTGATGAATATTACCGATTACTAACAACCATTCGGTAGGAGAGTACTAGTTGAATCTAAAAAGAACCCTTCGCAATTGCTCTGAAGTTGGCCTAATGTCATGGGACATTATGAGAGGGAAATACCCTTCCTTCATCTATGGCAGGAAAATTGCAAAGCGTGATGTTCCAGCATTCTGCTTCCACGACGCGGAACCACGACGCTTTGAGGCGATGCTCAACTATTTGAAAGACAACGACTACACCTCTATAACATCGGAGGATCTTGGCGACATTCTGCTTCGGAAGGAAAACGAAAAATTCAGGCACCCGGTGTGCATCACATTTGACGACGGCCTTGCCAGCATATGGAACACTGCGTATCCCTTGCTGAAAAAGTACGGTTTTCGCGCCACTGTTTTCTTAATTCCTGACCGAATCCAGTCCAGCCCCTCATATCTGCCGAATCTGGAGGACGTGTGGGCGGGCAAAGCGACGCCAGAGGAACTAGATGCGCGCAGCCGTGGACGCTATCCCTTTGCAACCTGGGAGGAGATTCGTGAAATGCACGACTCTGGCGTGATGGACTTCCAATCCCATTCTCTAAGGCACACGCTTGTCTTCACCTCTCCGAAGATTATTGATTTCGTCAGTCCCTACAATCTAGAAGTGTATTCCGTCTTCCAGTTTTCGATGTTTAAGGAATTGGATCTGCAGACGCCTGATAAGCACAAATTGCGGCCAGGTAGCCCGGTCTATGAATCGGCACCACGACTCGCCGGAATGCCAGAATACCTTGAGGATCCGTGCTTGAAGGAGTACTGCATTGGTTTTGTCGAGAACCACGGCGGAAATGAGTTTTTCAAGCGCAAAAACTGGAAAAGTATCCTCTTGCAGGTAGCAAAGGATTACCGGGCTACGCACCCGAGTCTGGACGGCCTGGAGAGCATGGACACGACAAGGCAAGCAATCCTTGACGAGCTAAAGCTCTCAAAACAACGGATCGAAGAACAGTTGCACGGAAAGGTAGTTGAACACATGTGTCTCCCGTGGGGAGTCGGAGGCCCCCTCACGACAGCGCTTTGCCAACAGGTTGGCTATAAAACCATTTTCACTGGCAGAGCTAATGGAAATACCAAGCTGACTGTGGACTCCGATCCATATTCCGTTTACCGTCTTGGACCTGACTTTTTCTACTGCCTTCCTGGCAAGGGCAGAAGATCTGTATTTACCGTCATGAAAGACAAGGTCCTCAGGCGTGCCCGTGAAGGCACGCACTATTTAAGTTACTAGGTGTAGCTGATCCAAGCGTCGAAGGGAGAAGGAAAAATGCCGGCAGAAACGAAATACGCATACGTGGTATGGAGGGCATGCTGCAGCTCCTCGGCTGGGGTGTAGATCTTCGTTCGGAACGCGACCTGCTAGACCTTGTGCACAACGCTTTTGTGGAAGCACTCGCAGATGCCGTTGATCTACGGAAGCTGAGCCTTGTTCCTATCGCGCTGGATGTTGTTCGCCGCGAGTAAAGTTCGTAGTCGCGGTGCTCGACCCTGCGTCAGAACTCCGTGCGGCGGCCCGCTGCTTGCTCGCGTGCGCGCAGCAGGCCGCCCTATCCTGCGTGGTTCCGATCCCCTTCCGCTGCGCGCTGAGGAGCGTCGGGTCGGCGGATTTGGCTCCTGGTTCAGGGGAGCAGATCACATTCCGGCCCACTGGCTGATCGCGAGAATCAGGAATTCGGCGGCTAAAGATTTGTATCCCTATGGCCCCAAAGAATCGCTGTGGTGGTTCTTGCGAAACCAGGTATTACTGAGATTGAAATCTTGAGAATGCGAGTTCTACTGACAGGCGCGACCGGATTCACGGGCGGCGCTCTCGCGAACCGGCTGGTCAACGAAGGCGCGGAGGTTACGGCATTCGTGCGCTCGATGACACGCGCCGAGCCGCTCCGGGAGAAGGGCGTCCACTGCCGCGAAGTCGACATTACCGATGCCAAGCAGGTATTGCGTGCTTTCGAGCCATTCGATCGAGTGTTTCACATCGCTGCGTTGTATCGGACCGAGACGTCCGACCGTTCCGAGTTCACGAGAGTCAATGTGGACGCGACCCGAAACCTTGCTGAAGCCGCGAAGCAGGCTGGCGTGGGGAGGTTTATTCATTGCTCTACGGTGGGCGTGCAGGGTCGGATCGATCATCCGCCTGCAGACGAGAAATACCGCACGCAGCCCGCTGACCACTACCAGCAGACGAAGCTTGAAGGCGAGTTGGTTGCGCGTGAGTACTTCGAAGCCGGTTTGCCTGGCGTCGTCGTGCGTCCAGCGGGGATCTATGGACCCGGAGATCTTCGGTTCCTGAAGTTGTTCAAAGCCATTCAGCGCGGTTGGTTCGTATTGATCGGGAGTGGACGCTCTCTTTATCATTTCACCTACATCGACGATCTGATCGACGGTTTCATGCTTGCCGGAAGCCACCCGCGCGCCTTGGGTGAGGTATTCACGATAGGCGGCGCATCCCATGTCACAATCCGTGAGGCTGTAGATACAATTGCCGACGTATTAGATCGGCCGCGGCCGTGGCTGCGGATTCCCGCATGGCCTGTGGAACTCGCCGCGGTCGCATGCGAACGCATATGTATACCGCTCGGTATCAACCCCCCCCTTTATCCGCGGCGGCTCGAATTCTTCACAATGGATAGGTCTTTCTCGATCGAGAAAGCCCGAAGTTACCTGGTCTACGAACCGAAAGTGACGCTTGCTGACGGTTTTGCTCGAACGGCCGCCTGGTACCGACAGCGGGGATTGATCTAGGCTCCCCTAAGAGAACCCCTGCTCAATAAGGGAGCCATATTGCTTTTTGGATCCCTTATCTCGCGAACCGAAGATTATGTAACAATTCCGAGAGAGAAATCCGATTTGGCTGCGCAGGCATCCGAATCATGCGCACGACGCGTGGGTTTGGCCCAATGAAGATGCTTCAGGAAAGGGTCGGGAATCTCAATGCGTGGACGCAGCACGCTTGAACAATTGATCACGTTAAGCAAGCAGGTGAAGGATTGATTGCCCGAGGGCTTGCCCATTATGGCGCCGACGATATAGACCGAAGAGGAAAGGATGGCAGAACTCAAGCCTGGAGCAAGTACGAAGGGGCAGGGGAGCACCGCAGGTCCCGACAATTCTGCTCATGTACAGGGCTTGAGACACGATCGGGACGTGGAGAAGGACCCGGTGCTTCAGAAGCTCTTTCAACCTCGAGAATCGTCGCTACGGAAGTATCAAGGGTTCTTTGTTGGCTCTGATGGAATCAGTGCGTTACTCGCTTTTGAGTTCCTCACATTCTGCCTTGGCTCGCTCCCTGGAGCATTGGGATTCATGCTTCGCAAATGGTGTTATCCGTTGCTATTCAGGAAACTGGGAACTGGCGTCCTTTGGGGAAGGAGTATCAGTTTGCGTCATCCGGGGAAGATAGTCATCGGAGAGCGGGTCGCCATTGACGATGGCTGTCTCCTCGATGGCAAGGGGACAGGAGAGGACACCGTGCAGATTCAGATTGGCAATGACGTGATGATCGCCAGAGACACGATTATTCAAGCAAAAACCTCGTGGATTTTCATTGGAGATCGTTGCACGATCGGCAGCCAGTGCCAGTTGAGTTCAGCGGGTGGGATCAAGGTCGGAAATTCGGTCATGATCTCTGGCCAATGCTACATCGGAGGGGGCCGCTACCATACTGACGATACACAGACTCCGATGATGAACCAAGGTCTTTACTCGAAGGGTCCCGTAGTGATCGAGGACGATGTTTGGCTCGGAGCCGGCGTGGTTGTGCAAGATGGGGTGCGAATTGGTAAAGGGTCCGTCGTGGGTGCTGGAGCGGTTGTCAGAGAAGACATTCCACCGTTTACAATTGCCGCGCTACACCAGAGACTTGTTTTGCTGCCCAGGGCATAACCATTAAGCATGAGCCCCTCTGAAATGCCAATCGGCAGAATCGAACGAATCGAGCGCGCGGTCTTTCGAGCTATTGACGAGATTAATGAGGCACGTGCAAGGGAGCAGCGGCTGGAAAAGTCAAGTGACACGGTGCTCATGGGCGAATCGGGACGCCTGGACTCGCTCGGTCTGGTGAACCTGGTTGTCGCAGTTGAGGAGCAGGTGGCGGAAGAGTTTGGTGTCACCATTAACATTGCCGATACGCGGGCACGTTTGCAAACCGCCAACCCGTATCAGACTGTCTCCTCACTAGTCGAATACATCGCATCGATACTGGCGAGGGATCCCAATGGATGACCAGACGTTCACATGCGTTGTCATTTCAGATTTTAACGTCGACAACGCGGTGGGGTACTTGAGCAATAGTCCCGAGCGTCCTTTGGTACAAGCGACGGCCGCGCCGTTTGGACAAGTGATCCAAGTCCTGATGGACGACTCGATGGAATGCTGGAAGCATCGCCCTGAGATGGCGATCATCTGGACGCAACCACATGCGGTAATCGAGTCATTTCGCCAGTTGCACGATCACAAGACGGTGAGTCTTGAGACGATTTTGAAGGAAGTTGATTCGTATGCCTCGGTATTGATGCGTGTCACGCATCGTGTCAAGTGTGCCATCGTCCCATCGTGGGTGGTTCCAGCGTCGCAGCGAGCGTCCAGCATGCAAGACATGAAGCATGAGTGCGGGATCGCCAATATCTTGATGCGTATGAATCTTAGGCTTGCAGAGCATCTGGACCAGGCGCCGAACATGCATCTGCTCAACGCGCAGAAATGGATTGAGGCTTCGGGGCAACGTGCTGTCAACCCCAAGTTGTGGTACATGGCCAAAGTCCCATTTGGCAACGAAGTGTTTCGAGAGGCGGCGAAAGATGTCAAGGCCGTACTCCGGGGCATTCACGGTCAGGCGAAGAAGCTCATTCTTCTCGATCTCGATGAGACGCTTTGGGGGGGCACGGTGGGCGAGACTGGTTGGGAGCGGCTCCTTCTTGGGGGGCATGATCCAGTTGGCGAGGCGTTCGTAGATTTTCAACAAGCACTCAAGGCATTGTCGCATCGGGGCATCCTCTTAGGCGTGGTGAGTAAAAACCAGGAAGATGTGGCATTGGAGGCAATTGAGAAGCATCCGGAAATGGTTTTGCGAACAAAGGATCTCGCAGGATGGAAGATAAATTGGCAGGACAAAGCGCAAAACGTCGTCGATCTTGTTTCGGAACTGAATCTCGGTCTGCAGTCGGTGGTGTTTCTTGACGACAACCCACTCGAGCGCGCGCGTGTTAGAGAAGCGCTACCCGAGGTCCTTGTGCCGGAGTGGCCGGATGATCCCATGCTTTACCGGCAAGCGCTGTTCGGCCTCTCATGTTTTGATGCGCCTTCGGTCAGTCAAGAGGATCGCGAGCGCACACAGATGTATGTCACCGAGCGTGAGCGAACCCGTCTCAAGACCCGTGTGGGGTCGCTGGATGAGTGGCTCCAGACTCTTGAAATGATGGTAAAAATTGACGAGCTCAATAGCGCGCATCTCCCACGGGCGGTCCAGTTGCTCAACAAGACAAATCAAATGAATTTGAGTACTCGAAGAATGACGGAGTCTGAGCTTTCAGCCTGGGCCGATCGGCCAGACAGAAGGGTATGGACGGTTCATGTGTCCGACAAGTTTGGATCGTCAGGACTGACAGGTCTCGTTAGTGTCGAGGTGCGTGAAGAAATCGGGACGATTGTTGACTATCTCCTGAGCTGTCGAGTGATGGGGCGCAAGGTCGAAGAGACAATGCTCGCGGTTGCGATCCAGTATCTCCAGTCACGTAGCGTGACAAACATCGTGGCCCACTATCGGCCAACGAAGAACAATGCACCAATTCTGGAGTTCTGGAAGCGTTCAGGTTTGCGATACGATGAGGCCACCAACGCATTTCACTGGGATCCGGATCGGTCGTACCCGGTTCCCCCACAGATCACGCTCAAGGTAGATGCCGTTACGCCCGGCAGACCTGATCAGCTTGAGACCGTACGCAGTTGAGAGGATCCGTGACCGATCGGGGTTGGCGCGCTCTTTCCGCCTGAGAGAGATTATGGTTGGACAGATTTCGGTGCTACATATTGCCGATAAATTTGGCGTGCGCGGCTCGAGCGTTCACGGCGTGTCCCGTCTTTTTTCCTGGTGGCTGCCGCGATTCGACCATGATCGTTATGATGTGCGTCTTGTGGGACTGCGTCAGGCCGATGATGCGTGTGCGAATTTGCAGCAGCAGGGAATCGAGGTGATCTCTCTAAACAAGGGAAAGTTCGATTTTTCCACTGTTGCCGCTATTGTTAGATTGGTGAAGCGCTACGACGCAAAGATACTACATTTGCACGGATATGGAGCATCCAATTTTGGTCGTATCGCAGCCAAGATCGCGAGAGTTAAAACGATCATTCATGAGCATTTTGTAGACCCTGCGATGCCGCGCTATCAGATTCCGTTCGATTTCGGACTCGCTCCCTTTACCGATTACGGCATAGCGGTTTCGGCGTCAGTAAAGAAGTTCATGGTCAAGGAACGGTTTTTGCCGACTCAGAAAGTGGAAGTAATCTTCAATGGGGCACCCCTCGGCGATTTTCAGCCGGTTCTCGAAATAGAGCGCCTCGCTCAAGAGAAGAGAAAATGGGGTATTCCCGAAGACTGCCCAGTCTTGGGATCAATCGGGCGTCTTGATGAACAAAAGGGTAACCGGTATTTACTTCAGGCAGCGGCCAACTTGTTGAAAAAGGGGCTTAAGTTCAAATTGATGATCATTGGGGACGGACCGTATATGGAACAACTCCAAGCCCAGTGCCGCGAGCTAGCTATCGACAACGACGTCGTCTTCACAGGCTACCAGTCGGACATTCCCTTATTACAGTCTCTCCTGACGATTCAGGTCTTTCCGTCGTTGTGGGAGGGAACACCCTTGACCTTGTTCGAAGCAATGGCGATGGCACGCCCCATTGTCGCCACACCTGTGGATGGGCTAGGAGAGGTGCTCAGAGATGGACACAACGGGCGGCTCGTTCCTGCCCGCGATGCCGGAGCGTTGGCCGATGCGTTGGAGGAGGTTCTGACGGATAAGGAAAAGCGGTTCCAGCTCGGCGAGCAGGCAAAATGTGACAGCAAGAAGTTTGACATTCAGGGCACCGTCAACCGTATTCAACGAGTCTACGATGGACTGCTCGTTTCCTGATCCCGCTCAAGCGCGTGCCGAGCGGCATAGAATGGAGCAACGACTCACCGGCCGAATGGCTACCAAATGACCGACTCTGGTCACTGGGCTTCCCCCGGGCTGCTCGTCTTCCTCGGGTTCGCGCTCTTTGGAGAGGAGATCATCGCCTGGACGGTCGGGGCCGAGTTCCTGGGAGCCTATCCCGTCCTGTTGTTCTACATGCTGGCGATCGCCATCGCGGTCCTCGGCGTGGCCCTCCAGACGGCCAAGGCCGCGGTCCGGTAGGTCGGCCGGGTGCGAGAGAGCAGACTCCGATGAAGATCGCCTACTGCGCGGACTCCGCGATTCCCTCGCGAGCGGCCAACAGCGTCCACGTCATGAAGATGTGCGCGGCCTATACCGGCTGCGGACAGGACGTGACGCTCGTCCATGCGAAGCAGGAGTTCGAGGAGTCCGGAGTGGGTGACGTCTTCGAGTTCTACGGCCTCGAAGCCCGCTTTCCCATCGTCCAGCTACCCCGCATCCGCGGGCCGCTGCGCAAGAGCCAGTACGGCTGGTACGCCGCCCGGGCGGCGAGGAAGCTCCAGCCGGATCTGCTGCACTCGCGGTCCCTGGCGTGCTGCTTCTTCGGCGCCCTGCTCGGCATGAAGGTCGCCTACGAGCCCCACCTTCCCGAAGAGAGCCTGCTCGCCAGACGGCTGCTGCCGGTGCTGTTGAGGCACCCGGGCTTCCTGCAGCTCGTGGTCATCACGGAGGCGCTCGGTCGGTTCTACGAGGAGCGTTACCCGACGATCCGGGGTCGGATCACCGTAGCTCCGGATGGAGCGGATGCCGCGACCGAGTGCGAACCCGTCCGGCTCGACCCGGCCGGGAAGACGCACGTCGGCTACGTGGGGCATCTGTATGCGGGCCGGGGGGTCGAGATCCTGGCGGCGGCGGCCGAGAGCTGCCCCTGGGCCCATTTCCATTTCGTCGGCGGGCTCCCCGAGGACATCGATCGCTGGCGCAAGCAGCTCGAGCCCCTCGGCAACGTGACCTTCCACGGCTTCGTGTCACCTCGCCAGGCCGAGCAGTACCGGAAGGCCTTCGACGTCCTGGTGGCACCCTACCAACGCAAGGTCTCGTTCCATCTGGGTGGCGATCTCGATACCGCCCGCTGGATGTCGCCCCTCAAGCTCTTCGAGTACATGGCCGTCGGGAAGCCGATCATCGCCTCGCGCCTCCCGGTGCTGGAGGAGGTCCTCTCCGACGGCGAGACCGCGCTGCTGTGCGAGCCGGATCGCGCCGAGGACTGGGTGCGCAAGCTCGAGCTCCTGAAGGCGGACGCGGCCTTGCGGAGCCGGCTCGGCGAGCGGGCGCGGAAGGTCTTCCTCGAGCGCTACACCTGGCGGACGCGAGCCGAACGCATCCTGGCTGCCAGCTCGGACCGCCTCGGCGTGTAGCGCGGGCTACTTCGGGCGGGGCCGCTCGCTGCGAGGATCAGCACGTCCACGATTGGAAGATCGCGACCATCTGTTCCTCGGTAAACCGGCTTTTCTTCATGGGCTCCTCGCTCGCAGGCGGGAGCCATTCTCTCAAGTTACAATTGGTCCTAGAATCCGGGGCAGGTCTCGTACTCGGCCTTGCGCACCTTGCCGAGTGCATCGCCCAGGTGGCGCAGGATGTGAAACTTGTCCAAAAAGGATCGCCTTCTCGCGAGAGCATCGGCCGAGGAGAATTCACACCGCGGGCTTGCGGAGTTCAATAGGCCCTCGTCGACCGTTGGTAGCTCAGGCCGTGCAGATTGTCGAGACCCATCACGTACTTCGAGCTTCGGGTCACCCGGAACGGGAACCGGCTGGTTATTTCAGGCGCTTGTGCGTTCGCTTCCGGCTCGTACTTGAGCTCCACGACCGAGTGTCGGCGATCATCGAAGCGATGTCGGAATAGATTGCCGTTCTGCCGAAGCAGGTAGTACGAGAGAGACCAGTCCATAGTGAGTCGGAACCGACCGTCGCCTGAAACAAAGTACTTCCTCGTGTAGCAGTTCAGTAGGCGAAGCTCGAGCGAGAGCAGCTCTTTGCGAAGCGCCTCTGGGAGCACGGCCGCCTCGATAATAGAGCGGTAGGTCCGGGCCGAAAACCCCTCGTCAAGGGTGAACGGTCGGAGCGGATACGAGACCTTTCGATTCACGAATCCCTGCTTGATCTTGAACTCCAGCGTGGGAGAGTGCACCAAGCCGAAGAGGCCTTGATACCAGCGAATACGGACTTTTTGGCGGTGACTAAAACCGTCGACATTGTCGAAATAGTTCCGGTTGTCCGCGGTATCAAGGTAGATATTGTTGACCTGACGTACCCCGTGAATGGGTCGGAAAAGTGCGGGATGGTGACGGATCACGCCCTCGACTTCTTGGCGCGATAGTGGAGTGAGAAGCTTGCGCTCGTTGCGATACTCCTCGGCCATTCTATGCTACCCGTCGGTAGATCAGAGCACCCAGCAAGGAGATTGGCAGTCCCCCGACAAAACCGAACCACAGACGCTTGGAGCGCAGATGCCGGCGCCATCCCTGCCGCCTCTGTTGCTTCTTGAGAGCCGATATTGGGGCTTCTGCGAGGCCGTGGGTCGTGCATCCCCTTAGCCTCATTTGGTTGCCTTCCCGTACTCCGCGCCGTAAAGCATCTCCTTCACCTTCTCCCCGGTCGGGGCAATAGTGCGGTTATTGACGACCAGGGTCGAGCCCGCTTCGACCGCGTACGATCGTTCGACGTTCGCGATCTCGAGCTTTTGTGCACGTATCGTGCCCGGACCGAATTCCGGCTTCTTCTGATAGACAGTGAACCCTAGCCTTGAGCCCGAGATACGCACGTCAGACATGCTAACCTTGGAAAGGTCCTTGCTAGCTACGCCGATCTCGGCGTCCACGATCTCCATGTTGCGAACCTCTATTTCGCTGGCCTCCCCGGCGCTCAAGGCCTTGTCCCCAGGCGACTGCACCCGGATGTGCTCGAGCTTGAGGCGCGATCCGGAAGCATCGATGGCGTCGTTTCCCGTACGCAGGAAGGTTGTGTTCACGATCTCACCATCGCTGAAGTCGACATCGAGTGCATCGGAATATGTGTTCATGAATAGGCTTCGGTTAAGTTTGAAAGAAGAGCGGATGATGTTGAGCGCGTCTTCAGCGCGGCTGTCTTGGAACACGCAGCGCAGGAAGCTAACGGGGGCTTCGTAGAAAGTTACGGCACCGGTGAGCCCCCATCCGTCGACCTTCGGCTCGGCAAGGTTGCGGAACACGACGTACACCAGCACCGACGGTGCTCCCGGTCCGATAACGGCGACTCCCTGCCCGGTGCCGTCTGATGAACCCACGATGATTGGCGCCTCCTCGCGGCCCGTCCACCGAAGTGGGGATCGAGAGATGAGCTTAGCCCCCCGCACGAGATCGAGCTCCGTGCCGGCGTCTACTGCGACCTCGAAGCCGGAAGGAAGAACCAAGTCGCGGTCAATGGTCCAGCGGCCGGTTCGGAACTGGATGGTACGCGTCGCCTCATCGATCGCAACGAAGTCAAACTCACTGGCGTTGGGCGTCATCCGGGTGGGGTCGTCCAGAAAGCGAGGCGGAGCAACCGGCGACCACGGGAAGGTCTTCGCCACTAAAACATCATCGAGCCCCGCCACCCGATAGTGCACCGTTGGCGACTCACCGCCGGGCGTGTCCTTAGCCGCTGGCAGAACGAGGTCGTGAAAGCGCATGGGAGTATTGGAAAGCTTGCCCGCGAGCCGGAGAGGGGTCACCGGCGCGAGCATCGATTCGCCTCCGAATGACACGCCGATTATCTCCAGCGGCAGGGACTGTATGTTGGCTACGTGAAAGCGGGTGCCGTTAGCCTGGCCGTTGGATGCTGGTGCCGCGTACGCGTGCAGCCCCTTGACCGGCCTGAGAAAATCCCGAATCAGCCGCTGGTTGGCGTAGAAGATGTTGATGTCAAAATCGTAAGAGGGAAACTCACTTTGAATGATGCGGAGGTTCCTCCTCAACGGCTCGTCGACATCGGCGAGCAGGCTATCAAGATAGGAGCGAGAGGAGAAACGTTCAAGCGCACGGTGATACGCGGAGATAAACTCGGTATCCGAGAACAACGCGCGCCCGAAGTCGTAGAATGCGCTCGCATCCTCTCGCTCCTGCACCTCAAGCAAACTCGTAATCTTACTCCCCGCGTCCGCGTCGAACCCGATGGGCTCGAGTCTCGAGGTGACAGGGTTGTAGTAGAAACGGAGGTTGTGAAAAAAGCGCATGTGCTGGGCGCCCATCAGATCGCTGAGTGCGTAGAAGCGTGCCAACCGCTCCGTGTCAAACACCTCCGCCACTGTGCGCTCGCCGTGTCGGAAGGCCTCCAACAACTGCACCGCCTTGACGAATTGCGGGTGCTGGGTATCGCTCGCCAACGTGCGATTGAGCTGGAACGTGTCGATGTTGGCCGAGTAGTAAGCGGTCGCGCTATATTTCCTACCAGTTTTGCGGGCTTTGTGCTCCCAGAGGAGGCTCTCGTTGAACCGCAGGATCGGCCCCTCACGCCGGCGGTTGTACTCGATCAGTCGCTTTTCGAAGTGCTCCTCTAGGGCGTAGACCCCCCAGTCCTCACCGTTCACAGTCACCCGCAAGAATTCATAGCGAAGTGCGATGATATCCTCGCGTCGGAGAGCTTTATGGAACAACCACTCATACAGGTAATTGCGCGTCCACGGGTGCTGGAGTGAAAACTGCTTCATTCCGAGTAGCGTGTGATCTCCCTCGACCTGGACACGGAAGGACCACTTTTTCTCCGAGAGATGATCGACCCAGTCCCCCTTGAGTCGGATCTTGGCCGACGCAGAGTCGCTACCGATCGAGATTTTGCTGGAAACGAAGTCGTCAGGCGAGCTGAGCAGGATGCCGAGCGAGAGAGCCTCATCGCGCTTGTCTGAGAGTTTTTGAAGATTCTTGTGCTTCACATCGATGATGACTTGCAGGGGATCAGCCTTCCACTCAGCAAGCGCCCGACGCACAGAGTAGCGCGCAACGTTGAGCCCGCGCTCGAATGCGTTCTGGGGCCAGCCTTGGACCGAAGCCACGACCCCGGCCGAAAATGCGATCCCGAGGAGGAAGCACAGCATAAGCGCGCGGGCGATACGGCTCTGCCGCAGCCGCAATGGGAGGATTCGTCTCCACGGGTGGCGCTGCTGGGTCGGGATTCTCATCTTACGAGAGGCCTCGGTTATCGAGAAAACTGATGCTCAGGTTTTCGTTGAGCGCGTGCAACGCTTGGCGGCACTTCTGAAAGCTCTCGAAGCCCTCAAACTCGACCATGAATGACGCCTCCATCTTGTCACTGTCCTGGTCGAGGCGTCTTAGTTGCACGGCTGCGCAGTGCTCACTGAGCACATCCATGACTTGCTCCACCGTTATCCCAAGGCTGCTCGGGGCCGAGATTAACATGTTGAGATTCTGGTTCGTCGACCGACGCAGTATGAGGCTACGGAGCCAGAGAAAGGCGACGATAAAGATAAACGCTGCAAACGTGATTTGGCCTTGGTTAGCGCCGTAGCCGAGTCCGATGGCGATAGCAACAAACAAGTAGGCAAGCTCCTCAGGCTCCTTGATGGCGGTTCGAAAGCGCACGATGGACAGCGCCCCTACGAGGCCGAGGGAAAGCGCGAGCGACGACTTCACAAGCGAGATCACCACCATCGTGGCGGCCGTGATAAGAACGAAGTTGCTAGCGAACTCGCGGCGATTGGACAGCGATCGACCTAACTTCACGTACACGAAGCCCAGGATCACGGACAACATTACCGCCCAGAATAGGTCGCCGAGAAAAGTCGAGAGTTCAATTCGCGGGCTCGCCTGGAGGCTGGTCTTGACGGCGCGGAATATCTGCAATATCTCTTCTGTTATCGGCAAGTCGTTCATATCACTTATAGGATTGAGGGATAGGAAAATCAATTGCGCCCATCATTCGTGATTTGCCGGTTGCAGCAATTGCGGCCCGATCCGGCGTGGGGAAGGGCGGCCAAGGGCATATATTGTGCGCGCATAATTGGCCAGCGTGCAACGGCGGCTGCGTCGTGGGCGCAAAATCTCGTTTCGCGCGACGCGACGGGAGAGCGCGAGAGGCAAGGAAGGCCGTTGTTACCTCTCGGGCTTTGCTACGCGATGTCGGGGACCCTGCTATGTCAGTGGGACGACGGCGTTCGACGGGCAGTCGCAGGTCGGCATGGTCGGATCCAGCTATGGAATATAGGGAATAGAGACTATAGGAGAATGCCCTGAATGCCGTTTATGCCATTAATATAATGTGAGACACCTATCTTCGTAAAATTGGACTCGAAGGGTAGGCGAACCATGTCACAGAGAAAGAAGCTGAAGGTGATTTCATCGGACGAGGCGACGGTCGGCGTCGCAGAGGTTGTGCAAGCCCGGGACCAGGGGGCGAGACCGGATCCGGAAATACTCGCCGTGGCCAAGCGCCGGTAGTTCAGTGCGACGTACAAGCGCTCAGTGCTGGCGGAAGCGGACCAGGCGAGCGAGCCCGGGGCGATCGTTGTACCGCTGCGTCGCGAGGGGTTGTGTAGCTCGCAGCTTACGCAGTGGTGGCGCGAGCGCGACACCGGGGCGCTGGAGGCCCTGTCACGCCGGCGGCGGTGCACCTCGGGCAGGGAGCCGCGCTGCACGCCCAGCACGAGCAGGTTCTGAAGAGCGCCTACGCGGCGAACCCGGCGCGTTTCAAGCATCGCGTGCCAACCCCACCGGCGTTGCCGACCGTGGTTGGCATCAACCTACCGAAACCCATCACCCACCCCAAGGAGACCGTCCATGATCTGACGACGACACCCGCATTGCTCACTAATTTCTGAACAAGGGTGTCTCAAAGTCATTGACACATTCTGGAGCCGTTCTCCAGTGATTAATGGTCCGAAATGCTCTGGGCAGGTGAATAGTTAAAATCCAAATGCTTTTTAATTCCTACATTTTCATTTTAATTTTCTTACCGATGACGGTTATTATTTTTTATCGAATCGGCTCGGTGATGGGGCAACAAGCCGCAATTCTATGGTTAGTATTAGCATCTTTTTTATTCTATGCCTGGTGGAACCCTGCATATTTGTTACTTTTGATCGGTTCAATGTCATTAAATTATTGGATAGGTCGAGGTTTAACCATACATGCCGATCAACAAAGTATCAGTGTTAGAAGAAAAGCATTGCTGGTATTGGGTGTTTTTTCGAATCTAATAATTTTAGGCTATTTTAAATATGCAAATTTCTTCGTAGATAATGCAAATTTGATTTTTGAACAGAGTTATCACCTCGAAACAATCGTTCTTCCACTGGCTATTTCTTTTTTTACTTTTCAACAAATTGCTTATTTGGTAGATACCTACCGAGGTATAACGCACGAGCACAATTTCTCGCACTATTGCCTGTTTGTAATTTTTTTCCCTCAACTTATTGCTGGTCCGGTTGTGCAACACAAGGAGATGTTGCCCCAATTTTTGGATAATTCCATTTATAGATTTGCGCACGATAGAATTGCGGTTGGCTTAAGTATATTTTTTATTGGCCTGTTCAAGAAGGTCGTTATAGCAGATAGTATTGCGCTATATTCAACGCCCATGTTTGATGGGGCACACCAGGGTGCAACGATCAGTTTTTTTCCAGCCTGGGGCGGTGCTCTTTCTTATACTTTCCAGTTATATTTCGATTTTTCGGGGTATTCAGATATGGCTGTGGGATTAGCCTATCTGTTCGGGATTCGTTTACCACTCAATTTCTACTCGCCTTATAAAGCAACTAGTATTATTGAATTTTGGAAACTATGGCATATCACGTTATCCAGGTTTCTCCGTGATTACTTGTACATTCCGTTGGGTGGAAACCGAAAGGGACCTTCACGTCGAATGACTAACCTCTTGATAACGATGTTGCTCGGTGGTCTTTGGCACGGAGCGGGTTGGACTTTTGTAATTTGGGGCGCGTTACATGGTTTGTATTTAATACTCAACCATTTGTGGCGAGTTTTTTATTGTTTCTTGACAGGGGGTACTGAACAACAGGTTTGCTGTGGACAATATATTGCAAGGTTTATTACTTTCCTGGCTGTCGTAGTGGCTTGGGTGTTTTTTCGTGCAGATAGCCTTGATACCGCAATTGAAATCGTCAAAGCCATGACGGGAGCTAATGGAATTATATTGCCGCAGGGTTATTTAGATTATTTTAATCAATTGTTTTCACTGGGCAATGTGCTCCAGTCTATTGGCTGGCGATTTGAATTGAACGTAGGCTATTTTGGGGGCATCAATCAGATTTTGTTATTGACACTGTTACTGATCATAGTTTGGTTTTTACCGAATACTTACCAGATTCTTGGAAAATACTCACCAGCTATAGATAGCACGTCAGTTTCCAAATTCGCCAATGCCAGCTCAGTAATCCAGTGGCAACCAAGACCTGTAGTTGCACTGGCTTTTTCACTGTTATTTTTTGTGATTATATTTAAAATGGATTCGACCTCTGAGTTTCTTTATTTTCAATTTTAGACTGCCCTGAGCTGTCCCGGATTTCCCGGCCAGGTTAATCAAGCATAACCCCATTATCTTTCGACCGCTGCCGGTTATAAAACACCTCGATTCGACGTTGGCCCTGAACTCGACGGCAGTTCATAAGTAGAGGTAGTCTGCTTACATCGATCCTTGAACGGGGGATGGGACGATGAAGGAGTCGCGGTTTTCGGAGCAGCAGATCGTCGGGATTCTGAAGGAGGCGGAGGTCGGGGAGGCGGTGCGCGTGATGCACGAGGGAGCCGGGTTGTCGGTGGCTCGGGCATGCCAGCCGGCACGGCTTTCTCGGGCGGCGATTCCGCACGCTCAACGTGCTCGATGAAGGGGTGCGCGAGGCTTTGGGGATCGAGGTCGATACGAGGCTTCCGGCGAAGCGCGTGGTGCGAGTCCTGGACCGTCTGGTTGACTGGTGTGGGGCGCCGCTCGCAATCCGCCTGGACCCGTGAGCAGCTCACGGCGAAAAACTCTACTACTGAACTAGCTATTTGACGGGGGAGCTTACGATTCCATCCATTAGGGAGCCGTTCTCCAGTGATTAATGGTCCGAAATTCCCTCGGCAGGTCAAGACAATAAAGATGTCTTTTCCTCTGTTCAACAAGGCACTGTTGATATTCAGCAGTATTTTTCTTTTTCCCATGCTGGTTCTTAGTTTTTACATGGAACCGTTTGGTGGCTCATTAACTCGCATGGGCGGTTATTTGACAAACGATTATCGCTCGAATACTCCCCAGGAATATTTTACACAGCCATTATTTAAAGGAGCATCTTCAATCGAGGATTATCAACAATATTACGATGTAGTGGTTTGGGGAGATTCATTCTCAGAGGATGACTCAAAGAGTTGGCTGAATTATTTCAGCAACGGATCAGGACTAACTACTATACTTTTTAATATGAACCATATTTCGTTAGATGAGGTTATAAACAGCCCAATATATCGACAGCAACCACCCAAATTATTCATATACCAATCAGTGGAGAGAAATTTAATCCTTCGAAATGGTTCATGTCCCCCTGATAATTCGCCAATTACAGAACAATTTAATATGCCGAAAATAAATATTAAACCATTAGGAATTCCAGTGAGAACAATAACTAGAGATCGAAACTACTTTGTTAAAGGCCTGCAATTTACAAATACCGTAAATTATCTTAAGAAAGTAGCACTTCGGAGCTTCCTGGGCATTGACAAAACAGAAGTGCATCGTTTCCAACTGAGCAGAGGGGGGCTTTTTTCAAGTAAAGAGAATGACTCGCTTTTAGTTACCACAAAAGATTTTAATTTAAAAGGGGTAACCGATGAACAAATAGAAACGGCTAAATGCAGTTTACTATCAATGCAAAGTCGAATAAGAAAAACGAAAACAACAGAATTTATTGCGGTGTTTTTTCCTGACAAAACGACCGTATATTCTGATTATTTGCTGGATAAGTCATACACGGATATGAGCATTGCTAAAAAGATGGAAAATACTAACGGACTGAATGTCGCGCCTCTGGTTCAGACTTTTAAGCAGGCAGTCAAAAATGGTGTCGTAGATCTTTATCTTCCGGAAGATACTCATTGTGGTTTCTATGCATACAAGATGGCCGCGGATTCTGTTTTGAACTTACTAGACAAGATGAATCGAAAGAGTTTGCTTTAGTGTACAAATTGGGGTAATTGCCCGACGATCGTGGTCGCCGATAGCGGCTTATGCCGCCTCTTTCTCCGGTGATACTGGTGCCTATTCGCGGTGCGAAGCCGTCGCGGATCTCCGTCGCCCGCGCCGCCACAGCCTGGAGACGCCCACGCCCAACACGGCGCCGGCCAGGAGGCAGGCACCTCCCCCGACGACCGCAAGCAAGATCAGACTCTCGTAAGAATTGAAGCGCTTGTTGAACCAAACCAGCAGCTTCTCCCGGCGCGAACGTCCCTCCTCGACCTGGTCCCAGTAGGTCTGGGACAGACTTGGGGTGCTGAGGGCTCCCACCACGATGGTCTGAATCGAGTAATCGGAACCTTGGACCCGGACGAACTGCAGGTTGTCGAGCTGGTTGAGCTTCGAGTCCCGTGCCCGCTCGGGCTGACGCCTCAACCCGGACACCGACGGCATGGGAAAGGTGGCGCTCTCGATGTAGTAAATCCCGTCGCGCTCGACGTATCGGTACTTGCCCTTCCAGGGGTTCCCCGAGAAGACCGCCCGCGTCGGTCCTCCGCTCAGCAGGGGGTGCACCTCCGTCCACCAATCGCTTGACGACTCGAGCCAGACTTCGCTGTGGTGAAAAAAGAGGAACACGTGCTCGTAGGCGTCCGCCTGGGCGGCTTCTTCGCGAAGGAAGTTCATCTGGTAGTTATCGAAGGGTATAGCTCCGGCGTACCAGGTGTTCGAGCGGCCGGGCTGGTACCGGGTGGGGCCCCGAGTCTGCCGATCGATGCCAACCGTATCCAGGATAATGAAACGACTACCCTTGAATGTGAAGGCATAGGGTGGCTTTCGGAACCTCTCGAGAAACAGGTCACGCGTGACGGGATCATTCACGTCGTGGTTTCCGGGAGCTATGTAGAACGGGATGCCGAGCTGCTTAATTCCGGTCTCGAAACGATCCCAGTCACCGTTCAGGACTGCGGGATCCTTCGGCTTCGCATACATCCCGTTGATGCAGTCGCCGGTGACGATCACGAAGTCGGCGCCGAGGTCCCGGATGCGCTGCAGGATCTCCTTGAAGTGGACGGGGGGCTCTCCGTCGCCGTCTCGCGGATGGCCCCAGACGACGAAGGAGAATGACGCCGGCCCGTCCGGCCCATCGGCCCCGGTGCCCTCTTCGGGTGCGCCGGGGCCTGCCCCGAGCAGGAACGGAGCGAGGAGGAGTGCGAGTCCGAGTGCTGCGAAGCGCTGCGTTCTCATCGGTTGTTGCGGGAGGTACCAGCCGGGCCGAAACAGGCTTCCGGCAGCCGATAGGAAATTCAACCCCCATTTTTCACTCAACGGCACTCTATCCCCCGCCCGGCGCATCGTCAAATGCGTGGCCATTCACGCAAGCACCGCTGTCTTCCTCAGAAGTCTGAAGCTTTCGTGTGTAGTGCTCCGCCCGAGTATCGATCCGGTCCGCTGACCGCTCGTACCGTTGCGCTCGGCACATCCACCTTCTTACTATGTCTGGTACTGGCCGCTGGCCGGGCGTTGAAGTGCCTGACGGTGGTGGACGACGCGACCCAGGAGGCGGTGACGATTGCGCCGGACCGGGCGATCTCGGGGGCGTATGTGACGCGGATCCTGGACGGGCTCAAGCGCGAGCGTGGGCTGCCCCAAGTGATCCGCTCGGACAACGGGCGGCTGCGTGATGAGTGTCTGAACGAGCACTGGTTCACGAGCCTCCCGCACGCGCGGGCGGTCATCGAGGAGTGGCGCAGGGACTACAACGAGCAGCGCGCGAAGAAGGACCTCGGCGGATTACCACCGGCGGCTTACGCGGCAAAGCTTGCCCTGCGGGCGAACCAGGAAACAGCGGGATCGGTTACAGTTTGACGGCGTGGACTCTAAATCAAACTGCTACTGAAATTGGGGATCACGTCGAGATTACGAAAATCGATCTTTTGAGGCAATCAAACGTAGTTTCTTGATCTCCTGATCTTGGCGTTCCTGGTCCCAATCGAATAGCTGGGCCACTTGCGGTGCCAGCGCCAGCGCCCGGGAAATGTTGTCGCCGAGACATGATCTTCGCAGCAGCAGGTCGTCCAGGTGCTCAACCCCCTCCTCGGCTACCGACTGGCGTAGCGGCGCGAGCCAATCGGCATCGCCGGCTTGCGGCATCCAGTCGAAGCGCCGGTCCAGTGCAGGCTCGGGGGCAGCCGGGCGAGGAAATTTTCGGTAAGGCACCGGCCGCGCCGCCGGAACGGCGCTCCTCAATGCCTTATCGGCTACGTGCCGACCGGTGGTCAGCTTCACCCCGCTTAGACTGAACAGGCCTGCCGGCCCCTCGCGGGCCCCGTGGTCCCGAATGACATCGCGCGTAGCGGGCGTGACGGACCCGGCCCGCTCGGCCGGGAGAATTCCGGCGAATACCCGGGCCACTTCGGCCTGCGCGAGATCCAGACCTGGCACCGCATCGTTGAGGTCGGCGATGAACTGGCGTAGCAACGCGCGCGCTACATGCGGCGCCTCTGGACCTGCATTCCAGGGCGCATAGCCGGTGCCCGCCAGCAGAATACCCTTCCAGGGGACAAGGAAGTACGTTTGAGCCCTGGGCCCCCGCGGTTTGACAGCGATCGCGCATGACGCCGGCGGCGGGCGGTCGAAGGCCACGTTCCAGGCGAGCAAGGGGTGGAAGAGATCATCGCTTCGGATGCCGCAGGCTTGCGCCACGAATGGTGCCCAGGGCCCGGTGGCATTGATGATGATCGGGGCCCGAAACACAACCTCCATCTTCCCGATCAGGTCGACCGCGGTCATGCCGACAAGCCTGTTCCGGCTCAACACTGGACGTCGCGCTTCCATGTAGTTGAGCACCCGTGCCCCGCGCGCGCAGGCCCAGCGCAGCGCCTCGACCATCAGGCGCGGCGCGTCCGGGACGAAGGCGTCGTGCCAAAGGGCCGCGCCGCGCAAGCCGCGCGTGTCGATGCCGGGGAAAAGCACACGCGCGGCGCCGGGGTCGAGGACGCGGTTCGGCGGCAGGGCACGATCCGGCCGGATGCTGAGGTTAGCGTCGAGTGACAAGGCGCGGTTCGCTGCCAACGCGATGCGCAGAACGGCCGGACGCCGGATGCCTTCTCCGTAAAGCGGCATCAGGCAGGGCAATGGATGTACGAGATCGGGGAAATGGCGCAGGAACCAGCGCCGCTCGGCCACCGACTCGCGAAACCGGGGCAGGTCAAGACTCTGCAGATAGCGTATGCCCCCGTGTATGATCCGCAAGCTGTTGTAGCTGGTCGCCGCCCCGAAATCACCCCGTTCGATCACGAGGGGCCGCAGCCCTCGGCGCACGGCCTCCAGCGCTACCATGATTCCGAGGACGCCGGCGCCAACGACGATCAGATCATGGTCCTCGCCGGCCAAAGCCTGCGGATCGCGAGGCGTCAGCGCGGCGCGGCCGGATCGGCGTAGGGAAATGTCTTCAGGGTCCATTCGCACCATTGCCAACCCCGTCGGGAGCGTCGCAGCGGCCCTTTCGATGGTAGGTTCGATCCAATTTTAGTCGGCGGTTGGTTCAATTCTCGCTGCCGGATCGTGTACCGCCGAATGCTGTGCGAATCGCTTGGCCCATCTCCGCGGGCTGGATATGCCGAGACCGCGCAGAATCGTCTATGATACGGTCAAAACAGTGTATGAGTTCCAAATGATCCGGTGGCAGGCGTGATCTATCACGATACCCTTGCGCCTGATATCGAGACTGCGTCAGAGGGGTATGCTCGCCGCTTCGCCGGCCCGTTGGGTGAGTACTTGCTGGGCGTTCAAGATGAACTGGTGCAAGAGCTTCTTGCCCCCTATCGCGGCCAGATTCGTCGAGTCCTTGATGTCGGCGGGGGGCATGGCCAACTTGCCGAGTTGCTCTTGGCCAACGGGTTCGAGGTGTGGGTGCATGGTAGCAACGAAGCCTGCGCCAAGCGGCTTCAACCACTGATTGAGCGGTTCGGCGACCGCCTGCGTTTCGCCGTTTCGAGCCTATGGGCGCTGCCCTTCGACGAGCGGAGTTTCGATCTCATCACCGGTGTTCGCCTTCTTGCCCACGTTGAGCGGTGGCAGGCGCTGTTGGCGGAAATGTCGAGGGTATCTAACCGATTCATCCTCGTAGATTTCGCTCCCTGGGCCAGCGCGAATATCCTCGAGCCGATTCTGTTCCGCCTCAAACGCCGGGCCGAAGGGAACACGCGCCCTTTTTTCTGCTACTGGAGTTCGCAAATCGCCGACGTGCTGCGTGCCGAGGGCTTCTCCAGACAGACGCGCCAGAAGGAGTTTTTTGCGCCGATGGTCGTGCACAGGTTCCTCAATCGCCCAAACCTGTCGCGCGGCATGGAGGCCGCCTTTCGCGCCTTGGGCCTTACAGGCGCGCTCGGATCACCGGTCCTACTGCTGGCGGAGCGTCCGTGGGACGAACCTACGGCGACCTGCCACCACCGCGACTCGCAATGACCGGGCCGAAGGTACCCCCGGTGCAGCATACCAGTTCGGATTCGCGGACACGCATACTTCTCATAGCGCCGGAGCCGTTCTTCCATGCCGCCGGAACACCGCTGAATATCCGGTCGATCTGTCGCGCGCTGACCGAGGGCGGCTATGAGGTCCATCTCCTGACGCTTCCGCTCGGCGCCGACGTCGCGATGCCGGGTCTGGTGTACCACCGTACCGCGCGGATTCCGGGAATCATGAGCGTTCCGGTGGGGTTTTCGCTTGGCAAGGCCGCTTACAACCTGATTCTCGCTTTGCATCTTTTTGGGCTCATGGTTCGATTGCGCCCGTTGGCGGTCCACGCCTTCGAGGAGGCGGCGTTCTACGCCAGCCCGATGGCGCGCGCGTTCGGTGCCGTCGCCGTCATGGACATTGATTCGGATATTAGTGTGCAGCTCGCCGACAGCGGGTCGAAGCTCGCCGGCGTTCTTGCGCCGGTCGCGGCAGTGCTGCGGCGCTTCGCTCTTCGCAGGTCCAAATTCGCCATCACCGTTGCGGACTCCCTGACTACGCTCGTTGCCTTGGAGAGTCCACGGACCGTGGTGCGCGAGATACGCGACGTGCCGCCCGAGGAAACGGTTCGCGCCGCGGACGCTCACGTTGTCGAGGATATCCGGCGCGAACTCGAATTGGGCGCGGGTCCGACGATCGTCTACACGGGAAACCTCGACCGTCGTCAGGGAGTCGAGATTCTGGTCCAAGCAATGGCCCAGGTGTTTCGCCGCATTCCAGATGCGCGGCTCATCCTGGTCGGCGGCACGGACGCCGAGGTCGCTCGGATAAGAGACCTTGCGGAGTCGCTCGGAATTGGTGAACGAGTCGTTCTGACCGGGAAGCGGCCGACCAATCTGATGCCGGAGTATATGGCGTTGGCCTCGGTCCTCGCGTCGCCGCGCCTCGAGCCCCTGGTCACGCCGTTGAAGATATATGCGTATATGGCCAGTGGCCGGCCCATTGTCGCAACCGACTTGCCCACCCACACACAGGTGCTGGATGAATCCGCGGCCTTCCTTGCGGCGCCCACGCCGGAGGGTTTCGCAGCTGGGATCTTCGACGCATTGAGCGATCCGGAGCGGGCCACGCGCCGCGGGCTGGAGGCGAGACGCCTGGCCCTGACGGTGCACAGCTATGACTCGTTCAAACGGCAAGTATTGGAGCTTTACGCATCCGTGGAAAAGATGCGGCGGTCGTCATCTGCCCGCGAGCGGGAAGCAGGGTAGACACCGCCGGGCACCGTCGGTCAAAGCGGCTTCCTGAGCAAGAGTTTCACCTGATTGCGCAGAAACCGCCCGGGCGATTCGAGCCGGCCGTACGTCTGCGGCTGCCGGGTCAGGGCCCTCAACCGGGCTCGAATCGCTTCCGCCGGCCGCTCGGGATCGATATCGTCGTCCAGGATGAAGCCGAAGCTGCCCGGGCGAAGTGCCTCGGATTCGAAGGGGAGGGGGTCGGAACCGGGCAAAACAAAAATGTGGCGCGCATGCGCAGCCCGGAATAGGGCCGGCGTCGGCAGAACGCCGGGTCGACCGCTGTTGTCACCCAGGAAGATGCGTCCGGGGGCACGCTTGCCGACCTCCTCTGCCATGAGCCGCCCGCGGCCGAACCACCATTTCCCGAAGCCCCACGGCAAGGTGACGATCGCCGAGCCGCGATGCACAAGCTCGATCGCCTGAGCGAGCGGCAGGCCGTCCGGGTATTCGGCATCGCGGGCAAGGGCCAGCAGTTCAAGACCCTCGCGCGTCCTGAGTTGCCGGCCCGCCACGATCAGCAGGGCATCCCGGCCGTTTCTGCGAGCGATCACGGAGTCGGACTCGGCGGTGTGGCGGAAAGTCCAAGGTCCGCCGGTTCCATTGCCGCCTCGGTCGGCCTCGTCGCGGAACACGCGGAAATAATGATCCCGCGCCGTCTCCGTAAACATCAGGCATCCCGCCAGATCGGGGTACAGCCCGTGTGCCCGCGCTGCGGCTTCGAAATTGGCCAGCGCAGCATCGAGGAACTGGGTTCGGTCAAAGACATCGTAGAAATGCACGTGCGCATCAAGCAGCGTCTGCCTGTGGGGCATGGCCAGACTGTCGTGGCAGTGGGTCAGCATCAAATTCGGCCAAAGTATACCGGCGAGATGCCGTCAGGTATATTGCGCGCCGGTCATAAGCGCAACTCCCAATCTTGGTAATAGGGGGCGCAATGCCTAACTCGCTCGCGCACATCGGGCTGACTGCCGTAACCACGCGCCCGCGTTGGGTCTTGGCGATCCTGGCCCTTGGCTCGTTCCTTCATTTGCTGCTTGATGCCCTGCAAACGAAGTTGGCCAATGAGGTGCATGTGTTCGCGCCGGTGTCGTGGGACCTGCTAATTTTCCGCCTGTTCTGGCCTGAGGACGTGCCGACCCTGGCGCTGACGAGGTTTGGTCTGCTGCCGTTGCTGCGCGATGCATCGTCTTATCTCGCCCTCGCGCTCGTATTCTTGGCCTGGATTCGGCCATTGCGGTCGGCGCCTGGGATGATCCTGCGAGGCTGAGCTGGGCGAACCGGCCTAGGCGGTGGTCCACCTGGGCCTGGTGTGATTTCGTTTCTCACATTTGCTGTTCACCGACGACGCTTACAAAGGAATAGGGCGCGGCCCCATGCAGATTCCGGGTGAGTCTTAAGCGCAATTCGTCATGGTGGATTGTTGCGTTCTACGTTATCCTCACCGCAAAATCTGTTATCACGACGCGCTGGGAATGTATGGACTTGTCCGTTATTGTGCCGTTGTACAACGAAAGGGAAAACGTCAACCCTTTGTATAGCGCCATCGTCAATGCCGTCGCACCGCTTGGTGTCGACTACGAGATCCTATTTGTCGACGACGGAAGTGCGGACGGCACATTCGAGACTGCAAGTGCGATAGCGGCTAAGGACCATAGACTGCGCGTTATCAGATTTCGCAGAAATTACGGCCAAACGGCTGCGATGGCGGCGGGAATTGACCATGCTGGTGGAAGGACACTGGTAACTATGGACGGGGACCTGCAAAACGACCCCGCCGACATATCACAGTTTATGCAAAAGATCGGTGAAGGGTATGACTTGGTCGTCGGCTGGCGCTATGAGCGGCAGGATAAGCTGATTACCAGGAAGATCCCGTCAAAGATCGCCAACTGGCTTATCGGGAAAGTTACGGGCATTTCCATCAAGGACAACGGTTGTTCGTTAAAGGCATTTCGTGGCGACCTTATCAAAAACATCCCGCTTTACTCGGAGATGCATCGCTTCATTCCAGCCATGACATCGATAGCCGGCGCGCGACTGATCGAAATCAAGGTGCGACATCATGCTAGGAAACACGGCACCTCAAAATACGGACTCAGCAGGATCTACAAAGTGTTGCTTGACCTGTTGGTGATAAAAACCATCGTCTCGTTCGCAGCGCAGCCGCTCCTTTGGTTTTCCCTTCTTGCATTGCCGGCTGCGGCCATCAGCATTGCGACGCTATTTTTCAGTTTCTACGAAGTCCTCACGCGTTCGTCAACCTTCTCGGTTACCATCGCCGGCGTCGGCGTGCTGTTCGGGGCTCTGACGTTCAACTTACTGCTCAGCGGTATAGTGAGCGAGCTCGTCTACAAGACCGGCAACGCGAACCTAGACAAACTCTCATTCCTAACACTCGAGAAGTTGCAGCCAAGGTCTAAAGTCCAATGATGGTTGATCCGTCATCGCCGTTACCCGAAAACAATCAGACTATCATCAACGTGGCCGTCATCGTACCGGTGAGCGAACGGTACGATGAAGTTCACGAGCTTTATGATGCCTACAAGAAGGCGTTGCAATCCTCGGGCTTCAATTACGAATTCACTTACGTGCTCGATGGAGACTTTCCAGACGTTCTGGGTAAGCTAAAAAAACTGCAAGCCGATGGTGAGCCACTGAGGATCCTCAGACTTGGCAGGTGGTTCGGCGAAGCCACCGCCCTCACGGCGGGATTTGAGAATTCCCGCGGGAATATGATACTCACACTACCAGCCTATTATCAGGTCGAGCCACCGGAACTATCGAAGCTCCTGAAAGAAATGCACAATCACGATATGGTGATCGGTCGACGATTTCCGCGTACGGACTCCCGCTTGAACCGGCTGCAAACCCGTCTGTTCAACGGGATGCTCAATTTCATCACCGGGACCTCGTTTCATGATCTGGGCTGTGGCGTGCGCGCATTCAAACGCCAGATCACGGAAGAGATACCTGTTTACGGCGACCAGCACCGCTTCCTTCCTGTTCTAGCAGGCCGGCAAGGTTACCGGGTCAAAGAGATCGACCTCGCTCAATCGCCAAGAGACAAGTTTACGCGCATTTATCAGCCGGGCGTCTATCCGCGCCGCCTGCTCGATATGCTGACTGTTTTTTTTCTCGTCAAGTTCACGAAAAAACCATTGCGATTCTTTGGCCTGATCGGTATCGCGACATTCAGCGTGGGTGCCCTGATTGTGCTCTACCTGGTCGCAGAGCGGTTGTTTTTCGGTAGCGCGCTTGCCGATCGCCCGGCGTTGCTCCTGAGCTCGCTGCTGGTCGTGCTGGGTGTACAGATTTTTGCACTCGGTTTGGTGGGCGAGATCATCATCTTTACGCACGCAAAAGACATGAAGGAATACACCATCGATAGGACAATTAATTGAAGAAATCGACGCGGTGCTGTCGTTAACACGGATGTGCGTGGTGATTTGAGGTCTCGCGGTGACCGGCACGAGCCGACCTTCAAAGGCGGCCACCAAGGCGATGCATTGCTCGATGCGCGCAGCCATGAAGCACCCTGATGGTTCTTGTCCGGCCCAGTCTTCAGCGAGTCCAACTAGGTGAAGGTTTCTGCCGTCGGTAGCCTAGTTCTTCCACCCGGCGACGTAGCATTCTGGTTAGTCTCGCATTGCGTCTGCGGCTTCTGGACAAAAGATGGATCAACCCTGATGAAGGGGCGCAGCTGAACGAGGAACAGATCCGGTTCGAATTGTTCTTCCAGCACTGTTCAACTATCATGACAATTATCAAGACTTAGGTATGAATCAGATCACCATCCTAAGACCCCGGTCTGGTTTTCAGGCTATCGACTTTCGTGGTCTTTGGGAATACCGCGAACTGCTATTTACTCTGGCGGGCAGGGATATCCGCGTGCGCTACAAGCAAACCGCCCTTGGAGTCAGCTGGGTAATACTCGTGCCCCTCATTGCGGCGGGAATCTTTGCCTTCGTCTTTGGCAAAGTCGCAAAATTGGATAGCGGCGGTGTGCCGTACTTCGCTTTCGCATACGCCGGATTGATGTGCTGGAACCTCTTCACGAGCACCCTTACCCGCGCCAGCGACAGCCTCGTGGGCAACAGAGAACTCATCACCAAAATCTACTTTCCCCGCCTTATCCTACCCCTGTCAGGGATCCCATCGGCTTTCCTCGATTTCTCCGTCGCCGCGATCATCATGATAATCATCATGTTCGCCTACGGCATCGAACCCCACATCGGTCTACTCCTGCTCCCAATATGGCTCGCGATCCTTGCCGTGCTCGCTGCGGGCATTGGCATCTGGTCCGGCGCCTTGGCGGTCAAGTACCGCGATATCAAGTACATCGTCCCGGTTATGATCCAAATGCTGCTCTTCGCCAGCCCCATCGCGTACGCCAGCAACGCCGTCCCGATGGAGTTTCAGACATACTACTATCTCAACCCGATTGCCGGTCTCATGGATGCCATTCGCTGGTCCATCTTTGGCACGGTCCAATCAAATTGGTGGACGGTAGGCTATTCCGCAAGCTTTGGCGTGATCGTTTTGATTGTCGGAGCCATCCTATTCCGCAGGATGGAGCAAGAATTCGCGGATGTCATCTAGCGATATTTCCGTCTCAATTCGGGGCGTGGGCAAGCAGTACACACTCCGCCACCAGGGAGAGCAAGAAAACACCCTCGCCGGAAGCGCGCTCGCCTGGATCAAACGCGGCTTCCACAGCTCATCCACGAACGAAGCGTTCTGGGCACTCAAGGACGTCTCCTTCGATGTCAAGCAGAACCAAGTCGTCGGCATCATCGGCCGGAACGGCGCCGGCAAGAGCACGCTCCTCAAAATTCTTTCCCGCATCACGGAGCTGACTAACGGCGAAGTCCACATCAACGGCCGCATCGGCAGCCTCCTCGAAGTAGGCACAGGTTTCCACCCCGAACTCACGGGTCGCGAAAACGTCTTCCTCAACGGCTCGATCATTGGCATGAAACGCGCCGAAATCAAAAAACGCTTCGACGCCATCGTCGATTTTGCCGAGATTGAAAGATTCCTCGACACACCCGTCAAGCGCTACTCGTCCGGCATGTACACCCGCCTCGCCTTCGCGGTCGCAGCCCACCTCGAACCCGATATCCTCATCATCGACGAAGTCCTCTCCGTTGGTGATACGGGTTTCCAGCGAAAATGCTTAAGCAAGATGCACGACGTCGCTGGGCAAGGACGCACAGTCCTCTTCGTCAGCCATAATTTGGCGTCAGTTCGATCAATATGCTCACGCGCAGTGCTGCTGCGCCAAGGTTCGTTAATTCTGGATGGCGAAGTGGAAGAAGTGCTCGAATCCTATGCTGCAAGCTACAACACCGAAGTCTCGCTGATGGCGCCAAAAGTTTCTGGAGATTCTGGATGGGGTGAAGAATACAGCCTGGCCTTTGAAGATCATCATAGAAAGATCTTCTTGCGCTGCGGCGACCATATCGAAATAAGATTCGTGGTTGAGTCACCGAAGAGCCTTGAGCAATTGACAATTGGTATTTCCTTGCTCGATGAACATGACGCACCCATAATCAGTATGAGCAGCAAGGTGCAATGTGTTTCAAGCGCGCCGGGAAGGTCAAAGCATTGGCAAGTAAGCTGCAATATGGGCAGAGTGCCGTTAAATGCTGGCATCTACCACGCTGATGTGTATCTAGGGAACGGCCTAATCGACGTGGCGCGGTTCTCAAAAGCTTTCGTCCTCCAAATTGAGGAACACGATGTTTTTGGCTGGGGAAGAGGGATTCCAGCACGAAGCGCCTGGGGGCCAATCTACTGGGCGCCGGATTGGGCGATTGTTCCTAGAAGTTAGTATGCTGGGAATTGATTGGCATCATGGCGAGAAGCAGAACTGATTAGAGCCTGTTATGCACTTGCGATGATGGATCGCGTCTGGACCCATAGGCGGCTGATCGGCGAGGCGGGCATCCTCGCCATCATCGCGCTGGCCGTCCGGCTCCCGCACCTCGCTTCTGCCACGCCGTGGTACGACGACTTCTACCATCTGCTGGCAGCGCGCCATCTGCTCGTCGACGGCACCTTCGGCGTCGCCGACGGCGAGTACACGCGGGCCACGCTCTTCACGCGAATGGTCGCGGAGTCGCTGCGCCTATTCGGTGACAGCCTGGCCGCCGGGCGCGTGCCAGCGCTGGTCGCGGGAACCCTGTGGGCAGCGGCCGTCTTCGCGTGGTTCCGCCACATAGGGGGTGCGGTCGCGGGCTGGACGGCCGGACTGCTCTTCGCCCTCGATCCCGGTGCGGTGAACCTGTCGCAGTGGGTGCGGTTCTACACCCCCCACGGGCTCGCGGTCTGGATCGGCGTGGTTTGCGTCTACCACCTCGTTTCCTCACCCCTCGACCGGCGCCGGGGCGCCGCCCTCGGGGTCGTGGGAATCGCCTCCTTCGCCCTTGCGATGCACCTCCAGGAGACCACGGTCCTCGCGATCGGTGCGGCAGGTCTCTGGGCCGGGGCGGTCATCGTGCTGGCCCTGCCCGGGTGGGTGTCGAGCGGGCCACATCCGGGGCGGCGGCGCCAACTCGTGGCCGCGGCAGCCCTGGCACTGGTGGCCAGCGCCGCCTGGTTCGTCGCCTCGGGCCGCGCGGCCGGATACTGGGAGCGCTACACGACCCCGTTCTTCTGGATGGAGGGGACGGAGGTCGACCCTCGCTGGTACTTCTGGTGGTTCGCCATCCGCTATGCGACGCTGTGGACGCTTTTCCCGGTGGCGATCGCCCTGGCGGTGAGCCGCTTTCCGCGGCCCGCTCTCTTCTCACTCGTGATGTTCGCTGTCGCGTTCCTGGCCGTCTCCTTCGGCACGGGCCAGCAGGAGCGCTACCTCTACTTCGCCCTGCCCTACTTCTTCGGCCTCTGGGGCCTGGCCGCGGCGACGCTGCTTCCGGCGCTGTTTGAGGCCTGCAAGCGTACCGTGGCGGCGCTGGGCGACCTGGGCCTCGGCACGGCCCGACGCCCGCTCGTCGCGGGTGCGATCACGTTCCTGGCCCTGGCGTTCGTCGCCAGCCAGAACGAGGCGCCTCGCACGGCTGTGCGGATGGTGTTCCCCGGAGAGGGCGGGCGACCGTACCGTCAGGCGGACTGGGCCGCAGTGCTCCCTCAGCTCCAGCCGCTCGTCGACTCGGCGGACGTGGTGCTCTCGTCGTTTCTGCTGAAGCCGCTCTACTACTTCGATCGCGGAGACTATCACCTGAGCTGGACCGAGACCGGTGAGGCTGGCTCCGAAAACGGACATCCCGTCGAGTTCTCGCACGACCGCCGCACGGGCCTTCCCGCCATCAGCACGCCGGAGTCGCTGGCCGCTGTCATGGGATGCTTCGAGTCCGGGCTCATCCTGACCGAGCGCTTCCACTTGAACCGGCAGCATCTTCTCCCTGAGGCGACCACGGCGTTCATCCTGGACCGTACAGAGGAGGTCCCCCTCCCGCCCGATTCCTGGGTGCTCGCCTTCCGCTGGCGTCACGAGGCCCCCGCGGACGCGTCGAGCTGCTCCCCGCCGCGCCGCGCCACGCCGCGAGCGTGACGGACCTGCCGGTCGCCTTGCAGGTCGTCGATGAGCACGATGTTCGAGGACTTTGTGTGCAGGGGACACGACCTCAAGATACTTGCTGAGGGGCGACACTGATGACACGCCGCACCGCCCCTTCCTTGATATGAGAACGCGCTTCCTTTTTGTTACCAAGACTTGGTCTCGTGGGGGCGCCGAAAAACATCTTGGGGACTTAATTGCAAGGCTTGATGCGTCTTGTGCGGAGTGCATTGTCTTATGTATGGAATCCGATTTCTACTCCGAGTTTCTGAAGGATCACCAGAACGTCAAGGTGCGGAAGTTTACCGGCGAAACCCCGGGTGGGGTTCTCCCATATTGGTCTCTTTTCAGAAAGTACCACCCTGATGCAGTTCTCTTCGTCAACGGTCGTTTGGGATTGTTCCCTTGGCATGCCTATCTCGCAGCGAGACTTTGTGGAGCGAAGCGAGTATTGGCGATTGAACATTTGATCGCGGACTCTCCTGAGAAAGTGATGGGAGCAGGTTTGTGGAGCGCGTTACGTCGGCTGATGGGATATCATGCGAGGGCTATATGGAGAATACGGCTGGCCGGACTTCTAAGCCATAAAACGATTGCCGTGAGTAACGCAGTCAGAGACAAGTTAATCCAGGATTATGGTTACCCGATTACGAGGACCGTCACCATAGTAAATGGTGTCGATCTTCAGCGCTATACACGCTCGAAAAGCTCTAGCTCTGCGGGAAAGAAAATCGAGCTGGGGTTGGCGGAGTCCGATCAAATAGTAGTGTGTATTTCGAATCTGAATGCACAGAAACGAATTGACGTGTTGCTGGACGCATTTCGCATAGTCTCCAAGAATAATCCGAGAGCGAGATGTGTAATTGTTGGCTCCGGTCTTGGCTCCGGATCGTTGGAGTCCGAACTGCGAAGAAAAACTATAGAGCTAGGCTTAGCGGACAAAGTGGTATTTACCGGCCATGTAGGTGATGTGCGATCGTACTTGGAGGCGGCAGATCTATTTGTGTTGTCATCTGACAAGGAAGGATTGCCACTGGTTCTAGGTGAGGCCATGGCCTACGGCGTTCCCTGCATTGCCACGGCTGTCGGCGGCAATAGCGAGATTGTCTCGCACGGACAAACCGGATTACTGGTCAAGCCGAGGTCGCCAGAGCAACTTGCGGAGGCTATCGAGTATCTTCTTGCTCATCCAGAGGAACGCTATCGCATGGGGGCTAATGCGCTACGCCGTGTACAGGAGCACTTTAACATTGAAGATTCGATGAAACGACTTAAACGTGTCGTGCTCGGAGAAGAGCTATGATCGATTCTAGAAAGAGAATAGCGTTGTTCAGCGTCGGAAGCCAAAGCATGTGCACGATGCGCGGCGCGGGTTGCTGCAAGAGGGAGCGCAAGGATTGATTGCGCAAGCGGTACGGGTCGAGCTGCTCGCCGCCGACGGCATGTAAGCCGCGATGTACGAGCTGCACCAGCGGCTGGCGACCCGCTCGGCGTCGGAGCGGGCGGGCGCATGACGCCCGCCCGGCCGAGGCTCCTGATCGAGGCCTCGAAGCTGGCCGACGAGGGCATGGACGGCATCAAGCGCTATGTCGTGGAGCTGCTCCAGGCGCTGCGCGAGACCCCGCTCGCCCAGCGCTGGGAGATCGACCTGCTGATCCGCGACCGGGTGGTGCCGCTGGCCGAGTTGCCGGCGCCCCGCGCCGGGACGGCGGGGCCCGCCCCGGCCGCGGGTCCCGGGCCGGCGAGCGCGGCCCAGCGCCTGCTACGGGGGCTGGACCCGCTCGTGCCGCCGATCCTGCTGGGTCCGATCCGCTGGCTGGTCCCCGCTTGGGCCGCACGCCGCTTTCTCGGCAAGGAGAAGTCCGAGCTCAACGTCCCGGGCGCCCAGGTGAGCTTGGCGGTGCGGCTGCTCCCGCCAGCCCTCTACGCCGCACTCCAGGCCTGCCTGCCCCGGCGGCTCGTCCTTGCCCTGTGGGAGCGCGGCCGGCTGCCCCGGAGGCTCGTCCTCCCCCTGTGGGAACGCGGCTGGCTGCTGCGTTTCCAGCGCCGTGCCGATCCCGAGGCCTACGATCTCGTGCACCTGACCCTGCCGAACAACGGTCACTACGTGGGGGCGACCCGGACGCCGGTGCTCGTGACGGTGCACGACCTGTGCCACTTGGCCTGCCCCGAGTACCAGACCCGCGCCAGCAACCTCACGCTCTCGGTGGGTCTGGACCGCGCGGTCGAGATGGGCGCGAGCTTCCTGGCGGTCTCGGAGGCGACGCGTCAGCAGATGCTGCGCGCCTACGGGCTCGATCCCGCGCGCGTGGCGACCGTGCCGAGCGGCTGCCGGGAGGGTCTCTTCCATCCGGTGTTCGATCCCGGGCGGCGGGCCGAGGCGCGCCGCCGCTACGGCCTGCCCGAGGTCCCCTTCCTGCTGACGCTCAGCACCCTCGAGCCGCGCAAGAACCTGGTGGGCACGGTGCGCGCCTTCGAGATCCTCCGCGCCGAGTTCGGGGTCGACGACGTCATCCTAGTGATCGCCGGCCCGCGGGGCTGGAAGAGCGGCGAACTGATGCGCGCGGTGGCGCGCAACCGCGAGCGCATCCACCTGCCGGGCTTCATCGACGACGCCGACCTGGCGGCGATCTACTCGAGCGCGGCGGGCTTCGTCTACGCCTCTCACTACGAGGGCTTCGGGTTCCCACTGCTCGAGGCGATGCGCTGCGGGGCGGCGGTGGTGTACGGCGACAACAGCTCGATGCCCGAGCTGGTCGGGGACGCCGGCCTGCCGGTGGACTCCCGCGATCCCCGCGCCATCGCGCGGCAGCTGCAGCGGTTGCTCCGGGAGGAGGGCCTGGCCCGGGAGCTGGGCCGCCGGGCACTCGCGCGCTCGAAGGAGTTCACCTGGCAGCGGACGGCGGCCGACACGGCCAGGGTCTACGAGCGGCGGGTGCGCGGGGCCGGAGCGCCCGAGCGACAGAAGACCGGAACATCGTGAAGGAGCTCGACGCGACGGCGCTACTCGAGCTTCCCAAATCAGGATTTAACCGGACGCCAACTATGGGCGATTTGTGCGTATTCTCTTGAGTAAGAGAGACGCGTTGTAACAGTTATTCAATGCGTTTCGTCGTGTGCGGAGGTTCAGATGAAAATTCTTCACGTCAACCCGGGCTACCATCCAGTGTTGGGTGGCGCGGAGTTTCACATGAAAGAAATTTCTGAAACTCTGGTTCGGCGCGGGCACGAAGTGACGGTTCTGACGACGAATGTTCGTCGCGCTCAAGATCTTTGCCGAAGTGGTTATGGACAGCTGCCCGCGTCTGAGATGATTAACGGCGTGCGAGTAGTGCGAGTTCATCCCAATGGTGGCGTCTTAGGCAAAGGTCTCAATGTTCTTCATCATTTGCGTGGAGGATACCGACTTCTAAGTACCCTTTTCGGTAAGGAGCATTTGGAGTTTCTACTGCGAAATCCAATGACTGTGCAAATGATCCCATACATTCTTCGTTCCAATGCCGATATCGTTGCAGCAATGAATTGGTGGTTTCCTCAAGCGTACTATGTTTACTTGGCGAGACGGCTAAAGCGGTTTCGACTCGTCGGTTTTCCGCTGTTTCACTTGGCGGAGGGTTGGGCTGACAACACACTTCTCAAGAAGATGATTGCGGCATGTGATGCAGTCATCGCGAATACGGACTACGAGGCGGAAGTTTCGAAAGGTTCTGGTGCAGAAAACATATCGGTCGGTGGGGTGGGTATCTGGCCATCAATGTTTGAGGACGTTGACGGAAAGAAGGTCCGGGCTAAACACGCTCTTGACAATCTACCCATAGTCGGGTTCGTGGGCCGTGCCGATATTCCCAAGGGTACCGTTGCCCTTTTGGAAGCAATGAAATCTGTGTGGAAGTGGAATGAAACGGTACGTCTTGTTCTCGCCGGTCCTCAAATTGATCCCCATGGTCCAGTTGCTCAATATCTCGACGCTATGCCCGCGGTGGAGCGGAAGCGAGTCGTTCAGATAAATGATTTTGCGGAGTCTGAAAAGGCCTCCATTTTTGATGCATTCGACGTTTTCGCGCTCCCGTCTGTCGCGGAGTCGTTCGGTATCGCTTATCTTGAAGCTTGGATGTGTAGGAAACCAGTTATAGGTGCAAGGATAGGTTCGACCAGCAGTGTAATCAAGGAAGGAAAAGACGGGCTTCTTGTGACTCCAGGCAATGCCGAAGAATTAGCAGAAGCGATTATTCTGCTTCTGAAGGATAGAGAATTAAGGCAAAGGATGGGAGAAGCAGGACGTACAAAAACTGTGGCATGCCATACATGGGACCGCGTTACGGATCGTGTCGAGAACGTGTATCGAGCCCTTCTCCGTGATAGCGTTGCGACTGAGGTATATTCAAGTGAAGCAAAGTTCAACGGTTCTGCAACGGGGTCAAAAAAAAGACAAGCTCGCCCCATTGAATGAAGTTAAGGTGGGTGTCATTTCCGCACCTGCGAGTGAGCCCACACCATGACTGAATCCCCGGGCAATCCATTATGCTCAGACGTGATGCTGTAGCAGTTGGAAGCTGCGATGGCGAGATCCCGGACCCCCGTGCGATCGCGTATAGAGAGCATCAATGAATGTTCTGATTGTGGTTCCCTGGGATCAAGAGTACGGAGGCGTGGCATCGGTCGTGGGGAACGTCGCCAATCAACTACAGAAACGTGGCCATCATGTTTGGTTTCTTCATCCGGGTGAATCACACTCTCTGCGCGTAAAGGTTACGAAATGGAACTTTTCTGGGTATGAACTGAATCTTCGCAATCCCTATGTTCCTGAGTGGCCGGTAAAATCAGTGATGGGGTTTTCCGTCTATCTCTGTCATACCCTCTACCAGTTGTACCGTTTGCTGGTACGACATGATATCCACGTCGTGAACATTCATTACCCCATCGGCTACGAGATATACTTCACCGTTCTCCGCAAGCTCCTTCGATTCAAGCTGGTCGTTTCCGTTCATGGCACGGACTTGCTGCCAAAGGGAGTACCTAAGAACCGGTATCCAAAACCGCTCCAGCTCCTGGTGAATTCTGCAGATTGGCTTGTGGCTCCATCTCGAGCCATGCTCAATGCTGTCCTGACGAAGTTTCCTCAGCTCCAAACGAAAGCGTCAGCTATTCACAACGCAGTGGATATGACAGAGTTTGAGGCAGATGGGCCGGGGGAGCTTCAGAGAGGGCAATATATCTTATGCATAGCTTTGCACCACCCGCGCAAAGCGATTGATGTGCTCATCAAGGCTTTTAAGATATTCAGCCAGAATCACACTGAAGTTGAGTTGTGGCTAGTCGGTGACGGACCTGTTACGGGCCAGCTTGAAGAATTAGTGCATCAGTTGAACTTGACTGAGCAAGTGAAGTTTCTGGGTGCCCAAGACAGACCAAGCGTGAGGAAGCTGCTGCATCAGTGTGCTTTTCTTGTCCTGTCTTCTCGAGATGAACCTTTCGGCATTGCCATACTGGAAGCGTTCGCCAGTAGAAAGCCAGTAGTGGCGTCGGCAGTCGGCGGAATTCCGGAAATCATTGCAGACGGCAAGAATGGTATCTTGGTGGAGCCAGAGAATCCACAAGCCTTATGTGATGCTATGACGTCTGTGTGGAATGACCGCGAACTGGCTGAGAGGCTCGCCTGTGCTGGATATGTAACCGTCACGCAGCATTTCCAATGGGAAGCCGCTGCTGCACGGTATGAAGCAACGTTCTTTAAACTTCTTGGAAAAGCTATCAGCACGAACGGAGCACTGAACACTTAGGTTTGGTTTGGTGTGATCCCCAATTTCAGTAGCAGTTTCATTTGGAGTCCACGCGGTCAAACTGTAACCGATCCCGCCGTTTCCTGGTGCGCCCGCAGAGCAAGCTTTGCCGCGTAAGCCGCCGGCGGTAGTCCTCCCAGGTCCTTCTTGGGGCGCTGCTCGACCACCGCAAAGGGCGTGACGCTAACCCTCGGCTTTTCGGCGGCCAGGCTTTGAGCTGGTCGTTAAAGTCCTCCAGGTCCCCAAACACGCGCCCGGCGTGTCGACGCGCATGAGTTGGGCGCGGTTGCTCAAGCGTGTGTTCGACATCGATATCGAACGCTGCTTACAGTGCGGCGGCAACCTGAAGATCATCGCTGCGATCGAAGAGCCGGCGGTGATCGAGCGCATTCTCACGCATCTGGGGTTGTGCGCGCAGCCGGCGCCACGCACACCGGCGCGGCGGCTGGATTGACGCTGCGCCGGGCAGGGGGATAAAGTGCAGTTGGGTGAAAAATGGCGTTTGAAATTCCTATCCTCTCACCGACAAACCCGCAAACCGCATACGCACAAGGCAAGGTGCTGGTCGAGCGCGATCTGGCTCCGATGGCAGGGCCGGAGTTCTGCGTCACGTTCCTACGCAACGCGACAGCTTACGGGCCGTCGCCGCGGATGCGATTCGACATTGTGCTGAACGACCTCTGCGCCCTCGCGTGGACCCGCAAGAAAATCGCGATGACGAGCGACGGCAGTCCGTGGCGGCCGATCGTTCATGTTGAAGATATCTGCGAGGCGATTCGCTGCACGCTCGAGGCTCCAGCCGAAGCGGTAAACGGTGAGATCTTCAACGTCGGCCAGAGCACGGAGAACTACCGCATTCGTGAAATCGCGCAGATCATTGCGGAGGTCTTCCCGGGGTGCGAACTCAGCATCGGTCCGGCCGGCGGAGACAATCACAGCTACCGCGTGTCGTTCAACAAGATTCATGCGCGGCTTCCCGGGTTCGTTTGCCGCTGGAACGCGCGGCGCGGAGCAGAGGAACTTCGTAGCCTGTTCGAGCGAATCGATATGTCCGGCGATACTTACGAGTTCCGTGCGTTCACTCGGCTGAAGCAACTGAAGTACCTGCAGCGCACCGGGCAGCTCGATGACGATCTGTATTGGAGACCGCGGTGAACGAGGAAACATGAACAAAAGCTCAAAACAGGAGTCCGTGAAACAATGGTTAAAGCGGTATCCAATGTTGGTGCGGATAAAGAGAGCTTGGGACACTTTGCTCCTTGATCCAGACGCGCGCGACCGGGAAACGGTCAACCGATTGCCATTGTTCGCCCCAAACTCTGCCGGATCCCCCGAGGCTCTGGCCAAGCTAACATTTTTGTCCGCCAATCAGACGTTTCCATTTATCGTTCAATTTTTGAATGAAATAGGGAGAGGGCGACTTTCTGATGCTGTCCAAGCTGAGAGTTTTTGCTCTGATGAGAAATCAAAGAGTTCAGCTTCTCAACTCAAACATCTCTTTGATAATTACGGAAGTGATAAAGCGAGTGTCCATAACTATCACCACATATATGGGACCATATTAAAAGACGTCGACTCTGTAACCGCCGTTCTCGAGATTGGGCTTGGTTCGAACAATGAGGATGTTGTGTCAAATATGGGGCGAGCGGGAAAACCAGGCGCCTCACTTCGAGCGTTTAGGGATCACTTACCGAAAGCAAATATATACGGCGCCGACCTAGATAAACGAATCTTATTTGAAGAGGATCGGATAAAGACATTCTTTGTTGACCAAACAGACCCAAGTTCTTTTGATGCGCTCGGCCAAAATGTCGGCCAAAACTTTGACTTGATAATCGACGATGGTCTTCATTCTCCCCACGCAAATATCGCTGTTCTCACCTTTTCATTGAAGAGGCTTAAGCACGGCGGTTGGGTAGTTGTGGAGGATATTGTCGAGAGAGCATTGCCTGTTTGGGAAGTTATTGCAGCTCTCTTGCCCCCAGATTACGAACCACAGCTTATTTCTGGGAGGGCAGCGATGGTATTTGCGGTAAGGCGAGGCACCGGGCTGGGCGATTGCCGGTAGCCCTATTCGTTCACAGCGTTTGTTGCCACCCCAAACCCAGGTAAGTCTGCCAAGCCAGGAGGCGCGCTGTTGATGTCATTGAGTTCATCTCGCAACGCATCGAGTTGCTTGCGTTCCAACTCGTTGATCGGCACGCCACGGCGGTGGGCAGCTCCTTGCTCCATGCGCCACGAAACGTCTCAGCGGCCAAGGCTTCCGAGAAACCTCCGGTCGAGATCCCCTTCAGGTACAGTCACGTCCGGGCTCCCTCTTGCAGTACTTCGGTCAGCGCGTCCCGAACCTCGTTCGGCACCGCTGGATTCTTCAACGCAAAAAACGTTATGGTGATTCACGGCGTACTCACTCCTTTGCAAAAAGGTTGATGATCTTGGTCGACCATCAAGAATACGCCGCCCTCTCACTTCGCGTCATACACAACTTTCGAACATAGCTCATGGCGCTCCCCTGGCAATGAAGATATTAGTCTTGGCTTCGAACATACCAGCGACCTCTCGCATGCCAGGATCGCCGAGGCTATTTTGTCTGAGTCGAGAATTATCACGCAAGCATGAGATTGTGCTTGCCTCATTCTGCTCGTCCCAGGATCGATACCTCGACTTCTCTGGCGATCCGGCGAGTCAGAATATTTTTAAAAGGATCGAACTGTTACCAGGCCCGCCACCGATAACATGGTGGGGGCAACAGTGGCACCGCGCCCATCTGAGCGCCTATTTTGAGACTCGCTATCGACATCCAGAATATCATCGAGCAATTATGGCGAAAGTCCGTGAACTTTGCGTGCAAGAGAAAATCGACTTGATTCATGCAGATCTACTTGAAATGGCCCAATATGCTTACCAAGATCTGAACGTTCCTGCCATCATCGACATAACCGATTCGATGACCCTCCTCGGTACCAGGATGCTGAGAGCAGAACGCGGAGTCTGGAAGAAAGTCTCGGCATATCTAGGCCTGTTAAGGGCCAGAACGCTCGAGCAGTCGCTCGGGCGATCGTTTGACCTCATCATTACAAATTCCAGCGTTGATGAAGAAGTGATTAAGCATCTATCGCCGTCTTCAAGAACCTTGACCATCACGAATGGGGTCGATATGGGGTTCTTTTCAACAAATCAAAGTGCTATCGAGCCCGATAGGATTGTTTTTTCGGGGGTCATGGGATACGCCCCGAACGAAGATGCAGCCTTGTACTTCGCACAAGACATCTTTCCCATAATACGAGCACGGCGATCGAGCGCTCAGTTTTGGATCGTTGGAAGTTATCCGTCTCAGAAAGTCATGGACCTCGCGCGTTGCCCCGGCATTCACGTGACGGGGGAGGTTGAAGATGTTCGACCGTTTATACAGTCAGCGGCTGTCATTGTTTGCCCTCTCAGGATAGGTTCCGGCGTGAAGAACAAGATCCTCGTCGCGATGGCGATGCAGAAAGCAACCGTTGCGACTTCGCTCAGCATCGAAGGCCTGGATCTCTCGGACAATAAAGAGGTGTTGCTGGCCGACGACCCCCACGCGTTTGCAGACAAAGTGATGTACCTGTTAACGCATCCCGAAGAGGCCCTGCGGCTGGGCTTGAATGGATTGAAGCGAGTCCAGGAGCGGCATTCCTGGGCTGCCATGGGTAAGGCGTTGGAGACCGCCATTCAGTCTGTTATGGCCTCACGCAATGGGCGCGCGCATCCGTCGAGATGATACGCGTGCGTGTCCTCAACATTGTGCTGTAATGAGGACACAGTGAACGTCACACTCCTCAAAAATCCCCATGACGAAACCATGTGGGATCATTTTGTTCTGAGTCACCCGCACGCCGCCGGGTACCATACGCTGGCGTGGCGGGGTGTTATCGGTAAAGTATTTGGCCATCGCACGTACTACCTGATGGCCAGGGACGCAGGTGGGACGGTCCAGGGCGTCCTTCCGCTGGTTTTGACGAAGAGTCCGATGTTCGGATGTTTCCTCACATCCATGGCTTTCTTCAATTATGGCGGAGTACTGACCGATCGCGCCGAAGTTCGTCTTGCCCTTCAGGCAGAGGCGGCGAAAACGGCCAAGCATGTCGGGGCGTCTCACATCGAATTGAGACAAGCTGAGCCTATTGAAACCGACTGGCCGGTTCGCACCCGCAAAGTTTCGATGAGACTTGCGCTCCCTACGGACTATGACACGTTGCTGAAGGCCTTCCCTTCCAGGTTGCGGAGCCAAATCCGGCGGGCGCAAAAGGAGGGGATGGAGGTCCGTATCGGCGGCGAGGAGCTGCTCGAAGACTATTATCGTGCGTTTGCTCGCTGCATGCGGGATTTGGGTACGCCTGTGTACGAGAAAGGGTTTTTTCAGTCGATTGTCGAGACCTTTCCCCAGGAAGTGCGACTGTGTGTAGTCTCACTGAAGGGAGCTCCCCTTGCTGCGGGACTTCTGTATGGGTTTCGCGACACGTTGGAGATCCCATGGGCGGCGTCAGACAAGCGATTCAACCGGCTGGCTCCCAACATGCTCCTCTATAGCGCGGTGTTGGAGTTTGCTTGCCGCAAAGGATTCAAGGCGTTTGATTTCGGCCGATCGTCAGTGGACAGTGGGACTTATCGATTCAAGGCGCAGTGGGGGGCCAAGCCGGTGCAGTTATATTGGTACTATTGGCTTCGACACAGCGGGCCGCTTCCTGAGCTGAATCCTCAAAACCCGAAGTATGCCCTTGCAATTCGACTGTGGCAGCGTTTACCTGTCTCGATGACAACCATGATTGGCCCGATGATCGCCAAGTATCTTCCATGAGAATGCAACGACACATCGCCCCCACCGCAGCTCCGGTTACCGTTGTGGACCTCGGTTGGGCAATTCTCGGACTATTCCAAGCGCAACGATATCGCGTACGGCTGGAAATGGAGATAAAACGCTATTTCGGCGTCGGGCACGTGTTTCTCTTATCTTCCGGGAGAGCGGCTCTGGCGACAATAGTCGAGGCGTTTGCAGCCACTTCTCGTCGGCGTAAGGTGATCATTCCAGCGTACACCTGTTTTTCCGTCCCTTCGGCCATTGCTAGAGCGGGGGGACAAGTGGTGTTGTGTGATGTTGACCCTCACACGCTCGATTTCGCCTTCGACCATCTTCAACGGATTGTCGATATCGAGACGCTCTGCATCGTTAGTCCGCATCTGCTGGGGCAGACAGCGGATATCAGCCGAGCCCAAGCGATCGCAAAGCCATTGGGGATTCCTGTCATTGAAGATGCAGCCCAGGCTATGGGTAGAAAGACGAAGGAGGGTTGGGTCGGGACCATGGGCGATGTCGGCTTCTTCAGTTTGGGACGGGGGAAGAATATTACGGCAGGTTCCGGCGGCGTTATTGTTACAAACTCGGATGAGATTGCCGACAAGCTATCGAAAGCCTGTGCCGAGCTTCCTGAGGAGTCCCTAGCGGGTCAAGTCGTCAACGGATTCACGGTCTTTGCCATGACCATCCTGATCCGTCCGCGGGCCTATTGGCTTCCGGCGAGCCTTCCATTCTTGGGACTGGGAGAGACCATCTATGATCCGACATTTCCCATTCGGCGACTCGATGGAATGCGGGCTGGTCTTCTGAAGACTTGGCGGCGGCGATTGGAGGACTCAAACGAGGTCCGCGCGCGTCACGCAGATCAGTACCTCGGTCGTTTTCGTCAAGAGGAGGCGCAGCTGGAGCCCGTTCGGCAGCCCGGGACTGCCTATCTTCGGCTTCCCATGATTCTGCCCACGGCAGCGGCCAAACAGGAGATGTGCACTGCGGGGAAAGATCTGGGGCTTGGCGTGAGCGCGTTATATCCGGCGCCTGTATCGGACATCCCTGAACTGAAAGCGCAGTTTCAGGGACAGCAGTATCCTGGCGCTAGCGTTCTTGCAGACAGACTCGTCACGTTGCCGGTCCATCAGTACGTGGACGAGCGCGATGTCGTACGCATTTGTACGATGCTCCATCGAATTGTCGCCGGCGCACATCCCGTTGTCGAAGCTCGCCACACTCGAATGACGGATCAGCCGCCTTCTCGCACGGAAACCCGAGGGGCAGGTGCATCGAATAGGGGGCAATAGTCGGGTCCTATTACAATGTGGCTCGGTGAGATCGTTTTCTGGGTATCGGTTGCGTTAATCGTATATGCCTATGTGGGCTATCCCTTGGCGCTGGGTGTGGTGTCGCTCTTCAGGATACGAGGAGTGGCAAGAGCGGATGTGAGCCCGCCAGTCACGTTTATCATTGCCGCCTACAACGAAGAAAAACGCATTGCGGAGAAGCTGGAAAATACGCTAAAGCTCATCTATCCGCGCGAGAAACTCGAGATCATCGTGGCCTCCGACTGTTCGTCGGATGAAACCGATGAGACCGTAAGGACTTACGGGGATAGGGGAATCCGGCTGGTTCGGGCTTTCGGTGAGAAAGGGAAAGGAAGCCGCACAGAAACTCGCGGTGGATGTCGCCAAGGGCGAGATTCTCGTGTTTTCCGATGTGGCTACGATTCTCCCGGAGCAGGCGATATCGAACATCGTGAAGAATTTTCATGATCCAACAGTAGGGTGCGTTAGCAGTGTCGATCGCTTTATCGATCAGGACGGTCGGGTAAGCGGGGAAGGCGCGTATGTGCGATACGAGATGTTTCTGAGGTCCCTGGAGACGCGCGTAAATTCATTGGTTGGGCTCAGTGGGTCGTTCTTCGCTGCGAGGAAGGAGGTGTGCAAGGGGAATTGGTCGGAAGAGCTTCAAAGCGACTTTAACACCGTGCTGAACAGCATGCGTGTGGGGCTTCGCGGCGTGGCCGATCCAGACAGCGTTGGCTACTACAAGAATATTGCCGATGAGCGTAAGGAGTATGACCGAAAAGTGCGGACCGTCTTGCGCGGCATTTCGGTATTTATGCGAAGTTTGGCATTAGTAAATCCCTGGCGGAATTCCCTGTTCGCGTGGCAGTTGCTCAGCCATAAGCTCTGCCGATGGCTTGTCCCGTTCGCCATGATGACGGCGTTCGCCAGTAATGCATTCTTGGCGCTTTATTCGCGCTGGTATGCCCTGCTATTTGTGATACAGATCCTGTTCTACTCGGTGGCACTGGGTGGTATTCTCTGGAAACCACTCTTGCGCCTCCCAATCATCAGACTGTTCTCATACTTTCTCCTGGTCAACGCCTCAATCTTCCAGGCTTGGATCCGGTATTGGTCAGGGGAGCGGCTCGCAACATGGGAACCGTCCAAGCGATAGCTTCGATAAAGAGCCGCGCTCGTCGATGGGCGGCGGAATTGTGCGCGCATTCCCCTGGGTTTCTTCGCCAGCTTCGAGGCAAGGTCGCGATCCTGGCCTACCATCGGGTGCTGACCCGTGACGATCTTAGTCGGGGCTACATTGAACCGGGGATGTATGTTCTTCATGACGTGTTCGACATGCAGGTCCGTTGGTTATTAGAGCGGTTTGAGATTCTTTCATTTTCACAGTTGCTCGCGCGGTGGAATGCTAATGATTGGGATGAGCGGAAGTCGTACTGCGTATTAACGTTCGACGACGGATGGCTGGATAACTATCGTCATGCTTTTCCTATTTTGAAAAAATATGAAGTGCCTGCGACTATATTTTTGCCCACGAACTATATTGGGTCCAATGAGTGGTTCTGGACCGAGAAGATCACGTTCTTTCTAACTTGTCTTGACCAGCCTCGAGTGACATCAACACAGCGGAATCGTGTCCGCGATGTGATCGCCAAACTGCCCGGTCTCATGCATCCTGAAATTGTCGGCCAGAAACGTATTAGCGGTACCACCATGGAGAAGATTATCGGGCAGTGCAAATTATTGCCCCCCAGCGGAATTGAAAGCTTGCTTGATAGATTGAGCGAAATTCTGGAGGTAACTATTCCGCATGAGCGTGTGACAATGAATTGGAGCGAAGTGACTGAAATGGCAAAGAACGGGATTTCTTTTGGATCGCACTCCTGCTCCCATCATCTGCTGACTCAGCT
>Ga0208685_1000062_pt1 | contig 47016 bp, 50 predicted proteins | sample EasRivMeERMLT890_FD_187533 | JGI IMG/M metagenome (GOLD analysis project Ga0208685, IMG submission 187533) | Soil microbial communities from meander-bound floodplain in the East River, Colorado, USA - East River MetaG ERMLT890 (SPAdes) (version 2) | ecosystem: Environmental > Terrestrial > Soil...
CTCGATGTTGAGGTGCACGTCCTCATGCGCGTCCGACCACGGAAACGTGCCGGCGTCGATCTCGGAGCGGATCTGCGCAAGCCCTTTCTCAATCGCCGCGAGGTCGGTCTTGCCGATGATGCCGACCGCATGCAGCATGCGGGCGTGCGCGACGGAAGCCTCGATGTCGAAGGCTGCGAGCCGGCGGTCGAAGGAAACCGACGCGGTGAAGCGCTGCACGAGCGCGGTCACGGGCTCGGCGAACCGTCCCGACCATGGCTGATTCCGCGTTTTGTCGTTGGCGGACATGTAGACTGCTAGAATCTAGAAGTGGCGCGAAGTATAAATCAAAACGCCTATTCGGGCGCCCTGCCGAATTTCCGCAACCTCGGCATCATGCTGCGCATCCTGCTGATCGGCAACGCGGCGGCCGCGGCGGCGGCGATCGTGAAAGGCCCGAACCTCATCGGGATATGGCGCGAGTTCGTGGAAACCGCGGCGCTGGTCGAGCCGCTGCTGGTGCTCTCGGTGCTGGCGCTCGCGGCGCTCTCGGGCGTTCTGCGCCCGCTGCCGTACTGGCTCGGAGCGATTGCGGTGCTGGGACTGGAGCTCGTGTTGACCGCCGTGCTGTATTTCGAGGGACGCACGTTGCTCGGGCAGACGCCGGCCCCGCTGGAGCGCTATCTCCTGCTCGTTGCGCTCACCACGCTCGCCATGCTCGCCTACTTCGATTTGCGCGGACGCGCCCTGTCGCCGGCGTTGTCGGAAGCGCGTCTCCAGGCGCTGCAGGCGCGCATCCGCCCCCATTTCCTGTTCAACAGCATCAATGCCGTGCTGTCGCTCATCCGCCAGGATCCGCGGCGGGCGGAGCTCGCGCTCGAGGACATGGCCGAGCTCTTCCGCGTGTTGATGGCCGACAACCGGGAGTTGACGCCCCTTACGCGCGAGCTGGAGCTGTGCCGCCAGTATCTCGGCATCGAGCAGTTGCGGCTCGGCGCGCGCCTCCGGGTCGAATGGCAGCTCGACGCCATGCCGCGCGATGCCCTGGTGCCGCCGCTCGTGCTGCAGCCGCTGCTGGAGAACGCCGTCTACCACGGTATCGAGCCGCGCATCGAGCCCGGCACCATCGTCATCAACATTGCCGCGGTGCGCGACCAGCTGCACGCCGTGCTGCGCAATCCCTACCGGCCCGGGGCCGACCGCCATGGCGGCAACCGCATGGCGCTTGCAAACATCCGCGAGCGGCTGGCGCTGCACTTCGACGCCGAAGCCAACCTCTCCACGCGGGCGGAGGCCGACAACTACGAGGTCCGGATCGTCATGCCCTACGTGAGGAACCGCGGCGAGCAAGCTGCGACGGGGGCGAGCCATGAGTGAATCGAAGCTGCTGCAAGTCGTCATCGTCGACGACGAGGCCCCGGCGCGCTCCCGTCTGAGGGAGCTGCTCGCGGATTGCGCGGAGGAGCTGTCGCTCACCGTGGCGGGCGAGGCCGCGAGCGGTCCGGAGGCCATCGAGCTCCTCGCCGCCGCGCCTGCGGACGTCGTGCTGCTCGACGTGCGCATGCCGGAAATGGACGGGATCGAGGTCGCGCAACATCTCCAACAGCTCGAGCGGCCGCCGGTGGTGGTATTTGCGACCGCCTACGATGCCTACGCGATTCGCGCCTTCGAGGTGCACGCAGTCGACTACCTGCTGAAGCCGATTCGCCTTACGCGCCTGAAGGAGGCGCTCGTGCGCGCGGCGGCGGCGCCGCGGCCCCAGGTGCTGGACGCGATTGCGCGCGGGGCGCGCACGCACCTCTGTGCCCAGGAGCGCGGCAAGGTCCACCTGATCCCGGTGAAGGGTGTGATCTACCTCAAGGCCGAGTTGAAGTATGTGACGGTGCGCACCGCGGAGCGCGAGTTCCTGATCGAGGAGGCGCTGACCAAGCTCGAGGAGGAGTTCGGCGAGCGCTTCGTGCGCGCGCACCGCAACTGCCTGGTGGCGCGCGCGGCGGTACGCGGCTTCGAGCGCACGATGAAGGAGGGCGAGGCGCACTGGGAAGTGCTGCTCAACGGAGTGGACGAGCGCATCGCGGTCAGCCGCCGCCAGCAGCACATCGTGCGCGAGCTCGGCAAGTCCGGGCGCTTTTCCAGCTGAGCGCGTTCGCGAGCGGCATGTCGGGGGCAAGAGCCAGAGCGGACGCGCCGAGGCGCATCGTGATCGCATCGCGCGAATCGGCGCTGGCGCTGTGGCAGGCGCGCCACGTCGAGGCCAGGCTTGCGGCACTCTACCCGGATGCGGAGACCCGCATCCTCGGGCTCACCACGGAGGGTGACCGCAGGCTGGAGGTGCCGCTCGCCGCCATCGGCGGCAAGGGCCTGTTCGTCAAGGAAATCGAGGAAGCGCTGATGGACGGGCGCGCGGATATCGCCGTGCATTCGGTGAAGGACCTGCCCATGAATCTCGCGGGGGAATTCGCGCTCGCGGCGGTGAGCGAGCGCGAGGACCCACGCGATGCGTTCGTCTCCAACCGCTACGCCGACCTGTCCGCGCTGCCGGCAGGCGCGCGCGTCGGCACGTCCAGCCTGCGGCGGGAGTGCCAGCTGCGGGCGCGTTATCCCGGCCTGCGCGTCGAGCCGTTGCGCGGCAACGTCACGACGCGGCTGGGAAAACTCGACGCGGGCGACTACGACGCCGTGATACTCGCCGCCGCCGGGCTGAAGCGCCTGGGGCTGGAAGACCGCATCACGCGCCTCATCCCGCCCTCGGAGAGCCTGCCGGCGCCGGGTCAGGGCGCGCTCGGAGTGGAATGCCTCGCCCGTCGTGCCGACCTCATCGAATGGCTCGTGGCGCTCCATCATGCGGCGACGGCGCGATGTGTCGCGGCGGAGCGCGCCTTCTCGCGCGCGCTTTCGGGCAGCTGCAACGTCCCGCTGGGGGCCTACGCCGAGGCGGAAGGCGGCGAGCTGCGGCTGCGCGGATTCGTGGGGGCGCCCGACGGCTCGCGCGTGGTGAGCGGCGCGTTGAAGGGGTCGGCGCGCGACCCGGAGACACTCGGCGTCACTCTGGCGGCGGGACTGCGGGCGCAGGGCGCGGGCGATATTCTGGCCGCGCTGCAGGCCTGATCCATCGAGCACCAAGGGAGCCGTGCGCGCAATGAGGGGCCAGCCGCTCAAGGGAAGAGGCATCGTGGTGACGCGGCCGGCGCACCAGGCGCAAGCGCTGGCGCGCTTGATCCAGGGTGCTGATGGCCGCGTCATTCTGTTTCCCGCGATCGAGATTCGCGACATCGAGGACCCCGGTCCGTTCACGCAATTGATCGACCGGCTCGACGAATTCGACCTCGCGGTGTTCGTGAGCCCAAACGCGGTCGAGCGGGGGATGAGCGTGATCAGCGCCCGCCGCAAGATCCCCCGCCGGCTGCAGGTCGCCACCGTTGGTGGCGGCAGCGTGCGGGCGCTCGAGCAGTTCGGAATCACGGGTGTGATCGCGCCGCAGGGGCGATCCGACAGCGAGGCGCTCCTCGAATTGCCCGCGTTCGCTGCGATGAGCGGCCGGCGCGTGGTGATCTTCCGTGGCGCAGGCGGGCGCGAGCTGCTGGGAGAGTCGCTGCGCGGGCGCGGCGCAGTGGTCGAATACGCGGAATGCTATCGCCGCGTCAAGCCCGCGCTCGACGTGGCGCCGTTGCTGGAGGCCTGGTCGCGCAAGGGCGTCGATGCAATCACCGTCACCAGCAGCGAAGGCCTGCGCAACTTCGCCGACATGATCGGGCCGGGCGGGCGCGAGCGGCTGCCCGACACGCCGCTATTCGCGCCGCACCCGCGGATCGCCGAGGCTGCGCACGGGCTGGGCGTTCGGAAAGTCATCGTGACCGGTCCGGGCGACGAAGGGATGGTGACCGGGTTGAGCGCCTATTTCGGTGCGCAGCGCTGAATTGCCGCTTGCCGGCGCGCGCCCGCATACTATCGAACCACGCTGCGATTCCCATGAGTGATTCTGCGCCCGAAGCCCGCCCCTCTTCCCCATCGCCCGGGCGGGGCCGGCTGCTGCGCATACTGGATCCGGCGCTGTGGATTGCGGTGCTCGCCCTGGCTTTCGCGGGGTGGCAATGGTACGAGGGATTGGGCGAGGCCACCGGGTTGCGCGAGGAAACCGCGGCCAAGCTTGCGGCGGCCGGCGCCGAGGCCCGGCTCGCGGCGGAACAGGCGCGCGAGGCGGTCGTCGCCGTGCAGGCCAGGCTCGCCGCACTCGAGAGCCGTCTCGCAGGCTCGGAGAGCCAGAAAGTTGCGCTCGAGGCGCTCGGCCAGGAGCTTGCACGCAATCGCGACGACTGGGCCTACGCCGAGATCGAGCAGTCGCTGTTCATCGCCAGCCATCAGCTCTCCCTTGCCGGCAACGTGAAGGCCGCCCTTACCGCGCTGCAGACGGCGGACGCGCGCCTGCAGCGCATGGACCGGCCGCAGCTGGCGCCCCTGCGCAAGGCCATCCACCGCGACATCGAGCGGCTGAAGGCCGCGCCCCACGTGGACACGCTCGCCATCAGCGCGCGGCTCGACGCCCTCATCGCGCAGGTGGACAAGCTGCCGCTCGCGATGGAAGCGCGTGCACAGCCGGAGCCGCAGCCCGCGGCATCCGGGGCGGCCGATCCCGGCGCGTGGGCGCGCTTCTGGAATGACGTCTGGGCGGAGCTCGCCCAGTTGGTACGAGTGCAGCGGATGGATCCGCCCGACGCGGTCCTGCTTGCGCCCTCCCACGCGTTCTTTCTGCGCGAAAACCTCAAGCTGCGCCTGATCGGCGCGCGCCTGGCGCTGCTCAGCCGCGACGCGGCGAGCTACAAGGCCGATCTCAAGGCCGCGCGCGATTGGCTCAACCGTTATTTCTCCGCGCGAGACAATAGCGTCGCGCACGCGCTCGCGACGCTGCGCAACCTGCACGATGCGGCGGTCGGAATCGATGCGCCGGAGATCGGCGCCACGCTCGATGCCATGCGCAACCTGCGGGCGGCCCGCGAGCGTGGACGGTAGCAACCGGGCGATCGCGTGAGGGCGCTGCTCTGGCTGATCGTGATCGTGGCCCTGGCCGTGGGCCTGACGCTCGCCGCTGCGTACAACCGCGGCTACGCGCTGCTGGTGCTCCCGCCCTACCGCATCGAGATCTCGCTCAATTTCCTGCTCATCCTGCTCGTGCTCGGATTTGCCGCCGGCTACGCGTCGGTGCGCGCTGCCGTTGCTGCGCTGCACCTGCCGCGGCAGGTGCGCGAGTATCGCGCCGCGCAACGCCGCGAGAAGGCGTGGGCGACGCTTGCCGAAGCGCTGCGGGAGTACCTTGCAGGCCGCTACCGCCGTGCCGAGCAGGCTGCGGCGGCCTGCCTCGAATCGCGCGAGTTTGACGGCCTCGCGGCGCTGCTCGCGGCGCGCGCGACGCACGAGCTGCGGGACTACGAGCGGCGCGACGCCTACCTCGCGCAAGCGGCGGCGGCATCCCGCGATGCGCCGGCGCGCGTCGTGACCGAGGCCGAGCTGATGCTCGAAGAGCACCGCTACCAGGACGCGCTTGACCTGCTGCGGCGGCTCCCGCGCCGCCACACCGCAGCGCTACGGCTCGAGCTTAGGGCTCAGCAGCAGGCGCGCAATTGGCTGGAGGTGCTGGCACTCACGGAAGAGCTCCGCAAGCGGGGCGTGTTCGATCAGGCACAGGCGGACCAGCTGCGCCGCTCCGCGCTGGCGGAGAACCTCAAACGCAAGGCGACGGATGCGCGCGCGCTGGAAGAGGCGTGGGACAAGGTCCCGGTGGCCGAGCGTGCCGAACGGCGGGTCGCGCTGGCGGCGGCACGCGGGTTCATCGCGCTCGGCAACGGTAATCGCGCGCACCGGATCATCGAGCAGGCCGTCGGCGCGAACTGGGACAGCGAGCTGGTGGGTCTCTACGCCGAAGGGGGAGGCAACGACACCGTCCGCCGCATCGAGCGCGCCGAAGAGTGGCTCAAGTCGCATCCCCGGGACGCCGTGCTGCTGCTGACGCTTGGCCGCCTGTGCGCCGGGCAGGACCTGTGGGGCAAGGCGCAGAGCTACCTCGAGGCGAGCGTCGCGGTCGAGCCGACCCACAGCGCGCACCTGGCGCTCGCGCGGCTGCAGGAGCAGCTCGGCAACGCGGAAGCCGCGCGGCGGCATGATCGGGAAGGCTTGAGGCTCGCGCTGGCGCAGCTTGCTGCCGCGACCGGCGGGCGCCGCCGCGCGCCGCTCTGACGCGACCCCTCAGCGGTCGAGATCCACGTCCTGGTAGGACTCGGGGTAACCGAGGGGCTCCACGTGGGTCATGACCACGGCGTCGGGAAGCGCCGCGCGGATGTCCATCTCGACTTCGTGCGCCAGGTGATGCCCCTGCGCAACCGTCCAGTCGGCCGGCACCAGCACGTGCAGGGTGACGAACGAGCGGGCACCGGCCTGGCGCGTGCGCAGGGCGTGGAAGTCGATGCCCCGGGCGCGGTGGCGCTCGAGCGCGCCCCGCAGCGCCTGCATCTTGTCAGGCGGCAACGCGCGGTCGAGCAGGCCGTGAATCGAGCGCTGCATCAGGCGGTAGCCCGACCACACGATGTTGGCGGCGACCGCCAGCGCGATCAGCGGATCGAGCCGGGTCCAGCCCGTCAGCCCGACGGCGGCGACACCGGCGATCACGCCCCCTGTCGTCCAGACATCGGTCATGAGATGCCGCGCGTCCGCCTCGAGCGCGATCGACCGGTAATGGCGGCTTGCCTGGTAGAGCCTGCGCGCGACGCCGTAGTTGATGAGCGCGGCGGCCGCCGAGACGGCGAGCCCGGCACCGACATTCTCGAGGGGCTGCGGCCTCATGAGGCGGTCAACGGCCGCGATGCCGATGGCGACGGCCGCGATCAGGATCAGCGTGCCTTCCAGGCCGCTCGCGAAGTATTCGGCCTTGGTGTAGCCGAACGCGTGGTCCTCGTCGGGCGGGCGCGCCGCCACTGTGATCATCGCCAGGGCGACGGTTGCACCGGCGAGATTGATGGTGCCCTCGATGGCGTCCGAGAGCAGGCCGACCGAGCCGGTGATCCACCACGCCAGGGTCTTCAGTGCGATCGTCGCGAGCGCCGCGGCGATTGAGAGAATCGCGAATTTGCTGGCGCCGGTGCTCGGCATCGGAGCGCCTTCCGGGCTCAGCCTGACGTCGGCGCCGAGGGCGTGAAGGAGTCTGCGAAGAAATCGTCCTCGGCGAGGCCGCACTTCGAGGTGAAATCGCGATGCGCCGCGTCCACCATCAGCGGCGCGCCGCAGGCGTAGACCTGGTGGCCGGAAAGATCCGGGAAGTCCTCCATCACCGCCCGGTGCACGAGCCCGGTGCGCCCGGTCCACCGGTCCGACGCGGGCGCATCGGACAGCACCGGCACGTAGCGGAGCTTCCCGGCGCGGTGCCAGCCCTCCGCGAGCTCGTGCAGGTAGAGATCCGAGCGCACCCGGCAACCCCAGTAGAGCGTCATCGGGCGCGTGAGCCCCGTGTGCAGGGCGTGCTCGACCATCGCCTTGATCGGCGCGAAGCCCGTCCCGCTCGCGAGGAGCACGATGGGCTTGCTGCTCTCCTCGCGCAGGAAGAACGTGCCGAACGGACCCTCGAAGCGGATGATGTCCTTCTCCTTCATGACGCCGAAGACATACTGGCTGAACGGGCCGCCGTAGTCCCTGAGATGCAGCTGCAGGACGCCGTCGTCGTGCGGCGCGTTCGCCATCGAGAAGCTGCGGCGGGTGCCGGCCCGCAGCAGGAGGTCGATGTACTGGCCGGCGAGAAACTGCAGCCGCTCGTGCGCCGGCAGCTTGAGATCGATCAGCATCACGTCGGGCGCGGCGCGCTGCATCTTCACCACGCGCGCCGGCAGGATCTTGATCTGGATGCCCTTCACGGCGGAGCCGATCTCGCGGCACTGGATCGTGAGATCGGTGAGCGGCTGCGCCTGGCAGAACAGCGCCATGCCGGCGCCCTTCTCCGCCTCGCTCATGGCGTGCTCCTGGTAGATCCCGTAATTCACGGAGCCCGACACCAGCCTGCCCTTGCAGGTGCCGCAGACGCCGTGGCGGCAGCCGTAGGCGATGACGATGCCCTCGCGCAAGGCGGCGGCGAGCACGGTTTCGCCGTCGTTGACGGTGAACTGGTGACCGCTCGACTGGATCGTGACGGTGTGGGGCATGTCGGTCTGCTGACTCTCGAATCGTGACGGGCGGGGCCCGCTTCAAGCTAAAATCCGGACATGAGGCGCCTGCTCGTCGTCGGCTTCGGCGATATCGCCCAGCGCATGGTTCCGCTGCTCGCGGGACGGTGGCGCGTGTACGCGCTCGCCCGGGATCCGCGGCGCTTTCCGCTGCTGCGCGCGCTCGGCGTGACACCGGTGCGGGGAGACCTCGATCGGCCGGAAACGCTCGCGCCGCTTGCCGGCCTCGCGCACGACATTGCGCACCTCGCGCCTCCGCCGGAGCGCGGCGCGCGCGACACGCGCACCGCTCACCTGATCGCCGCCTTGGCGAAGGGCGGCAGTCTACCACAGCACTTCGTCTACATAAGCACCAGCGGCGTCTACGGCGATTGCGGAGGGGCGCTCGTGGCGGAGACGCGCCCGCTCCGGCCGCAGACCGAGCGCGCGCGGCGCCGGGCGGATGCCGAGCGCCAGTTGCGGGTGTGGGGCCGGCGCAGCGGCGTGCGCGTTTCCATCCTGCGCGTGCCGGGCATCTATGCCGCGGACCGGCTGCCGCTTGCGCGGCTCACCCGGGGCACCCCTGCCCTGAACGCGGACGAGGACGTCTACGTCAACCACGTGCATGCCGACGATCTTGCGCGCATCGTGGTCGCCGCCCTGCAACGCGGCGCCCCCGGGCGCATGTACAACGCGGCCGACGATGCGCCGATCCGCATGGGCGATTACTTCGACCTGGTGGCGGAGCGCTTCGGGCTGCCGCGCCCGCCGCGAGTGAGTCGCGCGGCGGCCGACCGCCTGATCGCCCCGAACCTGCGCTCGTTCATGAGCGAGTCGCGGCGGCTCGTCAACCACCGCCTGAAGCAGGAGCTGCGGATCCGGCTGCGGTTTCCGACGGTGCGCGAAGGCCTCCATGGATGACACGGTCATCATTCTCACCAACCTGCCCGACCGCGACGCCGCGTTGAAGCTTGCCCGCGAGCTCGTCTCGCGGAGGCTCGCGGCGTGCGTGAACGTGCTCGCCGAGTGCGCGTCGATCTATCGCTGGAAGGATGCCGTCGAGGAGGCGCGCGAGGTGCCGGTCCTGATCAAGACGCGTGCCGCCCGCTACGCCGAGGTCGAAGCCGCGATCCGTGGCCGCCATCCCTATGAACTTCCGGAAATCATCGCGGTCCCAGTGGTGCGCGGTTTCGACGACTATCTGCGCTGGGTGGCGGACCAAACCAGCATCGCCATCGGCTGATCCAGTTCCCGTTTTCGGCGACCCGCTCGACGCTTCAGCCCCCTCGATGCGCTTCGTCCTGATTCTCCTCATGGCAGTTGCGGGCTTCGCGCGCGCGGCGGAGCCGGACCTGCTCGAGCCCGACAAGGCGTTTCGCTTCGGCGCGCGGCTGAAGGACGCGGGCTCGATCGAGGTGCGCTACGAGATCGCGCCCGGCTACTACATGTACCGGGACAAGTTCCAGTTCGCGCTCGCTCCTGCGGGCGCGAAACTCGGCGCAGCGCAGTTGCCGGCGGGGAAGAAACACCGCGACGAGTTCTTCGGCGAGGTCGAGACCTTCCGTGGCAGCCTCAGCATCGTGCTGCCGTTCGAGCTCGCCGATTCGAGTGTGCCGGCCATGCAGCTCACCGTTGTTTCCCAGGGGTGCGCGGATATCGGTGTCTGCTACGTGCCACATGAGCAAAAGGCCGAGCTGCGGCTGGCATCGTTGTCGAGTGACGCCGCGTCCGGGCTGTTCTCCGGGGCAGGCTCCTCGGCCGATGACACGCTCATCGCGCGGGTGTTCGAGGGCGGGTTCTGGCTCGTGATCCTGAGTTTCTTCGGCTTCGGGCTGCTGCTGGCGTTCACGCCCTGCGTGCTGCCGATGGTGCCGATCCTCTCGAGCGTCATCGTCGGCGCACGACAGCCGATGACCAAGTCGCGGGGCTTCGGGTTGGCGATCGTCTACGTCCTCGGCATGGCAGTCACCTACGCGATTGCCGGGATCGCCGCGGGACTGTCCGGCGCCATGCTCGCAGTGGCGCTGCAGAATCCGTGGGTGCTGGGCGCCTTCGCAATGGTGTTCGTCGCCCTCGCCCTCGCCATGTTCGGCGTCTACGAGCTGCAGTTGCCGGTGGCATTGCAGTACCGGCTCGCCAACGCGAGCAACCGGTTCCAAGGCGGGCATACGCTGGGCGTATTCGTGATGGGCGTGCTCTCGGCACTGATTCTCGGGCCGTGTGTGGCCGCCCCCCTGGCCGGCGCCCTGCTCTACATCGGCCAGAGCCGGGATGTCATGCTCGGAGGTTCCGCGTTGTTTGCGATGGCGCTCGGCATGGGCGTGCCCCTGCTCGCGGTGGGCGCCTCGGCCGGGGCGCTGCTGCCGAAAGCCGGGCCGTGGATGGAGACGGTGAAACGGGGCTTTGGCATGGTGCTGCTCGGGATGGCGATTTACCTCGTCTCGCCGTTTCTGCCCGTTTCGGTCCAGATGCTGGCATGGGCGGCGCTCCTGATCGTGACCGCGATCACCCTCCGCGCCATCGACAGGCTTCCCCCCAACGCACACGGCTTCCAGCGGTTCAGCAAGGGGCTGGGCATCATCGCGCTGCTCGCGGGTCTTGCCTACCTCGTAGGCGCGCTTTCGGGCGGGCGCGACGTGCTGCAGCCGCTCTCCGGGCTGCGCGTCACGGATTCGGGGCACGCCGCGGGAGAGACGCCCTTCGAGCGGGTCAACACCGTCGCCGAGCTGGATGCGCGCGTGCGCGCTGCCGCGGGTCGGACGGTGATGCTGGACTTCTACGCGGACTGGTGCGTTTCGTGCAAGGAGATGGAGCGTTACACTTTCAGCGACAGCCGCGTGCGGGCGCGTCTCAGCGAGATGGTGCTGCTGCAGGCCGACGTCACGGCCAATACCGTGGATCACGCTGCGCTGCTGAAACGCTTCCGCCTGTTCGGCCCGCCGGGGATCATCTTCTTCGACCGGGACGGGCGCGAGATCCCGGGGCTGCGCGTGATCGGGTTCCAGGCTGCGGACCGCTTCGTGGCGGTGCTCGACCAGGCGCTCGCCTTCCGCCGATGAAGACTCGCACCTTCGCGGTGTTCGCAATCGTGGCGGGGTTGTCTGCCGCGGGTGGCGTCGCCTACTACCTGCACTCGCCGGGAGGCGGCGCCGGCATGGATGCGGGGGAGGTCGTGGGGCGGGTGCTCGCGGCGCCGCTTGCCGACATCAAGGGGGGGAGCCAGCGCATCGGGCAGTGGCGCGGCCGCGTGCTGGTGATCAATTACTGGGCAACCTGGTGCGCGCCCTGTCGGGAGGAGATCCCGATGTTCGTGCGGCTGCAGGAGCGCTACGGAGACCGGGGGCTGCAGTTCGTCGGCATCGCGATCGATCAGCCGGGCAAGGTCGCCGAGTTTGCCGCGGAGTTTAGCGTCAACTACCCCTTGCTGATTGCCGGGGTGGACTCCCTGGAGCTGCTGCGCCAGGCGGGAAACCGGGCCGGTGTACTGCCCTATACCCTGGTCATCGACCGCAAGGGCAACCTGGTCAGCCGCGAGCCGGGTGGTCTCAAGGAGGCCCGGCTGGAGCGCCTTCTCCAGCCGCTTCTGTAGGGGTCGACCCCCACCCCCAAAGCTATCGCTCCAGCAGGCGGCGGGTCAATTTTCGGGACACACCTTCCTTTTATATCAGCAAGTTAGATCACCCAAACCCGGTGGCGCCAAGAGACAGCAATCCACGTCAAATAGATCCAATTTCTGGACAACTCCGGCTATCTTAGGCAAACTCACGCCATCTCCATTATTGAGTTCTTGCTGGTCGGGCCTGCCCGGTCATCTTGCGAACTCCGCCAAAGTATCCGAATGGCTGGTGCCAAGAACGTTCTCGTCATCAACGGCCCGAATTTGAACCTTCTCGGCAGCCGTGAAACGAGGCATTACGGCCGGGATACGCTGAGGGCGATCAATCTGCGCCTCAGCCGCCGCGCGAAGGCAGGAAAGGCACGGCTCGCGACCTTCCAGAGCAATGCCGAGTCGGACCTGGTGGAGCGGATCCAGCAGGCGCGCCGCGAGGGCGTGGACTTCATCATCATCAATCCGGCCGCCTTCACCCACACCAGCGTGGCGCTGCGCGACGCGCTCGCGGCCGTCGGCATCCCGTTCGTGGAAGTGCATCTCTCCAACGTATTCGCACGCGAATCGTTCCGCCACGTATCGTATTTCACCGACATCGCAGTCGGGATCATCAGCGGGCTCGGCGCGCGCGGCTACGAGCTGGCCCTGGAATTCGCGCTGGGCTATTCCGCGGGGAAGCGCTAGGCCATGGACCTCCGCAAGGTCAAGACGCTGATCGATCTGGTGCAGCAGTCGGGCATCGCGGAGCTCGAGATTACCGAGGGCGAGGAGAAGGTGCGGATCAGCCGCGGTAGCGGCGCGCCGCAGCAGATGGCGCCGGTGACCTACGTCGCGGCGCCGCCACCCGCCGCGGGGTCGGCGGCGGTTCCAACAGCGGCCGGGGCGCCCGCAGCGCCGGCGGAGAGCGAGGCGGCCGCGGCGCCGGAAGGGCACGTCATCCGCTCGCCCATGGTGGGCACGTTCTACCGCTCCTCCGCGCCCGGCGCGAAGGCGTTCGTCGATGTCGGGCAGGCCGTCAAGGCGGGCGATACCCTCTGCATCATCGAGGCGATGAAGCTCCTGAACGAGATCGAGGCCGACCAGGACGGCACCGTCAAGGCGATCCTCGTCGAAAACGGGCAGCCCGTCGAGTACGGCGAGCCGCTCTTCATCCTCGGCTAGGCCGTGAGCGGTCAGCAGTAAGCGGTCAGCCGCGCGCAGATCCGGCTCACTGCTCACCGCTCACCGCTTACCATGTTCGAGAAGATTCTCATAGCCAATCGCGGCGAGGTTGCGCTGCGCATCCAGCGCGCGTGCCGCGAGCTCGGCATCAAGACCGTGGTGGTGCACTCGGAGGCGGATCGCGAGGCCAAGTACGTCAAGCTCGCGGACGAGTCGGTGTGCATCGGGCCGCCGGCCTCGAGCGCGAGCTACCTCAACATCCCGGCCATCATCAGCGCCGCCGAGGTGACGGACGCAGAGGCGATCCACCCGGGCTGGGGCTTTCTCAGCGAGAACGCCGACTTCGCCGAGCGCGTCGTGCAGAGCGGATTCGTGTTCGTCGGCCCACGCGCCGAAACCATCCGCCTGCTGGGCGACAAGGTCAATGCCAAGAACGCGATGAAGAAGGCCGGGATACCGGTGGTGCCGGGGGTGGACGAGCCGCTGCCGCAGGAAGCGAACGACGTGGTGAAGATCGCGCGTTCGATCGGCTACCCGGTCATCATCAAGGCGGCGGGTGGGGGCGGGGGCCGCGGCATGCGCGTGGTGCACACCGAGGCTGCGCTGCTGACGGCGGTGCAGACCACGAGGGCGGAGGCGCAGGCCGCGTTTGGCAATCCGACGCTCTACCTGGAGAAGTACCTGGAGGATCCGCGCCACATCGAGTTCCAGGTGCTCGCCGACCGGTTCCGCAACGCGATCCACCTCGGGGAACGCGATTGCTCGATGCAGCGGCGGCACCAGAAGCTGCTCGAAGAAGCCCCGGCGCTGCACATCAGCACGCGCAGCCGCTTTCGCATCGCCGAGCGCTGCGCCGAAGCCTGCCACCGGCTCGGTTACGAGGGCGCGGCCACCTTCGAGTTCCTGTACGAGCGCGGCGAGTTCTATTTCATCGAGATCAACACGCGGCTGCAGGTCGAGCATCCGGTGACCGAGATGATTACCGGTATCGATATCGTGCAGCAGCAGATCCGCATCGCGGCGGGCGAGAAGCTGCGCATCCGGCAGCGCGACGTGCAATTCCGCGGCCACGCGATCGAGTGCCGCATCAACGCCGAGGACCCCTATCGCTTCACGCCGTCCCCGGGCCGCATCACGTCCTACCATATGCCGGGCGGGCCCGGCATCCGCGTCGATTCGCACGCCTACAACGGCTATTTCGTGCCGCCGAATTACGATTCGCTGATCGGCAAGATCATCGCCTACGGCGACACCCGCGAGCAGGCCATCGCGCGGATGAACATCGCGCTTTCCGAGACCGTGATCGAGGGCATCAAGACCAACATCCCGCTGCACCAGGAGCTGCTGCGCGATGCCGCGTTCCTCTCCGGGGGCACCAGCATCCACTTCCTGGAGCAGAGGCTCGCCAAGCTCGCCCGCGAACAGTAGTCAGCGCTTACTCGCCACAGGTTCATGGCCTGGCTTTCCGTCTCATTCGAGGTGCCGGCCGAGCACGTGGAGGCGCTGTCCGATGCATTGCTCGAGTCCGGCGCCGCTGCCGTCGACGCCGCGGAGGCCGATGCGGGCCCGGCGCCGGGGCAGGGGATACTTATGGATGCCGGCGCAGCAACGCCGCGTGCGTGGCGACGCAGCGCGCTGGACGTGCTTGTGACGCCGGGCGTGGATCCCGCTGCGCTTGTGCAGACCGCCTGTTCTCGCGTCGGCATTACGCCGCCCCCATCGCAGGTACGCGAGGTCGCCGACACGGACTGGGTGCGCGCGACGCAGGACCAGCTTGCCCCGGTGCGCGTTTCGCCGCGGCTGTGGATCGTTCCCAGCTGGCACCCGGCGCCCGATCCGGGCGCCATCAATATCGTGCTCGACCCGGGCCTCGCCTTCGGCACCGGGCATCACGCGACCACGCGGATGTGCCTGCGCTGGCTCGAGCGCGTCCTGCGCGGGGGCGAGACGGTGCTCGATTACGGCTGCGGCTCCGGCGTGCTCGCCATTGCGGCGATGAAGCTCGGAGCGGCGCGCGCGGACGGCGTGGACATCGACGGGCAGGCGCTGCTTGCGGCGCGCCGCAATGCACTGCACAATCGGGTGCACGCGGAGTTTCACAGCGCCGCCGAAGCCCTGCAGCAGCCGGCCCGCATCGTGGTGGCCAACATTCTCGCGCATCCTCTCATCGTGCTCGCGCCGTTACTTGCCCGGTTGACCGCCTCGAACGGGAGGCTCGCGCTGGCCGGCCTGCTTGCGGAGCAGGCGGGCGAGGTGTGCGCGGCGTATCGGCCATGGTTCGACTTCGAGGCGCCTGAGGTGGACGAAAGCTGGGCGCTCGTGAGCGGCATTCGCCGGTGAGCCCGTGGCGACCGGCATGATCACGCAATGTCCTGCCTGCGGCACGCATTTCCGCGTGACGCCGGAGCAGTTGCACGCCTATCAGGGCCAGGTACGCTGCGGCCGCTGCATGTCGGTGTTCGACGGCCTCAAGGCGCTCGCGGATCTGCCGGAGCCGGCACCCGCGGCCGCCGCGGTGGGCGGAAGCGACGCACGTGGGTTCCAGCTCGAGCCTCTCGAACCCGCATCGACGTCGCCGCCCGTGCAGGCTCGAGCGCCCGAAGCGGCGCAGGGCGAGAAGGATTACGGCCCGCCGCCGGAGCAGCTCTCGCTCGATGAGACGTTATTTGCCGACCCGGTGCAGGCGCGGCGCGACCGGTTGTGGGCCGTGGGCGCGGCGCTGCTGGTATTCGTGCTCGCCGGGCAGGCCGCGTATTACTACCGTGCCGAGCTGGCCGTGAAGTATCCCGGCCTGAAGCCATATCTGGTCAAGCTGTGCGAGCCGCTCCAATGCAGGGTGCTGCCTCCGCAGCGCCCGCGGCAGATCGCGATCGAGGCGTCGGACCTGCAGGCGACTGACCCGGCGCGGCCGGGACTGATCCAGCTGACTGCGACGCTGCGCAATCACGCCGGGCACGACCTAGGCTACCCCGCGCTCGATCTTGTGTTGACCAACACCAAGGAGCACACGCTGGCGCGGCGCATCTTCCTGCCGAAGGATTACCTCGAGCGCGGCAAGGATGTCGAATCGGGATTCCCCGCCAACGCGGAGATCACCATCCGGCTTGATCTCGAAACCGGCGATCTGGGTCCCGCCGGTTTCCGTCTCGATCTCCTGCCCGCACCGCCACCCTGAACACGGTATTGCACGGAGCGCATGACCATCCCGGACGAGCTGAAATACACCGCTACGCACCAATGGGTGCGGGCGGAAGCCGACGGCACCGCGACGGTCGGCATCACCTTCCACGCACAGGAGCAGCTGGGCGACGTGGTCTACGTGCAGCATCCCGCAGTGGGCAGCAAGGTGGAGCGGGGCGCGAACTGCGCCGTGGTCGAGTCAGTCAAGGCCGCATCCGACATCCCGGCGCCGATCACCGGAGAAGTCGTTGCCATCAATCAGGCGGTCGTCGACGCGCCCGAGCGGCTGAACCAGGATCCCTATGGCGCGTGGTTGTTTCGCATCCGGCCGCGTGAGGGCGCCGATCTCGGCGGGTTGCTCGACGCGCCGGCCTACAGGAAGTTGGTGACGAGCGCCGGGTAGCTTGCGCCACCTGGATGCGCGGGGCATACTGCCGCGCTCGATCCGAGTCGAATACCTGACCGCAGAGGAGTGCAATCATGGCGAGCGTTACGCTGGGTGGAAACCCGATCACGGTGGCGGGCAGTTTTCCCAGGAAGGGCGACGTCGCGCCCGAATTCACCCTGACCGCCAAGGACTTGAAGGATGTCGGGCTCAAGGATTTCGCCGGCAAGCGCAAGGTGCTGAACATCGTGCCGAGTCTTGATACGCCCGTGTGTGCCAAGTCGACCCGGGTCTTCAATGAAAAGGCGGGCTCGGCTCCCAACACGGTCGTGCTGGTGATCTCGGCGGACCTGCCATTCGCCGCGGGCCGGTTCTGCACCGCCGAAAACATCAACAATGTGGTGACGCTATCCACGCTGCGCGGCGGGGAATTCAAGTTGAAATACGGCGTGGACATCACCAGCGGGCCGTTGAAGGGTGTCACGGCGCGCGCGGTGATCGTGCTCGACGCGAACAACAAGGTGCTCCATTCCGAGCTGGTTCCGGAGATCAAGCAGGAACCGAATTACGACGCGGCGCTCGCCGCGCTCATGTAATCCGTCGCGCGCGCAGGTTCGCCGGCTCCGGGCAATGGACCTCGATCCGGCTGATCTGGATCAGTACGGCACGCGCCTGAAACGGAAAGAATGATGTCCGAGCGGGTTATCGCTCGAACTGAGTCGGAGGGCGTAATGGGCATGAAGATCAGGATGGTGCCGGCGGTGCTGCTGGCGCTGGGAATTGCCGCCGGTGCGGCGACGGCTGCGTATGCACAGGGACCCGGCGGCCCCGGCAAGGGTCCGGGTTATGGTCCGGGATCCGGCTATGGTCCCGGGGCAGGTTACGGTCCCGGCGGAGGTTATGGCCCGGGCATGATGGGTGGCTACGGTGGCGGTCCTGGCTTCGGACCTGGATCCGGTGGTGGCGGCGCGCTCGCGCAGCTCAACCTGAGCGACGAGCAGCGCGAAAAGGTGCTCAAGATCCAGGAAGAGAACCGGCGCAAGAACTGGGATCTCATGGGTCAGGTGCGCACGGAGCAATTCAAGCTGCGCCAGATGGCATACGGCGACAAGCTCGACGCAGCGGCGATCACCGAGCAGCAGAAGAAGGTCGACGACCTGAGGCGCCAGATGCTCAAGTCGCGCATCGAGACGCGTAACCAGATCGCCGCGGTACTCACCGCGGAGCAAAAGCAGCAGTTTCGCCAGTTCGGGCCGTGGTGGATCGAGGACAGCGACTAGCCCAGCTGCGAATCCCCGAAAAAACCCCGCTGCGGCGGGGTTTTTTTGTCACTTCTTCCTGAGCGCGTCGCGGATCTCGCGCAGCAGCACGACGTCCTCCGGCGTCGCGGCGGGCTTCGCTTCTTCCTGCTTCTTGAGCCGGTTGATCACGCGGATCAGCAGGAATACCGCGAACGCGACGATCACGAACGAGATCACGGTGTTGATGAATACGCCGTAGTTGAACGTGACCGCCCCCGCTTTCTGCGCGACTTCCACGTTCATGTAGGGGCCGGCCTGGGTGCCCTGTTTCATGACCAGGAACAGATTCGAGAAATCCACCTGGCCGAGCAGCAGCCCGATGGGCGGCATGATCACGTCCTTCACCAGCGAGTCCACGATCTTGCCGAAGGCCGCGCCGATGATGATGCCGACCGCCATGTCGACCACGTTGCCGCGTACCGCGAAATCCCTGAACTCCTTCAGCATGGGTGTCTCCTCCAGTCACGATTGAACGGGTTACTGCCGCGCGCGGCTATAATCTCACGAAATTCTCACCGCGCGGCAGCCATGTCCACATTGATCTGCGGCTCGATCGCCTACGACACCATCATGGTGTTCGGCGACCGCTTCAAGAACCACATCCTGCCGGAGCAACTCCACATCCTGAACGTCGCGTTTCTGGTGCCCGACATGCGGCGCGAGTTCGGCGGCTGCGCGGGCAATATCGCCTACACCCTGAAGCTCCTGGGGGGCGAGCCGCTCATCATGGCCACGGTGGGCGACGACTACCAGCCCTACGATTACCGGTTGCAGAAGCTGCACTTGGTGCAGCGGCACATCCGCAGGATTCCCGACACCTTCACCGCGCAGGCGTTCATCACGACCGACCTCGACGACAACCAGATCACCGCGTTCCACCCCGGGGCGATGAACCACTCGCACGCGAACCACGTGGACGAGGCGACGGGCGTAACGCTCGGCATCGTCGCGCCGGACGGGCGGGAAGGCATGCTGCAGCACGCGCGCGAGTTCCAGTCCGCGGGCATCCCTTTCCTGTTCGACCCCGGGCAGGGGCTGCCCATGTTCAACGGGACGGAGTTGACCGCGTTCGTGAACCAGGCGAGCTACGTGGCGGTCAACGACTACGAGGGACAGATGCTGCAGGACCGTACCGGGATGAAGCTCGAGGACCTGGCGCGCAAGGTGAAGGCGCTGGTGGTGACGCTCGGCGCGCGCGGCTCGATCATCATGACGGACGGCCGGCGCATCGAGATTCCACCCGTGACCGCGGAGCGCGTGGTGGACCCGACCGGCTGCGGCGACGCCTATCGCGCGGGACTGCTCTACGGCATCGCCGCCGGCCTCGACTGGCCGGTCACCGGGCGCCTCGCGTCGCTGCTCGGCTCGATCAAGATCGCGCAACGCGGTGGCCAGAACCATCGCTTCACGCGCGACGAGATCGCGCAGCGCTACCAGGACGCGTTCGGCGCAAGCCCCTGGTAGGAATGCGTGGATCGCGCGCGCGGACGAGGGCGACCATGAGGAAACCCGTCGCATGGGCGTTCGCGGCATTGCTGCTCGCAGGCTGCGCGAGCGCGCCGGATGAGGGCGTACCGCGCGAGCAGGTGGAAGTGAAGGAATATCCCGGCGTGGTCGAGGCGGTGCGCGAAGTCGAGATTGACACTCCCTCGAGTGGGGTCGGACCGATGGCGGGCGCAGTGATCGGCGGCACGGTCGGCGGCAGCGTCGGCAGCGGGCGCGGGGCTTCGGTCGGCGCCGTGATCGGTACGGTCGCGGGCGCAGTTGCGGGCGAGGCGGCGACGCAGGTCACGACGCCGGGCCTGGAGATCACCGTGAGGCTCGACGGCGGACGGGTCGTCGCGATCACGCAGCCGGCCGGCGAAACCTTCCACCCCGGTGACCGCGTGCGCGTGCGCTCCGACGGCCGCATCGCCCGTGTCACCCAGTCAACGCTGTCAGGCGATAAGCCGTAGCGCCGCGCGCTCGGCTACTCCTCGGCCGCGGTTCCCGCGAGTTCCGCGCAATCCAGCTGGAACAGCTTCCGGTCCTCGAGCCGCAGCGCGCTGAGAGCGCGGCCCCACACGCAGCCGCTGTCCAGGCACACGGCGTCCTCGCGCATGATGAGGCCCAGCGCCGCCCAGTGGCCGAAGACAATGGGCGTGCCGCGGCTCGCACGCCCCGGCACGTCGTACCACGGGAAGTAGCCGGCGGGCGCGGTGTCGAGCCCCAGCTTGTGGTCGAGCTCGAGCGTGCCGTCGGCGGCGGCAAGCCGCATGCGCGTCATCGCGTTGACGATGATGCGCAGCCGGTCGTAGCCGGAGAGATCGTCGCGCCAGCGCAGGGGCTCGTTGCCGTACATCCGCTTCAGGAACTCGCGGTGATCGGACGCCTGCAGCGCCGCCTCCACCTCGCGCGCGAGGGCGAGCGCTTGACTGATGCTCCATTGCGGCAACAGCCCCGCGTGAACCATCGCATATCCGCCACTGGCGTGCATCATGCTCTGGTGCCGCAACCACGTGAGAAGCTCCTCGCGGTCGGGCGCGGCGAGGATGCCGTCGTTGGTGTCGCCGCGGTGGAGCTTGCGCACGCCCGCCGCCACCGCGAGCAGATTGAGGTCGTGATTGCCGAGCAGGGCAACCGCGCGTGTGCCCAGGCCCTTGACAAAGCGCAGCGTCTCGAGCGATTGCGGACCGCGGTTGACGAGGTCGCCGACGAACCACAGCACGTCGCGCCGCTCGTCGAAGCCAGCGCGCTCGAGCAGCCGCATCAGCTGGTCGTAGCAGCCCTGAACGTCCCCGATCGCAATCGTTGCCATTATCCTGGAAAGCCGTGACCTGTGACCGGTGAGCAGTGACCGGTCACTTCACAAGGCTGACCATGTAGTCCACCGCCGCGTTGACCTAGGCGTCGGTGAGCGTGATCGGTACCGCGAAGGCGAGCACCACGACGATGACGAGTTGCTTGGGGGTCTTGATCAGCGACGAATGCTCTTCGACGTGGAATTCAGACATGGCTGGGCGCTCCCGGAAGGGCGCATTATATAGCGGCCGGTTTCGTCGCGTAATACGTTGATTTGCGGACGATAGTCGGATGGCCCTGTGATACACTCCGGCCACGCGCGCCCGTAGCTCAGAGGATAGAGTGTTGGCCTCCGAAGCCAAAGGTCGTGGGTTCGACTCCCGCCGGGCGCGCCACCTCCCGCGTCGAAAGGAACCAGGCGCCCGATGGCGCAGCGCAACCGCTACGACGCCGTAATCATCGGCGGCGGCCACAACGGTCTCACCTGCGCCTGCTATCTGGCCGGCGCCGGCTACCGCGTCCGGGTGCTCGAGCGCCGCGCGGTCGTGGGCGGCGCCGCGGTCACCGAGGAGTTCCTGCCCGGGTTCCGCAATTCCGCGGCGGCCTACACCGTCAGCCTCCTCCATCCCAAGGTCATCCGCGAACTGCGGCTTGCCGATCACGGATTGCGGATCGTCGAGCGGCCGCTCGCGAACTTCCTGCCGCTCTCCGACAAGTCCTATCTCAAGATCGGCAATACCCTCGCCCAGACGCAGACCGAGCTCGGGCGCTTCTCGCGGCGCGACGCCGAGCGCTTGCCCGGGTACTACGCGATGCTCGAAGGCGCCGGGAACGTGCTGCGGGAACTGATGCTGCGCACCCCGCCGAACGTCGGCGGCGGCGTGCGCGACACGTTTGCGATGCTGCGCGTCAGCCGGCGCATGCGCAAGGCGGGCATGGCCGCGCGCCGCGACCTCTTCGACTTCATGACCAAGAGCGCGGGCGATGTGCTCGATTCCTGGTTCGAATCGGCGGCGCTCAAGGCCGCGTTCGGGTTCGACGCGGTAGTGGGCAACTACGCGAGCCCGTACTCGCCGGGCAGCGCCTACGTACTGCTGCACCACGTGATCGGGGAAGTGAACGGCCGGCGCGGGGCCTGGGGCCACGCGATCGGCGGCATGGGCGCGATCACCCAGGCGATGGCGAAGGAAGCCGTGAGGCGCGGCGTCGAGATCACGACCGGGTGCGAAGTGCACAAGGTCTGCATCGACCAGCGCGGGGCGCAGGGCGTGCAGCTCACCGACCGCAGCATGGTGGACGCGCGCTGCGTGGTGGCCAACGTCGATCCGCGGCGGCTCTACCTCAAGCTGGTGGACGCAGCCGCGCTCGACGAGGATTTCGTCCAGCGCATCCGCGCTTACAAGTGCGGCTCCGCGACATTCCGCATGAACGTCGCGCTCGCCGAGCTGCCGGACTTCACGAGCCTGCCCGGCAAGCACCAGCAGCCGCACCACCAGTCCGGCATCATCATCGCGCCCTCGCTCGCCTACATGGAGCAGGCGTACTTCGACGCGCGCACCTATGGATGCTCGCGCGCGCCGATCATCGAGATGCTGATCCCCTCGACGGTGGATTCGACGCTGGCGCCCCCCGGCAAGCATGTCGCGAGCCTGTTCTGCCAGCATTTCGCCTACGACCTGCCGAAGGGGCTCGACTGGGAGGAGATCCGGGAATCGGCGGCGGACCACGTGCTCGATACCGTCACCCGCTACGCGCCCAATTTCAAGGGCTCGGTGCTGGGTCGCAAGATCCTGTCGCCAGTTGACCTCGAGCGCGAGTACGGGCTGACCCGCGGCGACATCTTTCACGGTGCGTTGACGCTCGACCAGGTGTGGAGCGCGCGCCCGGTGCTCGGGCACGCCAACTATCGCGCGCCGGTGCGGAGGCTCTATCTCTGCGGAGCGGGCGCGCACCCCGGCGGCGGCGTCTCGGGGCTGCCGGGGCACAATGCCGCGCGCGAGATCCTGCGCGATCTGCGCTGGCGCAGGAAGTAGCCGGAGCGTCGCCCGCATGCCCGTTCACCGCGTCTCGCCCGATTGCGAGCTGTATTACGTCGTGGACGACTACAGCGATCCGTGGCACGCGCCGCAGACGGTCCTGATGCTCCACGGCAACTCCGAAAGTGGCGCGGCGTGGTTTGGCTGGGTGCCGCACATCGCGCGCCATTGCCGGGTCGTGCGTCCGGACATGCGTGGCTTCGGCGCTTCCACCCCGATGCCGCGCGATTTCCCATGGGCGCTCGATCGCATCTGCGACGATTACATCGCCCTGATGGACGCGCTCGACGTCGCGCGCTTCCACGTGATCGCGGCTAAGATCGGCGGCACCATCGCCCGCCATTTCGCTGCGCGCCACGCCGGCCGGGTCCTGACCCTGACGCTCGCGGGAACGCCGGTGCCGAGGCGCGGCGTAGGGAGGCGCGCTGAGCTCGTGGAGGAATTCGAAACGAGGGGCGTCGGGCATTGGGCGCGCCGGACCATGGCGGGCCGGCTCGGCAACCGCTTTCCGCCGGAAGGGCTTGAGTGGTGGATCCGGTTCATGGGACGCACCGCGGTTTCCACCCAGGTCGGCTTCATGCCGACGATCGCCGACGCGGACATCACCGACGCTCTCCCCAGGATCCGGTGTCCCACCCTCGTCATCACCACCGAGGGCAGCGCCCTCGGGTCGGTCGAGGACGTGCGGGCGTGGCAGCGGATGATTCCGCGCTCCGAGCTGCTGGTGCTGCCGGGCGACTCCTATCACGTTGCCGCGAGTGACCCGGACGCGTGCGCGCGCGCCACGCTGGAGTTCATCCGGCGCGCCGCCCCGGGCGCGTGATCCTTTCTCATTTCCCGTGACGCGACTCCCGCGCGCAGTGTCGCACCTGACTTGCGTCGTCACCGCGCTGCTGATCGCGCTGCTTCTGGGCGGCTGCGGGGAGAAGGTGCCGCGCGTTGCGGCGGTGGGGCCGGACGAGGTGATCGTCGCATTCGGGGACAGCCTGACCTACGGCACGGGTGCGGCCGAGTCCGAGAGCTACCCCGTGGTGTTGGCGCAGCTGATCGGTCGCAGAGTGGTGCGGGCCGGCGTGCCGGGAGAGGTCACCGCCCAGGGACTCGTGCGCCTGCCGCAGGTGATCGAGGAACACCAGCCTGCGCTCGTGATCGTGTGCCTCGGCGGTACCGACATGCTGCGCAAGCTGGACGAAGCGCAGATCCGGAGCAACCTGCGTCAGATCATCCGGACCCTCCGCGACCGGGGCATCGCGGTCGTGCTGGTGGGCGTGCCCAAGCCCGCGCTCCTTACCAGCGCCGCCGCGTTCTACAGCGAGCTGGCGAAGGAGTATCGCATCCCCTACGAAGGGAAGATCCTGAACCACATCATGCACCAGCTCGATCTCAGGTCTGATGCCATCCACCCCAACGCCAAGGGCTATCGCAGGATGGCGGAGGCGATCGCCGAACTGCTGCGCGAGGCGGGCGCAATCTGAAAGAGTCCTGAACGAATGAGTGCCCCGGGGCGGCTGACGCCGGTCCAGCTGGCGCTGCTGATGTGCGGCGCGGAGAGCTTGAGCATGACCGGATTCGCGGCGTACACCACGCTGCTGCCGGTGCTGCAGCAGGAGTGGGCGCTCTCCAATTCCGAGGCGGGGTTGGTGAGCGGGATCTACTACGCCGGCTATGTGATGGCGACCCCGCTCCTCACCAGCCTCACCGACCGCGTGGATGCGCGCCGCGTCTACGTCCTTGCCTGCCTGGTTTCATGCGCCGGTGCCGCGGGCTTCATGCTGTTCGCCGGGGATCTCGTGAGCGCGCTCGTCTTCCAGTTCCTGATCGGCGCCGGGCTCGGCGGGACCTATATGCCGGGCCTGAAGATGCTGACGGATCAGCTCGAAGGGGCGGGACAGTCGCGCGCCGTCGCCTTCTACACCGCGACCTTCGGCATCGGCTCGACGCTTTCGATCCTGTTCTGCGGCTGGATCGGCGCGGCATTGGGCTGGCAGGCCGCGTTCGCCTGGGGCGCGGCCGGACCGCTGGTGGCAGCGGCCCTCGTGGGCCTCGCCATGCCGCGCGGTCGCACGCGCGCCGCGAGCCAGCCGGCGCCGGCGCTGCTCGATTTCCGGCCGGTGCTGAGAAACCGCAGAACGCTCCCCTACATCATCGGCTACACGGCGCACAACTACGAGCTGTTCGGCCAGCGCTCGTGGATGGTGGCCTTCCTCGTGTTCACCGCGTCGCTGCAGCCGGCGGACGCGCCGATGTGGGTGGGCGCGGCGACGCTCGCGGCCATGATCAACCTGCTGGGGCCGGTGATGAGCGTCACGGGCAACGAGCTGGCGCTGCGCTTTGGCCGCACGCGGGTGATCTTCACGTTCATGACCGCGTCGGGGCTCCTCGCATGCGTGCTGGGCTATACCGCCCCGTTGCCGTGGATGCTGGTGTTCCTCATCATGTGCCTGCATTACGGCCTGATGCTTGGCGACTCCGCCGCGCTGACCGCGGGCGCGGTGGCAGCCGCTCATCCCGACGAGCGCGGCGCGACGATGGCGGTCTATTCCTTCGTCGGCTTCAGTTCCGCGATTTTCGCGCCCCTCGTGTTTGGCTCCGTGCTCGATGTCGCGGGCGGCAATCGCAACCCGCTCGCCTGGGGACTCGCGTTTGCGAGCATCGGCCTGTTCGGCGTGCTCGCGCCGCTGGCGCGGCTGATTTACACGCGCCGCACTTGATCGACATCCGCGGCTCGTTGCGCCGCAGCATCCGGCCCGGGACCGCCCGGCGGTGAGGCGCCCGGCTGAAATCCCGGCCGCTTTGATTTCCGCGGGCCGTGAGGTTACATTTTGCCCGCCGGCTGCCGCCGCGCATAAGGAGGAGACCGTGGCCAGGTTCGTCATATCCCCGCACTTCAGGTTGCAGGAGTGGGTCGCCGAGGAGAAGGGCTACTTCAAGGCCGAGGGGCTCGATTACGAATTCCGTTCCAATTGGGACGGCGATGATCTCGGCAAGTCCCACGCCACGCCGAACAAGGTCGGGGCCTACCAGGACATCGAAAAGGGTCGCGACTCCAACGTAAGCTGCGCCTGCCACTGGACGGTCAACGTTGCGTCCTCGGCGGGCCACGGCAAGCTCTACGCCGACTGCTACTCCGTTGCGCCCTCGGGAATCTTCGTGCCGCCCGATTCGCCCGTGCGCACGCCGCAGGACCTGGCCGACGTGCCGATCTCGGTCGGCTACCAGTCCGGCAGTCACTACTCGACGATCCAGGCCCTCGAGCAGTACCTGCGTCCCGATCAGATCAAGCTCTCGTTCGCCGATGGCATCCTCTTCGGCCGCCTGGAGAAGCTCGTCGATCGCCAGGTACCGGCGGCGGCGCTGTTCAGCGGGCCGTACTATTTCGTCGAGCAGCTGGGCTTCCGCAAGGTGATCGACACCACCTTCATGATCGCCTCGATGATCACCGGCAATCCCGATCCCGAGGACGTGAGGAAATACTTCCGAGCGCTCCGCAGCGCCCAGCGCGACATCGATCTGCGGCCCGAGCGCTACACCCATTACTACCGCCGGGAGTTCCCGCGGCGTTTCCTCGAGCAGTTGGACACGCGGCGCTGGGGGCCGGGCGAGCGCATCGTGTTCGAGCCCTACACGCGGGAGGTGTTCGAGGACTCCCGGCGCTGGATCGCGGAGCACGGGATCTTCGAAGCCGGCAAGATGGGGACGGGGCGTTACGAGGACGCAGCCGTTTCCCTGACTGCAGCCTGAAATTCACGAGGAGGTATCGCATGATCAAGCTTGCGCGCGCGTTCATTGCCCTCGTCCTGGGCGCAGGAATTCTCACCGCAGGTACTGCGCCGTCGAGGGCGCAGGAGCTGCGGCTCTCGACTTTCGTTCCGCCGGTGCACGTGATCTACCGCGAGATCCTGGTGCCCTGGGCCAACGAAGTCGCCAAGGCGACAAACGGCGAGGTGAAGGTGACCCTCTATCCCTCGATGCAGCTCGGCGGCAAGCCACCGGAGCTGTTCCGGCAGGCGAAGGACGGCGTGGTGGACCTCGTGTTCACGCTGCCGGGCTACACCTCGCCGGCTTTCCCGCGCACGCAGATGATCGAGCTGCCGGGACTGAAGCCCGACGGCCTTGCCGCCACCAACATGATGTGGGACCTCCTCGACCCGTATCTGCTGCCCGAGTACGAAGGCACCAAGGTCATCGCGCTGTGGGGCGCGGAGGACGCGGGGCTGATGAGCCGGGGCGCGGCCATCCGCACGCTCGAGGACGTGAAGGGCAAGCGCATGCGCTCGCCGTCGGCGGCGCAGGCGAAACAGCTGCAGGTCATGGGCGCCGTCCCGATCGCGGCGCCGATCACCGAGGTCTACCAGGGCCTGGAGCGCGGTGTGATGGACGGGGCCATGGTGCCGTTCACCACCATCCTCGATTTCCGCCTCGGCGAGGTCGCCAAGGGCTTCACCATCTCTGGCCCGATCTTCGGGCGCTCCTCGTTTCTCGTCGTCATGAACAAGAAGAAGTACGACAGCCTGTCGCCCGCCGCCCGCGCCGCGATCGACAAGCTCTCCGGGCGCGAACTGAGCCTCAAGGCGACCGCGGTCTACATCAAGCGCGCCGAGGAGGCGGTGAAAAGCGTGCGCGGCAAGGCCGACGTGGTGACGCTGTCGGCCGAGGAGCAGCGGCGCATCGGAGCCGTGCTGAGACCGATCATCGACGAGTGGATCACGGAATCGGAGGGTAAGGGCATTCCGGCGCGGGACATGCTGAAGCGGGCCGGCTTCTCCGGGTAGTGGCGCGCCGCGGCCCGTTACCGCCCATGTTCGACCACTTCCTGCGCGCGCTCGCCCTGGGCGCGGGTATCGTGCTGCTGGGCCTGCTGGGCCTCGTGTTGTTCGACGTCGTCATGCGCTACGCGCTGCGGTTGCCCTTCCTCGGTGCCTACGAGATGACCGAGCTCGCGATGGTGCTGATCGTGTTCCTCGCGCTTCCCTATTGCGCTGCGACCGGCGGCCACGTCGCGGTGGACGTGCTCTCGTCCATTCTCGACCGGCCGGGGCTGCGCTGGTTGAACGCGCTCATCCACCTCGCCGGTGCGGCGCTCATGCTGATTATCGCCTGGCAGGCGACGCGTTACGCCATGGGGTCCGTGGCGCGCGGCGAGGCGACCAACATGCTGGGGATCGCGAAATACCCCTTCGAGTTGGTGACGGCGACGTGCGCGGCGATCTTTGCGCTCGTCCTGCTCGGGCAAGCCTGGAAGGCGTTGCAGCCGCCAAAGCAGCCCGAATTTCGCCGATGAGCCCGACGGCGGTGGGCGTAATAGGCATGGTGGCGCTGCTTGCGCTCCTCTTCCTGCGCATGCCGATCGGGATCGCCATGGCCTTGGTGGGCGCCATCGGTTTTGCTACCCTCAACTCGGTCGATGCGGCGCTGCACATGCTGGGGTCCTACCCGTATTCCTATGGGGCGGTGCAGGCGCTCTCCGTGATCCCGCTGTTCGTGCTGATGGGCAACTTCGCAATGGTGTCGGGCATGAGCAGCGATCTCTTCGCCGCGGCCTACGCGTGGATGGGACACCGGCGCGGCGGGCTCGCCTCCGCGACGGTCCTCGCCTGCGCCGGGTTCGCCGCGCTCTCGGGCTCGTCGGTGGCTTCCGCCATCACCATGGGGCGGGTCACGCTGCCCGAGATGCGGCGCTACCACTACGATCCGCGGCTTGCCACCGGGGTGGTGGCGGCGGGCGGCACGCTCGGCATCCTGATCCCGCCCTCCACCGTGCTCGTGATCTACGGCATCCTCACCGAGCAATCGATCGGGAAGCTCTTCCTCGCCGGCTTTCTGCCCGGCCTGCTCCTGACCGCGCTCTTCATTCTCACCGTCGTGATCGTCTGCGCGGTGCGCCCCGAGTTCGGGCCGCCGCGCGAACGGGCATCCATGCGGGAACGCTGGGCGGCGCTGCGCAACGCCGGTGCATTCTTCGTCGTCCTGGTCGCCACGATCGGGGGCATGTACGCCGGTGTCTTCACCGTCACGGAGGCCTCCGCCGTGGGGGCCGGTCTCACGCTGGCGCATGCAGTGTGGCGGCGCCGGCTTACCTGGGCCTCCCTGACAGATGCCTTGTTGCAGACGGTGCGTACGACCGCGATGGTGTTCCTGATCTTGATTGGCGCGCACATCTTCAGCCCGTTCCTCGCGCTCTCGCGCATCCCGGTCGATCTCGCCAACGCGCTGACCGCGCTCGCGCTCCCGACTCTGGCGGTGCTCGTGATCATCCTGGTCTTCTATATCATTCTCGGCATGTTCCTCGAGGGTTTCGCCATCCTGGTACTGACAGTGCCGATCGTCTTCCCCATCATGCTGGCGATGGGGCTCGACCCCATCTGGTTCGGGATTTTCATGGTCATCGTGCTCGAGATGGGCCTCATCAGCCCGCCGGTGGGCATCAACGTCTTCGTGGTCAAGGGCATCGCGGAGGACGTGCCGATGTATCGCATCTTCACGGGCATCCTGCCGTTCTGGGTGGCGATGATGGTATGCGTCGCGCTGCTGGTCGCGTTTCCGCAGATTGCGCTCGTCCTCCCCAACACCATGATCCGCTGAACCGCGATGAGCTCAAAGCTCGAGGGCAAGGTTGCCATCGTCACCGGGGCCGGGAGCGGGATCGGCAAGACGCTCGCCCTGCGCCTCTCCCGCGACGGCGCGGCGGTCGTCGTGGCGGACCTGCGCAACCACGAAGCCGCGGCCGCGGAGATCGCGCAGGCGACGGGTGCCCGCACACTGGGACTACAGGTGGACGTCGTGTCGGAGTCCGACACGGCGCGGCTGGCGGCGGAAACGGCGCGGGCATTCGGCCGCATCGACATCCTGGTCAACAACGCGGCGTGCTTCAGCGCGCTCCGGGTGCAGCCATTCGAGAATATCGACGCCGCCGAGTGGCGCAAGGTCATGGAGATCAACACGCTCGGGGTGTTCCTGTGTTGCCGCGCGTGCGTGCCACACATGCGCGCTGCAGGAGGCGGGCGTATCATCAACCTTGCCTCCGGGGCGCCGTTAAAGGGCGTGCCGCTCCTGCTGCATTACGTATCGAGCAAGGGGGCGGTGATCGCGCTCACGCGGGCGCTCGCGCGCGAGGTGGGAAAGGATGGCATCACGGTGAATGCGCTCGCACCGGGATTCACGCTTTCGGAAGGGGTGCTCAAGAGTCGCGAGCACGTGAAGCACGGTGAAGCGAGCCGCGCCTCGCGCGCGATCCCGCGCGACGAGTACCCCGAGGACCTCGCCGGTACGGTGAGCTTTCTCGCAAGCGCGGATGCCGCCTTCATCACCGGCCAGACGCTGGTGGTGGACGGCGGCTCGGCGATGGTGTGAGCATGGAGCTGGCAGAGGGCATCCGCAGGATCGGCTTCGCGCGCTGGTACGAGCGCCAACTGATCGAGGCGCATGTCTATCTGGTGACCGCCTTCCTGTGTTTGATCCTGCTGACCGCCTGCCTCGAGGGTTTCAGCGCGCATGCGCCCGGGCTGGAGCCGTTCCTGCGGCTGATCGGGATGCTCGCCGGAGTCTGCGGCGGCGTCTGGGGGGTCACGCGCTACGGGGCGATTCTGGGATTGGCCGAGAGCGCCGCGGGACAGTCGGTGTGCAAGAAGTGCACGGCGTACGCTCGGCTCGAGGTGATGGGCGCGGGCCTGCTCGCGCCGCCTGCGACAACAAGAGGGAGTACTGGAACACCGCTACCGCACCTGCCAGTGCGCTGCCGCACCTGCGGTCACGAGTGGATGATCGAGTGACGGGCTACAGCGCCGGCGCGCGTCCGCGCCGGCGGCGGTGTGCGGGTGACTGCGAAGCGGCTCAGCCGCCGCGCTTGTAGACGATCTTCTTCGTGCCCCCGTCGCAGCTGCCGACGACGGCGCCCATGCCTTCCTTGACCTGCTCGCTGGGGACGATCTCGAGCGAGAACTCCTTCACCCCGTTTTTCTTGATCTTGGCGTCGATCTCGGACTTGAGCTCTTCGCAGTCCTTGCGTTGCGCCAGGGCCGGCGCGGCGATCAGCAGCGAAGCAACGATGGCAACCAGGATTCTCATACGGTACTCCCTTGTTGTGGAACGCCAATATCATGACACCGTGCTTGCCGGGACTCAACGGCAGAATTGCCGCTTCGGGCACTTTTCCGGCCCCGGCGGGGCCGGCCGGCTTTAACGCGGCCCGGTGTAGTACTGCGGCCAGCGCTCGAGCACAGCGGGTGAGTCGTCCTTGTAGACGTGGCAGGAGTTCAACTGGTAGGGCTTTCGGGTGGACGGTCTTCCGGCGCTGCGCGCGAGGCGCGCCCGGTTCGTCGCCTGGAACGCGGTGGTTCCAAGGGGGCCCAGCAGCTCGACGAGGTGCGTACAGCCCCGGACGCCGCCCACGCGCTCGATGATGCTCTTGCGCCAGCCGGGGCCGATGGTGAGGCTCGCCAAAGCCCCGAAGTTGGGGGTGATGTCGCCGCAGACAGGATAGGGGCCCTCGTCGGTCCGCGCCTCGACCTCGTGGATCTTCATGTCGAGGTCGATGGTGACCCGCAGCCACATGTCGTGCACCGGCTCCCCCGGCTTGCGCTCGCGCCCACCGTGGTGCCGCGAATGGGCCGTGGTCTTGACGTCGGTCAGGTGCGCCTCGATGTCCCATAGCCCGTCCTCGCGCTCGAAGCCGCGGCATTCGATGGTACGGGTGTGCATCAGTTTCCGGGGGGCGGGGTTGCTCAAGGGCATGTCAGGCTCCGGTTTGAATCAGGCGGCGGCACGCTTGGCTGCCAGGGCGCGCGCGGCCTTGGAGTGCGTGGGTCGTCCAAGCACGCCGCAGATGTATTCGCCCGCGGCGATGAGCTGCGCGAGGTCGACCCCGGTTTCGATTCCGAGGCCGTCGAGCAGGTAGAGCACGTCTTCCGTGGCGACGTTGCCGGTCGCGCCCTTGGCGTAGGGGCAGCCGCCGAGCCCGGCGACCGAGGCATCGAAGGTCGCGACACCGCATTCGAGCGCGGCATAGACATTGGCGACCGCCTGCCCGTAGGTATCGTGAAAATGCCCGGCGATGCGGCCGGCGGGAATGCGCTTCATCACCGCGTCCAGAACGGCGCGGGTCTTGCCCGGCGTGCCGGTGCCGATGGTGTCGCAGACCGTGATCTCGTAGCAGCCCATGGCGTCGAGCTCGCGCGCGACGCGCACAACGGCTTCCGGGGCAACCTCTCCTTCATACGGGCAGCCCAGACACACCGAGATGTCCCCGCGCACCTTGAGGCCCTGGGCCAGCGCCTCCTCACACACTTCCGAGAAGCGCGCGAGGCCTTCCGCGATCGAGCAGTTGGTGTTCTTGCGTGAGAACGTCTCCGTGGCGGCACCGAATACCACGACTTCCCGGGCACCCGCGGCGAGCGCGGCATCGAGCCCCTTGCGATTCGGCACCAGGACTGGGTAGGCGACGCCCGGCTTGCGCCGGATTGCCGCCATCACCTGGGCATTGTCGGCCATCTGCGGCACCCACTTGGGCGAGACGAAGGCGGTCGCCTCGATCACCGGCAGCCCGGCGTCCTGCAGGCGGTGAATGAGCTCGACCTTGACCGCGGTCGCGACCGGGGTGGCTTCGTTCTGCAGCCCGTCGCGCGGCCCCACCTCGACCAGCTTTACTCTTCGCGGAATGCCCATGATCCGGATAACCCATCGCCGCGCAGGATGCCCGGCGGGTAAGGGGTCGTCAGCTCTTGCCTTTAGCCTTGCCTGCGCCCGGTTTCGGCTTCTCCTTCCCGGAGGCAGGGGTGACCCAGGACGCCTTGCGCTTCTCGAGAAACGCCGACAGGCCTTCCTGCGCCTCGGCCGATGTACGGATCTCCGCGATGCGCTGCGCGGTCAACTCGGTCAGGCTCTCGTCGATGCGGCTGCCGGCAACCTCGGGAATCAGTTTCTTGATTGCGATCACCGCGCCCGGTCCGCTCGAGTAGAGGTGCGCCAGCATGCGGCCGACGAGCGCGTTCAATTCCGGCTCCTCGCAGATGTCGTGCACGAGCCCGGTGCGGAAGGCCTCGGCCGAATCGAACTCCTCGCCCGAGAGCATGTAGCGGTGCGCCTGGCGCCGTCCCATCGCGGAAATCACGTATGGACTGATCATGGCGGGAATGATCCCGAGCTTCACTTCCGAGAGGCGGAACGTCGCGCCGCGCTCGGCGATGGCGATGTCGCATGCCGCGACGAGCCCCACGCCGCCGCCGCGCGCTGCACCGCGCACGCAGGCCACCGTGGGCTTCTCCAGCGTGTAGAGCGTATGCAGCATCAGCGCGGTGGCGCGTGCATTCTCCAGGTTCTGCTCTCGCGAGAACCGCGCGCTGCGCTTCATGTGCTCGATATCGGCGCCCGCGCAGAAATTCTTGCCGGCGCCGGTGAGCACGATGGCGCGCACCCTGGGAGTGGACTCGAGCTTCCTCAGCGTCGCGGTGAGCGCATCCACCATTTCCGGATCGAATGCGTTATGCACGTCCGGACGGTTCAACAGCACCGTCGCGTTGCCGTCGGCATCGATCTGGGAATGGACTTTCTGGCTCATGGTCGTCCGGCGCTCGCAAAGGCGCACATTATAGCCGCAGGTGCCGCGCACATCGTCCGTCGGCCAGCGCGGTCGCTTACATGCGAAATACGCCGAAGCGGGTCGGCTGGACCGGCGCACCGAGGCAGGCAGAAAGGCCGAGCGCCAGCGTATGCCGCGTCTCCCTGGGATCGATGATGCCGTCGTCCCACAGCCGGGCGGTGGCATAGTAGGCGTTCGACTGGCGCGCGTACTGCGCGAGGATCGGCGCCTTGAATGCGTCTTCCTCCTTGCTGGTCCATTCCTTGCCGCTCTTCTCCAGCGCATCGCGCCGGACTTGCGCCAGCACGCCGGCGGCCTGCTCGCCGCCCATGACCGAGATCCGGGCGTTGGGCCATGTCCACAGGAAGCGCGGCGAGTAGGCGCGCCCGCACATGCCGTAGTTGCCGGCGCCGTAGCTGCCGCCGACGATGAGCGTCAGCTTAGGCACGCGCGCGCACGCGACCGCCGTCACCATCTTGGCGCCATCCTTGGCAATGCCGCCGTGCTCGGCCTTCTTCCCGACCATGAAGCCGGTGATGTTCTGCAGGAACACGAGCGGGATGCCGCGCTGGCAGGCGAGTTCGATGAAATGCGCGCCCTTCAGCGCTGACTCGGAGAACAGGATGCCGTTGTTCGCAAGGATCCCCACGAGCCGGCCTTCGATATGCGCGAAGCCGGTCACGAGCGTTGCGCCGTAACGGGTTTTGAACTCGTCGAATTCGCCTGCGTCGACAACGCGCGCGATGATCTCGCGCGCGTCGAAGGGCGAGCGCGGGCTCGCCGGGACGACGCCATCGAGCTCCTCGGGGTCATAGAGCGGCGGCCGCGGCTGCTGTGCAAGCGGCGGTATCGGCACCGCGGCGCCCAGGTTGGCGACGGCGCGGCGCGCGAGCTCGAGCGCGTGGCGGTCGTCGTCGGCGTAGTGGTCCGCCACACCCGAGATGCGCGTGTGCACGTCGGCGCCGCCCAGTTCCTCCGCGGTCACGATCTCCGAGGTCGCGGCCTTCACCAGCGGCGGGCCCGCGAGGAAGATCGTGCCCTGGTTGCGCACGATGATCGCTTCGTCCGCCATCGCCGGCACATACGCGCCCCCCGCCGTGCAGGAGCCCATTACCACCGCGATCTGCCCGATGCCAGCCGCCGACAGGTTGGCCTGGTTGTAGAAGATGCGCCCGAAATGGTCGCGGTCGGGAAACACCTCATCCTGGCTCGGCAGGTGCGCGCCGCCGGAATCCACGAGATAGATGCAGGGCAGGCGGTTCTCGAGTGCAATCTCCTGGGCGCGCAGGTGTTTCTTCACCGTGAGCGGATAGTAGGTGCCGCCCTTCACGGTTGCGTCGTTGGCGACAATGACGCATTGCCGGCCGCTCACCCGGCCGATGCCGGTGACGAGGCCGGACGCGGGAACGGGGTCGGCGTACGCCTCCCACGCCGCGAGCGGCGAGAGCTCGAGAAAAGGCGCGCCCGGATCGAGGAGCGCAGCCACGCGCTCGCGCGGCAGCAGCTTGCCGCGGCCCTGGTGCCGTTTTCGAGCAGCATCCGCGCCGCCCTGCCGCACGAGCGCCAGCCGCTCGTTCAACACGGCGACATGGCCGCGCATCGCTTCCGCTGCGGCCTTGAATTCCGCGGACGAGGTTTTCAGCTTGGACTTGATGACGGCCATTTCAAGATCTCGGCTTCGCAGGCGGCGAGCGTCGCCGCGTCGAAGCAGGCATAGACGATGCGCTCGGGCAGGGGATGCGCGGCCGCAAAACCCGCGCATTCGCGGACGGCGATCTTCACCGCCTGCTCGAGCGGATAGCCGTACGCGCCGCAGCTGATCGCGGGAAAGGCGATGCTCTTCAACTGATGCGAGGCCGCGAGCTTGAGACTCTCCCGATAGCACGAGGCGAGGAGTTCCGGCTCCCCGCGCCGGCCCCCGCTCCAGACCGGTCCCACCGTGTGGATCACGTGCCCGGCGGGAAGCTTGTAGCCACGGGTGATCTTCGCCTGCCCGGTGGGACATCCCCCGAGCGTCCGGCACTCGTCCAGCAGCTGCGAGCCGGCGGCGCGGTGAATCGCGCCATCCACTCCGCCACCGCCCAGCAGCGTCGTGTTGGCGGCGTTGACGATCGCATCCACCGCGAGCGTGACGATGTTGACCTGGCGGGCCTCGAGCCTGCGCTTCATGTCACCAGCCGCCCGTCTCCAGCCACTTGTCGACCTGATCGAGGCGGTCCGAGCCCCAGAACGGCTCGCCATCCGCCACGAAGTAGGGCGAGCCGAACACGCCGCGCCCAATTGCCGCGTCCACCTCGGCTCGCAGCCGCGCCTTGACCGCGGGGTCGTTGAGCGCCTCTTCGAGCTCGCGCTTGTCCACGCCCACTTTCGCCGCGATGTTGACCGTCGCTTCCGGGCTGGAAATGTCGCGGTCCTCGGAGAAATAGGCGGTGTAGAGCGCCTGCGCCAGTCTTTTCGCTAGCACCGGTTCGCGGTCATGCACCCAGTAGAAAGCGCGGCTCGGCGTCGTCGCGCCGATCGGGAATTTCGATGGCAGCTTGAACGGCACCTTCAGCAGCCGCGCGCTGCGCGCGAGGTCGTGTGCGGTGTAGTTGCCCTTTAGCGGAATCGAGGCGAGCGGCTGCTGGCCGTTGATCTTGAACACCGCGCCCAGCAGGTGCGGGCGCCACACCACGCTGCGGCCATGCTTGGCGGCGAGCGCATCGATCCGCGTGCTCGCCAGGTAGCCGTAGGGCGAGGAGAAGTCGAAATAGAAGTCGATGGGGTTGGCCATGCCGGGTGCCTTGTCCGTAGTGTGCGGGTCGCGGGTTCTAGGCGAGGCGCTCGAGGGCGATTGCGGTTGCCTCGCCGCCGCCGATGCAGAGCGCGGCGATGCCGCGCTTGAGCCGGTGCTTCTCCAGCGCCGCGAGCAACGTCACCATGATGCGCGCGCCGGACGCGCCCAGGGGATGTCCCAGGGCGCATGCGCCGCCATGCACGTTGACCTTGTCGTGCGCGAGGCCGAGGTCGCGCATGGCCGCCATTGCCACCACCGCGAACGCCTCGTTGATTTCGAAGAGATCGGTTGTTTTCGCGTCCCAGCCCGTCATCTCGAAGAGCTTGCGGACCGCGCCCACCGGCGCGGTGGTGAACCACTGGGGCTCCTGCGAGTGGCTGCTGCAGGCGACGATCCTTGCGAGCGGCGCGATGCCGCGGCGCTCGGCCGCGGAGCGCTTCATCAGCACCATCGCCGCCGCGCCGTCGGAGATCGAGCTCGAGTTGGCCGCGGTCACCGTGCCGTCCTTCCTGAAAGCGGGCTTCAGCTGCGGGATCTTGTCGGGGTTGGCCTTGAGCGGCTGCTCGTCGGCTGTCACGACGGTTTCGGTTCGTCCGCCGGCGAGCTTCACGGGGACGATCTCCCGTTCGAAGCTGCCGCTCCGGATCGCCTCCTGCGCCCGGGTGAGGGATGTGATCGCGTATCGATCCTGCGCCTCGCGCGAGAACTGGTACTTCGCCGCGCACTCCTCGGCAAACGTCCCCATGAGGCGCCCGCGGTCATAGGCGTCCTCCAGCCCGTCGAGAAACATGTGGTCTTTCACCTCGCCATGCCCGAGCCGCAGGCCCGCGCGCGCTTTGGGGAGCAGGTAGGGGGCGTTCGACATGCTCTCCATGCCGCCCGCGACGATGAGGTCCGCGCTTCCCAGCGTCAGCTGGTCGCGCGCCAGCATCGCGGCCTTCATGCCCGAGCCACAAACCTTGTTGACGGTCATGCAGGCCACCGCCGGCGGAAGCCCTGCCCCGAGCGCGGCCTGCCGCGCCGGTGCCTGGCCCTGGCCCGCGGAAAGCACATTGCCCATGATCACTTCCTCCACCTCGTCCGGCTTGACGCCGGCGCGCTCGATTGCCGCGCGGATGGCGAAGGCGCCGAGCTCCGGCGCGGCGACCGACTTGAGGTCGCCCATGAAGCCGCCCATAGGCGTGCGTGCGGCCGATGCGATGACGATGGGGTCGTCCTTCATGGTCCGTCTCCTTCAGCGGCGCAACGCCGCGAGCCGGTCGAGCGCCTCAAGGGTCTCGGCTTCCAGCGCCGCGACCAGCTCGGCCGCGGGCAGCGCGCGGGAGAGCGGCGCGGCCTGTCCGGCATACATCGCGACGAAGTCGGGATTGCCGGCCTTTGCCGCCGCTGCCCGCAGCTTGCCGGTGAGAACGTTCTGGGCGGGGAAGGCAAGGTGCGGAGCGGACCGCTCGTGCATCTCGCGCACGAAGCGATTGGCGATCGCCCGCGCGGGCTTGCCGGAAAACTTCTCAGTGACGAGGGTGCCGTCATCGGTCGAGCTCAGGATGCCGTCCTTGTGCACGGGCGGGGCGCCGCTCTCGGGGCAGGGAACGAATGCCGTTCCGAGCCACGCGGCCTGCGCGCCGAGCGCGAGCACCGCGGCGATGCCCGCGCCGTCCATGATGCCACCCGCGGCCACGACGGGCGTCTTCACCGCGTGCACGATCATGCGCACCAGGGCGAGTGTTCCAATCATCGAATCGTACGGGTCGCGCAGGAAGGAACCGCGGTGTCCGCCCGCCTCCGCACCTTGCGCGACGATAAAATCCACGCCCAGCGTTTCGAGATTCCGCGCTTCAGCAATGCAATTCGCGCTGCCGCCGACCTTGACGCCCTGGGCTTGCAGGCGGCGCACTCCGTCCTGCGCCAGGGCCCCCAGGTGAAACGTGAACACCGCGGGCCGGATTTCCTCCACGGCGCGCAGTTGCGCGTCAAGGTCAGGCGCGTATGGCTGGCGCACGGGCTCGGGTTGCGGCAGGCCAAGTTCCCTGTAATAGCCGGTGACCGCGTCCAGCGCCCCGCGCTGCGCCGCAGCCTCCACGGCTTCCGGTTGTTTGGAAACGAAGAGGTTCACGTTGAAGGGAGCGTGAGTAAGCGCTCGCACCGTTTCAGCTTCGCGCTGCATGGCCTCGGGCTGGGTATAGGCGAAGCCGAAGGACCCGAGCGCGCCGGCCTTGCTCACGGCCGAAACCAGCTCGGGAGTCGACGAGCTCATCGGTGCCTGGATGAGCGGAAGGCGGATTCCCAGCCGATCGCAGAGGGGGGTGTGCAGGCGAGGCATTTTTTCGTTTGTTTTCAGAGTGAGTTAGTGGTCACTTCATAGGGGGAATGGCGTGCTTTACCGCGATTCTTCGTACAACTCTCGGCCTATCAGCCAGCGCCGGATCTCGGAGGTGCCCGCCCCGATCTCGTAGAGCTTGGCGTCGCGCAGCAGCCGGCTCACAGGCGAGTCGTTCATGTACCCGGTGCCGCCCAGGCACTGGATCGCCTCCAATGCCATCCAGGTCGCGCGCTCGGCCGCAAAGAGTATGGCACCGGCGGCGTCCTTGCGCGTGACGCATCCGGCGTCGCTCGCGCGACCGACCGCGTAGACGTACGCACGGCAGGCACTCAACGTCACGTACATGTCGGCGAGCTTGCCCTGCATCAACTGGAATTCCCCGATCGGCTGGCCGAATTGCTGACGCTGATGGACGTACGGAATCACCGTGTCGAGACAGGCCTGCATGATGCCGAGCGGCCCGGCAGCGAGCACGGCGCGCTCATAGTCGAGCCCGCTCATCAGCACCTCCGCGCCGGCGCCGGGCGCGCCGAGCACGTTCTCTTCCGGAACCTCGCAATCCTGGAACACGAGCTCGCACGTGCTGGAGCCGCGCATGCCGAGCTTGTCGAGTTGCGGCGCGGTGGTGAAACCCTTGCTGGTTTTTTCGACGATGAACGCGGTGAGGCCGCGCGTGGCGGCGCCGGGATCGGTTCGCGCGTAGACGACGAGCACGTCGGCATCGGGACCGTTGGTGATCCACATCTTGGTGCCGTTCAACACAAAGCGGCCGCGGCGTCTTTCGGCACGGAGCTGCATACCCATCACGTCCGATCCCGCACCGGGCTCACTCATTGCGAGCGCGCCGACATGCTCGCCGGTGATGAGCCGGGGGAGGTAGAGTCGCTTCTGCCCATCGGTGCCATTGCGGCGGATCTGGTTGACGCACAGATTGGAGTGCGCGCCGTAGGAAAGGCCGACCGCGGCCGAGGCCCGGCTCACCTCCTCCATCGCGACGATGTGCGCGAGGTAGCCCATGTTCGAGCCGCCGTACTCCTCCTCGACCGTGATGCCGAGCAGCCCCAGCTTGCCGAGGCTTGGCCAGAGATCGCGCGGAAATGAATTGGACCGGTCGATCGCGGCCGCCCGGGGAGCGATCTCGCCTGCGGCGAAGCCGCGCACGGACTCCCGCAGAATATCGACCGTTTCTCCCAACTCGAAGCCCAGGTTTCGAACCATGGGGGCGTGTCCCGCGAATTAACTTACGTTTACGTCAACCCTAACAGCCGCTACGGCTGCTCGCGGCTGTCGGAGCCCGCATCCGGGCTGCCCATATCCCTGTCGCCCCGCAGCAAGCGCCGGCATTGTCCCGCGAAAAAGTCGATCTCCCGCAGCATGACTTCGATGTCTTCGCGCTGCTGCTCGAGCCGGGCGCGCCGCCGCTCCAGCTTGGACAGGAACTCCTCGAGTTGCTTGTGCTCGTCGCGCGAGACGTCGTACAACTCGAAGAGCTCGCGGATCTCGGCAATCGTGAAGCCCAGCCGCTTGCCCCGCAGTGCAAGCTTCAGGCGCACGCGGTCGCGCGGGCTGAAGACTCGGGTGGTTCCGGCCCGCTTGGGGCTCACGAGGCCCTGGTCCTCGTAGAAGCGGATGGTGCGCGTGGTGACCTCGAACTCCCTGGCGAGCTCCGAGATCGTGAAGGTCATGCTCATTGTGCTACGCAACATCTCGTTGTAATATAAGCGTAACTGAGCTTACTATACGTTTACGTAAACGTCAATAATGATTCCAGAACGCCATCATGGCTGAGCGGAAAGAGCAATCCGGGCAACACGCGTTCGACCCCACCCAGCTCGCCCGCATCTACTCCGACATTGCCGCGAACAGCGCGCGGCTCGTCACCCAGTTCCTCGAGCGCGCCGGGAACGGCGCGCCAGGCCTCGGGGACGAACTCGGCATTGCCCAGGCATTCTTTGAGGCGTGGCGAAAGCTGCTGGCGGACCCCCTCAAGCTCGCCGAGGCTCAACTGCGATATTGGCAGGACGCTTCCGCGCTGTGGCAGCGGTCGCTGCTGAAGCTGATGGGTCAGGACGCAGACCCGGTGGCGGCACCTCATGACACCGACCGCCGCTTCAAGCACGAGGACTGGGAGCAGAATTTCCTCTACGACTACATCAAGCAATCGTACCTGATCGCTGCGCGACACCTGCACCAGACCCTTGGCCGCGTCGAGGGGCTCGACGGGCAGACCGCGAAGAAGGTGGACTTCTACACACGGCAGTATATCGACGCGTTCTCTCCGAGCAACTTCCTGCTGACCAACCCCGAGGTGCTGCGCGAGACGGTGGCGAGCGGCGGCCAGAACCTCGTCCGGGGATTGAATAACCTGCTCGAGGACCTGACGCGCGGCGGCGGCGACCAGGTGCGGCTGCGCATGACCGACGAGAAGGCGTTCCGGCTCGGCGTCAATCTCGCCACCACGCCCGGGAAGGTCGTGTTCCAGAACGAGTTGGTGCAGCTGATACAGTACTACCCCGCGAACGGAACCGTATTCCGGCGCCCGCTGCTCATCATCCCGCCCTGGATCAACAAGTATTACATCCTCGATCTGCGCGACAAGAACTCGTTCGTGAAGTGGGCGATCGAGCAGGGCCATACCGTGTTCGTGATCTCCTGGGTCAACCCGGACGAGAAACTCGCCCACAAGCGCTTCGAGGATTACCTGAGGGAGGGCACACTCGCCGCGCTCGACGCGATCGAACAGGCAACCGGCGAGAGCGAGGTAAACGCCATCGGCTATTGCCTGGGCGGCACGTTGCTTGCCTGCACCCTGGGCTACCTCGCGGCGAAGCGGGATGGGCGCATTGCCTCAGCGACCTTCTTCGCATCGATGATCGACTTCAAGGAGGCGGGCGAGCTCGAGGTGTTCATCGACGAGCAACAGGTGGCGGCGCTGGAGAAGCGCATGCAGGAGCGCGGCTATCTCGAAGGATCCGAGATGGCGACCACCTTCAACATGCTGCGGGCGAACGACCTCATCTGGTCGTTCGTCGTCAACAATTACCTGCTGGGGCGCGATCCGTTCCCGTTCGACCTGCTGTACTGGAATTCGGATTCGACGCGCATGCCGGCGACCATGCACAGCTACTACCTGCGCAAGCTGTACATGAAGAACCTGCTCGCGCAGCCCGGCGGCATCGAGTTGGGCGGCGTGGCGATCGACCTTGGGCGCGTGCGGACGCCGCTCTACTTCATTTCCACCCTGGAGGACCACATCGCGCCGTGGCGCTCGACGTTCGCAGGGGCAAAGCTCTTTCCGGGACCGGTGCGCTTCGTGCTGGGCGGCTCGGGACACATCGCCGGCATCGTCAACCCGCCCGCGGCGGGCAAGTACTGCTACTGGACCAATCCCAAGGGCCTCGACGATCTTGAGAAGTGGCTGAAGGGCGCGTCCCAGCACCCGGGCTCCTGGTGGCCTGACTGGGCAGGCTGGGTCGCGCAGCATGGGGGTAACAGGGTGCCGGCACGGATACCGGGGAAGGGAAAGCTGAAGGCGATCGAGGACGCGCCGGGCGCCTACGCTAGAATGCGCGTGGACAAGCACTGAACGGCGGCGCCGTCGACTGCGCCCGCCAGCTTGGGGGAGGGCAATGAAACACCTGTGTTTTCTGGGGGTAGCGGCGTTAGTGACCGCTTACTCCATGAGCGTGCCTGCGCAGGGATTCCCTGCCAAGCCGGTGCGCATCATCGTTCCGTTCGCGCCGGGAGGAAACGTCGACCTCGTCGTGCGCGGGATCGCGCCGCGCCTCTCCGAAGTCCTCGGTCAGCAGGTGATCGCGGACAACCGTCCCGGCTCGAGCGGACTGCTCGGCACTCACCTCGTGGCGAAGGCGGCGCCCGACGGCTACACGCTGCTCGCCATGGCCAATACCTTTGCCGTGGTGCCCTCGATCATGTCCAACCCCGGCTACGATCCGCTGAAGGATTTCGCGGGCGTGTCGCAGACCTGCCTGGTGCCGCAGGTGCTGGTGGTGAATCCCGCGCTGCCGGTACGCTCGCTGAAGCAACTGGTGGCGCTTTCCAAGTCCAGGCCGGGTGAGATGTCCTATGCCTCCGCGGGCGTCGGTGGCACCGGGCACATGGCTGCCGAGCTCTTCAACCGCCACGCCGGGCTCAAGATGCTGCACGTGCCGTACAAGGGCAATGCGCAGGCAATCATCGACGTCATCAGCGGGCAGGTGACGATGATGTTCGATCAGGTGAGCACCTCGGCGCCGCATATCCGGGCCGGCAAGCTGAAGCCGCTCGCGGTCACGAGCCTCAAGCGCTCGGCGCTGTTCCCCGAGCTGCCGACGATCGACGAATCCGGCATGCGCGGATTCGAGGACATCACTTTCAACGGCCTCGTCGCGCCTGCCGGCACTCCGCGTGAAGTCCTCGAGCGCTTGAACGCGGCCGTCGCAAAAGCGGTCGCGGCGCCCGAGCCGCGCCAGCGTTTTGTCCAGATCGGCGTGGAGCTGACGGCGAGCGCCTCGCCGGGCGCCTTCATGGAGTACATCCGGGCCGAGTTCGTGAAGAAGGCCCAGCTCGCGCGCGAGGCCGGCATCAAGATCGAGTGAGCCGTGCAGATTGCCGGCCATACGTTTCTCGTTACGGGGGGCGCTTCGGGTCTGGGCGCGGCAACGGCGCGGCGCCTGGCCGGTGCGGGTGCCCGCGTTCTCCTATCCGATGTCAGCAGCGAGCAGGGGATGAGGCTCGCAGGCGAGCTGGGAGAACGGGTGCTGTTCAAGGCGGCCGACGTGACCGACGAGTCCCAGGTTGCCGCTGCCATCGCTGCGGCGCGCGCCCGGTTCGGCGCCATCCACGGTGCGGTGAGCTGCGCCGGGATTGCACCCGGCGAGCGCGTGCTGGGCAAGGACGGCCCGCACCGTCTCGACACCTTCCGCCGCGCGGTGGAGATCAATCTCATTGGCACCTTCAACGTCCTGCGGCTCGCCGCGCAGGCAATGGAAAGCAACGCGCCCGACGCCGGAGGCGAGCGCGGTGTCATCGTCAACACGGCATCGATCGCCGCCTACGACGGGCAGATCGGGCAGGCGGCCTACGGGGCGTCGAAGGCCGGGGTCGTGGGGCTGACTCTGCCGGCGGCGCGCGAGCTGGCGCGCATCGGAGTCCGGGTCATGACCATCGCGCCAGGCATTTTCGAGACGCCGATGGTGGCGGGGTTCAGCCCCGAGCTGCAACAGGCGCTGGCGGCGCAGGTTCCGTTTCCCCGGCGGCTCGGCAAACCCGACGAATTCGCGGCCCTGGTGGAGCACATCATTCTCAATCCCATGCTGAATGGGGAAGTGATCCGCCTCGACGGAGCGCTCCGCATGGCTCCCAAGTGAAGTGAGAGCGAGCGTGACCACTCCCCAACCCGGCATCCTGCTTCCGATCCCGCCGCTTGCGCGCTATCTCACGTTCTCGCTCCATCCCGGGGTGGATCCGTGCGGGACGCTGCGGAAATTGGCAGCGCTGGCCGACGGCGACCGCCTCATTGCGGGTATCGGCGAGTCGGTCGTGCTCGCGCTGGGCCGGCGAATCGAGGGCCTGCGTGTCTTCCCGCCCTGCACGGGTGCCGGATTCGACATACCTTCGACGCCATCAGCCTTGTGGATCTGGGCGCGAGGCGAGGACCGGGGCGAGCTTTTTCACCGTTCGCGTCACGTCGAGCGGAGCGCATTTCTGGTACCCGGCGCTGCGGCGCGGATACCTCGATCTCGCCCCGCTCGGCCTGTGAGGACGACGTGGTTCGACGGACGTCCGTGACCATGACCTTCCGGAACATCCTGCTGGAGCAACCCGAGACGGGAATCCACCTGCTGACGCTCAACCGGCCCAAGGCGCTGAACGCACTGAACGCCGCGACGCTCGACGAGATCGCGGCCGCCCTCGTGCAGGTGGCTGCTGACGCTGCAGGGCGCGTGCTGCTCGTCACCGGCGCGGGCGACAAGTCGTTCGTCGCGGGCGCCGATATCGCTGAAATGCAGGACGCGACGATCGAGCAGGCACGCGAGTTCTCCGAAAAAGGCACGCACGTCATGCACGCGCTGGAAGCGCTGCCCGTGCCCGTGATCGCGCTGGTCAATGGTTATGCGCTGGGCGGCGGCTGCGAGCTGGCGCTCGCCTGCGACTGGATTCTCGCCTCGGACAATGCGGTCTTCGGGCAGCCGGAAGTGAATCTCGGCATTCCACCTGGCTTCGGCGGCACGCAGCGCCTGCCACGCCGCATTGGACCGGCGCGAGCCCTGGAAATGCTGACAACGGCGCGTCAGGTGAAGGCGGACGAAGCCGCGGCGATGGGCCTTGCCAACCATGTCGTCCCCGCCTCCGAGCTCAGAGCGAGGGGGATCGAGATGGCGCGCGCGATCGCGTCCAAGGCCCCGGCGGCAGTGCGCTTCGCCAAGCAGGCGGTGCAGCGCGGCGCAAGCCTCGACCTCTTCGCCGCGTGTGCGCTGGAAACCGACCTCTTTGCGCAGGCCTTCGCGACGCAGGACCGCAGGGAGGGCATGAGCGCGTTTCTCGAAAAACGCCCCGCGAAATTCACGGGCCGCTGAATCAGCGCGTTGTATAATGCCCTCCCCCGGCGCACCGCAAGCGCGCGCCGCGGTGCAGGTGCAAGAATCCCGGATCTTGGAAACGGTGGCCACTATGGATCTGAGAGACGTCCAACCCGACGTAGATCCGCAGGAGACGCGTGAGTGGCTGGAGGCGCTCGACTCGGTGCTCGAGCGCGAAGGCCCGGCGCGCGCGAACTTCCTGCTCGAGCAGCTGGTCGAGAAGGCACGCAGCCACGGCGCCTACATCCCCTACAACGCCAACACGGCGTACCTGAACACGATCCCGATGTCGCAGGAGGAGCGCTCGCCAGGGGACGCCGAGCTGGAGAACAAGATCCGGTCGCTCGTGCGCTGGAACGCGATGGCGATGGTGTTACGCGCCAACAAGGAGTCCTCCGAGCTCGGCGGCCACATCGCGAGCTATGCATCCGCCGCCACCCTCTACGACGTCGGCTTCAACCATTTCTTCCGCGCCTGGAACGACAGCTTCGGCGGAGACCTCGTCTATTTCCAGGGCCACTCCGCGCCCGGCATATACGCCCGCGCCTTCCTGGAGGGCCGCGTCACCGAGGAGCAGCTGAAGCACTTCCGCCAGGAAGTGGGCGGCAAGGGGCTCTCGTCCTACCCGCACCCGTGGCTGATGCCGGAGTTCTGGCAGTTCCCGACGGTATCGATGGGCCTGGGACCCATCATGGCGATCTACCAGGCGCGCTTCATGCGCTATCTCAAGGACCGCGGCATCCTCGCGCCGCAGGGGCGCAAGGTCTGGTGCTTCTGCGGCGACGGCGAGATGGACGAGCCGGAATCGCTCGGCGCGATCTCGCTCGCGGGGCGCGAGCGGCTCGACAACCTGATCTTCGTCATCAACTGCAACCTGCAGCGGCTCGACGGGCCGGTGCGCGGCAACGGCAAGATCATCCAGGAGCTGGAGGCGGCGTTCCGCGGCTCGGGGTGGAACGTGATCAAGGTGGTCTGGGGCTCGTACTGGGATCCGCTGTTCTTGCGCGACAAGACTGGCATCCTGCTGCGGCGCATGGAGGAGTGCGTGGACGGGGAGTACCAGACGTTCAAGTCGCAGGATGGCGCATTCGTGCGCAAGCACTTCTTCGGCAAGTACCCGGAGCTGCTGGAGATGGTGTCGCACATGTCCGACGACGACATCTGGAGACTCAACCGCGGCGGGCACGATCCGCACAAGATCTTCGCGGCGTATGCCGCGGCGATGAAGCACGTCGGGCAACCCACGGTCATCCTCGCCAAGACCGTGAAGGGCTACGGCATGGGCGAGGCGGGCGAGGGCCAGAACATCACGCACCAGCAGAAGAAGATGGGGACCGCCTCGATCAAGGCCTTCCGCGACCGCTTTGAGGTCCCGATCCCGGACGACAAGCTCGAAGAGGTTCCGTTCTACCGCCCGCCGGACGACAGCCCGGAGATGAAATATCTGCACGAACGCATGGCGGCGATGGGCGGCAGCGTACCGGCCCGGCGGCGCAAGAGCGCCGCGCTGGAAATCCCGCCCCTCGCGGCGTTCGACGCGCAGTTGAAGGGTACCGAGGGCCGCGAGATCTCCACGACAATGGCTTTCGTGCGCATCCTCAACACCCTGGTGCGCGACAAGAATATCGGCAAGCTGGTGGTGCCGATCGTGCCGGACGAGTCGCGCACGTTCGGGATGGAGGGCATGTTCCGCCAGCTCGGCATTTACTCCCACGTCGGCCAGCTCTATACGCCTCAGGACGCCGATCAGCTCATGTTCTACAAGGAGGACAAGAACGGGCAGATCCTGCAGGAGGGCATCTGCGAGGCGGGGGGGATGTGCTCGTGGATCGCGGCGGCGACCTCCTACAGCACGCACAACCAGCCGATGATCCCGTTCTACATCTATTACTCGATGTTCGGCTTCCAGCGCGTGGGCGATCTTGCGTGGGCGGCCGGCGACATGCGCGCGCGCGGCTTCCTGCTGGGAGGCACCGCCGGCCGGACGACGCTGAACGGCGAGGGGCTGCAGCACGAGGACGGCCACAGCCACGTCCTCGCCTCCACCATCCCGAATTGCGTGTCCTACGACCCGACCTACGCCTACGAGGTGGCGGTCATCATCCAGGATGGCCTGCGCCGCATGTTCCAGGACCAGGAGGATGTTTATTACTACA
>Ga0208685_1000063_pt1 | contig 46985 bp, 46 predicted proteins | sample EasRivMeERMLT890_FD_187533 | JGI IMG/M metagenome (GOLD analysis project Ga0208685, IMG submission 187533) | Soil microbial communities from meander-bound floodplain in the East River, Colorado, USA - East River MetaG ERMLT890 (SPAdes) (version 2) | ecosystem: Environmental > Terrestrial > Soil...
CGGACGCCTGACGGCGCCGTTTTAGCTGCGCGCGTTCCAGACGGACAGAAATTGCCGCTGAACGCGCGCTTTTCTTTTTGCGCGGCCGAGAGGAAGCAGGTCCGGTGAACTACAACTGGAACTGGGGCATCTTCTGGCAGCCCGCGCCGGACGGCACCGGCGTCTACCTGTGGTGGCTCATCTCCGGCCTGGGATGGACGCTGGCGACCGCCCTCCTCGCGTGGGTGTTCGCGCTGGCGCTGGGCGCGGCCGTGGGGACGCTGCGCACGACCCCGCTCACCTGGGTGGTGCGGCTCGGCAACGCCTACGTCGAGCTTTTCCGCAACGTCCCGCTGCTGGTCCAGATGTTCCTGTGGTACTTCGTGCTGCCGGAGCTGCTGCCGAAGGCGCTGGGCGACACCTTGAAGCAGATGACGCCGCCGTGGGCGTCATTCTGGCCCGCTGTGCTGTGCCTCGCCTTCTATACCTCTGCGCGTGTCGCCGAGCAGGTGCGCGCCGGCATCCAGTCGCTTCCGCGCGGCCAGCACATGGCCGGCACCGCGCTCGGGCTCACGCTGCCGCAGAGCTACCGCTACGTGCTGCTGCCGCAGGCCTTCCGCATCATCCTGCCGCCGCTTACCTCCGAGTTCATGAACATCATCAAGAACTCGGCGGTGGCGCTCACCATCGGGCTGATGGAGCTGACCGCCCGCGCCCGCTCGATGCAGGAGTTCAGCTTCCAGGTGTTCGAGGCCTTCACCGCAGCAACCGTGATCTATATCTGCGTCACGCTGGTCGTAGTCTACGCCATGCGCCGGGTCGAGAAACGCGTGCAGGTGCCGGGCTTGATCAGCGCGGGCGGCGCCCCGCTGGCGGGTCACTGATGTTCGCAGACTTTGATTTCGACGTCATCGAGCGTTCCCTCCCCTTCCTCTTCAAGGAGGGGATGACGTTTACGCTGACGCTGACCGCGATGGCCATGACGGGCGGGATCGTGTTCGGGACGCTGCTCGCGATGATGCGGCTTTCCAGCTATGCCGTTCTCAACGTGCCCGCGGCGCTCTACGTCAACCTGATGCGCTCAGTGCCGCTGGTGCTGGTGATCTTCTGGTTCTATTTTCTCGTGCCGTGGATGGGCGGCTGGATCGTCGGAGCCAGGGAGCCGATCCAGGTCGGAGCGTTCTGGTCATCCGTCATCACCTTCACGATGTTCGAGGCCGCGTACTACGCGGAGATCATGCGCGCGGGGATTCAGAGCGTGGCGCGCGGGCAGGTTTCAGCCGGCCAGGCGCTCGGTCTCAATTACTGGCAGTCGATGGGTTATGTCGTCCTGCCGCAGGCGTTCCGCAACATGCTGCCGGTGCTGCTGACGCAGACCATCATCCTGTTCCAGGACACTTCCCTCGTCTACGTTCTGTCCATCGTCGATTTTCTCGGCGCCGCTGCCCGGATCGCGCAGCGCGACGGGCGTCTGATCGAGATGTATCTCTTCGTCGCGGTCGTCTATTTCATCATCTCGTACTCGCTTTCCTACATGGTGAAGCGCCTGCAGCAGCGCATCGCCGTCGTCTAGTGACCCGCTGGCCAAAGAGAGTTCCGGTATGCCGATGATCGAATTCAGAAACGTGAGCAAGTGGTACGGCGGCTTCCAGGTGCTGAAAAACTGCGCGACCAAGGTCGAAAAGGGCGAGGTGGTCGTGGTATGTGGGCCGTCCGGCTCCGGCAAGTCCACTCTGATCAAGTGCGTGAACGGGCTCGAGCCGTTTCAGCAGGGCGAGCTCATCGTCAACGGGCAGTCGGTGGGCGCAAAGGCGACCAACCTGCCCCGGCTGCGCTCCATGATCGGCATGGTGTTCCAGCACTTCGAGCTGTTCCCGCACATGACGGTCACGGAAAACCTCAACCTCGCGCAGGTCAAGGTCCTCGGCCGCAGCAGCGAGGAGGCCATGGCCAAGTCCATGGCGCTGCTCACCCGGGTCGGCATGGAAGTCCATGCGCACAAGTTCCCGGGCCAGCTCTCCGGCGGCCAGCAGCAGCGCGTCGCGATCGCGCGCGGGCTCGCGATGGACCCGATCGCGATGCTCTTCGACGAGCCCACCTCCGCGCTCGATCCCGAGATGATCAACGAGGTGCTCGACGTCATGGTCAAGCTCGCGCAGGAAGGCATGACGATGATGGTCGTGACGCACGAGATGGGCTTTGCGCGCAAGGTCGCACACCGCGTGATATTCATGGACCGCGGCGAGATCGTCGAGGACGCCGCGAAAGAGGACTTCTTCGGCAAGCCGCGCTCCGAGCGCGCGCAGCAGTTCCTGTCAAAGATCCTGCATCACTGACATCACGCTTTCGCGCAAGCGCGATCCGCCAGCCGGCCCAGGAACGCCTCGCAGCGCGCGATCTGGTCGAGCGTGACGTACTCGTTGGGCTTGTGGGCCTGCGCGATCGAGCCCGGGCCGCACACCACCGTCGGGATGCCGGCGCCCCAGGTTCTTGAGGAACGCGACCGCATCCGCCGCATACTCGATGGTGTTGACGCCGTGTGGCGCGTAGGTCAAGTGCGCGGCCAGCCCCCGCACCGTGCAGCGGAAGCTCTCCTTCCTCTTGCGCGCGATAATCGGCCGCAATATTATCAATGGGTTGGACAGGTGCAGATTGATTGATGGGATCAAAGTTTGGGGCACCGTAAACGGAAGTCCAGCGGACTGGGTCACGTCGACGCGGGTTGTTGCTAACGGGAGGATCTATGAACAAGCTGATTCCAATCTCAGTAATTGCCGCCATCGCCCTTTTGGCGGCTGGCGCTGCCGGAGCTCAGGAAAAGTTTCTCGTCCAGTTGCCGATCAAGGTAGATGCGGCTGGTGGCACTGCGGATCGCATCAAGTCCGAATGTAAGATCGACACCATGCTTGCGAACTATATGGTCGCGAAGGTAAATAACCAGTTCCCCGGCAGCGGTGCGTTGGAGGGCGATGAAGCGGCGCCGGCCGACGCCAAAGTGCTGCGCCTGACGATCGTCAACGTATTCGGGCTGGGCGGCGGCGCTTACAGCGGCACGAAACAGATGAGCGTGCGCGCCGAAATCGTGGCCAATAAAAAGGTTCTGGCAACAACCATCCGGGAGCGACAGTCGATGGGCGGTGCGGCAGGATTGTTTGGCGGAGGAACCTGCTCCGTCTTCAACAAAATCTCCGATGTGCTGGCCAACGATATCGCGGCGTGGATGGTCAGTACACACTGATCCTTTCATCGAGCGGGATTTCGCCGTCCTGCCAGAAGACTGACCGGACGAAGTCCTCGCCCCGCGCACACAGTGCTCTCGCAGGGTAGTGACCATCACGTCTAGGAGGCGGTAACGAAATGAGGGGATGCCCCCGACATCAGGGGCCGTTTCAGTCATTTTGAAACGGCCTCTTGCACATCCGCTCCATCAACCGGCGCAGGAACGCCTCGCAGCGCGCGATCTGATCCACCGTGACGTACTCGTTGGGCTTGTGCGCCTGCGCGATCGAGCCCGGCCCGCACACCACCGTCGGGATGCCGGCGCGTTGAAACTGCGAGCCCTCGGTCGCAAACGAGACCTTGCCGATCTCGCCGCTGCCGGCGAGCTCCTGCGCGAGCACAACCACCTCGGACTCCGGCCCGGCATCGAGCATCGGGATCTCCGACAACGGCTCGATGGTGAAGCCCGCCACAGGGTGCGTCGCGCGCATCTCGGGCTCGAGGCGGCTGCCGACGTAATCCCGGAACTCCTTCAACAGCCGGTCCGGATCGTCGCCCGGCAGGTGGCGGAACTCGAAGTCGAACGCGCACTCGTGCGGGATCACGTTCAGCGCCGTGCCGCCGCGGATGACGCCGGTGTGCACCGTGGTGTGCGCGATGTCGAAGCCGCGGTCGTAGGGCCCCCGGTCGCGGTGGCGCCGGGCCAGGCTCTTCAGGAACGCCACCGCTTCCGCCGCGTACTCGACGGCATTGACGCCGTGCGGGGCGTAGGCCGAGTGCCCGGCAAGCCCGCGCACCGTGCAGCGATAGCTCTTCTTGCCCTTGTGCGCGATTACCGGGCGCATCTCCGTCGGCTCGCCGACGATGCACGAGCGGGGACGGATTCCGGCACGCTGGAGATCCGTGATCAGCCGCCCCACCCCGATGCAGCCGACCTCCTCGTCGTAGGAAAACGCGAGATGCAGCGGCGTCTTCAGTCCCCGCCGCACGATCTCCGGAACGATCGCCAGCACGCAGGCGAGGAAGCCCTTCATGTCGCAGGCGCCGCGCCCATAGAGCCGACCCTCCTTCTCGACCAGATCGAAGGGATCGGTGTCCCACGCCTGGCCCTCGGTGGGCACGACGTCGGTATGCCCGGAGAGCACGATGCCCGGCTCCCCGCGCGGGCCGAGCGTCGCGAACAGGTTGGCCTTGCGCCTGCCGTCGTCGTGGGTCAGCCGGATCTCGGCTCCGTGCGGCGCGAGGAGATCGCGCACGTAGTGAATCAGATCCAGGTTCGAGTCGCGGCTCACCGTCGGAAACGCAACGAGACGGCGCAGCATTTCCACGCTCGTGGACGGGCTCACCGATCGGGATGGCATGATCGCGCGCGGATGTGAGGGAGGGTCGAGCATAGGTAGCGTGCACCTCGATGTCAAACTACGCTATGCTTGGCCGCGTTCCCCGCCCGGAAGGAAACAGCCATGAACCGGCTCGTCGCTGTCCCCCTGCTCGCATTCTCGCTCGCCGTGCCCGCTGCCGATCTCAGCATCGCCCTCGGCGGGGACGTGACCTCCATGGATCCTCACTTCCACAACCTGACGCCCAACAACAACATCGGCGCCCACGTATTCGACACGCTGGTGATGAAGGAGCCGGGCGGACGGATCAAGCCCGGCCTCGCCGAATCGTGGCGCGTGGTGGACGACACCACGTGGGAGTTCCGCCTGCGCAAGGGCGTGCGGTTTCACGACGGCTCGATCTTCACGGCCGCCGACGTGGTGTTCTCGCTCGACCGCATCCCGAACGTCCCGAACAGCCCTTCGCCGTTCACGACCTACACCAAGCAGGTGACCGAGAAGATCGTCGTGGATCCCTGGACGCTGCGGCTGAAGAGCGCGGGGCCCTATCCGCAGATGCCGAACGACATGAGCACCGTGCTGATCGTCTCGTCGAAAGCGGCGGCGAACGCGACGACCGACGACTTCAATACCGGCAAGGCCGCCGTCGGCACCGGGCCGTTCCGGTTCGTGCGCTGGCAGAAGGGCGACCGCATCGAGCTCGCGCGCAACGACGCGTACTGGGGTCCGAAGGTGCCGTGGGAGCGCGTGACGTTCCGCGTCATCACGTCGGACCCGACGCGCGTCGCCTCGCTCCTCGCCGGCGAAGTGCGCGCGATCGAGAATGTTCCCACCACGGATCTCGCGAAGCTCGCCAGCAACAAGGACCTCGCGATCTACCGCACCGTGTCGGTACGACTCATGTACCTGCATCTCGACACCGCGCGCGAAAAGACGCCGTTCGCAACCGACAAGGCGGGCAAGGCGCTCGACCGCAATCCGCTCCGCGATCTGCGGGTGCGGCGCGCAATGTCGAAGGCGATCAACCGCGCGGCGCTGGTCGAGCGCGTGATGGAGGACGCCGCCGTCTCGACCGGGCAGTTGATGCCCGAGGGGTTCTTCGGCTTCACGCCGGCCCTGAAGCCCGAAGCCTACGACCCCGAAGGCGCGCGGAAGCTGCTCACCGAGGCCGGCTATCCGGACGGATTCGGCCTCACCCTGCACGCGCCGAACAACCGCTACGTCAACGATGAGCAGATCGCGCAGGCCATCGCGCAGATGCTGGCCCGCGTCGGAATCCAGACGCGTGTGGACGCGATGCCGGCCTCGGTGTACTTCTCGCGCGGGTCCAAGCTCGAGTTCAGCTTCATGCTGGTCGGCTGGGGCGCGGAGACCATGGAGGCGTCCTCGCCGCTCAAGGCACTGCTGGCGACCTTCAGCAAGGACAAGGGGATGGGCGCAGCCAACCGCGGACGCTACTCCAATCCGAAGCTCGATGCAGTCCTCGACCAGGCGCTGACGACGGTGGATGACGCCCGGCGCGAGCGCCTGCTGCAACAGGCGACCGAAATCGGCGTCGGCGATCTCGGCATTATCCCGCTCTACCACCAGCACAACCTGTGGGCAGCCCGCAGAGGCATCGTGTACGAGGCGCGCGCGGACGAGCGCACCTTCGCTCACGAATTCAAGCCCCGGTGATGCGAGGCGCGGTGCACCGCGCCAGCCTCTTCCTCCTGCTGGCGTGCCTCACGGCGGCACACGCAGCCGAGCTGCGCATCGGCCTGTCAGCCGACGTCACCACGATGGACCCGCACTTCGTCGCGGCACAGCCCAACCTCACCGCGCAGCAGCATGTCTTCGACTCGCTGGTACGAACCGACGAGAAGAGCCGCCCCGTTCCCGGAATTGCCACCTGGCGTACGCCCGATCCCCTCACCTGGGAGTTCACGCTGCGCAAGGGCGTCAAGTTTCACGACGGGAGCGAGCTGACGACCGAGGACATCGTCTTCTCCCTCGAGCGCCCGTTCACCATCACCGGGAGCCCCGGCGGCTTCCAGACCTACGTGCGCCCGATCGTGGCGAAGGAAGTCGTGGACCGCTACACCGTGCGCTTGAAGACCGCGGCGCCTTACGGCGCGCTGCTCCAGGATCTCGCGGAGGTGATGATTGTGTCGAAGCGCGCGGCATCCGGGGCGACGGGAGAGGACTTCGACCGCGGCAAGGCGGCGGTCGGCACCGGCCCGTTCAAGCTCGCGCGGTTCGCGCGTGGCGACCGCATCGAGTTCGTGCGGCACGATGACTACTGGGGCGGGCGCCTGCCGTGGGATCGCCTGACACTGCTGATCCTGCCGAGCGACCCGGTGCGCACCGCCACGCTTCTCTCGGGACAGGTGGACGCGATCGAGCACGTGCCCACCGCGGACATCGCGCGGCTGCGCAAGAATCCCGCGTTCCGGCTCGAACAGACGGTTTCGTGGCGCACGATATTCCTGCACGTGGACCAGGGCCGTGACCGGCCGCCTGGCGTGCTTTCCAGGGCCGGCCAGCCGCTCGCGAAGAACCCCTTCAAGGACGAACGGGTGCGGCGGGCAATGTCAAAAGCAATCAACCGCCAAGCCATCGCCGACCGCGTCATGGAGGGCCTTGCACTGCCCGCCGCGAACGTCGTCTCTCCCAGCGTGTTCGGCCACGACCCCGCAGTGAAGCCGGAACCCTACGATCCGGACGGCGCGAAAGCGCTGCTGGCTGAGGCGGGCTATCCCGGCGGATTCGCGGTGACGATCGCTACCCCCAACAACCGCTACATCAACGACGAGCAGGTCGCGCAGACGGTCGCGCAGATGCTCGCGCGCGTAGGAATCGCGGCGAAGGTCGAGGCGATGCCGCTTTCGGTCTATTTCGGAAAGGCGCGCAACAAGGAATTCGGCGTGGCCCTGCTCGGCTGGGGCTCGCGCGCCGCCGACCTCGCGCTGCGCTCGCTCGTGGCGACACCCAACCCGGACAAGGGCTACGGAGCGTGGAACTGGGGCGGATATTCCAATCCCAAGCTGGACGAGGGGGTGGCGCAATCGCTCGGCACGGTGGACCCCGCGAAGCGCGAGACGCTCGCCCGTGGCGCGAGCGCACTGGCCGCGCGCGAAATCGCGTTCATTCCCCTGCATTACCAGGTCGTCACCTGGGCCATGAAGAGCTCGCTTTCCTATACGGCCCGAACGGACGAGTTCACGTTCGCGCACCACTTCACGCCCCGGAAGCCGTGATGGTTGCGTTCGCGATTCGCCGGCTCCTTCAGAGCGTGCTGGTACTGTTCCTGATGTCGGCGCTCGTCTTCGTCGGCGTCTACTCGATCGGGAATCCCGTCGACATCCTGATCAACCCGCAGGCCGACCAGGCCGAGATCGCCGCGGCCACCCGTGCGCTCGGGCTCGACCAGCCGTTGTGGCGGCAGTACTGGAATTTCATCACCGGCGCGTTCGCCGGTGATCTGGGCAGGTCGTTCTCCGCCAACATCCCGGCAGTCAAGCTGATCCTCGAGCGCATGCCGGCGACCCTCGAGCTGGCGCTCGCCGCCATGGTGATCGCCGTCCTCCTCGGCATCCCGCTCGGGTTGTGGGCCGGGTTGCGGCCCGAGTCGGTGTCCGGGCGCGTCATCATGGCGGGCTCGATCCTCGGCTTCTCGCTCCCCACTTTCTGGGTCGGGCTGATGCTGATCATGGTGTTTTCGGTCTGGCTCGGATGGCTGCCGCCCACCGGGCGCGGCGCGACCGTGACCGTGCTGGGCGTGCCGGTGAGCTTTCTCACGTGGGACGGGCTGCTGCACCTCTTCATGCCGGCGTTGAATCTCGCGCTCTTCAAGCTCTCGCTCCTGATCCGCCTGACGCGCGCGGGCACGCGCGAGGCGCTCACTCAGGATTACGTGCGCTATGCACGCGCCAAGGGGCTCTCGATGGAGCGCGTCGTGCGCGTGCACGTGCTGAAGAACATCCTGATCCCGATCGTGACCGTGACCGGGCTCGAGTTCGGATCGGTCATCGCGTTCGCGATCGTCACCGAAACGATCTTCGCGTGGCCGGGAATGGGAAAGCTCCTGATCGACTCGATCAACGTGCTCGACCGGCCGGTGATCGTGGCCTACCTCCTCATCATCGTGCTGCTCTTCGTGCTGATCAATCTCATCGTGGACCTCGCCTATACGGCGCTCGATCCGCGCGTCAGGGTGGCGGGGCGCAGCACATGATCGCCGTGCAAGCTCCGCTCAGAGAATTCACGGCGAGCTTCGCGCGCGATCGGGTCGCGGTCGCGGCGTTTGCCGTGCTGGCGCTGATCCTGCTCGCCGCGATCGGCGCGCCGCTCGTCTCGCCGCAGAACCCCTACAACCTCGCCCAGCTCGATATCCTCGATTCCAAGCTCGCGCCGGGCGCGACGGCCGGCGCGGGCTTCACCTTCTGGCTCGGCAGCGACGATCAGGGGCGCGACATGGTCTCCGCCATCCTCTACGGTCTGCGCATCAGCCTCGGCGTGGGCGCGCTCTCCACGGTGGTCGCGCTCGCGCTCGGCATGGCGATCGGCCTGGTCTCCGCCTTCGCCGGCGGCTGGACCGACAATCTCATCATGCGCCTGGTGGATCTCCAGCTGTCCTTCCCCTCGATCCTGATCGCACTGGTGCTGCTCGCCGTGGCGGGACAGGGCGTGGACAAGATCGTGATCGCGCTCATCTTCGTGCAGTGGGCGTATTACGCGCGCACCGTCCGCGGCGCCGCCCTGGTCGAACGACGCAAGGAATACGTGGACGCCGCGCGGGTCATGGCGTTCAGCGCGCGGCGCATCGTGTTCCGGCACATCCTGCCTAACGTGCTGCCGCCGCTCATCGTGGTGGCCACGGTGCAGGTCGCACATGCGATCGCACTCGAGGCGACGCTTTCTTTCCTCGGGCTCGGCATGCCGATCACCTCGCCCTCGCTGGGGCTCCTGATCTCGAACGGCTTCGCCCACCTGCTGTCGGGGCGCTACTGGATCAGCTTTTTCCCCGGCGTGGCGCTCCTCATTACGATCGTCGCGATCAACCTGGTCGGCGACCGCCTCAGAGATATTCTGAACCCGCGGATGGGAAGTCATTACGCAGCGTGATTTACTTCACGCATCTCATACAGCAGTTAATGCTCGGTTAATTTTCGCTGATTAGCATCCCCGGACATGTTGACCGGGGCTTTTCTCGCACAGACCGACCTGCGCATGGTGGCGCGGCGTCCCGCACGGGCGCTTCTTGAACCGGTGCACCGCGCGCACCCCGCGCGCGCGACATTCGAGAACTTCATCGCCGCACGCTTCGGGCGGGCCTATGGCGCGCGCGTGAACCATTTTCTGCCGCACCTGCTCGGCATACGTGACGGGCTTGCCCGCTGGCAGGCCGCCGCGGGCTACGCGGCCGCCGGCGTGCAGACGCTCTTCCTCGAGCAGTATCTCGATCAGCCGATCGAGCGCGCGCTCGCCGCCGCCCTCGGCCGGCCGATTGCCCGCCCGGGCATTGTCGAAGTGGGCAACCTCGCCGCGATTTCCGCGGGCATGGCGCGCACGATCATCCCCCAGCTCGCGCGGCATCTGCACCGCCTGGGTTACATCTGGGCAGTTTTCACGGCGACGCGCGCATTGCGTAATTCGTTTCACCGGCTGGGCCTGAGGCCGCTGCCGCTCACCCGCGCCGACCCCGCACGCCTTGCCGACGGTGGTGCGAGCTGGGGCACCTACTACGATCAGGATCCGGTCGTCATGGCCGGCAAGATCGCGCACGGCGTGCACGCGGGTGAATGCGCATGACGTCCGGGTCGGAGGCTGTCGACGCGCAGTCGCTCGAGGAACGCGTCGAGCGGCTGGCGCGATTCATCGCCCGCGCACGCCCGCGTGTCCTCGGTCTGCTTGCCGACAACGGCCCCGAATGGCTCGCCGCCGATCTCGCGGCGGAGCGCGCCGGTGTGCCCCTCGTCCCTCTGCCGGCATTCTTCACCCTGGAGCAAGCGCGACACGCAGCCGCGGCGAGCGGCATGGACGCCCTGCTCGGTGAGTCGTCCAGGATTGCACACACCCTCGGCTTCAGCGCGCCCGCCGCGATAGAGGGCAGCACGCTCAGCGGGTTCCGGCGCGACGCTGCCCCCGTCCGTCTGCCCGAAGGGACGACGAAGATCACTTTCACCTCCGGCACCACCGGAACGCCGAAGGGCGTGTGCCTCGGCGCGGCGCAGCAACGCGTTCTTTCGCGGGCGCTCGAGCACGCGACGCGCCCGCTTGGCCTCGCGCGCCATCTCTGCCTGCTGCCGCTGCCGATCCTGCTCGAAAACGTTGCCGGCGCCCGCACCGCCCTGCTTTCAGGCGAGCGATGCGTCGTGCCCCCGCTCGCAGCAGTCGGCATGAGCGGCGCGACCGGTTTCGACCCCGTTGCCTGTCTCGCGGCGATCGAGCGCTGGCGAGCCGAGAGCGTGATCCTGTTGCCGCAGATGTTGATCGAGCTCACTGCAGCACTGGAAGCGGGTGCACCAAGCCCGGCGCGTCTGCGTTTTGCCGCGGTGGGCGGGGCCAAAGTCGCGCCGGCCCTCCTCGAGCGTGCGCGCGCCGCGGGCCTGCCGGCCTACGAAGGTTACGGCCTGACGGAGTGCGCCTCCGTCGTAGCGCTCAACCTCCCGGGCGCGGATCGCCCCGGGAGCGTCGGTCGTCCGCTCCCGCACACCAAGGTGCGTATCGCTGCTGACGGGGAAATCCTCGTTTCGGGCAGCCACTGCCTCTGTTACCTGGGCGATGGCGCGGACGGGACAGCTGACGAATGGCTTCCCACCGGTGACCGCGGACACCTCGATGCCGACGGTTTCCTGCATGTCGAAGGACGGCGCAAGCACGTGCTCATCACGTCTTTCGGACGCAATGTCGCGCCCGAATGGCCGGAAGCCGAGCTCGCCGCCGGCGAGGCGATCGCGCAGGCCGTGGTATTCGGCGAAGGGCGGCCGCGCCTGTGCGCCGTGATCGTGCCGCGCCTCGCCGCTGCAACCGATGCCGCAATCGAGGCCGAAGTGCGACGCGTCAATGGGCGCCTGCCCGACTACGCGCAAGTCGCGTTCTGGATGCGCGCGGAGGCGCCGTTCAACGTGGCGAATGGGCTCGCGACTGCAAACGGCCGCGTCCGCCGCGATGCTGTGTGGTCGCGCTATGGCGAGCGCCTCGAAGCGCTCTACCCTGCCCTCCCCGCCGGCCCGGCGTCCAACGCCACGCCGTTCTTCGAGGAGCTGCAACGCCGCACCGCCGCCGAACGGGATAGCCTCTTCGCAATCCCCGTGATCCAGGATTGCCTCGCCGGCCGGGTGACGCGGGAGCAGTACCTTGCGTTCCTCGCACAGGCCTACCACCACGTGAAGCACACCGTGCCGCTGCTCATGGCCTGCGGCGCGCGCCTGCCGGACACACACGCGTGGCTGCGCGGCCCTATCGCACAGTACATCGCCGAAGAGTCCGGTCACGAGGAGTGGATTCTCAATGACATCGCTGCCGCCGGCGGGGATGTGGACGCGGTGCGGGCGTCCTTTCCCGGCCGGGCTGCGGAGCTCCTGGTCGCCTACGTCTACGACACCATCGCCCGTGGCAACCCCGTCGGCTTCTTCGGCATGGTGCACGTGCTCGAAGGCACAAGCCTGGCGCTCGCCACCCGCGCCGCGCAGGTGATGCGCGAATCCCTCGGCCTGCCGCCAGAGGCCTTCACCTACCTCACGTCGCACGGCACGCTTGACCAGGAGCACGTGCGCTTCTTTGCCGGGTTGATGAACCGGCTTGATGCGCCCGCCGACCGCGAGGCCGTGATACACGTGGCGCGCACCGTATTCCGCCTGTACGGCGACATCTTCCGGGACCTGCCGCACCACAGCGCGGCGTCCCGGGAACGAGTGGCCGCATGAGCGCCGTGCGCTACCGCTCCGTGCTGACAGGCGCCACCGGGGGCATCGGACGCGCGATGGCGCTGCGCCTCGGGCCGCTGTGCGAGTCGCTGATTCTCGTCGCCCGCGATGCTGCGGCGCTCGCTGCGCTCGCGCGCGATATCGAGGCCGCCGGCGGGTGTGCCCGCGCGGTGCCGGCGGACCTGACTACGACCGCCGGCCGGGACGCGGTGCTGCACGCCGCCGCCGAGACGCGCGGCGGCATCGATTTGCTCGTCAACAACGCAGGCGCGGGCGGCTTCGCCTGGCTTGCCGACCAGGACGATGCGGCCCTGGAGCGCATCGTGCGCGTCAACGTGCTCGTGCCAATGCAGCTCACGCGCCGGCTGCTGCCGTTCATGCTGGCGCAGCCCGCGGCACGCATCGTCAACGTCGGCTCCATCTTCGGCTACCTCGGTTACCCCGGCCACGCGGCCTACAGCGCGAGCAAGTTCGCGCTGCGCGGCTTCAGCGAGGCGCTGCGCCGCGAGCTGGCCGACGGGCCGGTGCAGGTGACTTACTTCGCGCCGCGCGCAACGCGCACGGCGATGAACGGCGCCGCCCTGTGCGCGCTCAACGTGGAGCTCGGGGTCACGATGGATGCGCCCGAGACCGTTGCCGCCGCGCTCATCGCTTTGCTGGAGAAGCCCGCGCGCGAGCGTCCTCTCGGCATGCCCGAGCGGCTCTTTGCGCGCCTCAACCAGATCGTGCCCTGGCTGGTGGACCGCGCGTTGCGGCGCCAGCTTCCGGTCATACGGCGCCACGCGCGCGACACGACACCCCAACCCACTTCACAAGGAGCACATCTATGAACATGCGAATCAAGGCAATGCTGGCTCTCACCTGCGCCGCGTTGGTCGTGGCCGTGCCGGCACGCGCCGGCGTCGAGGATGAGGTACGCGCGCTGCAGCAAGAATGGGAGCAGATCAAGTACCGCAAGCCGGCGGCCGAGCAGGAGAAGTCCTACCAGGCACTCGCGGCGACGGCGTCGGGTGTACGAGCAAAGTACTCCAATCGTGCCGAGCCCGAGATCTGGTACGGGATCATCGTTGCGAGCTACGCCGGCGCGAAGGGAGGCTTCGGCGCCTTGTCGCTCGCCAAGGACGCGAAGGCCGCGCTCGAGCATGCCCTGCAGCTCGACCCGAAGGCCCTGTCCGGCTCGGCTTACACCAGCCTGGGGTCGCTCTACTACCAGGTGCCGGGCTGGCCGCTCGGCTTCGGCGACGATGCCAAGGCCCGCGAGCTGCTGGACAAGGCGCTGGCAATGAATCCCAAGGGCATCGACCCGAACTATTTCCTCGGAGACTACCTCTACCGGCAGCGCGACTACGACGGCGCGCGCAAGGCGCTCGAGCGCGCGCTGCAGGCGCCGCCGCGCCCGGACCGGCCGCTCGCGGACGAAGGTCGGCGCGCGGAGATCAAGGAGCTCCTCGCCAAGCTGCCTGCGCAGTAGCCGCGCGGCTCTGCTCATTGAAGGGCAGCCCGCGCCGGGGTATTCTCGCGCCGACGTGCGCATTCTCCTGGTCGAAGACGATGAGCTGCTCGGCGCGGGCATCCGCGATGCGCTCGATCGCTCGCGCCGCACGGTCGAGTGGGTGACCGACGGACGCCAGGCCCAAGCCGCCCTGCGCGGGGGTGAATTCGACCTGGTCCTTCTCGACCTGGGATTGCCGGGCATGGACGGGATCGACGTGCTGCGCAGTTTGCGGGCGGGCGGCGGCAAGATACCGGTGCTGGTGCTGAGCGCCCGCGACACGCCACCGCAGCGTGTGCTCGGGCTCGACGCCGGTGCCGATGACTACCTGGTGAAGCCCTTCGACGTCGACGAGCTGCTGGCGCGGGTGCGCGCCCTGGAGCGCCGCGGCCGAGGCGCGGCAGTCAACGTGATCGAGCACGGCCCCCTGCGGCTCGATCCAGCATTGCGTTCCGTTACCTGCGAAGGACGCGCCGTTACGCTGCAACGGCGCGAGTACATGCTGCTGGAGAAGCTGCTGCAGAGCGCCGGGCAGGTGCTGTCACGCGCGCAACTCGAGGAATCCCTGTACGGCTGGGACGGCGGCACCGAAAGCAATACCCTCGACGTGCACATTCACCACCTGCGCCGCAAGCTCTACCCCGAGGTCATCCGCACGGTGCGTGGCGTTGGCTTCGTCATCGATCCGGCGCCGCCGGCGAACGCGGACTAGTTTTTTCCCGGCCCATCTGCGATGCGCGATACGCCCCACACGACACGCTCGATCCGCGCCTTGTTGCTCGTTGGGACCAGCGTGACGCTGCTCGCCGTGCTGGGCGCCGCCGCGTGGTTGAGCTACACGGGCAGCGAGGAAGAAGCACAGGAGTTGTTCGACGCGCGCCTCGCCACATCGGCGCGCGTGCTCGAGGTGCTCGTGGCGCGGCAGGTCGAGAAAGCGACCGTGGCCGCGCCCATTGTCATCGAGCTGCCCGGACCGCTGGAGGCGGCGCACCACGACACGCCCGGGCCCCTGGGCCACTATTACGAGACCAAGATCGCATTCCAGGTGCGCGACGGCGGCGGGCGGGTGCTCGCACGCTCGGCGTCGGCGCCGGACGTACCCCTCGCGCCGCTTGACGCCGGCTTCACCACGCTCCCCATCAGCGGCCAGGACTGGCGGGTATTCACGCTGCGGGCCGGCGACGCGTGGGTCCAGGTTGCGGAGCGCGATGACGTGCGCGGAGAGCTGGCCGAGAAGCTCGCGTTTGCCGCCGCGGCCCCGCTGCTTGCCGGCATCCCGCTTCTCCTCGTGCTGCTGAGCCTTGTCATCCGCCACGGGCTCGCCCCATTGTCGGCACTCGCGCACCAGGTCGCGGCACGCCGGCCCGGCTCGGTCGCGCCGTTCACCCTCGCGCGCAACCCCGCCGAAATCGCGCCGCTGGTCGAGGCGCTGAACGGGCTGCTCGCTCGAGTGAGCGACGCACTCGAGCGCGAGCGCCGCTTCACCGCCGACGCCGCGCACGAGCTGCGCACGCCGCTTGCAGCGCTCAAGGTGCATGGCCAGAATGCCGCGCGTGCGTCCACCAGCGCCGAGCGGGAGACCTCGCTCCAGCGCATGCTGCAGGGGCTGGAGCGCACCGTGTATCTCGCCGAGCAGATGCTGGCCTACAGCCGTGCCGCCGCGCCGGGCGACGCGTCACGTGTGGAGCGGGTGGCGCTTATCCCGCTGCTGCGCGAGGCCCTGGAGGGGATCCAGCCGCGCGTACAGGAACGCCGCTGCAAGGTGGAGATTGCGGTGGACCCTGCCGCAGCGGAGGCAGCGGTGAACGGTGACCGCCAAAAACTCCTGAGTCTTGTCATCAATTTGATCGACAATGCCGTGCGCTACGGCCCCGAGGGAGGACGCATTGCAGTCGGCCTGCGCCGCGAAGGTGACGCCGCAGCACTTTCCGTTTCTGACGAGGGACCCGGTATCCCGCTCGAGTTGCGGGAGCGCGTATTCGAAAGCTACTACCGCATCCCCGGCACTGCGGGCTCGGGCGGCGGGCTCGGGCTCGCAATCGTGCGCGAGATCGCCGAGGCGCATGGCGCGCGTGTGACGATCGAGGACGGTCCCGGGGAGCGCGGAACGCGCGTCGTGGTGAGATTTCCGCTTGCCTGATCCGGGCCGATTGGGCGGCTCGTAACACTGTGCCTTGCCCCGCGGACTGGCGACTGAGGTACACTGATGCAGCTTCTATCCAGGAGAGTCATGCCCATGTTCCGATTCGCACTGGTTCTTTCGTGCCTGATTGCGGCTGCGCCGGTCCAAGGGGCGGATGACGCCGCGAAGAAGGAGAAAGGCAGCAGCAAGGTCGAGCGCGCCGCCGACAAGACCCACTCGGCGCTGAAAAAGGCAGCGGACAGTACGGAACGCGGCCTCAAGAAAGGCCTCGCCGCAACAGAGAAGGCTATCGATACCGCCGGCAAGAAGACCGGCGACTGGCTCAACGAAAAGACGAAGTGACCCGCCATGAAACCTTCCACGCGCTGGACGATCCTGATCCTGGTGGTGATCGCAATCGGCATCATCTGGCTGCTCTGGCCCAAAGCCGACCCGCAGTCGGCGAAGGGTCCGGTTGCAGCTCAGCCTCCTGCGCCGAAGCCGGAGACGACTCCTGCCCCGACCCCACCCAAGGCCGAGGTGCCGCTGTCGACGACGGTGCTGTTCGACTACGACAAGTCGGCGGTGCGATCCGGGGAGAGCGCCAGGCTCGACGAGCTGGTTACGGTATTGAAGGACCGACCGTCCGATCGCCTCGACGCCGTCGGTCACGCCGACCGAATCGGCGCGAATGCGTACAACATGGGGCTCTCCAAGCGGCGCGCCGAAGCCGTGCAGGCATACCTGGTCAACAAGGGATTTGACGCCGCGCGCATTCGCGCCAACGCCAGGGGAGAAGACGAGTCCGTGACCGGCGACGCCTGCAAGAAACTCGGTCCGGAGAATCGGACGAACCAGAAGCTGGTCGAGTGCCTGCAGCGCGACCGCCGCGTCGAGGTCAGGCTCGTCGGCAAGCCTTGAACGGCCGCCCCGCGTCGCAAGCCGGGGCCCGTCCCGAACTGCGCTACCAGTAGAACACGTGCTTGCCGATGCGGGTGATGGGCCGTTTGTATTTCGCCCATTCCGGCCTGATGTGGGTTGCGTGATAGAACAGGGCACCTTCCACGTTGGATAGCTCGCGCCCGTAGTAGACCGCCTCGGCAACCTTCCACGCCTGCTCCCATTCCGCCGCCGTCGGCGCCGGCAGCGAGTCGAGCTCCGTCCAGGAGAAGGCCCCCACGTAGCGCCTGCGGAGCGGATCCCAGTTCTGCTGATGCACCACGTCGCAGACCGAGTTGGGGAACCGGCCCGAGGCCTTGCGGTTCATCGTCACGTGTGCGACAGCCAACTGGCCTGCCACTGGCTCGCCGCGCGCCTCGTAGAACACATTCCGGGCGAGGCAGGTCAGATTCCGCCGCTCGTCCTCGCGCGCGATGTTCCGCCACTCGTCCCTGTGCGCAAAGAATACGTTCAGCGCGAACCCGAAAGCCACAATGATGAGGCCGATGGCCGTAATGAACACCCACGGCTCCTTGTCAGCCACATCCCACACCGCACGCGCCTTGCGCCACCGCCGTGCCACGCCGCGCGCCAAGCGGGAAAGGGGTCTCATAGAAGGAAATCCGAGGTACATCCCTGTGGCCTCCGGATTGTGCGGCCCGGCCAGCGCGGGCGAGGGAAGCTTAGAGCGAGTATCTGACGAGAATGCGCGCCAGGCGCGCTTTCTCGCTGCTCCAATTTACGAAACCCTGGCACACCTGCTTGGCCGCTTCGCCGTCGGGCCGCTCGAAGTGTTTCTCGACGAACTTCGCCTGGCCCGCGTCCTGACCCGCCGGAACGCGGCTGTCTGCCCACGGCTGCTGCGAATCCTCGAAGCGCGTATAGAGCTGGACTTCCTTCACGGTCGCCGCCGCGGGAACGCGCGCGCACACCGCGACACGCGCTGCGCTCTGCTCTCCGCAAGCTGATTTCTGTCCGGGCGCGGCAACGCCGTCCAGCTTGCACGGTCCCACCACAACGCTCGCTGCTGCGCCCTCCTCGCCCCGGCGCATGGCCTCGACCCGCAGCACGCTCGCCTCGACCTCTTCGCGCTCGCTGAGCCGCGCTTCCTCCAGCCGCGTCGCGCTATCGCTGATCATGGCCAGTTGCGTTTGCAGCTCCGCGCGCAGCGTATCCCGGTCCTCGTAACGCAGAGATATCACATACTGCGAGAGGAAAAACCCGCCGGCCGCTGCAGCGATCATCAGCACGAAGACGGCCATGAACGGCCCGCGCCGGGTCTTCTTCGTGATCGGCTGACCACGCTCGCGATCCTTCAGCTCCCGGCGCCAGGAATAGCGCAGCTGCACCAGCGCCGTCAGCACCGTGGCGGAGGCACCTATCAACGCGGCGGTGATGGGATCGGAGAAGTCCATGTTCGCGAACGCGCATGATACGAGATCGCGTTCCGGAAGTAGAAAGCATTACGTCACGGCGTGAATTACTTCACGCCGGATGCGTGTGTGCGAGACAAAAATGCCAACGCGCGGAGTGCGCGCTCAATTCGGAACGATGCGGTACAGGCCGCCCTGCTGCGTAACGATGTAGAGCTCCCCTGCTTTATCCTCGCCGAAACTGGTGATGTTCTCGTTGGGATCAAGTGTCGGCCAATTGGTTTGCTCTGTCGCCGTCATTCCGCTGACAAGTTTGAAGCTCCGGACAAATCCCAGGCAGTAGTCGGCGTAGAAATAGGTTCCTTGAAGCGCTGGAATAGCTGAACCGCGATAGACATAACCTCCCGTGATGGAGCATGCGCCGCCCGAGTGGTCGTACTCGAGCACAGGTGGCGTCAGGGTCAGGCCGGGCACGTTGCATGGCGGGGAAAAGCAATTGGTGCCCTCCATTATCTTCCAACCATAGTTCGCACCGTTGCCGCCGCCGGTCGCAGCGATAGCGACGTTGACTTCTTCGCGAGCACCCTGCCCGACGTCGGCGATGTAGAGATCCCAGGTCCCACGGTCAAAGCTTGCACGCCAGGGATTACGTAGTCCCAGCGCCCAGATTTCATCCGCCCCCGCAGTGAGCGCGAAGGGGTTGCCGGCGGGTATTGCATAATTCCTGTCAGGGTCGGCGAACGCGTCCATATCGACGTTCAAGCGGAGCATCTTGCCAAGGAGACTGTCGACATTCTGCGCATTGTTGAAGGTATCACCACCTCCGCCCCCGTCCCCAAGTGCCACATACAGAAAGCCATCAGGGCCGAAGTCGATCCAACCAGCTTTATGATTCGAGAAGCGCGTGAATCCGTCGGGCATCAGTTGGCTGATGGTAATGATTGGCGTGCTTGTGGGATTGGCCACGTTCGGGTTGGCCGAAACTGTGTAACGGCGAATCTCACTATCACCACTCGTGTTGTTTACGTAGATGTAGAAAACGCCGTTTGTCACGAAATTCGGATGGAACGCCAGTCCGAGCAGCCCCTGCTCTCCCGCCGCTGAGATCCCGGTCACGGTCAGAAAGGGGGTCGGAAGCAATTGCTTCGTGTCGAGGAGAAGAATCTTTATAACACCGCCTTTCTCCACGATGAATAGTCGATTGCCCGGATCATTGCGCGGCGCGGTGGCAAATACTGGGAACGACAGTCCCTGGTTGACAATCGTTTCGAGGCGAAGCCCGATCGCGGGGTGCGGAGGCGGCGTCATAGTCGAGCCGCTGGTGCTGCTTCCGCCGGGACAACCCACCAGCGAAATCGCGAGCACGAGCGAGCTGAGGACCTGGATGCCTCTGAGCACTGTTTGTCTCAAATTCACGACATTCCTCCCAGCCTCAAAGCAAACAGGCCGGAAGTCACGAACATTCCGGCCCCACGTAACTTAGACCGGCGTTCCCGCCGGCCGGTTCTAGCGCACGAGCTGATTGATTTCCATGATGGGCATCAGCACCGCGAGCACGATGCCCAGCACCAGCGCCCCCATGGCAAGGATCAGCAGCGGATCGAGCAGCGTCGTGAGCAGGAGCGCGCGGCGCTCGACTTCGCGCGCGAGGTTGTTGGCCGCCCGCTGCAGCATCGAGGCAAGCTCCCCGGTCGCCTCGCCGCTGGCGGCAAGATGCACGAGCATGGGCGGGAACACCTTCGCCGCACCGAGCGCGCGCGCGAGCGTGCTGCCCTCGCGCACCGCGGTGATCGCCTCCGAAACCGCCCGCGCGAGCACGGCATTGGAGAGCGTCGCCCTCGCCGCCTCGAGTGCGCGCAGGAGTGGCACTCCGGCGGCAGTCAGGATCGCAAGCGTCGAGGCGAAGCGCGCGGTATTGATCGAGCGCAGCATGCGGCCCACCACAGGGAGCCGCAGGGCCAGCGCATCCCACGCCGCCTTTGGCCCGGGCCGGGAGAGCCATCGCTGCAGCCCGAATGCGGCAAGCACCAAGCCGAGCGCGATCCACAAGCCCCCCGCGCGCAGTATTTCGCTCGTCGCCAGCAGCGCGCGCGTGGGCCACGGCAGGACCTGACGTGTCTGCTTGAATACCTCCACCACCTGCGGCACGACGTAGGTCATGAGGAAGACGACGATTGCCGCGGCAACCACGGTCACCACCGCGGGGTAGACGAAGGCGGCAAGGATCCGGCCGCGCAGCGCCTGGCGCTCCTCGATGTAATCGGCGAGACGCTCCATCACCTGTGCGAGATCGCCCGACTCCTCTCCCGCGGCGACCGTTGCGCGATAGACCTCGGGGAACTCGAGCGGAAACTGGGCGAATGCGTCAGCGAGGCGATGCCCGGCGACGACTTCGCTGCGCACCGCGGAGAGCACTTCGCGCACCGCGGTGTGCTCCGTGCCCTCGATGGTCGCCGCGAGCGCCGTTGCGAGCGGCAGCCGGGCTGCGAGCAGGGTCGAGAGCTGGCGCGTGGCGAGCGCGAGCTCCGACTCGGAAAACTTGCGCCGCCGGAATGGCGTCGCCCGCGCGCCCTGCCCCACCGCGACCGCATCGACGGCAAGCGGGACCAGGCCGCGCGCACGCAGCGTGGTGCGTGCCGAGCGCGCGCTGTCAGCCTCGATCAGGCCCTGCTCGATGCGCCCGGCAGCGGTGGAAGCCTCGAATCGGAACGACGCCATGGAATCAGAGGGAATCTACCAGAATCGGGAGGCCGCATTCCACATTCCCGTTCCCCCCATAAGGACGCTGGGGCAACCGGTCAATGCTCGCGGGTGACGCGCAGCAATTCCTCGAGCGAGGTGACGCCCGACTCGACCCAGCGCGCGCCGTCCTCGTGCAGTGTCCGGAATCCACTGGCGCGAGCGCGCTCCCGCAGCTTTTGCTCGCCTTCGCGGGCGTGGATCGCGGCGCGCAGCTCGTCGTTGATCTCGAGCAGCTCGTAGATCCCCGAGCGGCCCAGATACCCCACCTGCCCGCAGGCGGGACAGCCGACCGCGCGCCAGCGCCCGTCCTCCTGGCGGCGGCAATCGGTGCAGAGCTTGCGCAGCAGCCGCTGCGCGAGGATGCCGAGGATTGACGACGAGAGCAGAAACGGCTCGACGCCCATGTCGAGGAGCCGCGTCACGGCGGAGGCCGAGTCGTTGGTGTGGAGCGTTGCCAGCACGAGGTGGCCGGTGAGCGAGGCCTGCACGGCGATCTGCGCCGTTTCCAGGTCGCGAATCTCGCCGATCATGATGACGTCGGGGTCCTGGCGCAGGATCGCTCGCAGGGCGCGGGCGAACGTCATATCAATGCGCGGGTTGACCTGTGTCTGGGCGATGCCTTCGAGGTCGTACTCGATCGGGTCCTCGACGGTCGTGATGTTGGTGGTGGCGGCGTCCAGGCGCGAGAGCATGGCGTAGAGCGTCGTGGTCTTGCCGCTGCCCGTGGGGCCGGTGACGAGCACGATGCCGTGCGGCTGCTTCACCAGCCGGCCAAGCGCGGTCAGCGTATCCGGCGCCATGCCAAGCTTTTCGGGCTCGAGCCGCCCGCGCTCCTTGTCGAGCAGCCGCAGCACCACGCGCTCCCCGTGGCCGGTGGGAAGTGTGGACACGCGCACGTCCACCGGCCGGCCGCCGAGGCGCAGCATGATGCGGCCGTCCTGCGGCAGGCGCTTTTCGGCGATGTCGAGGTTCGCCATGATCTTGATGCGCGACACCAGCGCCGCATGCAGCGCGCGGCGCGGCCGCACGATGTCGCGCAGCGTGCCGTCCACGCGATAGCGCACCACGGAATAGGTCTCGAAGGGTTCGACGTGAATATCGGAGGCGCCCTCGCGCACCGCCTGCGACAACAGCGCGTTCAGCATGCGGACAATGGGGGCGTCGTCGCGCGCCTCCAGCAGGTCCTCGATCTCGGGTATGTCCTGCATCAGGCGGCCAAGATCCACCTTGCCCTCGACCTCGCCCACCACGCTCGCGGCCTCGCCCTCGGTCTCGGCGTATGCGGCGCGCAGGCTCGCCGCGAATTGGCCGGCATCCACCATCACCGGCGCGACGTCGCGTGCGAGCGCGCGCCGCGCTTCCATCACTGCGGCGGGTGGAGTTGATGCGGTAACCCAGAGCTCGAGCCGCCCGTCGCGCTCCGCGGCCGGCAGCACAGAATGCGCCTTCGCGAAGGCATAGGGAATAAGGTGCTTCATGGCGGCCGTTCAGGTCGCGGCGCAGCGCGCTGTAGTCGCTACTGGGCTGGCGCCGGGGCGGATCCCGGGGCTGGATTCGCGGGAGGCTTCGCTCCCAGGTCGAGCGGCGGCATAACCGGAGGCTCCATCTGGGGCAGCGCGAAATGCCCCTCCTGCCGCGTGCTTTCCTCGAGTTTGCGTATATTGTCGTAACGATCGACCACGAGCGACCGGGCCGCGGATTCGTCGCGCACGACGTAGGGGCGCAGGAAGACCATGAGATTGGTCTTCTGCTGCTTGCGGGTCTCGTAGCGGAAGAGGTGGCCCAGGAACGGGATGTCGCCCAGCAAGGGAACCTTTTCCACGCTGGTGGTCACGCTGTCCTGCACGAGGCCGCCCAGCACCACGATGGACCCGTCATCCACCAGCACGTTGGTCTCGATCGCCCGCATATTGGTGATGGGGCCGGCGGCAGAGGGCGCCGCGACGCTCGATACTTCCTGGTAGATCACCATCTTGATCGCGCCGCCCTCGCTGATCTGCGGCCGGACACGGAGCGTGAGGCCGACGTCGCGGCGCTCGATGGTCTGGAACGGGTTGACGGTCGCCGAGGACGCCGTCTGGAACTGACCGGTGATGAAGGGGACGTTCTGGCCGACGATGATGCGGGCTTCCTCGTTGTCGAGCGTCAGCAGGTTGGGTGTGGACAGGATGTTTGCCTTGGAGGTCTGCTCCAGCGCCCGCGCGAGGATCTGCAGGTTGGTGATGGTGCCGATGCCCGCCAGGGTGATCTGTCCCTTGGCGACCCCGACGTTCAATCCCGCGCCGGCGGTCGCCGGGTTCGCCGCGATTCCGATGATATTCTGGCCGACGCCGCCAAAATTCGTGCCGCCGATGGCCCCGGAGCTGCTGCCGGCCTCCGCGCTGCCGGACCCGACCTGCCACTGGATGCCGAACTCCGCCGCCTGGTCGCCCGTCACTTCGACGATCAGGCTCTCGATAAATACTTGCGCGCGGCGCACGTCGAGCTTGTCGATGACCACGCGCAGCTGCCGATAGATTGCGTCGGGCGCGGTGATGATGAGGGTATTCGTCGTCGGGTCGGCCTGGATCAACGCGCCACCGAGCTGTCCCGATACCGGCGCGGCGGTTGCGGTCTGGGGTATCGGGGCACCCGTTCCGGGAGGCTGCATCGGTGCCGGCGTGCCCGGGGGCCGTCCCGCGGCCTGGAAGGTCAATTGGGAGGTCGACTGTGACAATCCCGTCGGAGCGTCGCCGCCGCCGACGCCGAGCAGCGTCCGCGCCAGGCGGGTTGCTTCTGCATTCTTTAGGTACACGACATGGATGTTGCCCGGCACCGCCGATGGCTGGTCGAGCTTGGCGATCAGCATGCGCACGAGCTTCACGCGTGCGGGGCTCGTGGACCGGATGAGAAGAGAATTGCTGCTCGGCTCCGCCAGCACGGTCACGCGCTGGGCCGGATCAGCGCCCTGCGCCGCGGCGTCGAGCATCTTGCCCAGCAGCACCGCGAGATCGCTCGCGATCGCGTGCTCGAGGCGCACGATATCGATCTCGCTGCCGGCGGGCGTGTCGATCGCGGCGATGATGCGCGCGATGCGGCGCACGTTTTCCGAGAAGTCGGTGACGACGACGGTGTTGTTCGCCGGGTAGGCAGTAATGGTATTGTTCGGCGCGATCAGCGGGCGCAGCACCTGCACGATGCTCGCCGCGGCGGCGTAATTCAGGCGGAATACCTGCGTGACCAGCTCGTCGCCGCGACCCGCCCCCACCGGCGGCCCGATCTGCACCGCGCCGCCCTGCAGCTTGGCGTCGGCCTCCGGCACCACGCGCACAACTCCACCCGATTCGACCATGACAACGCCCTGCAACCGCAGCGCTGCGCTCAGAGCCGCCATCGCCTGGTCAGGGGACAGCGGCTGCTCGATCGTGAGATTGAGCGTGCCCTTGACGCGCGGATCGACGATGAAGGCCTTGCCGGTGAACTGCGAGATCGCCCGCACCACGGCCTCGATCTCGGTGTTCGAGAAATTGAGCGTGACCCGCTCCTGCGCTGCCGCGCCTGCGCCGAATATCAGCGCCGCGAGCAGCGACGCCGTCCACAATGACAGCCGCAGAGCAACCGAAGGCTGTGGGGACGCGCCAGCCCGATCCTGCGCAATTACTCGAAGTTCCGAAGCCATGTCCTTCATTTCCGCCAAGTTTTGAGGACGGGAAGCGAATTATGCTCCAAAGGATGCGGATAGGCGAAGACCAAAGGCCTACTTTGGCAAAAACACCAAATCCAGTCTGGAGCTGAATATATATCTCATTCATTTCATTCATGTTTCCAGGGACAGTATGGCCTCATCCCCGACCCGGCGCCCGAGCACGCTGATCAACCCGATCAGCGCCGGGCGCATTTGGGGGTCCGCCGAGGCGACCCCCTTGAAGCTAATCCGCCCCCCCTTCACGGTACCGCTCCCCTGGAGCCGCAGTGGCCCCCGCAGAGTGTCGAGCTGAACGCGCGCGGTATCGCCCGCCCCCGCAATCTGCAACCGATAGCTTCCCAGCGGAGCGACGGGCGACAGTGCAGATTGCGCCTCGCGCCACTCGATCTGGAGGCCGCCGGCCAGCGCACCGTCCCTAATCTCCATGTCGGTCCAGCGCACGCCGAGTGCGCCCCCGGGCCTTATGGTGTTGAAGGGCGTGCCCAGGGCCACGAGGAGCGCCGCCGGCAGCTCGGACTGCCCGGCTTTCACCGTGATCAACCTGGGAGCAAGCGAAACCGCGAGCGGCGCGGGAAGGGAGGAATGCGCGACTTCCGCCGTCACTCGCCCGGAGGTGACCGCCGCGAGTCCGATCTTCCACGAGATGCGCCCCGGAATCAGCAGCACCTGCCGTCCGTCGCTCACGCCGATCATCGCCGACCCGCTCCAGACCGTGCCGCGCGCATCGACCAGGCGCAGCCGGCCGTGGTTCTGCATCCAGTCCGCGACCCAGACTGCTGGCGCGCGCACCGCTGTGGTCACCACGACGGCGAGGACGGCGGCAAGTACAAGGAAGATCCGGTAACGCATCGTATCCGGCCTCGCTATCGCCGAGGCGCGACCTCGAAGGTGGCCTCGGCGTCGACCACGGCGCGCACCGCGGTGCGCGAGATCCGCACCGCCGCGATGCGCAGCCGCGATTCGCGCGCAGCTTCTTCCGTCCATGTGAGCCATTGAGTCACGGGTACGCCGCTCGCGCTCACCGTGACGCGGCGCTCGTCGAGCACGGCGACGCGCACGGCGCCGAGGTTCGCGCGCGCGAGCCCTTGCTCGAGCGCAACCCGCGCCGCGCTCGCCGACTCTGCCGCGACGCCCCGGCTCGTCAGCCCCTTTGCTTCCTGCGCGAGCGCATTGATCTCGGCGGCTTGCGCGCGCAGGTTGGGCAGCTCCGCGTCCAGGCGCGCGCGCGCCTTCCAGGCCGGCTCGATCGCGACGAGATATCCAATGACGAGCAGCGCGAATGCGCCGGCCGCGGCTGTCATCATGCGCTCGCGCCGGCCGAGCCCGAGCCACCATGCGCGCAGGCGAGCAATCACGTTCCGCCTCCCCTGCGCACGTTGAGCACCGCGTCGGAGAATCGCGCCGATAGCCCGGCCTTCGTCAGGCGCGCGACGAGCGCGTCGCGCTTCGCGGCCGAATCCACCGCCCGTGGCTCGAATCGCACCAGCAATGCGCGGTCGCGATACTCGACCTGCCGAACCGATTCGGCGTCCACCTGCGCCGCCTGCGCGAAGCCCGCTGCCAGCGGCAGGAAGTCCCCCGCGTCGCCGGTGCCGGCGCCGGATCGCATGTCCGCAAGCGCGCGCCGCATCTGCGCCAGCGGATCGAGCACGACCGGCACCCGCGGAAACGCCGTGCGGAAGGTCGCGCTCATCTGGTCGCGCAATTGCCGCTCCTCGCGCAGCTTGAGCCACGCGTCGACGTTGAGCGCGATTACCCACGCGAGCGCGAGTGCAGCGGCAAGCGCGGCGGGCAGCCGCCAGGCGCGCCAGTCGACCATGCGTGGCCCGAATTCGTACTGCAGCAATTCGAGCGCAACCGGCGCTGCACGGCCGGGATCCGGGGCGGTCACGTTCACCTTCACGCCGAGCGCCGCGGTCCAGGCGGCGCTGTCGCACTCACCCTCGACATCGATTGCTTCGGGCCGCTCCGTGCCCGCCTGCTCGACAGCAAGCCGCAGCTCTACCGGGGGATCGGCACCCCCGGCGTGGGAGCACGCGATGCCGAGTCGCTCGCCCATGCGCAGGGCCCCGTAGTCGGTTCCGATCCGCAGGCGCCACCTCCCCCGCGCCGCGGCGAGCGTGAGGGGCTCGGGCGTCGCGCTGACGGGCGCGATGCCGAGGCGGGCGAACAGCTCGAGCGAGCGCCTCAACAGCGCGCGATCGAGCACCGCGAGCGTCGAACGTCCCGTCCCATCGGGCCGGCCGGCGACCACAAATGCCTGCTCGATGTCGCCGAGCAGCATCGGCTCGGCGAGCGCCGGCAGCGCCGCGCGCAGCCTGGCGCCCGAAACCTTCGGTAGCGCCAAGTCGAGCAGCAGCACATCGGGCGCCGCAATGATCAGCTCCACGCGCGCGAGCCGGGGCAGCGCTGCCGGCACCGCGACGCCGCGCTCCAGCACGCGGCGGTCGCCGTCGATGACCTCAAAGTCGACGGCGGAGTCGGCGCCGAGCTCGCCCAGCGGCGGAAGCCGCACGCGCAGAGCCCTCACGTCGCCTCCCGCAGCCACACGGCGTCCACGCGGCCCGCTTCGCGCCTGAGGAGAGCCTGGGTGCGCAGCCGCGCGCGCCGGTAGCTCACCGTCCCGTCCACGGAGAAGAACCGCGTCGCCACCGCGATTTCCGCGTCGGTCGCCTGGAGCTTCAACGGCGCGATGCGGCTCAGGACATCTGTCCGGTCCTTGAAAAATGCGCGGTCACGGCTCGCTGTCAGGCGCCGCGCATCGGCAAGGGCGAGGTTCTCGAAGCGCGCAGCCAGCACTTCCGCGGCCGCGGTATTGGCGTTGACCGGCGTCGGCTGCGGCAGCACCGTCACGTACGGCCGCAGCCGCTCGACGGCGCCAGCACTGACGCCCTCCACTCCGAGCAGGTCATCGATCGTGCCGAGTCCCAGCGCAACCTGCTTGCGTCCGCTCTCCCCCGGAACCGTGGACAGGACGCGCTGCGCAATCGGCCCAGCGAGCGTCTCGCTGGCGCCGACCAGCGTGAGTAGCCGCCCCAACACCGCGACCTCGCGCGGATTCACCCCTTGCGGTCCCGCGAGATTGCGCAGATTGAACTTCGCCTGCTCGTCGCTGATGATGCCGGCAAGATAGATGGGGTCGCGCCCGTCCTCTGGATTCAAGTGCGTATCCGCGAGCGGCACGGCCCAGGGCTCCCCGACGTGATCCACGCTGGAGGTGCGCCCGTCCTCCCGCAGGATGACGCCGGCCCAGTCGATTGCGCCGCGAATGAGCCATTTTGCCTGGGCAAACGAGAGCTCGTTCTCCGCCTGGCGCGCGATGACGCTCTGGCGCCAGTACGCGCCGGTGACGACTGTCGCGGTCACCGCAACGACGAGCATCGCCATCACCACCGCCGCGCCGCGCTGCAATCCGTGTCTCATAGCGCGAAGACCCGCACGTAGCGCGCCCCGTCGGCGGCTTCGATCGCAACCTCGAGACCAGTGGCAGGGGCCGGGGGCTGCACGCCCGTCGCTCCGCTACTCATTTCGGACCAGAACCCGCCGGAAAACACGCGCACCGCGAGCCGCCGCGCGCCGGGCAGCAGCTCCACGGCGTCGGTCGCCTGCGCGACCGGCAGGGTGGTCGCGGCGGGCGAGGCGCTGCGCGTCAGCACGGCGTCGGCGACGCGATACACGACGCGCTGCGCGCGCGCCGGCCCGCCGGCACGGGGGGCGATGCGCACGATCTCGAGCGCGACCGAGCCATCCCCGCCGGCGTGGACAACAATCGAGGGCGGCAGCTGGCCCGGTGCTGATGGCAGGGGAAGCATGGAATCGGCCGCGCGTTGCGCAATGTCGCGCTCGAGCTGCGACAGCACGCGCAGGATGCGCGCGAGCTCCTCAGTATCGCGGTCGATGCGCTCGCGCTGCCCGGAGACATAATCGAGGCCACGCCAGGAGATGACGCCGAGGAGCCCAAGGAGCGCGATCGCCACCAGCATCTCTACCAGCGTGAACCCCGTTGTCAGTCGCGCCTGGCGCATCATCTCAATTCTCGCGCGGGAGAATGCCGATCAGCTCGGCGAGCATGTGGTCGCGGCCGCTGCCCGCGTAGACTCGCACCTCGATGCGGCGAAACAGCGGATTCGGTGTCGCCTTTGCTTCCTCGACGCACTCGAGCTGGACACCGCCCTGCGGGCACGCGACGGTGCGGGCGCCGACGCCAGGAAAAGCGCGCGCGGCGCGCAGCTCGGCGATCCGGTTTTCGGCGGAGGATTGCGCAAGCAGGCGCATCCGCAGCTCGGCGCCCGTCTGCGCCATCGTGCTCACCGCACGCAAGCCGGCGAGCAGTGCCACGGCCACGATCGCCAGCGCCACCAGCATCTCGACCAGCGTGAAACCACGCGTGCGCCGGTTTCTCATTCGGACGGCCTCAGGTTGCCGAGCGCGTCGAGCACGAGCCGCGTCTCGGTGCGGTCGGTGGCGATGTGCAGCGTCGCCGGATCCAGCAGCGGCTCGCGGCCGAACACGATGCGTCCGCCTTCAATGCTGCGCACCGGGAACGGCCAGGCGCGCTGGCGCAGCACGTCATCGGTCCAGTCGCGCGCCCCCTCCTCGTCGAGCGGCCGGAAGCGGTAGCCCGTGAGATCGGCTTCCCACACCAGGGTGCGCCCCGTGATCCGCGCCTCGTCCTGCGCGATACGGAAGAGAGCGCCCAGCCGCGCGGTTTCCTCCCGCAGCTGCCTGCCGTCGCTTCCCGAAACCGAAAGCACGACCACCGCGGCGGCGATGCCGATCATGGCGATCACGACCAGGAGCTCGATCAGCGTGAAGCCGGCGCGGCGCGTGCGGGCGTGCACGGTTTACAGGTCCCAGGAGCCGACGTCGGCGTCCGGTCCGCTGCCCCCGGGCCGGGCGTCGGCCCCGAGCGTGAAGACATCGATCTCGCCGCGCACGCCGGGATTGAGGTACTGGTAGACGTTTCCCCAGGGATCCTTGGGGACCCGATCGAGATACTTTTGCCAGTTCGCGGGCACCGGATCGCTCTGCGGCTTGGTCACGAGCGCGGCGATGCCCTGCTCGGTACTCGGATAGCGGCCGTTATCCAGGCGATAGAGCTTCAGCGCCTGCATGATCGCCGCGACGTCCTGCTTTGCCGCCACCGTGCGCGCCTCATCGGTGCGACCAACCACGCGCGGGACGATCAGCACGGCGAGGATGCCGAGGATTACGACCACCACCATGATCTCGACCAGCGTGAAACCGCGCGTCCGCCGCGCGGCCGGGCCGGCATCGCCGGTCGTTCCTTCGATCATGCTTCCCTCGCGAGTCCCGCAAAGCGCGGGGGTTCGCTTCGTATTATGTTTCCGCCCCACCGTAAGAGCAAGGCACGATGCCGCGGCTTTACGGGCGCAACCCCGCCCTCTATCATCGGTGAAACGGAAAGGCGAGTGCTCAGGATGAAGCGATTGATTTCGATGCTGCGCGATCGAATGTGGCCGCGGATCGGCATTTCCGGGGCGACTCTCGTGCGCACCTGCACGGTGGTGCTGGTGCTGGCGCTCGCGGTGACGATCACGTCATGGTTTCTGGAATTCAGCGCGCGGCGCACGCCTTTCGAGCCGGTGCGTCCGGTCACCGCGGGCGATTCGGCCCCGCGCACCCAGGCGGCGGATGTCGCGCCCATCGCGTTTCTGTTCGGCGCGGTACCCGGGGCTGATGGGAGCGATATCAAGCTCGTCGGCGTGATTGCGCAGGGCCTGGCCGGCAAAGGCGTCGCACTCCTCGCGGTGGACGGCCGGCCGCCGCTCGCGCTGCGCGCGGGGGAGGAAATTGCGGCCGGCGTGACACTCGCGGAAGTTCGCGCCGACCGGGTGGTGGTAAGCCGCTCCGGCGCGATTCAGGAGATCCGCCTCCCCGCCAAGCCCGCGCCGGAGGGCATCGTCAGGGTGCCATGAGCTTGACGACCGCGACGATCGGCCACAAAGCTCCTCTCACCACCGCGCGCAGCCAATCGCGCTCGCGGATGTATTCCGCAACCGCGGGCGAGTTGCGATAGTACCACTGCACGAACGCCCGCCCCGCCTCGCTCTTCATGAGGTGATCGTCGCGGAACCGGCGCAGCGTCACGACTTCACCGGCCATTGTGCTTCCATAAGCCGCCGTCGCGATGAAGCAGCCGCCGCCGGACGGCGGGGATGACTGCGAGGGTGGCGGAGCATTCGACGTGAAGGTGGCGCGGCAGTCCAGGTTTGAGTTGAGTGTCACAACGCTGCCGCAGCCAGCACCAGTCCACCCGGAGAAGAACGAATTGGATGCGGGTATGGCGGTGAGGGTCACGCTCGTGCCCACCGGATACTGCGCCTGGCACTGCGTGCCGCAGTCGATGCCGGGAATGTTCGACCGCACCGTGCCGATGCCGCTTCCGGCGCGCGCCACTGTCAAGGTTCGCATGCCGCCGATTTCCACGACCAGGGGGCTCCCCATCACGTTGCTCACGTAGGCGGAGGTTCCCATGGGATTGATCGCGACCGCCAAGGGTGCGGAGCCCACGGCGATGGGTGAACCGGCCACCGCCGCGCCGGTAAAGGCCTCGAATATGCTCACGTTGTTGCTGCCGCGGTTCGCGACGTAGACCCGTGCCCCGTCTGGAGAGATCGCAGCGCCGGTGGGCGCGTTTCCGACCGGCACGGTCATTGCAATGTTGCCCGTCAGCGTGTCGTACACACTGACGGTCCCGCTATCCTTGTTGGTGACGAACACGAGATTGCCATCCGGGCTTACCGCGAGCGCCGTGGGGAGCACGCCCACTGTTTCGCTATCGATCGACGCACCGGTCGCGGCGTCGAAGACCAGCAGGCTGCCGGGGGTCGCGCCGTTCAGGTTGGCCGCCGCGATGAAGACACGCGCGCCGTCCGGGCTGAAGGCGACGCCGAGTGGCGCGATGTCCGGAGCGAAGCCGAAGCTACGAAGCTCCGACTTGTCCGCGACACGGTACAGCTTGACGTTGCCGCCGCCGGCCCCTTCTGATACGAGCAGCAACGAACCATCCGGACTGATCGCAAGCCCCTGCGGATTGTCCCGCCCCCCGTCATTAATCGAGGCCAGCACGATCGTATCGATCCCCACCGCGTTTGCGGCGTCCATGATCAGAACCCCAACGCCAGTGGAAGCGACGTAGATGCGCTTGCCGTCCGGGCTCGCGACGATGCTTCGAGGAACGCCAGCAACTGCGACAGGTGTGCGCATGTCGATCAACGTGGACGCGCGTACGATTCTGATATCGCGATTGCCTCGATCGGCAATGTAGAACTTGCGGCCGTCCGGGCTGACCGCCACCGCAGCGGGTGCCACGCCCGTGGCGGTAGTTCTGCCCAGCACGATGGGCGGAGAGATCACCTCGGTGCTGAAGCGGTGTGGGCTACGCGTAACCCCGCCTTTGGTCGATACCTTGACCGGGCCGCTCGATACGCCGCTCGGCACGCGGGTCACGATGCGCATCGCATCCGCTGACATCAGAATGGACTGCGGCGTGAGGTTGAATGCCAGCCCGTCCGTCGTAGACAGATCGCCCAGCCTCTCGCCGACTATGGTGACAATGGTGCCCGGCTTCCCGCCCGAAGGATGCACAAAGCGGATGCGCGGCCCGCCGAGTCGGGCAATGCGCACTCCGCTCAGTGTTCCCGAGCCGCTGGTCAGAGTATTGTTCCAGCTTCCGCTTGCGGTGCCGTCCCCGACGTTGATCGCAGTAAGCATCCAGTTGATGGCCCAGGGGCAGTGCGGCGGACGCACGACCGTTCCCGTGACCGCGTTCTGCGCGGTCGGGTTCGTCTGCATCCGACCGTCCATGCAGTCGATATCGCCGAACAGTTCGGCGGGTCCCGACGCGGATGAGGAACCCTGCGTAATCTCTGTTTCCCAGGTTCCCGATACGAAGCCGAGCGATGGGTCGCTGCCGTGCCAGGAGCCGGCCCACACGCCGGACAGGTCCGGCGGCGTTTGCGGGGGCGGGGCATCGCCGCCGCCTCCACAGCCCGTCAATACCGCAAGAAAGAACGCGGCAGCATTACTCGCCCAGAATCGAGTCTCGGTTCTCATGACGCAGCCTCCTGATCCGCCCCGCAGCTGATTTGGCCGATCGTGCGCTCAGGGCACTTCCGGATCGCCCACCGGTGCCTTACGGATGGCTTACCGCAGACCGGGCCAATTGGCGTGACACCACTCGTGGAATCAATGTTAGGCACTCGAGCATCGCGGCGGAATCCCATGAATATGGGATGAAGAAGCATTGTCCGGGGCGCATTGAACGCGCCGCAGCCTGCGTCTGACCGTCTAGACGATCCAGTGCGCACGCTACGCTGGCACGGGACCGTGGCAGGGGCTTAGCCCCGCACCTTCGCCAGCGCGGCCTCGATCGTTGCCGCGACCTCGGCTTCGTAGACGCGGATGAATTCCACGGAGTCCTTGGTGTCGAGGCGATACTTCTTCATGACCTGGGCCGGCGTCGGCTTGGCCGCGTCCACGCGCCTGAAAAATTCCACGGTGCGCGCGAGATCCTGGCCGAGCGCGTCATACACGCTCGCGAGCAGGGGGTAGTGGCGGCTGTAGGTCATCTCGTTGGCCATGCCCACGTTGTTGAGCGACCCCCGCCTCCACGCGAGCGCCCGCTCCGCCTTGCCGAACAAACGCGCACGCTCTTTCAGCAGCGCTTCCGCCGGCATTTCCTTCCGGTCGTATCGTGCGTAATGCGTGGCGAGCTGCTCGTAGAGTGTCTTGACCGTGCGCGTGCGCTCGGATTCCTGCTTGGTGTAGCGCTGAATGGCAAGGTATTCGCGTGCCTCCGGTCCGTACTTCGCCCTGCTGAATTGCGCCATCGCCCTGTACGCGATGACATTGCAGAGCGCCTCCTCGATGCCGTACGGAAAATCAAACTGCTCGTGGCAATCCTCGTGAAACACGAGGTAGAGGAAGCGGGTCAGCTGCACGCTCAGCACCTCCGGGCTCACCGCCGCCCCCACTTCACCCAGCACCTCCACCGTGCCGAAATAGACGTCGGAGCCGTCGGCATGGGCGCGGCATTCGCGCTCGGTCGCCACGTTGTACCAGAGGATCGCCGGATCCTCGTAGGAATAAGGCAGGTAGAGCGGCGATACGTGGCCACAAAACGGGACTCGCCCCTGCTCCGCGGAGAATTCGGCGAACGTGGCGGTCTTCTGGAAGCCGATGCGCTGCTCGAACGCCCGGACTTCATGGAGCAGCGGCTCCCATGCCCTCGGGACCCGTACCCCGCACGCGGCCAGCGTCGCGACGACAAGCGCGAGCAGGGTCAGCCAGACCGCGAGTTTAGGATTCAATCGTCTCTCCTTTTCCCAACAGGATAACGCACGGCGCGGATTGAACGATGACAGGCTTCGGTGCAGAATCGTCTCCTCCATTCTTGTCCCGCCCCATGAGAGCGATCGGACTGCTGCTCGCATCGGGGACGCCTACAGCCCGTTTCGAAAACGCAATCCAAAACCCTACCGGGAGGTCGCCCTGGACGGAGGGGTGATCGCCTCCGCGCACCGGATCGCCGCCACCGCGGATACCCACGTCTACTGGGTGATCGGCCATCGCGATGACACGATCGTCTCGATCCAGCTGACCGGCAATCATTCGCATCCGGATCTTGCCTTTGCTACGATCCAGCTCAACGACTCCGAGGAGAGGGTGCTCGCGCTGCTGGGCCCGCGAGCCGACATCACGGCGGTCCGGGAGGTCGGCGGGTTTCTCTGGGACTACCGGCCGTTCCCGATTTCGATCGAGTTCGTTCACGGACGGGTCTACTCCATCAAGGTCACGGCTCCGGACGCCGGACGATAGACAGCAGACGCTCGCGAAGATTCCAGGAGGCAGCCATGGCAGCACCCCGACCCACTACCAGCCGCAAGCGTGCCCCGGCGAAGCGCGCCCCGAAGAAGGCGGCCGCCCGTTCGCGCGGCATCGAGCCGCAGGCGTGCCGGCTCGATGCAACGGAGTCCGAAATCGCGGCGCTCACCCGCCGAATCGAGAGCGAAGGCGGCGCGGTGCTCGGCACCTACCGCGAGCCGCTCGGCGGCAACCCGGTCGTGTTCGCGTCGCTGCCGATCGACAAGGTCGAGCCCACGCCCTTCCAGCGCGATCTGTCCGAGGCGCACCACAAGAAGCTCGCGGGCGTGCTCGACAAGACCGGTCTCTTCCTCGACCCTGTCATCGCCATCACCGCGCCGAAGGAAGGCTTCTGGACACCCAACGGCCGACATCGCCTGGCGGCCATGCGCCGGCTGGGCGCCAAGGCCATCACCGCGCTCGTCGTGCCGAAACGCGAGATCGCATGGCAGATCCTCGCGCTCAATACCGAAAAGGCGCACAACCTGCGCGAGCGCTCGCTCGAGGTGATCCGCATCTACAAGGGCCTGCTCGACGAGGACGGCGCGCGCCCGGAGACGGACTTCTCCTATTACCTGGAGGAGGCGGCGCTGGTGACGCTCGGGATGTGCTACGAGAAGAAAGGCAACTTCGCCGGCGGCGCCTACGCGCCGATCCTGCGCCGCCTCGAGACCTTTTCCGGCGACTCGCTGCGCAAGGCACTGCACGCGCACGAGAAGCACGCCGAGGATGTGTTCAAGCTCGACGAACTGGTATCGAACGCAGTCGCGAAGTTGAAGGCCCGCGGGCTGATGAGCCCCTACCTGAGGGCCTTCGTAGTGGCGCGAATCAATCCCCTGCGCTGGATCCAGGGCGATCCGCCGCCGCTCGAGGAGGTGCTGAAGACGATGCGCGAGCGCGCGGCGAAATTCAACGTGGACAAGATCAAGCAGGAAGACCTGGCGGGTGCCGGCGGGGTGCCGGACGACGAGCCGTGAGCGCGGCGCAGCCCGCCGTCAGCTCTTGCTGTTCAGCTTGAGCGATTACTGCTCTTCCAGGTAGAGCTTGACCAGGCTCGATCCGCGGTTGTCGATCTCCACGACCTTCGTGCCCATGCCCCTGGGGCTGATGTGCCTCACCTCGATCTTGCAGTTGAGGGTCTTCTCCGGGAACAGTTGGCACCGGAATTCGAGAACCTGCCCGACCGGTACCTCCTTGCTGCACAGGATCAGGAAGCCGCTGTCGCTCATGTTCTGCACCATGCACGGGAACCAGTCATCCCCCGCACCCAGCGACCCTTCCTTTACGGCTCCGCGCTCCTTGACGGCGATCCGCGCTTCCGCGCGCAGCTCACGACCTCTCATCGCAGCCATATCTGACTTCCTTGGCGATCATTGCGGGGTGATCCCAACGTCCTGCACGACCTTCTTGTAGCGCTCCGCGTCTTTCTTGACGCGCGCGTGGAATTCCTTGGGCGGCATGCCGATCGTCTCGGCGCCGCCGACCACCGCGAAGCGCTCCTTCACGTCCGGATACTTCAGCATGTCGGCCGAGACCGTGTAGAGCTTGTCGATGATTGCCTTCGGCGTGCCCTTGGGAACGAAGAATCCCACCCAGATCGACGCGTCCACGCTGGGAATCCCGCCTTCCTGCGCCGACATCCAGTTCGGCGTCTGGGCCGTGCGCCGGGCCGTCGTGATGCCGAGCACCTTAACGCGCTTTGACTGCAGGTGGGGCGTCACACCGGGGAGGCCCGCAATGGTCCAGACCACCTCGTTCGTTGCGACTGCGGACACGGCCGGTGCGCCGCCCTTGTAGGGAATGTGCAGCATCTTCACGCCGGCGGCGACCGCGAGCCACTCGCTCGCCAGGTGGTTCACCGACCCGTTGCCCGGGGACCCGAACGTCACGGCGCCGGGCTTGGCCCGGGCGGCAGCGACCAGATCCTTGAAGCTGTTGATCGGCGACTGGCTGTTGACGACGACCAGCATCGGCGCGTCGCTCAGCATGACGACCGCCTCGAAGTCGCGATCGAGATCGAACGGCACCCCCTTGAACACGAAGGGGCTTACCGCGAACTCGCCCGTATGAGCCGACAGGATCGTATAGCCATCCGGCGCTCCCTTGGCCGCGATCCCGGTGGCGATGAAGCCATTGCCGCCCGGGCGGTTGTCCACCACGATCTGCCATCCCAGCCGTTCGGTGATCTTGTTGGTGACGATGCGGGTCGTCGTGTCCACCACGCCGCCGGGCGCGTAAGGCACCAGCACGCGGATCGGCTTCGTCGGATATTCCTGTGCGGCAACTGTGGCGCACGCAGCCAGGGCCGCCAGGCCCGCGATTAGTCCTCGGATCATCGTTCTTTTCCTCCTCAGTTCCACCTCATAAGAGGTCCTTCCACTTGGAACGGACCTTTTCCTGCAATTCCTTGCTCGCCTCCGCCACCTCGGGAAACTCGTGCAGGTGATCGTAGGGGCGGCAGGCATCGATGATCGCCTTCGAGCTGAACGGCGCCTGGTACTGGTACGCGACGAACATGGGGTCGTTTTTCGAACCCATTCCGCGCTGGATGATGTCAATGTCCACCACTGGATCGGTGCGCGTTGCGACTGCCCACATCACTTCCTGGAGGTTCGACGGGTCGATGTCCTCGTCCACCACGACGGAATAACGCGACATATAGGCCGCGACCCCGCACTGGTTCAGGATGTGCCCCGCCTGCTTCGCGTGGCCAGCGTAGCGCTGCTTGATCGCGACCACGTTGAACATGCGCGCGCCCCCGATCTCGTGCGCCCACACCGCCTTCACGTCGGGCACGCCCGCTGCAGTGAGCGCGTCGAACAGCATGGCGGAGCGCATCACCGCCTTCGAGTACGAATAATCGTTTGGGGGCTTCGCCGGGGGGCTTCCCACCAAGATTGGATCGTTGCGGAAATAGACGCGCTCGATCCTCACCGCCGGGGCGGTCCCCGCCTTCCCCGGATAGTAGCCGTGAAACTCCCCGAACGGCCCCTCGGTGCGCACGTCGCCGGGATGCGCCCAGCCCTCGAGCACGATCTCCGACGCGGCCGGTATCGGCAGGCCGGTGAGTTGACCCTTCACCACCGACACCGGCTCCCCGAGGATCGCGCCCATGTAGTTGTACTCGCACATGCCAAACGGGACTTCGATGCCCGATATCAGGTACCCGAGCGGATCGCAGCCGCACACGATCGCCACCGGGAAGGGTTTGCCCGCCTTCATGTACTTCTCATATTGGATGGCGCCATGCTTGCCCGGGACCATGTCGAGCCCGACGGTGGTACGGTCGTGAACCTGCACGCGGTAGGTGCCGACGTTGACCCAATCCGAATCGAGGTCCCGCGTCACCACGCAGCAGCCGGTGCCGATGTAGCGCCCGCCGTCCTTCTCGTGCCACAGCGGCGACGGGAAGATGTTGAGGTCCACGCCCCCGTTGCCCTTTACGTTCTCGAAGACTGCACCTTTCTCGCCGTACACGGGATTGTAGTTTGCTGCTTCCGACTGCCAGTGCGCAGGCTTGCCGCGCATCTTCTGCACCAGCGCGTGGTGCGACTTTTCGACGCCCAGGCGCAGGATGGTCGAAAGCTTTCCGGGGCTGCTCGTGCTGCAGGTGAGGATGCGGAACCCCCTCGGATAGCCCGCAATCTCGTCGAAGAGCAGCGCCGGCGGGGCTTCCTTCTTGACGTTCAGCTCGCTGATCGCGCCGAGCTCGAGATTCCAGTCCGCGCCGCGCACATCGCGCACCTCGCCGAGCTTCCTCGCTTCGTCGAGCCAGGCGCGGAGATCGAGCGGGTTGCCTTTCTCAGAGCGTCTCATCTGCGCTTTTCTGCGGCTGCCTTGGGATTCTGCCGCATTCGCGCAGCTAGCTTAACCGCTTCAATGATCTCGGGATAGGCGGCGCAGCGGCAGAGGTTTCCGGACAGGTAGTGCCGGATTTCGTCCTCCGTGGGGTCCGGTTTCTCGTCGAGGAGCTGGCGCGCCATCAGTACGAAGCCGGGTGTGCAGAACCCGCACTGGAACGCGCCGCGCACGATGAATGCCTCCTGCACCGCGTCGAGCTCCGTGCCCGGAGCTGCTTGCTCGATCGTCGCGACTTCCGCCCCGTCCACAAACGCAGCGAGATAGAGGCAGCCGGACACCGCCGCACCGTTCACGAGCACCGTGCAGCAGCCGCACAGCCCCTGCCCGCAGCTCTCGCGCGCGCCGTTGAGACCGAACCGGTTCTGGAGCAGCTCGACTAGGTTCCAGTGCGCCGGGACTTCGGCGGTCACCATCTCGCCGTTCAGCTTGAACTTGATTGTTCTCGTCGTCATTCGTCACCGAGGGCTTTGCCCTCTTTGGCACGCAACGCCCGATAAACCGCTTCTGCCGTAAGCGGGAGGATGGTCAATCGCACACCCACTGCGTCGTCGATTGCGTTGGCGATCGCCGGGGAAACACCGAACGTGCCGGTTTCGCCCACGCCCTTGGCCCCGAACGGACCGGTATGCTGGACGGCATCGACCGCTTCGTTGGTAATCCCAGAAGGCAGGTCGAGCATTCCCGGAATCTTGTAGCCGGCGAGCGATGCGTTCGTGCACTGCCCGGCCTGGAATTCCATCTTCTCGAACATCGTGAAACCCAGCTGCATGATCGCGGCACCGGAGAGCTGCGTATCCACGATCGCGGGATTCACCGGCCGGCCCACGTCCGCCACGTTCACGAGCCGGGTCACCTTCACCTGCCCGGTCTCGGTGTCCACCTCCACCTCTACCCCGGTCGCGCCGACCATCCAGAACGGCGTCGCGTTCTCGGTGAGTCCGGTCTCGTGATTCGGCGACTGGTAGGTCGGTATGAAACTTCCGGTACCTACGATGTTGCCGGCCTGCATCCCGTATTTCCTGCGGAAGACATCCGGGATCGGCGTCGTCTCGGCCGGCAGCCCCAGCTCGCGCGCCATCGCCAGCAGCTTGTCGCGCGCGTCCTCTGCGGCGAGCTTGACGGCATTGCCCATGTGGTACATCGAGCGCGAGCCGAGCGTCGCCATGTCGTAGGGCGTCACGTCGGTGTCCGGATGCACGACCGTGATGGACTCGATGGGAACGCCGAGCACTTCGGCGACGATCTGCGCCATCGCGGTGTCGGAGCCCTGCCCCATGTCCACGGTGCTGCAGTAGAGGCTGCAGCTCCCGTCCGCGTAGAGGTTGACGATCGCCACCGATGTCGTGGGCGCGATGACCGCCTTGAAACCGATCGCGATGCCGCGGCCGCTGCGCAGCGTGCCGCTCCCCCGGGCGAAAGGCTTGCCCCAGTCCATGCGCGCCGCCACCCGCTCGAGCACCTTGTCGATCGCCGCGTCCTTCATCGCAGTGCCCGTCGCCTGCGGGCGGCCTTCGCGCAGGATGTTCCGGCGCCGGAATTCAACCGGGTCCATTTTGAGCGCGCGCGCGATCATGTCGGTGTGGCCCTCGTACGCCCACACGAGCTGCGGGATGCCGAATCCACGCAGCGCTCCGGCGGGAGGCAGGTTCGTGTAGAGCGCGTAGGAGTCGATGAGCACGTTCTCGATGTCGTAGGGTCCCGGGGCCGTGAAGCCGGATTTCTGCGTAATGCGGGGGCCGATATCGGCGTACGCTCCGCCGTTCCACCAGATCTCGCACGCCCGCGCCGTGATACGCCCGTCCTTCGAGACACCGCTCTTGATCCGCAGCGTCGCCGCGTGCTTGGTAAGCGTGAAGAACTGCTCCTCCATCGTGAGCGAGATTTTCACCGGCCGACGTGTGAGGAGCGCCAGCACCGCGACCAGCGCCTCGAGCTTGATGTAGAGCTTGGCGCCGAAGCCGCCGCCGAGATAGGGCACCTTGACCCGCACCCGGTTCTCCGGCCGGCCGAGCAGCCGTGCGATCTCGATTCGCACGAACGACGGGCTTTGCGAAGCGGTGTGGATTGTGAGCGCGGGCTCGCCTGGCTCCGCCACCGAGACAAACGGCTCGAGCGGCACGTGCAGCACCTGCTGGGTGCGGAAGGTGTGCTCGAAAACGTGCGCGGCTTCCCTGAACGCGCGCTCCACATCGCCGCGCCGCAGGTGGAAATCGAGCGCGACGTTGGTGTCCCGCTTGCCCTGGAGATGCTTCAGGTCGGGAAACGTTCCGGCAGGTTTCAACACGTCGTGGACGATCGCTTTCGACGTGACCGCTTCGACCTCGTCGAACACTGCCGGCAGCTCCTCGTAGTCCACCACGATCCGGCCTGCCGCCTCCTCGGCGACATGCGGATCGGTCGCCAGCACGACGGCAACCGGTTCGCCCGCGTAGCGCACCTTGTCCACCGCGAGAATCGGCTGGTCGTGAAATGCCGGGCCGTAGTAGGGCTCGGATACGATGGTGCGGATGTCCTGCGCGGTCACGATGCGATGAACGCCGGGAACTGCTTGCGCCGCGGTGAGGTCAATGCGGCGGATGCGGCCGTGTGCGACCGTGCTGCGGCAGATCTTTCCGTGCAGCATGCCGAGCAGGTGCAGGTTATGAACGTACTCCGCCTGCCCGGTGACCTTTGCCTTCCCCTCCAGGCGCGGGATCGACTGGCCTACGGATTGGGTCGATTGCGTGGCCATACTCAAGTTGCGAGCGCGGCGCGAACGGCGCGAGCGACGTACACGCGAACGAGCTCCCTCTTGTACGCCGCCGTCCCGTGCTGGTCGCTGATCACGGCCGCCTCCGCGGCAGCGGCGTCGCCCGCGCGCCGCAGGGCGGCATCATCCACACGCGCGCCGTGCAGGGTCTTCTCCGCATTCGCCAGGCGCACCGGCGTGTCGGTCGCCGCGCCGATCACGATGCGGGCGTCACGAATGATCGATCCGTCAGTATCAAGCGCGACGGCGACACCGAGCGCGGGCCAGTCGTCGGCGGACCGTGTGGTGCACTTGAGATAGGCAGCGCGGCGTGCTCCCAGCGTCGGGACTGTCAGGCGCCCGATGAGCTCGCCCTGCCGGAGCGACGTCTCGAGATAGCCCGAGTACAGCTCTTCGAGCGGCAGCGTTCGCCCTCCGGCAGGCCCCTCGACCGACACGCTCGCGCCGAGCGCAATCAGAAGTGGCGGCAGGTCCATATGCGGATCCGCGTGCGCGAGATGCCCTCCCACCGTCGCGACGTTGCGCACGCGCACGTTGGCAAGCGTCCTGAGCGCGCGGATGATGACCGGGGCGCGGCTCTTCACAACTGGCGAGCGCTCGAGCGATGCGAGTGTCGCCAGCGCGCCGATGACGAGCCCGCCGTCTGCGCCCGCCTCGATCGCTGAGTATCGCTTCTCCACGGCGCGCAGGCTGACGAGCCGCGACGGGCGCAGCACCCCCATCTTCATCATCAGCATCACCGCCGTGCCGCCCGCGATCGGGCGAACAGACGGTTCCGCGGAAGCAAGCAGTCCGGCGGCCTCGCGCAGCGTGCGTGGCTCGAGCAATTCAAAGGGGGTCATGGATCAGGGGAACTCTACTGACAACCTCTGGAAAATTCAAGGAAATCACTCAAGTAACGTGCTACAATCGCGCCCTTTTGCATTGCACCAAGACCGCGCCCTATATGCGTGCGATTAGAAACATTGCGATCATCGCCCACGTCGACCACGGCAAGACCACGCTGGTGGACAAGCTGCTGCGCCAGTCCGGCACCTTCGCCGCGCACCAGCACCTGGTCGAGCGCGTGATGGACTCGAACGACCTCGAGCGCGAGCGCGGCATCACTATCCTCGCCAAGAACTGCGCCGTCGATTACGCCGGCACGCACATCAATATCGTGGACACGCCCGGCCATGCCGATTTCGGCGGAGAAGTCGAGCGCGTGCTCTCCATGGTGGACGGCGTGCTGCTGCTGGTGGACGCCGTGGACGGACCGATGCCGCAGACGCGCTTCGTCACGCGCAAGGCATTGGCGCTGGGATTGAAGCCGATCGTCGTCGTCAACAAGGTCGATCGCCCCGGCGCACGCCCCGAGTGGGTCGTCAACCATACCTTCGATCTCTTCGACAAGCTCGGCGCAACGGAAGAGCAGCTCGACTTCCCGGTCGTGTACGCATCGGCATTGCACGGGTGGGCGGTGTTGGATCTGGCAAGAGCACCCTCACCCCCGCCCCTCTCCCGGGAGGAGAGGGGAGATTCGCGATCCCCTTCTCCCCTCGGGAGAAGGGATGGGGATGAGGGAGACATGAAGCCCCTGTTCGAGGCCATCCTTCGCTATGTGCCCGTGCGCTCGGACGACCCCGATGGCCCGCTGCAATTGCAGATCTGCTCGCTCGACTATTCGAGCTACGTCGGCCGTATCGGTATCGGGCGCATCGACCGCGGCCGCATCCGCTCGGGCCAGAATGTGTTCCTGCTCAAGGGGCCAGACACGCTCCCCCTCCCCGTCAAGGTCAACCAGGTGCTGGTGTTCAAGGGCCTCGAGCGCGTCGTCACCGAGGAAGCGCAGGCCGGCGACATCGTCGCGGTGAATGGCGTCGAGGATATCGGGATCGGCGTGACCCTCGTCGACTCGGAGGAATCGAAGGCGCTGCCGCTGCTGAAGGTGGACGAGCCTACCCTCGTCATGAATTTCCAGGTCAACACGTCGCCCTTCGCGGGCCGCGAAGGGCGTTTCGTCACCAGCCGCCAGCTGCGCGAGCGCCTCGCGCGCGAAACGATGGGCAACGTCGCGCTGCGCGTCGAGGAAACGGGCGATCCGGATGTGTTCAAGGTATCCGGGCGCGGCGAGCTGCACCTGACGATCCTGCTCGAAAACATGCGCCGCGAAGGCTACGAGCTGGCGGTGTCGCGCCCGCGCGTCCTGGTGAAGGAAATCGGCGGCGTGAAGTGCGAACCATTTGAGATTCTCGCGGTGGACATCGAGGAAGCACACCAGGGCTCGGTCATGGAGGCGCTGGGCAGCCGCCGCGGCGACCTCCTGGAGATGCAGCCCGACGGCAAGGGCCGCGTGCGGCTCGACTATCGCATCCCGGCGCGCGGCCTGATCGGCTTCCAGTCCGAATTCCTGACGATGACCCGCGGCACCGGCGTTATGAGCCACGTCTTCGACGATTACGGCCCGATGAAGCCGGAGATCGAGGAGCGCCGCAACGGCGTGCTCGTTTCCGCCGAGAAAGGCGAAGCAGTCGCCTATGCGCTCTGGAAGCTGCAGGAGCGTGGCCGCATGTTCGTCAACCCCGGCGAGCCGCTCTACGAGGGCATGATCGTGGGGCTGCACAGCCGCGACAACGATCTCGTGGTGAACCCGGTGAAGACCAAGCAGCTCACCAACATCCGTGCCGCCGGCAAGGACGAGGCGATCCTGCTGACGCCCCCGATCCGCCACACGCTGGAATCCGCCGTCGAGTTCATCGTGGACGACGAGCTGGTCGAGATCACCCCGAAATCCATCCGCATCCGCAAGCGCCTGCTGCTCGAGAACGAGCGCAAACGGGCCGCCAGAGCAGCCGCCTGATCTTCGGGGCCACGTTGCCCAACGTGGCCGCCGCGTGCGCGATGCAGGCGTGTACTGCTACGCTTGGCGCCACGCATCGTTCATTACCCATCACCCCGCACCCTTCTATGCCATTCGACATGACGCTCGTTCAGCGCGGCGCCCGCCTGCGCCGCAGCCCGTACTTCGAAGCCACCCAGCGCCACGGCGCAAAGGGCTACACCGTCTACAACCACATGCTGTTCCCGACTTGCTTTGCCGACTTCGAAGAGGAGTACTGGCACCTCCTGAACCACGTCACGCTGTGGGACGTCTCCGTTGAGCGGCAGGTGGAGATCACGGGCCCCGACGCATTTGCCTTCACCAACATGCTGACGCCCCGCGACCTCTCGAAATGCGCCGTCGGCCAGGGCAAGTACGTGGTCATCACCGCGGAGGACGGCGGCATCATCAACGACCCGGTGCTGCTGAGGCTGGGGGAGAACCACTTCTGGCTTGCGCTCGCGGACAGCGACGTCCTGCTGTGGGCGCGCGGCGTGGCGCTCAAATCCGGGCTGCGCGTCACCATCACCGATCCCGACGTCTCGCCCCTCCAGATCCAGGGCCCGAAGGCGAAGGACGTGGTTCAGGCGCTTTTCGGCGATGCCGCGACCAAGCTGCGCTATTACTGGTTCCTCGAGACCAAGCTCGATGGCATCCCGGTGATCGTCACGCGCACCGGCTGGACCGGCGAGGTGGGCTTCGAGGTCTATCTGCGCGACGGCAGCCGCGGCGACGAGCTGTGGGAGCGCATCATGGCCGCCGGCAAGCCCCACAACATCCGCCCGACCGGGCCTTCCGACATCCGCCGCGTCGAGGCCGGCATCCTCAACTGGGGCGCAGACATGATGCTCGCGAATAACGTTTACGAAGTCGGTCTCGACTACCTCGTGGACGACGGGAAGGGCGCCGACTATATCGGGCGCGACGCGTTGAAACGCATCAAGGCGGAGGGCGTCAAGCAGAAGCTCGTGGGCATCGAGATCGAGGGCGTGCGCATCGAGATGAACGCAATCCGGTGGGCCATCGCGGCAAACGGCAGCCGCACCGGCCGGATAACCTCGGCCCTCTACTCGCCGCGGCTGAAACGAAACATCGGTTACGCGATGATGCCGATTGCCTATGCAGCCCTGGGCACCCCACTCTCGGTCACGATCCCCGGCGTGGGAACGCGCAAGGCCAAAGTCGTGCCGCGTCCGTTCGTGGATCCGAACAAGGACATTCCGAAGAGTTGAAGGGGGGTCTCCATGCGGACGCCACTCTTCCCCACAGTCGCCGTCGCGCTGGCGCTCACGGGATCGGCGCCCGCATCCGCCGCGGCCAACGGACCGGAATCATTCCCGGCGCGACCGGTGCGCATCATCGTCCCGGCATCCGCCGGCGGGACGCTCGACATCATCGCGCGCACGCTGTCACCGGGCATGGGCGAAGGCCTCGGGCAGATCGTCGTGGTGGAAAACCGCGCCACCGCATCCACCACGGTGGCCGAGGAGTACGTCGCCCGCGCGACCCCGGACGGACACACGATGTTCATGGCCGGTACTTCCCGTGCGACCAATCCGCACCTGTACACGAAGCTCTCGTACGATCCGCTGCGCGACCTCACTTCGGTCTCGCTCGTTGCGACCAGCGGCAACGCGCTCGTCGTCGGCCCGGCGACGCCGGCGAAGACCGTGCAGGAGCTGATCGAACTCGCAAAATCCCGGCCCGGCGAGCTGCTCTACGGCACGGCAGCGCACGGCTCAAGCGGCCACCTTGCCGGCGAGCTTTTCAACCAGCTCGCAGGAACGAAGCTGACGCGGGTGCCGTACCGGGGCGCCGCCCCCGCCCTCGTCGACCTTCTCGGCGGGCAGATCCACATGACCTTCGACAACATACCGGTGGTGATTCCGCACGTGCGCGCGGGAAAGCTGCGCGCGCTCGGCGTGACGTCGGCGGCGCGCTCGACGCTGCTGCCCGAGGTACCGACGATCGCGGAGGCCGGGCTTCCCGGCTACGAGGTGACGGCCCGCTTCGGGCTCACGATCCCGGCGAAGACACCGAAGAGCCGCATCGCGCGGCTGAACGCCGAAGTTCTGCGCGCTCTCAATCCGGAATCAGTCAAGGCGCGCTTCGCCAACCTGGGGCTGGAGGCCGTGGGCAGCTCACCAGACGAGTATCAGCGCCTCACGCTCCAGGAATCCGAACGGCTCGGAAAGGTCATCAAAGCGGCGGGCATCAAGCCGCAATGAGTCAGCGCGGCACGCGAAACTTCATCTCCGGCACGCAGAAATCGAAGTCGCAGCCGCGGTCTGCCTGCGTGACGGATGAGAGGAAGAGCTTGCGGTAGCCGCGGCGGTCTTCGGCCCTTGCCTGCGGGGCGCGCCAGCTCTTCCGCCGTTTCGCGAGCTCGGCCGCGCTCACCTTGAGCTCGAGCCTGCGCGCCGGGACGTCGAGCCGGATGCGGTCACCGTTCTTGACCAGTGCGAGCGGTCCGCCCGCCGCGGATTCCGGCGTCACGTGCAGCACGATCGAGCCGAACGCGGTGCCGCTCATGCGCGCGTCCGAGATCCGCACCATGTCCTTCACGCCCTGCTGCGCGAGCTTCTTTGGGATCGGAATGTAGCCGGCCTCCGGCATCCCGGGCGCGCCTTTGGGACCGGCGCTCTTCAGCACCAGCACGTCGCCCGCCGCGACGTCGAGCTTCGGGTCGTCGACGCGGTTCGCCAGGTCCTCCAGCGATTCGAACACGACCGCCCTGCCCTCGTGCCGCATGAGCTTCGGGTCCATCGCCGACTGCTTGATGATCGCGCCGCCCGGCGCGAGGTTGCCGCACAGGAGCGCGATGCC
>Ga0208685_1000064_pt1 | contig 46926 bp, 51 predicted proteins | sample EasRivMeERMLT890_FD_187533 | JGI IMG/M metagenome (GOLD analysis project Ga0208685, IMG submission 187533) | Soil microbial communities from meander-bound floodplain in the East River, Colorado, USA - East River MetaG ERMLT890 (SPAdes) (version 2) | ecosystem: Environmental > Terrestrial > Soil...
CCACCGCCACCACCGCCCACCCCGACCCCGACCCCGACGCCGACTCCCACACCCAGTCCTACCCCGACGCCCAGCCCGACCCCCACCGGCACCCCGCCGCAGGCCGAGCAGTTCAGCGTCACCGTCTGTCCACTGGATGCCACCGCCTCGACCAACTTCACGGCTGGCATGACCGCACTAGAGATCCCTGATGGCCAGAGCGCCATCCGCTTCAGCGCACGCCGCGCACTGCTGCTGATCATCCTGCTCAACGTGCGGGTGGACGGTCAGCTGGTCACCCTGCAGAACACCTTTGGTGACGGCACCGTCGGTGACGTGATCGTGTCACCGGGGACGCACGCGTGGTCGATCAGCAACGCGGCTGACACCGAAGTGCTGGCCTCGGGGGTGGTGGACTGCCCGGTCTGCAACGCGGCTGCGGTCAGCCCGACACCCAGCGCAGTACCGCCTGCAGTGCCACTGGTTCCCAACACCGCACTACCGGTGGTGCAGGGCGTGGGGCTGGTGGCCGGGACGGCGCTGATGCTGTTGGGCGCACTGCTGCTGCTCAACGCTCGGACCCGCGCCAGACGGAGGTAGGCTTGTGCGGTGACTGTCCCACCGCACCGCGCCCAACTACTGGTCTGTCACCAGCAGATCGCGGTCGGCCATCAGGGGCCGCTGGAAAGCCGCGCCGATTGGGAGCACAGCCGCAAGCAGTTCTGCGAGCTGGGTGCGTACGCGTGGTGCTTCGATGACGACATGTACGTGTGCGACATCCACCTGAACAGCCGCCACCGGGACCACGACCACTACGTCGAGTTCCCTACGGTGCGACGTAGGGCTGCTGGGCCAGCTGGCTGAAGGCCTCCTCCGGCTCGACCGCCTCGGGCGGCACGAATGGTGCGGCCTGCTGGCTGATCGGCACCCCGGTGTGACCGGCGTTCAGGATGTTGCTGATCTGGTTGCTGGCCTGCTGAAACACGGCATCGCCCAGCCCGAAGGCTTGGCTGATGCCAGCCGTGGCGGTGGTGGCCGCACTAGCCGGGCCGAAGGCGTAGTTGCCCATCTCCCTGACCGTCTCGCCGAAGGTTTCGAGGTTCTGTAGCGGAGCGTCCGGGTCACCTGAGGCCATCGCCTGCACATGCTCGGCATCCGCCTCGGCCACGCGGCGCGCCCACAGCGGGGCGTTGACCGGGATCTCCCACGGTAGGGCCGGGGTCAGCATGGCCAGCAGGTGGAAGAAGTCCTCGCGCTCCACCATCTCGCGCCGGAAGTCCTCGTCGTACTGCTGCTGCATCATCACCTGCCGGTAGATGTTGTTGGACAGCGCCAGCCCACCCAGCGGGGCCTCGATGCCGAACGGGGTGCGCACGAGGAAGCGGGTCAGCTCGGGCAGGATCTTGCCCCACATGTATGACGCCGGGTACAGCCCGAGGTAGGGGTGGTTGATGGAGCGCTCCAGCGTGTTGCGCCCGCGTCGGTAGTAGTGCAGCGCGAAGGCGTTGTCCTCGGCAGCGCTGAACGCGTACTTGGCCGACTGGTACAGCGCCTCCTCCTGCAGGTTGTAGTGGGTGCCGATGTCGATGGATGAGCCGGGGCCGGTCTTGGGCAGCTCGGGCCGGGCCGGGATGGTCAGCTCGTCACCCAGCTTGCGCATGGCATCGCTGATCGGAGCGAGGCTGACCGATGCCGGAGGTGGCTTGCTGGGCATGGCCCGCCCCTCCTCCAGCGTCTTGGCCGCACGATCCGCCGCGTCCTGTGCCTTGGCCTGCTTGGCCGCTGCCTTGATGCGCGCCTCGCTGGCGGCCTTGGCCTTCTGTTCCAGATCGGTGAGCGGCGTACGACGCCGGGCACCGCGCATCTTGGCTCCCGTGTCGCTGGTCGCCTTGCGGGCACGCTTGAGTTCGCCCTTCAGGCGCTTGATCTCGGCTGAAGCGGCTTCAGCTGAAGCGCGGCGACGGGCCGCAGTGCGGCCAAGGTTGCCCGCACTACGGGTTCCAGCTGCCGCTTGCCGCCGGGCTTCAGCCTGCGCGGCTTCAGCTTCAGCCGTGCGTAGTGCGCCCTCGGCGTTCTTGGCCGCTTCCTCCAGCTGGGTCAGGCGGTCCATGGCCTCACCGTGGCGTGCCTCCAGCACATCGGCCTGTGTCCGTCGCCGGGCCCGGGTCAGCGCGGTGCGCTCATTGGCCTCGATCCGTTCAGCTGCACGGAGTTCGTTGTTGGCCTCGCGCAGCGGAGCCTTGGTGCGCTCTACCGCCCGGCGGCCCTTGGCAATCGCCTGATTGCGGGCCCGCTGGGTCTGGGCCGACAGGAAGCGCTGCTGTGCGGTCTTGTCCATCCGATTCCACTGGCGGCGCACGTACTCGAACGGGCCACGCAGCGGATGGCCAGCCTGCATGCTGCGCAGGTAGACCTCCATCTGGTCCGCGAACCACTCGCTCATGTCGGGGTGCCACACCCGCCGCTGGCTGCCAGTGGCCGCACGGAACTCGTTGATGATGACCTGCTTCTGGGACGGATCGAGCGTGGCCTCCAGCGCGTGGGTGATCTCGTGCAGACCGGTCTTGGCGTTGGTCTTCTGGGTAGCCAGCAGGATGCGGCGGGCGTCATCCATCATCACGTTGGCCCCCAGATAGGCACCGTCCTGCTCGTGGAACAGCATCGAGAACGACGGGTCTTGCGGGCTGCGGCGGCGGGTCAGGCCGATGCTCTGGTCGAGGTCATACGGTGAGCGCTTGGGCATGGACTCGATGCCCCGCGTGATCGACACGTGCGGGTCGAACGGGATGCCCTGATCACCGCGCACGTGGTCGAACTTGAGCCACTGCCACTGGCCACCCGGCAGCTGGGCCACGTCGTCGGCAGCCGCCTCGTAGCCCGCACCACGCAGGCGATCCACCTCGTGCTGGCGCAGCGGGCCGTCGAAGTAGTCCCACATCCGCTGGTAGTCGCCACCCCACTCCATGACCTTGCCGTTGGTGGCCGCCACGTGGCGCAGCACGTCCTCGTTGTCATACATCTCGCGCTTGGCGCTGTCGCTGATCAGGCCCAGCCGCGAGCGCATGTGGGCCAGCTTCTCGGGGCCCCACTCCATCTTGAGGTACTTGCCGCTGACGAGGCTGATGTTGCGAGCCTCGGGCGACGGAAAGGCCGACTTGCCACCGGCCAGCACCCGGTCCAGCTCGTCGTGCAGGCGGCGGGCGTAGCCACGGGACAGGCCATCGGTCAGGCCCGGCGGGCCAAAGCCCTTCTTCCACTCGTTGATGGCCCACGCGTAGTCGGGGTCGTCCAGCATGTAGTCGAACTGGCTGGCATCGACGCCCTCGCCGGGTGGCACGTTCTCGTCCAGATAGCGCGCACGCTGGTAGCGCGGACGGCTGACGGTGGTGAAGCGGCGCGGCTTGATCTGTGCGGTCTTGACCGTGAAGTTGCTGCTGCGAGCGTGCATCAGGTCGATCTGCTCCTGAATCTGCTCAGGCGTGAAGCGGTCGGCATAGCGCGGATCGAACATGCCTCCCGCCGGTGAGCCGATGTCCACCTCGGACGGGTCGATCCAGACCTCCACGAAGTTGGTGCTGTCGGGATCGGGCATGGCGGTGCTGAACCAGATGGCGTTGGGCTCGCCATACGTCTCGCCCTTGGCGTGCTTCACGTCCAGCCCGTTGCGCTGCACGGCGTCGATGTCGCGGGTGTAGTGGTACGCCCGGATCTTGCCGGGGCGGGCCTTGCTGCTGCCGGGCGGATCGGGCAGCGGGTAGCGTCCCAGCTCGCCGCGCTTGTGCGCCATGCTGACCGTGTAGCGCACGCCGTGGGTATCCAAGGCCGCACGGGTCATGCCCGCCGGGCTGACGGTCTGGCCCGCCAGCAGTGCGGTCTTCATGTCGATGCCGGGCAGCACGCTGGCCATGCGCATCACGTACTGGTCCATGCTCTCCCAGTCCTGCTGCTGCAGGAACAGCTGCACCTCCTCCGACTCGTCGGTCCACGGCCCCTCGGTCAGCCACTTGATGACCCGACCCCACGTGCGGGAGGTGTTGCTGCCCCGGTAGCGCAGGTTCGGATTGGCGACCGCCACGAAGTCGGATAGCTCGGATTCAGCGTACATGCCGGTGGTGATGGTGGCGGTCGGGTAGGGAGTGACCGTCACGCTCAGGCTGCGGCTGGACTTGTTCAGCCCGTCAGCGCTGTCCAGCTGGGCCTGCAGGGTGCGAGCCACTTGCTCGCGCTGCTCGTCGCTGGTGGCCGCACGCATGCGCTCGTTGGCGTTGCGGGCGAAGTCATCGACGGCGGTGCGCTGCTCGGCGTCCAGCCAGCGCATGTGAGCGGTGTGCAGCGATGGCATGTAGCCACCCTCGTCCAGCTGGAAGGCCATGCCCAGCGCCGACTCGTCGCTCTTGTAGGCGGGCGGCAGCGTGTTGCGGATGCGGATGGCGCGGTCGAACTCGTCGCCCATGCCACCGACCAGCATGCGCTGGCGGGCAAAGGCACCCTCGGTGGCCTCCAGCCCAGCATTGGCGGTGTGTGCCGCCCAGCCGAACATGTTGAAGCGGGCGTGGCTGCCGGAGATGTTCTTGGCCACGCTATCCCACACGCCGTGCATGAGGTCCAGCCACAGGTCAGGGTCAGAGCTGTACACCTGCGACGGGTTGGGGCGCTGGGACTTGTAGCCCTGCTTGTCCCACAGCGTCATGCGCCCCCGGTTCCTTACCCAGTCTCGCCCTCCGTAGAGGTGGAGGGTGGGACGCCCGGCGAGGGGCTGGGCGGCGTACTCGCCGGGGACTCGGAAGTCGGGGACGGACTGGCCGCTGGCACGGAGTTCGGCGATGCGGGCGTCGAAGGCGTCGGGCGCTTGGCGGCGGATGGCGTCGCCGAGGACGTTGGTGAACCTTTCGCCGAGCCCACGTTCCAGTTGCCCCGCCACGTCTGGGGCGTACTGACGGATCTCCGCGAGGAGAGCTTGCCCACTCGGATCTGCCTCCCAGTCATGTGAGACGCGGGTGAAGTCCACCACGTCAGGATTGACCTCGACACTGTAGTCGAACGCTGACAGATCAGCCGTCAGCAGTTCGGCCTCCAGCTCGTCGGTGTAGAAGTCATCCAGCACCACGCTGCCTTCGGTGCGGTCGATGTCGCGGATGAACTGGATGGCAGTGCGGCCATCAGTCCGTGTGACCACCATGCTGCCCTGTCCGCGCAGTGCGGGTGTGGCCTTGGAGATGGCCCGCTGCAACTCGCTGGCCTCGGCATCGGTCAGCGCCCGGTCGGCGGTGTAGTGCAGCGCCCAGCGCTCGCCGACCGCATGGTTAGCCACCGTGCGCCCGGCCTTGACCCGCGAGCCGTATACCTCGGCCTGCCGCAGCAGGTAGGTCAGCGAGGCGGCGTAGGCGCGCTCACCCTCGCGTGAGCCGAACACCTCGTGCACGCTGTTGACGTTCTCGTAGAAGTCACCGGGTGGCGAGATCCAACCACCCTCCGCTCGCCGCACGTCGGCCACCCCCACGTGCAGGGCCGGAGCCAGCTCGGCACGCATGAAGTTCTCGACCGTATCCATCGCCACCCGCTTGCCGTCATCGGGCAGGTCGATCAGCCAGTCCAGATACTTGGTGTCGTACTCGAAGGCGGTGGTCTGCCCGGCCAGCGGGTGGACCTCGGGTGGCAGCGAGGCGAAGTGGGCCGGGTACTTCTGGGCCAGATGCACCGGCGGGTTGGCGGCGAAGGCACGGTGCGCCTCGGCCAGCTCGACCGGATCGGTGGGCAGGTTGAAGTCGCGCACGGCCTGATACTCCCAGCCCAGCTGGTCGGCCACGCGCTGCACGCCGGAGGTGGTGGCGATGGAGTCGAAGCCCGCCAGCCAGTCCTCGTCGGGGTCACCGTAGTAGTAGTTGCTGGTGGCGCGCAGGTGGCGGTAGTCGGCGTTGGCCGCAGCGCGCCACTCGGTGTTGATCCAGCTGCGCACCTCGTTCCAGTACTCGTCGGCACTGTCCATGGTGGCCATCGCCTCGTCCAGCGACAGGCCGGTGGGCGGCACATCAGGCGGCACCTCGCCGATGATGTCCTCCAGCCCTTCACGGAAGCTGCCGCGTCCGAACAGGCCCTGCGGTGGCAGCAGGCGGTGGGTCACGCCGGGAGCGGTGATCCACAGCTCGGCAGCGTCGTACTGGGCGGCAGTGCCCATGTCGGCGGGGGAGAACGGATTGAGGGATGGGTGGTTGTGGATCAGGATGTGGTTGCCCTCGCGCAGCAACGGCAGGTGCGGGTTGATCTCGTCTCCCAAGCCCGCACCAGTCACCATGCCGTTGGGGTGCTGCAGCCAGCCCTCGTCCTGCAGGCCCTCGGCGAGGATGTTGCCGTCGCTGTCGATGATGGCGAAGTGCTCGCGGTCGGCGAAGCGGGTCTTCTTCCTGAAGTTGTCGATGGCGGCTGACACGCTGGTCGGCACGCCCTCGCTGGCATCGGCGGCCCGGTGCATGAACTGGAACACCTTGCGCTGGGTGGCGTCCAGTGCGGCCAGTGCCCGCTCGTCAATGCCCATCGGCACGTCGGCCATCAGGGTCGCCAGCAGCTCATGCTCGGGCTTGCCCATGGTGGCTGCCCGGGCGGTGAAGAAGGCACGGGCCGACTCGGTGGCCTTGGGGTCGCTCAGGCCCAGCGTGTCGGTGTAGTGCGCCCACCACTCCTCGGGGCTGTACGGCGAGCTGGCGGTGCTCCATGCCCGGTTGACGTACTCGGGATGTGCGCCCTTCTCGATCATCCGGTTGCGGAAGATGTCCTGCGTCAGCTCGCCGGAGCGCACCCGCAGCTGCAGGTCGGCAACCGTATCGACATCCTCGAACATGGTGACCACACCATCGAGGTCGATGGCCGCACGCTCGCCCAGATCGGGAGCCTTGAGCAGTTCGATGAAGTTGTCGTAGTTCTGCAGGTCCGGCCCAGCCAAGCCGCGACTGGCCTTCTCCAGCAGCCAGCGCACGCCGACCTCACCGGCATCGTCGGTCTTGTAGTGGGCCATCATCTTGGGCATGAAGCTGGGGTCCACCTGTGCCCAGCTGTCAGTCAGGCGCTTGCCCAGCTCACGGCGCAGGGCACGCGCCGTGTTGACTTCCTTGACCCGCTTCACATTCAGGCGACCGCCCACCGACAGCATATTGCCCAGCTTGCCCAGCCGGGTGCTGGGGCCCATCAGCTTGCGACCGGCCTCGGCTCCCCACAGCGCACTGCGCCCGTACTCGATCTGGTCAGCTGGCGCGTACTTGGAGTCGCGGAACAGCATGTCGGCCAGATGCAGGGTCTGCTCGTCGTAGCTGAACTTCTCGCCGTTGACCATCACCGTGTCAGGCTGGAAGCCGGGCTTCACGCCGCGCATGATGTTGAGGATGAAGGGCTCCATCAGCTCCTGCATCTGGAACAGCGGGTTGAGCGTGAAGCGCACCAGCGGGTAGATCTTCTCGGTCATCACCCCCAGCCAGTTTGTCTGGCCACCCATGCCCGACTTGAGCTTGCCGGTGAACTTCTGGGTGGCACCCACGTGGCGGGTGCGGCCCTCGAAGGCGATGTTCAGGGCCTCGACCGCACCGCGATGGCCGATGGCGTCTTGTATGTCCTGCGGCAGCCCATGAGTGCGCACCAGATTCCAGATCTGCTCGCCGTCCAGACCGCGTGGCGTGACGTTGTTCTCACGCGAGAAGCGGATGACGCGGCTGAACAAGGCATTGGCGCGGTCCTGTGGGATGCCGTACTTACTGGACAGGTGCTGGGCCATGCGGATGCGAGCGTCGTTCATGATCCGCGTGCCACGCACCTCGTGGAACAGGAAGTCCTTGGCCACCGTGAAGCGGTTGTAGGGCTTGATGTCGGAGGCGGTGCCGATCAGCTCGGTCCATGCCGAGATGCCGACCACCTGCCCATCGGCTTCTGTGACCCTCCACATCTGCTCGGGACGCAGGGCGGGGCGGTAGCCGAGGTCAGAGTTGCGAGCCACCCAGTCGCCCAGCCCGGGGCCCAGCTTGGCGATCTGGGCATCGGTCAGCTCGGCGGGCAGCGCGTTGTTGTCGATCCAGTCAGTCAGCAGTGCGGTCACCTGCTGGCGCAGATCGGCGTCGCTCTGGTCGGCAGCCACGTTGCTGAACAGGTCGCCATAGCGTTCCACGTCTGCGCGCACTGCATCCATGTCGCCGTTGTCCAGCTTGTCGAGCACACCACGTGCGCCCTGCATGGTCAGCTGGCGGGGGCCAATCGGGGTCAGCCGCTCGGCATCGGGCAGTGCGCTCTTGATGGCCATGTCACGTGCGGCCAAGAACTCCTCGGTGGTGTGCCCGAAGTAGGCGGCGTCGATCAAGGCCGCACCATCCCGATCCAGCTTGGCACTCAGCTCGACTGCCTCGTCGGGACTGGCTCCCAGCAGCTCCAGCCGCTTGCGCGCCTCCTCGCGTGCCCGCACCAGCCCGCCCTCGGTGCGGTCCAGATACAGCGGCTTGACGCGCAGCGCCAGCTGCTCGATGTCGTCAGCCACGTCCTTGCCGCGCACGCCACGCTGGCCCGCCTCGATCAGCTCGTCAGGCGTGTGTGCGAAGTCAACCGTGCCGCGCCGCCGGATGTCGTCCACCAGCCCGTTGCGGAAGTAGGTGCGGGTCAGGTTGCTGACGTACACGCCCAGCCCACGCTGGGCACGCGCACCCGTCTCGTTGGGCAGCGCGTTGAGCGCATCACGGACCCCAACGAAGGTGTCCAGATCGTAGGCACGCAGCACACCCTCGGCGGTGTGCGAGCTGAAGATGGTGTCGGCCAGCTTGCCGGGTGCACCGACCCCGAACAGGCGCTGCGGATCGTTGAGGGTGCGGATGGTGGCCATCACCGGTCGCAGTGCGGGCTCCCACGTCTGGTTCCACTTCTGGATGTAGCTGGCCGCATCCATGGCCTCGTTGAACTGCGAGGCGTACTTGCTCTGGCTGCCCACCTCACGCATGGCTTGGAACTGCAGCCCCGGATCGGCCTGCATGGCCGCACGCGCACGGTTGACATCACCCAGCTGCGGCACCAACCGCACCGCCGCCTCGGCCATCTCCTGCTCGACTGCCGCCGGATCACCGAACAGCTGCAGGAACTTGGCGGAGCGCGCCATCTGCCCGGCCTTGAGCGACTTGCTGGCAAGGCCGCTGACCCCACCCAGAATCAGCCATGGGTCGGTGGCCAGTGACACGGCGATGTCGGCGAGGCCCTGCCCGGTGACCAGCCCTTCCTGATCGGGGTCGCCAGCGTCACGCAGCAGCTGGTTGCGGACCACGATCTCGTCCATCAGCTTGTCTCGCGTGGTGCGCGCACCGATGGTGCCGAAGTCGCCACGCTCCAGCCGCTGCTGCAGCTCCTGATAGAAGGGGTTGCTGATCTCCTCGTCGGGACCGGCGCTGCGGGCGGCCTCCTCGATGGCCTCGATGGACGGCAGTGCCGCGCCACCGAAGGCACGCATGATGGCCTGCTGTGGCTTGGCCAGCAGCACCTGCATGGCCAGTCCCAGCTGGTCGGTCAGCGCCACCGCTGGCCCCACGTCACCCATCAGGCCTGTCATACGCCCGGCCTGCACATCACGCGACCACTGGCTCTTGGCGGCGTGGCTGTACATCAGGATGCCGTTGAGCGGGTTGTCGCGGGTGCTCTGGTTGTACTGCTCCATGATGTCGGGGTCGATGCCGCCCGGGCGCATGTGGACCGGCAGGCTGGACAGCACCGCCAGCGGCAGGCCAGCCACGTTGCCGATGGCCTCCATCGGCAGATCCACCACGCTGCCCACGAAGCGGCCCAGTCCGGCGACCGCCTCGTTGCCGGTGAAACCGGCCACGCCGCCCAGCAGTCCCTCGAAGAAGCCAGCCTCCTCGAATGGCTGACGCGGCATGGATGGTGCGGCCAAGTTCATGGCGTCCGGTCGCCCCGGCCCGTGGGCCGGTGGCATCAGGTTGACCCCGAACTTGCCGATGTTCTGGTAGGCGCGGCCCTTGTCGAACTGGTAGATGTCCAGCGGCCCGGGCACGATGGGCTTGGTGGGCACGCTGCTGGTGCCATACGGCACGCCCTGCGCCGGAGCACTGAACTGGCTCTGGCTCTGCTGCAGGAAGGGGGTCGGGAAGCGGACCCGATACGGGTTGCCGCCACTGCCGCCCCGGCCCGGGAAGCGAGGACCGCCGTAGCCACCCATCAGCGCAGGGTGTAGCTGGTGCCGGTGCCCCGCCGCGTCTTGAGCTTGGGCGCGGTGGTCGGCGAGGTCAGGCGACGCGTCTCCTCGTCACGCTCGTCCTCGTCAATCGGGCGCGGCGCGGTGGGCACCAAGCGCGGCGCGATGGGCGCACGAGCTGCGGTGCGTGGTGCGGACAACGCCGGGCGTGCGACGGGCGGCGCGTACTGGGCCGGGGTGAGCGGCAGGTTGACGTTGACCGGCGAGCGCGGGCCGGGTGCCGCTGCCGGGCCGGGCAGTGCGGTCTTGGGCGGCTTGCTGGTGGTGGTGCGGGCCTGCTGTGCGGCCTGCATGGCTCGGAACTGGGGCGACATGTAGGCGCTCAGGTCGCCGAAGGTGGGCAGCTTCATCTCCGGCTGGCGAATGGTCGGTGCGTTCAGTGCGCCCATGTCCAGTCGGCTGCGCGTGTTCTCCAGCATGACCTGCTTGCGGCTGGCCTCCCAGTCGGCAACCTGACGCTCGGTGCGCGGCGTCACACCTTCCTCGATGGTGCTGGCGGTTGGCTTGAACAGCTGCTCGAAACGACCGTTGGTGCGGCCAGCCAGCTCGGGATCGGGGCCCATGCGCTGCTTGGCGTTCTCCAGCTGGATGATGCCGTACTCCCGATTGGCCAGCCCGACGCCGGTATCACGCATCAGTCGCCAGTCGGCCCACGCCGCAGCGGCAGCCTCCTCGTCGCCCTGATACTGGATCTGCAGCCACTTGGCCATCTGCTGGTCGGGCGTGTTCAGCAGCTCGCGCAGGCCAGCCATGTCGCTGTAGTAGTAGGCCTCCGCACCCTGACCGAAGCGCTCGCTGTGGAACAGGTTGTCATCGACCGCCGCCGGATCGACGGCTGGCCCGGTCATGCTGGCAGGCACCACCCGCTCCGCGCCCGTCTGGCCGGGCAGGCCACCACGCTGGCTGGACACCGGCACGCCACGCAGCCGCTCCGCCAGCCCGCCACGTCCGACCCGGGACTGGGTTGGCAGGATGTCGGTCTGCAGGCCGCGCTGCTCGGCACGTGCGCCGTATGGCCCGAAGGGCTGATCGACCGGTCCACCGATGTCGCCCAGCACGTTGCCCACCGCACCCGCCACGTCACCCACCAGCTCGAAACCGGGCGACAGCCCAGCCAAGCGGCGGCGGCCACGCTCGGCAGCATGCTGGCGCGCTCGCTCCAGCACTGCCTCACGGTCATCATCGACGCTGGGGCCCGCCTGCTGGGCGGCGGCGCGGCGCTCCAGTGCGGCCCCGGTGAAGCCACCGAAGATGCCGCGCATGCCGGTCGGCACGGTGATGATCTCGCTGTTGGGGTTGAACGGCGCGTTGGGATCGGAGCCAGCCGCCAGCGGCACGGTCATGGTGATGGCACCCGTGTTCTGGTCGGTGCGGCGTTGGCTGGCAGGCACGTTGAACGGGTCGCGGGTGAAGAAGTCCATGCTGGTGCCGTTGTTGGTGGCCCAGTACTGCTTGCCGTTGACGGTGTAGGTCACACCGATCTGCTGCGGCTGGCCAGTGCTGATGCTGCCGGGCGAGCCCTGTGCCTGATCGGCCACCGTCTGCTCGGCGTAGATGGGCGTGAAGTTGACGTAGGTGTACTGCCCGCGCTGACCCTTCACGCCGGTGGGCATGACCACCATCATGCCGCTGCTCTTGTCGGGCAGGCGCGGGTCGTTGCTGGCCACGATGTCGAACACTTCGTTGCGCAGTGAATCGTTGGACAGGGCGAGGAAGGCGCGCCCGGCGTTGATCTCGTCAATCATGAAGTTGGCGGCTTCGTAGCTCTGGCCGACCAGCAGCGCATCACTGGGCTGGCCCTCACCGCCGTACTCCTGCAGCGAACGCCCCGCACCCAGCACCGTCGGATCGCGCCCGATCATGCGCTCGTTATTGACGAAGCCCTTGGTTTCGTCGCTGACATTGGGGTTGGCGGCCAGCTGGTCCAGATAGCCGAAGTAGTCGTCCAGCTTGGACTTCATGGCGAACGGGTTGGTGTACGAGCGGCCATCCTCGGTCACCGCGCCCAGCATGGGGTCGATGATGTCGTGGCGCATGGTCTGGTAGGCGGCGATCTCGTCAATGTCGCCCCAGCGCGCACGGGAGGTGACCTGATCGGCGATGTCGTCCTCCAGATCGCTGGCCATGCCCTTCTCACCTGCCGCACGCGCCAGATTGAGGCGACCGCGCAGGCCGTCCAGCTTGGAGTCACCCAGCTGGATGTAGGAGCCGTAGGTCAGGCCACCCAGCCCCTCCTCGGCCAGATAGGCCTTGATGTCGGCGAAGTTGGGATCGGTGTTGATCTGGTCGAACAGGTTGAGGGTGCGGGCGTGGTCGGCCTGCGCACCGCCGCGCAGGTCGTTGAAGTCCTCGCCGCTCTCGCTGATGGTCGGATCGAGGATGCCCGCCCGGATGGCAGCCGCCGTCAGCGCATCGGTGGCGATGTCGTACTGGCGCTCGTTGCGGTCATACACCGCCTGCAGGTCGGCATCGCTGACCCCGCTGCCACCGCCGCCTCGGCCACCGCCGCCTCCGCCACCACCACCGCCAGCGCGCTGCTTGGCGGCGTCGATGAACTGGGCGGCGCTGCGCATCAGGTTGCGGTAGGCCTCGGAGTTGACCGGCAGCTTCTTGGCCCACTTGGTGTAGAAGGTCGCCATCTGCGTCTCGTTGACCTTGTGCTGGGCATAGCTCAGGGTCATCTTGGATTCCTCGATGGCGAAGCCGTACTCGTCCAGCCGGATGTCCCACTCCTCCCACAGCGGGTCATCCTTGCTGATCGCGTCACGCCGCTGGCGCATGTGCTTGAGCAGGATCTGGTCGGTGACCGGCTTGCCCTCGAACTCGCCGCCCTCCTCCCACGCCTTGATGATGTTGGCGTCCTGCTGGCTGTTGTACTCCTGCGCCATCGACACGATGACGCTGGTGAGGTCAGGCGCAGCGCGTGGCAGACGACCGAAGCGCCCGGAGCGAGCCACTAGCCGCCGCCTGCGATCTGGGTCTTCTGCACCAGACGCGACTGCGGCTCACCCTCGATGGTCATGGTCTGCGCTTCCAGATCAGGCTGCATCAGCTCGGTGCCCGGCGGTGGCGCATTGGCAGGCAGCCCCTCGGGCGGGGTGATGGGCTGCTCCTCCGGCGCGTTCAGGGACGGCACGCCCTGCCCACCACCCAGCATGCCCCGGAAGTCGGCGAGGCTCTGGGCCTGCTGGCCCAGCTGCTCGGCAGCGCCCGGCGGCTGGCCGTAGCCCAGCGACTGCAGCACCGTCATCAGCTGGGCCATGACCTGCACGCTCTCGGGGAACATGGCCGCGTCGGTGCGCTCATCGCGGATGGTGTCGGACTCCGACTCGGGATCATCGACGCCCACCCGATCCATGCCGCGCTTCTGGCTCCACAGCTTGGAGTTGACGAGGTTGGTGGCCATCGCCGAAGTCTCCATGTCGTCACGCGGGGTCAGCGATGGTGCGGTCTGCTGCAGGCGGGCCAGCCCCTCCAGCATGGGAGCCAGCTCGGGAACCTTCTTGGCCCACACGTGCGCGGCCAGCTCCCACACCTCGCGCCGCCACTTGTAGAACAGATCGCGCTTGATGCGGATGCGAGCCTCGTAGTTGGCCACCAGTGCGGTGATGGCCTTGCTGCTGGACAGCACGGTGGCCGGGGCCAGACCGCGCAGCAGATCGTTCAGGCCGGACACGTCAGCCAGCTCACGGTCGATGCGCGACAAATAAGCCTCCAGCTGGAACTCGGGCATCCACGGCTCGATCTTCTCGACCCGGTTGCCCGCACCGGGGGCGATGACCTTGTTGGCCTTGGGGATCACGCCGGACGGCACGGTGTCGGGAGCTTCCGGTCCCACCAGCTGCCAGAACTGGCCGTCGATGGTGCGGGCAAGCATCTGTGCGCCCTCGCTCAGGCGCTCGTCCTTCTCCCGCAGCAGCGGCTCGATGTCGAACAGCTCAGGTCGGCCATTGGGCACGCCGGGCACGTAGGTGTTGAACAGCACCCGGTACGGCAGCTGGCCCTCGTACTCGGCGTGCTGGGTGTTCTTGACCATCACGTTGCCGACGAAGATGGCGTTCCACGTCTCCATCACCACGCCGACGTACGACTTGCGCTTGGGCTGCTTGGCCTTGGGCACCCGATACCAGTAGTCGTACACCTCGACCTCAAGGTTCTGCCAGTCGAGGTTGGGGCGGGCACTGGTGGTCATCGACGCGTAGCCCATGGGCTGCACGTACGGGATCAGCTTGCCGTCAGCATCCTCGGCAGCCTCGACGTACAGGCCCCACTCCTCCAGCACCTGCTCGCCTGACTGGCGGTAGGTGTACAGCGCCCAGTTGAGCTTGGTGTAGTCGGAGCTGCCCCAGCCGAGGTACAGGTTGCGAGGCTGGTCCACCACCGTCACGCACGGGCGGGCCTTCTCCTCGTCCCAGTACACCTTGGCCGCAGTGCGCCCATACAGGCCCTTGGTGATGCAGGCCTGATGGCATTTGAGGTCGTAGTCCTCCTCGTCCTTCCACGCGAAGTACATGCGCTCCACCAGCGAGGCCAGCAGCCGGGTCTGCTCGTCGGGCAGGTTGGCCACCATGTTCTCGACCGGCGGCACCGACTGCAGGCTGGCGGGCACGTCCACGTACACCGGCGGCACGTTGAGGCTGACGTGCGACCTGCCCGGGGTGACCGCACTGGGATGCCACGCCCAGTGGCTGGCACCGGCATGCGCCAGCACATCGTCGGGGTAGTACAGGTTGTCCCAGCGATCACACAGCTGCGCGAAGTGGTCCTGCTCGGGCTGCACCGAATACTTGCGGTCGGCAATCTCGCGCAGCAGCGCCTGCTCCTCCTCGGACGAGCCCAGCTCACGGCTGTAGGCCACTGCCCGTCCTACATCGAGGATCGCCACCGTCACGTGTTCACTCTCGCTCGGTCAGGTTCAGGCGTCCCACCGTCACACGGCGCTGGCCGAAGTGCTGCAAGGGTACTCCTGCTTGTCGAACCGGCTCGACCGTTCCGGCGTAGAAGTCGAAGGTGGTGTCGTCAGCCACCTTGCTCGGCTGGCGCATGACCTCGTGCCACGCCACCGCCAAGGCCATCACCGCGTCCGTCTGGATCTTGCGGTCGTTGAGCTTGTAGCCCAGCAGCTGGCGGCGCAGGGCCAGCCAGATGCCGTGGCGCGGCAGGCGCATGCGGCCCTTCTCGATGCCAGCCTTGAGGTCCAGCAGCAGGCGCAGCTTCTTGGAGCGCGCCCCGCCGAACTCGACCGCCCGCATGGGGTGCAGCCCGTTGAGCAGGTCGTAGAACACCTTGCCGCCGAAGCCAGTGGCGTCGATGGCGGTGTAGCACATGGCGCGCTGGGTGGTGAAGGTGCGGTGGCCCTCAGCCACCAGTGCCGACACGCTCAAGGTGGTCTGGCGACCGGTCTTGCGGCGGGCGCGAACGCCGATGATCTGCTCGGGGTTGGTCATGTCCAGCGTCACCGCCCACGTGGAATCGAAGGTCAGGGCGGGGTCCACGCCCTGCGCGTAGCGGTGGCCGTCCTGCGGCATGTCGTCCTCGGGCAGCGCCTTGGTGAACATGGCGTCCACCGACTGTGCGCCGAAGAAGGCCGACTTGGCCTCGATGGCGTAGCCGTCGATGTTCTGCGGGATCAGGTACGGCGGCATGCCCTGCAGCAGGCGTCCGAAGGTCACCTCGTCCAGCCCGTAGCCCACGTTGTCGCGGGTCGAGATGCGCAGCGACATGGCCTCCGGTGAGCGATCCGGCGCGGACGGATCGCCGAGGTTCCAACGGTCGGTGAAGGCGGTCAGGCCCTCGGTGCTGGTGCTGATCAGGATGAGCTGGCCACCCGATCCGAGGCGGCGGTTGTGCAGCACCTCGTCTACCACGAAGTCAAAATCTGAGCTGAAGGCGCACTCGTCCCAGCTGATGCCGTTCATCTCCTTGCCCAGCGAGCCCAGCGCCCGCTCACTGGTGGAGCGGAAGTGGATCTGGCCACCGCCCAGTGCCGGATGCAGCTGCACCCACGGGTAGTCGCCGCGCTCCTTGGTGGTGGTGTTGGCCACCTCGGGGCCCAGCGCCTCGGCCAGCAGGCAGCCGCGCCCCTTCTGGGCGGGGTGGGTGCCAGACAGGATGCGGGTCAGCTCCAGATGCACCAGCTCGGCCACCTCGCCCTGCAGCCCGAAGTGCCACCAGTCGTAGGGCGTCTTGAGCCACGCCATCAGCGAGCGGTCCTTGTCGCCCAGCGGTGCGGGCAGACCCAGCTTGAACAGGGTCGAGTGCAGGATGTAGACGGCCAGCCCCAGCGTCTTGCCCGCACGGTTGCCCGCACTGACCGCGATGGTCAGGTAGGCGGCGCGCCAGCCATCCTCCAGCCGCATGAGGCCGGTGTTCCAGAAGCGCTGCTGGCCGGGGTGGCCTTGGATGCCCAGAAAGCGGAGCGCGAAGTAGTCGATGTCCCAGCGGGCGCGCTGCAGCGCAACCCGGAAGTCGTCGTCATCGACCACTGAACACCGGGCGCATGGCGGGCAGCATCAGGTCGTCTTGTTCCAGCAGATCGGGGTCTGCTGAATCAGTGGGCCCGTCGATGACCGTAGCCCGCACCATCAGGGTGTCGGGTGGCCGCACTGTGCCCAGCTTGCCCGCACCACTCAGCAGCCGGGCCATCTCCACGAGGAGAACCCGGTCGGCGGCCTTCTCGGCGCGGCGATCCAGCAGGCCTTGTGCGGTCAAACCATCAGTGGTGCGCACCTTGAGCTGGCCCGCTTCGAGCTGCCTGACCGCTTCGTTTCGCACAGCGGTGGCGAAGTCGGTGTTGCTGGACAGCGAGCGCTGCAGCACCTCGGTGGTCAGGCACCTGCTGCGGTGGCGGGTGACGGTGGCGGCCTTGGTGGGCTGGCCGAGGCGCTTCATCTCGCGCTCGATGGCGTACGGTCCACGCCCGGCAGCCAGCAGGCTGTTGATGATGCTGACCCGCTCGCTGTTGCAGATGCCGCAGTCAGGGCTGCCCAATGTCGGTCCACCCCTGCACTGTCTCGATGCTGACCTTGCGGCTGTCCAGCCGGGTGTCACTGCCCCAGCGCATGCGCGGCAGGCCCCAGCTGGCGGTGCCCGAGATGGGGCGGCTATGCAGGCCGGAGCCCGCCCAGCTGACGGGTGCCATCCGCCAGCTGGCCGGGCCAGTGGTGGGAGCCGAGTTGACGCCCGAGCCGGACCACGCCGCACGGGGTGCCGCCCAGCGGCTGGGCCACGGGGTGGACATCAGAAGCCCTTGGGCACCACGAACACCAGCGACGACACGCTGACCGGCTGGCCGACCACCAGCGCGATGGAGTTCAGGATCAGGTTGGGCGCGTCGTCAATCAGGCCGACTGAACCGTCGAACAGCTTGGTTGTGCCGTCCGACTTGAGGATGCGGCACCACGCCGCGTTGCCACTGGCGTTGGCCGCACTGTCGGCCACGATGGCGTTGGCGGTCAGGACTCCTGCTACCGGAGCAGGGAAGGCGGTAGCAGCAAATCGCAGCTCTGCTAGCAGGATCTGGTCGGTGATGGCGTCATCGGCAGTGGCGGGCTGCAGCTTGTCGTAGATGCGCAGGTAGCCCGAGTTGCACTGCGCCGCCACCGCGTTGGCCATGGTGTTGGCCAGCAGGTCGGTGTAGGTGCCGGTGTCGGGCATCGGCTAGCGGAAGCTGGCGCGCTGGCTGGGCCGTCGCTTGAGCTGTGCGGCGCGCACCACGGTCGGCTTGGGCGACGTGTCACGGGGTGCCACGCGCTTGACCGTGCCGGAGCGCATGCCGGGCAGAGCAGCCGCACCGCCGCCAGACCGCACGCCGGAGCGGTTGGTCAGATCCTTGGCCTGTCGCCCGATCCACGCCGCCTGCGTCGGTCGGCTGGCGGGGCGGGTTTCCCAGCCGGGTCCGGGCGAGCGTGGTGTTGGCGGCTTGGGCGCAGCAGGCGCACGGGTTGCGGCGCGTGGCGTGCCTGCCATACGCGGCAGGGCGGCCTTGCGAGTGAAGATGCCACCCAGCACGCGTCCCACGCCGACCGCCACGTTGCCCGGGGCGGGCAGCGCACCGCCCATGATCGGGCCGCGACGGCGCATGCCGGGGCCGATGGTCTTCTTGGCTCGACTGCGCTTGCGCTTGGGTGCGGGCATCAGGTCTTCCTCCGCTTCTTGGCGTGCTTGGAGGCCTCGATGGCCCGTCCCTGCTTGGCGGCCTTGGCCTTGGACGCGTAGACCTTGCCGGTCGAGCCGTACTTGTAGCCGCCGCTGACCTTACGGATCGGCACGGTCGTCACCGCCCGAGCCGTACTTGTCGGCGAAGTAGCCCGCGAAGCCGTCATACGCGGCGTCCTGCACCGTGATCTCGTCAGGGAACATCGACAGCCGCGTGCCACGCACGCCACCGAAGAAGCCGTACTCGACGCGCAGGTTCCAGCCCGGCATGTGGGACTCGACCTCGTGACGGATCTCGGCCAGCAGCGGATCGCGGGGATGCAGGTCGGTGGTCACGTTGGGCGCATAGCCGCGCACCAGCTGCAGGGCGATCTCGTCGGCCTTGGAGATGGTGTCGATGCTCATGCCGGGAGTCTACGCTGTGCGGGCAAGTGAGCCGCATCCAGATCGACCTCGACCCGGACGACGCCCATCCGCACCGCCGCCATTACGAGACGGATCGCTTCCTCGTGTTCTGGCGCGACCAGTTCGGCACCATCCGCTTCGTGGCGTCACCGGTCGAGGAGGAGGAGTGGGCGAGCCTGATGGACGACATCAGCGATGGCCAGATCGGTGTGTTCGAGGAGGACGAGCCCGACCCGTAGTGCGGTCCATCCCTCGGAATCGACTGCAACCGTGCAACCGCTGTATGTACTGATGTACCGGTCTTGGATCGGCGTGTACCGGTACTCCAAGCCGAGTACAGCTCAACCCGGCACGGCGGCGATGGTGCGGTCTAGCGCAGCGGCCAGACCCTGAACAGCTGGTGGCACCAGCCGCACTCGATGCCGACCCACGGCCAGTTGAACAGGCGCAGGCGCGCCATGTCGGCGGGGTGCGCGCAGCGGATGCGGAAGGTCATGGCGCGAGTATAGGGGTGGCCTGTCCCTGTTCGCCGAGGGTGAGACGCCGCAGCGTCGAACCCTCGGTACGACTGGGGGAGGTGAACTCAACCCCGGGACTCGTTCCTCGGTCCCCTCGGTCGCCTGCGGGCCTCACGGCCCTCCGGCTCCCTCGGGAACCTCCGAACGGGACCGATTCTACACAGGTCTGTCAATCCCCAGTCGCGCCGCTCGCTCCGTCTCGGCTCGCTACGCTCGCCTCCGACGAGCTTCGCGGGAAGGTCAACTGACCGTCTCAGGGGCCCGTTTCACGCTCAAATGTTCCAGAGAGGCAGACTTCCCCCACCCCCCTGCACTCGGCCAGAATCCCCGGGGGGACCGGTCTATGGTCCGTCTCCGTGCCCCCGGCAGGGGGGGCCATACGTGCAGACCTTGGCACCCCACCCTGCTTACCTACGGGCCGGGTCGGAGGGCTGCGGACATGCACCCTTCACTACTGCCAGCCCATGGCCGCACAGGATGACGAGCGCTACCCGACCGACCTTCGACCTGACCGACTGAGCGTGAACCACGCACGCTGCGCCAGCCAGCCGGTGCGTGACCGCACCACATTCTCCGGCCAGATCACTGCCGCGTGCTTGGCACCCGACTTGCGCCCTGACCGCACAGGCCCTAGACTGAGCGCCTACGGCGCGACCAAGCGCCGGGGCCGGGGCCGTGATGGGCACCGGGACAACCACGGACAGGAGACACGCACCAATGCCACGGATCGTCTACCCCACACTCGCTGACCTGCAGCACGTGGCCACCACCAAGGGTGGCGGCAGCACCGCGCAGGTTGACCAGCACAGCGTGCTGGCTGTCGGGGCCGCTGCCCTGACCCTGACCGTCACCAGCACCGACCACGCGGTGAGCGTCGAGGTTCACACCACGCTGCCGGGATCGGCACGAGCGCTGACGGTCAACACCTACGACTACGGCAAGAGCGCTGCCCGCACCAGCATCCCGGCTGAGGTCGTGCAGCGGCTCAACGCCCTGCTGCGCGACGAGGGCGTCGAGGTCCGCCGCGACTGGCGCACTGGTGGCCACGACCTGCGCTGGGGTCAGGCACTGAAAGCCCCGCTGCTGGCTGGTGGTGCGGTCAGGCTGGTGGCACCCGGTGCCACCGGCCCCGGCGGCTGGTCGGGCAAGTCAACCGCCAAGCGCCGCACGGCTGGCACGCTCCGCACGACGAGGGCTGCCAGCACGGTGCCCGCACCGGCCACGGCGGCTGCTGCGGTGCCACCGCTGACGGCCAGCGTGGCCACCCCATCGGTGGGCGTGGCTCAGGCACCGGCTGCCAAGCCCGCACCGGCCAAGCGTGCTGCCAAGCCCGCACAGTCTGACGTGATCATCTCGAAGGACATGCGCGAGGCGTGGGCTGAGGCCCGGGCCATGGCCGCTGACGGTGACCCGTGCGTGCTGTTCCTGACCGGGCCGACTGGCACCGGCAAGACAACCACCGTCGAGGCTCTGGCTGAGGCTGAGGGCCTGCGCCTGATCAAGGTCAACGGTGACGGCAAGGTCGAGCCTGCCGAATGGTTCGGCGGCATGGCCCAGAGCGTCACCGACGAGAACGGCCAGCGCTACTACACCTTCGCCCCGACCGAGTTCTGGGAGGCCCTGACCAGCCCAGAGCCCAGCGTCGTGCTGGTTGACGAAGTGAACCGTGCCAGCGTGCAGGCTGCGGTGGCGCTGCTGCCGGTGTTCGACTACACCGGCACCGTGACCGTGCCCCAGACCGGGCGCTCTGAGCGCGTCAACAAGCAGGTGCAGATCGTGTGCACTGCCAACGTGGGCAGCGAGTACAGCGTCGGCACCCAGCCGCTGGACCCCGCACTGAGCGACCGGCTTGAGTACCGGGTGCCGTTCGACTACCTGAGCGAGACCGACGAGGCGGGGCTGATGATGACCCGGTTTGGGCATCTGGGCCTGCAGGCCGATCAGGCTGCCAAGGTCGCACGCTGTGCGGCCCAGATCAGGCAGAGCGCCAAGTCTGGCCTGCACGCTCCCCTCAGCACGCGGCTGGCACTGCGCTGGGCGCACGCCATCGCCAAGGGTGCCGATCCTCGCCGCGCTGCAGAGCGCGCCGTGCTTCGCCACTACAGCCACGAGGGCGGCGGCTCGTCTGAGCAGGCCAAGGTCAGGACCATCCTGTCAGGCGTGGTCTGGTAGGCCGCACCAACTGTCGAAACCGGGCTGAGGCCCGGTCTGCGTCGGGTGGCTCCCGGCGCACTGACGACGACAAGCCAAGACAACCACAGGAGACACCGATGACCGCACAGGGACCAAGCGCCGACTCGACGCTCGACAGGACGCACGCGCCTGCCGTGATCGAGGCGGTGGACAACATCTGGTTCGGCTGGGACCACGACGACAGCACCACCGTCGAGGCCACTGAGGCCGCACTACGCCAGACCAGCAGCATCGTGAACGCCCTGACCGGCGGGCACGCCTACAGCGTCGGGCTGGCCACTGGTGGCACCGCCTACACCGACTTCGACAACCGCGTGGTGAAGGTCACCGGCGCAGCGCTGCGCGACCTTCGACTGAGCATGGCAGAGCGGCTGGGCGTGACCAGCGCGCTGGCAGTGCATGAGGCTGGGCATGCCCGCCTCAGCGGTGCCATCAGCCGTGCGATCCAGAAGCACTACGGCGTGCGGCCTATGGCTGACCGCGTGCTGGCCCAGCGCTTCTCGAACCTGATCGAGGACGTGCGGCTGGAAGCCCGCACTGTCGAGACGTTCCCGGCCTTCGCTGGCCTGTTCGACCTCGCACTGTGGTGGGTGGCCCAGCGCTACCCGGCTGGCAGCATCACCCGGCTGCCGGGTTCGCGTGACGAGGCCTTCTCGCTGGCGCTGGCTGCCAACCGCTACGACCTGCACACCACGTGGGCTGCGGACGCAGCGCTGCAGGCAGAGCGCACGTGGTGGCAGGATTGGGCCAAGCGTGCCACCAGCGGCAAGGCCAGCGACAAGAGCCCGCACCATCTGGCAGCCGTGGCTGAGGCGCTGGATCGCATCAGCGGCCTGCCGGTCGAGGCTCCGGTGGTGCAGCCGGGAACGCAGCCGCAGCCCAGCGAGGGCGACGGTGACGGTGAGGCTGGCGACGAGGGCGACGACGAGTACGATCCTGACGCCCCGGCCACCATCGACGAGGCTGGCGACGAGGCGCAGCGTGCCGACGAGCAGGGCGACCAGCGCGACGAGCAGGGCGAGGCTGACGGCAGCGCTGAGGGCGAGGCTGACGGCAGCGCTGAGGCTGAGGGTGAGGGCAGCGAGGCCAGCCCTGACGCCAAGCCGGAAGGGCCTGCAGGCAAGCCCAGCGAGGGTGCCAGCCAGAACCCTGACACGCTCAAGGGTGCCGACCGCCCGACCGAAACCAACAGCGTCGAGGCTGAGACTGACCGCGACGCGCTGGCAGAGCCGCTGCCCGCACACGTCACCGATGCGCTGACCCACGACGAGCGCACCACCGACGCGGCCATGGCCAGCCAGATTGCCCGCACGCGTGCTGCACGTGGCGGCATGAGCGAGAACCGGGTCGAGCGCCTGACGGTGACCCATCCTGACGGCAGCACCGCCACGGTCGATATCACCGACCGCGTGCCGACCACCCCCAGCGCTGATGGTGCGGCCTTCATGGCCTTCGCCAGTGGCACCGATCCTGACAACGACGGCCTGAACCTGCGGCCCTCGTACAGCGCACGGCCTGAGGTCGCGGTGGATATGGGCGCTGCGGCCATGGTGCGGGCTGCCTTCGTCCAGACCCGCACCCACCGCACCAACCGCAGCATCGCGGCCAGCGGCTCACGCCTGCTGGATCGCAAGGTGGCAGCCACCGCGTGGGGTGACCCGCAGGTGTTCGTGCGCCGTGGTGCGCCCAGCCCTGATCAACTCAACGTGCACCTGCTGATCGACGCGTCGGGCAGCATGCACGGGGCCAACATGACAAAGGCCATCCGCATCGGGGCCACGCTGGTCGAGGGCCTGCGCCGCATCCCCGGCACCCGCGTGACGGTGTGGTCGCACAACACGGCCAGCGGTGCTGACGCCAGCGTCAACCTGCGGCTGGACACCCGGCGCGGGGACAGCGTGGCCAAACTGGCCAGCATCGGTGCCGGTGGTGCCAACCGCGACGGCACCGCCATTGCCGCACTGACACAGGGCCGCATCATTCCCGGCACTGAGGCCCGGGAGCGGGCGCTGCTCATCGTCATCAGCGACGGTGCGCCGTGCGAGAGCGAGTCCTACGTGGCCGGTGCGGTCAACACCGCACGCAAGGCTGGCGTCGGGGTCATCAGCGTGGCTATCGACAACGGCCTGACCGAAACGCAGCAGCAGTGCTACGGACGCGAGAACGTGGTCGAGTGGAAGGGCAACTGGATGCTGGCCACGCGGACCATGGCCCAGATCATGGGGCGGCTGGCCTGAGGCCAGCCAGCCCCGCAGCCGGGGCCGGTGCGTTCGTGGTTGTCCGCACCAGCCCCGGCCATTCAACCCGCACAACCATCACCCCACCACCAGCAGGAGACACGACGATGATCAGCCTCGACACCAACGCCACCAGCAACCCGCACGCTCACGACTGGATCGTGGCCAAGGACGGCAGCGGCAAGTACTGCCCGCGCTGCAACCACTACAAGTGCGAGGCGTGCGACTACGCCGCCCGACCGGGCGACACGTACTGCAAGGGCCACGCACGGCTCATGGAGTACACCGACCACGAGGCCAGCGGCGGCATCGCCGCCAACGACTAGCCGAAACGCCCGCACTGTGCGGGCTTCCGCTGGGGCTGATCGCCCAGCGCTGATGAGGCAGATCACACAGGAGACACGATGAACGCAAGCGACGACTACTTGGAATCCAACTGCCCGGTCGGGCAGATCGAGGTCCAGACCACCACCGGCACGATGGTGTGCATCGACCAGCCGCACAGCGGTGCGGCCAGCGGCGGCTCCGCGCTGGGGCCGATCATCATGGTGGTGGTGCTGGTTCTCGCTGGCATCGCGGCGCTGTCCAGCCGACAGGCGGTGAGCGCATGACGCAGCACGACTGGTGGCAGGACGTGTACGAGGGCCACGTGGTCCCGGTCGAGAGCCACCCCGACGGCCTGATCAAGGGGCTGGCGGTGCGGGCGTGGTACGCGGACGGTGAGCGCGCCGTGCGCATCGTGCCCGCCAATGGCGAGGACGAGATCATCGGCATCGCTGGCATGTGGCGGCAAGACCCCGAAGGTGCGGACGAGCCAAGCCCCGGCGACGTGGCAGCCGACCAGATCGAGGCCGAGTTGCCGGGCGCTCAGGTCGGCAGCCCCACCGTCACCGCACTGGCGAACCAGACGGTGCGGGCATGGGCCACGGTGGACACCGCCACCGGGCTGGTGGTCGGGCTGCACGAGGGTGCGGCCACTGCCCGGGCAGCCGCACGTCGAGCGGTCGCCAACGGCGGGCTGGTGCGAGCTGAACACCTGACCCTGATCGTGGTGCGGTCATGACCCCAGCCAGCGAGATGATCCAGCGCTCCCGGCAGCAGGCAGCCAACCGGCTGCTGGAGTGGGCCGAGACGACGCACGGCGAGCGCTTCGGCCACGACCACCACTGCAAGGTGCAGGTGCCTGCCGGTCGGGAGTGGGTCGAAGTGCCCAAGCCCGACGATGGCTGCACCTGCGGCTGGTCGGCCTTCCTGCTGGCGTACGACGCCATCCCCCGGGCACGCCCATGACCGACGAGAGCGAGGACACCCTCGCGCGACGAGCGCTGGCTCACCTGCGTGAGCATGGCTGTGCGGGTAGCGGATACCCGCACGTCAGCCACACCTGCGAGTGGCAGAAGCCCAGCCAGCGCCTGCTGCTGGCAGTCCAGCGTGAATCAGACGAGCGCTGGTTCCGTGACCACCACCACCCAACACCTGACGAGAGGATTCACTGACATGGCCACCACCACACCCGATCCCGAGGCGATCCGTGCAGTGCGGCTTGCCGAGAGCATGCTGCGCATCCGCATTGACGAGGCCCGCTCTGGCCTCCATCGCGGCAGCCGCATGCACAAGGAACTGACCAACCTGCTGGATCAGGCCCGCGACCTGTCGCACGACCTCGACTACATCGTGCGCATGACCGAGGCGAGGGCAGGTCTAGGCAGCACCGAGCCGCAGCACCTGCGGCAGGGCAAGCCCGCACCGCCCGAGGGCTGGCCGTACGGGGCGCTGCATGATCCCGACTGCCCGGCCTGCATCGGCACCCCGTACACCGCTTCGCCGCGAAGCGAATCGTATTGGAGTTCGTGATGCCCGCACCCACCCGACCCCACCTGTGGCAGGGCCACTACGGCAACTACGACGACAGTGGGCACACCGAACTGTTCACCAACCCGGTCGAGTGCCTGAAAGCGATGGGCTGGATCGAGCGAGACGGTCGGCCCCGCGACCCGGGGCGAAGCGACCTCATCTATTGGGACTTGTCTGCCATGCCGGTGTACGAGAACGTGGAGCAGGCGGCGCACGACAAGTTCGACTGGTTCGACTACGCGTGGCAGGCGGCATGGGAACACCACCGCCTGCCGCTGATGATCTGGAAGTACGACAACGAGAGGCGGCTCGACGTGCACGAGCAGCGAGCGTTGGGCCTGCGGCCATGACCGTCCTGACCTGTGCGTGCGGCCACCCCATTGCCGCGCACATCACCAACATGCGCACCTACGACGAGGCCGTGCGCCCCACCTTCGGGGCGTGCGGCTACGCCGCTTGTGTGTGCCGAGAGGGCTGGCCGGTAGCCGACGACGAGGAAGTCGTGCTGGTCATCCTCGACCATGACCCGCGATAGGGTCCGCAACAGGTGGCCCGCTCCCGGGGTGGTGTGGTCGGAGGACACGTGGGCCGCGATGGGCGGCTCATGGGCCACCACCACCAAGTGGTATCACACGTGGGAGTGGCCGCAGTACCTGACCTGCGAACAGTGCGGCGGCGGGCTGGGCTACTCGGTGCAGAGCATGATCCACTTCGATCACCCAGCGCTGTGCGGCAGCTGCGCATGGGCGCACCAGCAGGTGACCGCACCATCCCCGGATCTCGACATCCCGGTCGGCGACATCCTCGACTGGATCTTCGACTCGTTCGCCGATCCCGCCAACCGAGACATTCCCCGGCTCAACTTCTACGCATGGGAGGGCGAGGACTAGGCGATGTGGATATGGGAGTGGCGCTGCCACGGCTGGCTGTGGGAACTGATCGCCGCACGTCGGCACGATGGTGATGATGTGCTGCCACGGTGCCCAACCTGCAATCGGAAACTGAAACTGTCGGAGCGTCGGCGGGTGTGGATCACCCGCCGATAACTGCTTGATTACTGCCGGAGCGTGGTATACTTCTCCGGCACACTACTTCCTCAGAGACACGAAGGAATCTGATATGAACGATGACCTTGCCGCCACGCACGTGGTCCTGCGACCGGGTGCCGAGGGGCCAGAGATTGCCTACGACGGACCACCTGACTATCCCGGGCTGGTTGACCTGCTGGGTGGCTACCCGGTGCAGGTCGTGCCGCTGCTCAACGGACAGGTCGAACTGAACCTGTACGAGGGCGAGGGCCGAGACTCCAACCTGCTGGCCTCACGTCTGGTGGCTGACACAGGCCGCACCGAACCACACGGAGTGGCCGTCATCACCGGGCGCAACGGCACCAGCATCGACAGCCAAGTGCTGGCTGATCTGGTGGGGCTGATGCAGGGATGACTGACACCCCAACCCCGGTGACGCCACGGACAGATAGAGCCGCCCTGTACGTCGCATTGATGCGCTTAGGGCGTTCGGTTCAACGATGGAGATGGTGGGACGAGAAGGCTGAATCATGGGTGGAGACTGACAGCGCCGACTTCGGGGATGCCATCGCGGACAGGTGCGACGGCATACTGGCCGAGCGCGAGGCCGCTGTCCCGGCTGCCACAGAGGCGCTGCGACGGATCGCGGACGAGGGATGGGAGCGAAGCCGCAAGCCCGGTGACGATGCGGCCGTGCTGGCGGAGATGGCCGAAACCGCCCTCGCCTCCCCTGAGCCCACCCCAGATAGCGGACTGGACGTGGAGCGGCTGGCGGCACCGCTTCACGATTGGTTGCTCGTCTACAACAAGGACCGCCAGCCGTATCCCGGTCAATGCACCGGCACCCATATGATCGGCATGGGCGATTGTCAGTTCGCAGCCCGCGCCATCCGCGCCCGCCTCTCATCCGCCGATCCCAGCGAGTCGAGCGCATGACCGCACAGCCCTCCGATCTGGAAGCGGCCATGGCTGGCTCGTTGCGGATCAACGGTCTGCCCGAGCCAGCCGCCGAGTACCCGTTCGCCCAGCAGTTGAAGCGCAAGTGGCGCTTCGACTTCGCGTATCCCGAGGTCAAGGTGGCCATCGAGGTCGAGGGCGGCGGCTACGTGCAGGGCAGGCACAGCCGGGGTGCGGGCATGGCCAAGGACATGGAGAAGTACAACTTCGCCGCACTGCTGGGCTGGGTGGTGCTGCGCTTCGACAATCGCATGATCGAGGACAACACGGCAGCCGACACGGTGCGCACCGCACTGCTGCAGCGGGGTGGCCTGTGATGCCGACCCTGCCAGCCGCCGAAGACACGCCGGTGTCGGTGACCAGCCGGGTGGCAGAGGCCGCACGACGTACTGGTGCGGCCATCGGTGGCGGCGTCAGTGTCCGGCTGCTGCTGCTGTTCACGGCAGCCGCACTCGGATCGTCCATGGCTCCCATCCCGTGGGCACAGATCGCACTGGTCGCACTGCTGGGCATCGCCATCGACGTGGCAAGGAGACGAACGTGAACGACGAGATGAATCCCGAGGTCACCACGGTGCGGGCACTGGCCTTCGAGGAAGTGGACCGGGATTGGACCGAGCAGCTGCTGATGAAGCGCGGCGGGCCCCGCTATGGTGCGGCCATCGAGGCCCTGCTGGGTGGCAAGAGCCTGTTCGTGGCGGGCATGGGCAAGGTCGAACTGGAATCGCTGCGCGCCTCGCTGCGCTACCGCACCGACCGCACCCTGCGCAGCACCCGCGCCAACGTCAACGGCGTGGCGGGCCGACGCCTGCTGCTGGAGGACAAGGTGGAGTCGTCATGACCCCGGTGAAGCGACCGCCTGACTCGCCCATCATCGTCAGCGTCTCGCGCCGGGTGGACAAGCCCGGGCTGTGCGACGTGCCCGACTGCGTGGGCTGGCCATGGCTGCAGGTCCAGACGCAGTACGCCAACGTCATCGGCGCACAGAACAGCAACCTGTGCGACCTGCACGGTCGCGCCTTCCTGATGGGCATGGGCGAGATGTGGCAGGACACAGAAACGCCTGCCACCCGGAGGCGACAGGCGAGACTGCGCTCTGAGGACAATCCCGTTGATGCAATCGCGGGGACCGAAACCAGAGACGGGGAGATTACGGCGCATGACTAACCCTGTCAATGCCCGCACCGATCCCGAGACGGGGCTGCGTTTCTACGAGTGGAACGGAGTGCTGTACCCCAGCGTCACCACCCTGCGCCGACTGGTGGGCATGCCCTTCCGGCTCCACAACTGGTCGCTGTCGCAGGTCATCAACCGCGCCATCGAGGAACACAAGGTGGTGGACGCCATGCTCACCCGCCCTGTGCGCAAGCGCGAGCGGGTGCGCGATAAGAACGTGGCCAAGGAGGTCGGCACCTACCTGCGGCTGGCTGCCACCGAGCAGCGCGATCTGGCTGGCGACCGGGGCACCGCCATCCATGACGCCATTCGTGCGGGCGCACCACTGGCCAGCATCACCGACCCCGAGGTCCGCCAGTACGTGGCGCAGTACCTCGACTTCCTAGAGCGCACCAAGGCACAGGTCATCTGGCAGGAGAAGCAGATCTGGAACCTGACCTTGGGCTACGCCGGATCAGCCGACGCCATGCTGTACCTGCCCGCCTCTGAATACTTCGACGTTGGGCATCTGGCGCTGGTCGATTACAAGTCCAGCGGCGGGGTGTACCTCGACCACGCCGTGCAGGTCATGGCCTACGCCATGGGTGAGTTCGTCGGCAGCGACAACGTGCGTGACGAGGAAGCCACCCAGCAACTGCTCGCCGCCGAGCGCATGGGCCTGCTGCATCTGGCTCCCGAGTCGTGGGAGTACGTCGAAGTGCGGCCTACCAATCAACTGTTCGCTGGATTCGCTGGGCAGCTGGCCTTCGCCCGCTTCCTCAACGATCACCAGAACAGCATCGAGCCGCTGGTCGCACACCGTGCGACCGGTGGCACCACCCTGATCGGTGCGCCCAGCACCGTGACCCTCATCAAAGGAGGACGACCCTAATGGCCACCCAACCACCCGGCACCCTCGTCGCAGACGGCGAGGACGTTGAGCCGCCTGCCGAGGCGTACGACAACCCGCCACAGGAGGGCGCGGAGGAGAACGAGAACGAGGACCACTGGATCAGCGTGCTGCAGGCACCCACGCCGCAGTCCGAGATTCACCAGAAGGGCGTGTGGGCCAACCGCCAGCCGGTCATGAACCCTGACGGCACGGCCAAGACGCTGGCCTACGTGACCGCACGCTTCGTGCAGGATCGACTGGACGAAGCAGTCGGCCCGGCCAACTGGCAGGTCGTGTTCGAGTCGGTGCCCAACTCAACCGCCGTTCGTGCGGGCATCGGCCTCAACGTCGGCGACGGCGAGGACTGGATCTGGAAGTGGGACGTGGGCGTGCCGTCATCCATCGAGGCTGACAAGGGCGCACACTCCGACGCCTTCAAGCGCGCCGGTGTGCAGTGGGGCATCGCCCGTGATCTGTACGACGAGCGCGACGACAAGGACTTCCACTACGACGTGCCGCAGGCACAGCAGGCACAGGCCGCACCGATGCAGCCGTACCCGCCCAACATGGACGCACCGCCCGCCGTGCTGCCGCGTGGTGCTGGCCAGACCATCCAGCAGCAGGTGCAGGGCCCGCCGATGCAGGGCCAGCCGCAGCAGCAGTACGCCCAGCAGCCGTACGTCGAGAACGGACAGGCTCCGGCATGGGCGTGCCCGATCCACAACGACGTGAAGGTCGTGCCCGGTGGCATCAGCAAGCGCACCGGTCGCCAGTACAACGCCTTCTACGCCTGCCCGGTGCCCGGCTGCGACCAGAAGGGACCGAGCGCCTAGACAACCGGGCGGGTGGCCGGTCGAACCGAAGCCGGACTAAGAGGCGTACAACGTCGCCGCCCGTCCACACCAATCGAGAGGAGACACGATCATGGTTGTAGCCACACTTCCCGACTTCCTACGCTCACCCGCCAGCCAAGGCCTATACGAGGAGATTCGCAACCTGCCCCTGAGGGACGGCATGCGCGTCATCCCACCCTATGACCCCACCGCCTCGCGCACCCAGCGTGGTTGGTCGGGTGACATGGCTGCCAAGTTCAACATGTCCACCGCGTGGACTGCCGCCACCCTCGCAGGCTGGGAGCGCAGCGGGCGCATCACCATCGTGCGCGAGGACAAGCGCTTCGTCGGCATCAGGCTGCCCGAGGACGAGCAGCCAGCCGAGGTAGGCCGCAGCCTCAGGGATCAGGTGCATGACCTGATGAAGCGCGAGGCTGACGACAAGGGCAGGGTCCATAAGGAAACCGACGAGATGCGGCGCGAGCTGGGCGTTAGCCCGCACGACTTCATCAAGGCGGTGTGGGATCTACAGAAGCAGGGCATCGTCACCTTCCGCCAGACCGGCTCAGGCAGCAGCGCCAACCTGATCAACTACCGGCTGCGCGGCTACCGCACCAACGTGGTGGCCTTCGATGATGCCGAGAACCCGCTGACCACCAAGCCGTGGGACATCTGCCCCGACTGCCACAACACGCGCAAGCAGCACACCCTCGCCAACGACAACACGGGCCTGATCTGTCCGGCTCCCAAGGAGGGCAGCCCCTTGGCGGCGCGGCTCGCCGAGGAGGAGAAGGAGAAGCAGGCAGCCAAGGGCAACGGAGACAGCACAGTGCGGTCTAAGCCCATCGTGCCGCAGCTCAACAACTACGTCGAGTGCCCGGACTGCGGCTCGACCTTCGCCGATGACATGTCGCTGACCATGCACCGCAAGGCCAAGCACGCACCACCGCCCGCACCAACCATCCTGCATCCGGCTTCCGTGAAGCGGGCTGTGGAACTTGGCGCAGACCGGGAGCCCATCGACTGGTCGAAGTACCCGCTGCTGACCGAGATGGTCAAGCGCTACCACGCCCGGCTGGCTGCCATCACCGCACTGCAGATGGCAGGCGAGGACGCGATGGGGCAGACCCTGCTGGACAAGGAGGAGACGCTGCCCAAGGAGACACGCGAAGTGATCGCACTGCTGACGGCGCTGGGGTACGAGGGATGATCGGCCTCGGCCCCGGCGAGGGCACATGGACCTGCCACGTCTGTAAGCGCGTGCGCCCTGACGCGCTGATCAGCGTGCAGAAGAACGTGCGGCATGACCCGGTGCTGGGCACCTTCACCGAGAACGTGCGCTACTGCAACGACACCCCGGCCTGCGCCGAGGGGGCCAAGGACTACACCTTTCTCCCGGCCCTGCCATGAGGGACGTTCTGGTGTCACCGCTGGAACTGCTGGCGCTGATGGCGTGGTCGATGGCATGGGGTGCGGTGGCGTGGTCGATCATCCACTCCACCCGCAGGCACCGATGACCCCCGAGCAGGAGGAGGCGGCGATGCTGGCGGTCGCCTTCCCCAAGGCCATCATCGGCACCGAGGCGGTGCAGCACGAGTACGTCTGTGATCCCGACCGCCCATGCGTGTGCAACACCGTCGTCTACCGGCTGGAGGCCGACGGCTGGATCGTGGTCAAGGGCACAGAGCAGTGATGCTGCTGGTGACCGGCTCCCGCAAGTGGAAGAACGCACACCTGCTGCACGCCACCCTAGAGGAGCTGCACGCCCGCTACGGCATCGTGGGCATCATCCATGGTGCGGCCATCGGAGCCGACTCCATGGCCGGGGCGTGGGCCCAGAGCAAGGGCCTGATCGAGATGACGGTGCCCTACGCGGGGGCCTTCGGCAACCGGGGTGGCTCCGTCCGCAACCAGTGGATGGTGGACATCGTGAGTCTGTTCGATGCCCCGTTCTGTGTCGCGTTCCCGACACCCGACGCCAGCGGCACGTGGGATTGCGTGCAGAAAGCCAAGGCCCGAGGCCTGCCTGTTCGGATCGTGAAAGGAGGCGTAGAGTAGGCGGTCCCGGGCACCACACCACCCGACCACACGACGCGGAGACACGATGCAACCTAGCGACCCTGATTGGGGCGATGACACCATCGTCGCCGTCTATATCGCCACCTTCGCAGCACGCCTCGACCTGTACGTGGCCAACGGTGCGGGCGTCCTGCGCGAGCCACTGGAACCGGACGTGGTGCGCCGCGCCATCAGCCACCACTACCCGGTCAGCGCCTACCTCGGCAGCGAGGATGGCCACACCCCGGTGGGGGCCATCGACTTCGACACCCCCGACGGGCTGGAGCAGGCGCACAAGGTGGCTGCCTTCCTCGATGACCAGCACGACATTCCCTCGCTGGTGTGCGAGTCCCGGCGCGGCGCTCACCTGTGGGTGGTCAGCCTCGATGAAGTGACCACCGGCCAGATGCACCGCATGCTGCGTGCGGCCATCGCACTGGCGCTCGATGACAAGACCGCACGTGATCCACTGGTCGAGATCTTCCCGCACATCGGTGACGGACTGGCGGTGGGCGCACTGCGTCTGCCCGGCATGCCGCACCACAAGACCCAGCAGGTCTACCCGATGTGGGACAGCCACAAGCAGGACGTGGAACCCGGCTTCCGCTCCCTGATCGAGCGCACGCAGTTGACGACAGGGACCAGTATCAAGCGGCTGGCAGGTAGTCAAACCCCTCAGCTGCCTGCCAGCTATCCGAAGCACCGCACCCTCGGCAACTTCTTCGGCTTCCGCAAGCCGTACGACGGCCCCAACGTCAGCGCCAGCGAGGTACTGATCCAGCGTTGGGGCATTGCTAATGCCCGCCCGGGCACCACCGTCAAGTGCCCGCTGCATGACGACCGCGTGCGCAGCCTGACGATCATGAAGGACGACAGCCGCGTGTACTGCGGCTCGCCCTCGTGCGGCCTCAACAACGGTGGCCACGGGCTGGGCTCCATCCAACTGGAGAAGATCGCATCATGAGCATCACCGACCAGATCCCCGAGCTGACCGAGGACAGCAAGCACTGCCCGATGTGCGGCCAAGCACTGGAGGCAACGTGGGACGAACACACCGAGTCACTGGAACTGACCGCACCCGGCATCCAGCGTGAACTGGCACGTGCACTGGAGCGCACCTGCACCGAGATGGGTTGGGCCATCCGCACCCAGAAGGGCGTGACCTTCGATCACGTGGCGTCTGCGTTGCTGGTGAGGCTCACGTCCGGCACAGGCTGATGGACTCTCGACTGACGAGTACGGGCCTTGGATACCGTTACGTGCTGGGTGACGACTACGAGCCTGACCTGCTGACCATCGACGTGACCCAGATCCGCATGCGCAGCGGCAGCATGTACGCGCTGCTTGGCACCAGCACCCTGATCAACACAGCCCGCACCATCCCCAACACCAACAGCGTGCTGATTGCGGAGTGCTGGCTCCTCAGCGAGCGCAGCCGGAAGGACTACGCCACCGCACTGGAGCGCCTGATCCCGTCCCAAGGTGGTGCGGTCATCGACTTCTCGGCCATCCTCGAACAGCTGGCGCAGATGGTGGTCGAGGCCGAGAACACGCCGGTCGAAGTGGTCAGCCTGCGCAACACGGTCATTCCCACCTCGCCGACCCTGTTCCTGCTGGAGGGGCTGATCCCGGCAGGCAAGCCGACCATCCTGTACGGGGCGGGCGGGGTGGGCAAGAGCATCCTCGCCGCCACGCTGGCGGTGTGCGTGCAGACCGGCACCGGCTTCCTGCACATGGCCGCACGCCAGCGCGAGGTCTTGTACCTCGATTGGGAAACCGACGAGGTGGACATCGCGGCCCGGGTACAAGCGGCGGCCCGAGGGTTGAAAGTCCCGATGCCGGAGGTCCGTTACTCCTCGTTGGTGCGGCCTATCGAGGATCGCATCAACCAGCTGGCGGCCTACATCGCCGACAACGAGATCGGGCTGGTCATCATCGACAGTGTGGGCATGGCCATGAACAGCGCCAAGGATGGATCGGATGCCAGCGAAGGCGCGATCCGCTTCTTCCGGGCGCTGCGTGCGCTGGATTGTGCGGTCTTGGCCATTGACCACGTGAGCGGGGATGACATCCGCCGCCGGGCAACCGGCGCGGCAAAGCCGTACGGCTCGGTGTACAAGTGGAACTCGGCGCGCAACGCGTTTGAGTTGCGCGAACTGCGCTCACCCGACAGCCGTGGATCGCACCTGACGCTGGTGCATCGCAAGTCGAACCTCGGGCCGTACATGCCCGAGCAGCACATACGGCTGGAGTGGACCAACAGCGGGGCCTTCTTCTATCCCGAGGCCATGGCCGCACCAACCACTCGTGCTCCGCTGACTGAGCAGATCCTCGACGTGCTAGCCACCGGCCCAGCCACCGCCAATCGACTTGCCGACCTGCTCAGTGACGAGGAGGTGACGTACGGCGAACTGGACATTCGACGTGCGGCCAAGGCCCTGCTGGGTGAGAACAAGTTATCCACATCAGCCGACGGCACGCTGCGAATCGTTGTGCAAACGGTGGATAACGTGTAACTTCTCAGCTGACGCCAAGGTCTGCGTGTCTCCGTGGTGTGGTGTCAGTGAACGGCAAAGCCCCCGGCTCATCACCGGGGGCTTCGTCGTAGGACAGACGAGGAGAGGCGGTTACTCGTCGTCCTTCTTGTCGGCCTTGGCAGCAGGCCCGCCGTTGTTCTTCTCGGCTGCCTCCTCCTGCTCCTCCGGCGTCTTGCTCATGTCGGGAATGTTCTCGACCAGCGTGCCGAGTGACTGCGGCTCGCCCTCCTTGGGCGGCACGTACTCGGCGGACACGGTGGTGTTGTGCGGCTTCTCGGAGCCAGCCGACTGAGCTGCGACGGAGGTGCCCGCGCCGGTCAGCGCTTCCTGCTGCTCAGGCGAGACGGTCTTCATCGCCGCCGGAATGTAGGTGGTGCCACCCTCGTCGGTGACCCCGACCTTCTCCACCATGTCCTCGGCTGGCTTGGGCGCAGCCTCGTTGGCGGTGGTGGTGGCCGACTTGGTGCCGCTGGTGGGCTTCTGCTCCGTCGCCTTGGTCTGCTCCGTCGTCACGGGATCTCCTTCTCGAAGTGGATGTCGGGATGTCAATGGTGCGGCCATCATACGGCGGCCCGTCCAGCTCAGAGCTGTCCGAACAGCCACATGGCGATCAGTGCGGCCAGCATGCCAATCATGATCAGCAGCAGCATCATCAGGTCAGCAGGCTGAGAACCCACAGTGCGAGGCCGAGCCAGCCGAGGTGGGGCTGGCTTGGGAGGTTGACCCAGCCACGGATCGTCTCGATCAGGAAGCAGATCAACGCGCCGATCAGGAGAAGTTGGTCCGTCGTCATCGCTCACCCTCCACGCTACGTCCTGTTCTAGCTAGCGCCATATCGCTTGGCCGCCACCTTGGCTGCCTCCAGCACGGCATCCGCGCCCTGCGTCTGGCCCGCCTTGGTGGCGGCTGTCACGTTGGGTGAGCCGACGATACGCGGCCCGGGGTTGGTGAGCCCGCCGCGCGCGATGGTCAGCGCCTCGTGCTTGGTGCCGTAGTCCAGCAGGCGCACGTCATTGCCGTCGATGGTGCCCTCGGCGATGGTCTTGACGCGCTCCTTGGCAGAGAAGTAGCCGGTGGTGCCATCCGGTCGGGTGAAGGTCGAGGCCTTACCGGGAACGGTGTCCCACTCCTGCGTCACGATGGGGGTGCGAAAGATCATGTCGTCAGCCGAGCCTCCTCCTGCTGCCTGATTCTGCGCGAGGCGTGGCCATGGATCGACCCGCGTGCCGTTGTAGGTGGTGTCGAAGTGTAGGTGCGGGCCAGTCACCCAGCCGGTCGAGTCCAGCGTGCCCAGCTGCTGACCCTTGCTGACGGTCTGGCCGACCCGCACATCGAGCCGGTTCATGTGCGCGTAGCCACTGGTCCAGCCGCCACCGTGGTTGATGCGCACGATGCCCGCACCACCCGAGCCGCTGTCGAACAAGGACTGGTACACGGTGCCGGGGTCGATGGCGATGATCGGATCACCAGCCGGTCCACCGTTGTCGATGTCCAGCCCGTCATGCGTCCCGTACTGCGGCAGCGAACCGTCGCCGAAGGCACGGGTGACCACGAAGCGGCTGATCGGATCGGGCTGGCCGGGTGGACCGATGCGACCCTTGACCGGGTTGCCGAACGAGGCCAGTGGAGCCGGGCTGCGGGTGCTCCCGATGTTGGGGATAGTGCGCCCTGCCGGTGCGTCCGGGTGGTCGGGGTCGATGTCAGGGAAGGTCGGTAGCTCGTCAGGCGGGAAAGTCACGGTCACGAGTCCGAGTCTACGTCATCGTCTTCGTCATCCCGGGGTGCGCGGGGTGGCCTGCGCCCGCTGGCGTTCATACCCATGTAGGCGGCTAGGATGGCCACCAGCCCGCCTCCGATGGCAGACAGCAGTTGACCCTGTGCTTCGCTGATGGGCGGCGTCCTTGGCCCTGCCACGAGCAGCATGGTGCCCGCCCAGCCGAGCCCGAGCGCGGCGGCGATGAGGACGATGGCCCATCCGGTGTAGTCCCAGCGGTGGCGCATGCGGCTCATTGTGCCGCGAGTTCCAGCGCCAGCCCGACCGCGATGATGGCCAGTACCACGACGGCCCCGACCAGCCACAGCACCTCAGTGTCGGTCAGGTGGATCATGCGTCTTGCTGGTCGCGCCGGATGTACTCGATCACGTCAGCCAGCGCGTGGGCCGTGCGCTGCCGGAACTCGGCTGTCGTCCACGAGGTCATCGTGCCGTCGCGCTCCGCATCGCGGTAGGCCTTGAGGTGGTCCTTGTGCGGCCTGAGTTCAGGCGGCACGTACACGTACTCACCGCGTGCCGCCGTCGGCTCGAACCCCTCCAGTGCGGCCTCGATCTCAGCATCGCTATCGGTGGTCGAAGCGATGTGCATGGCGTCGCCAATGACGCTGGTGCTGACCTCGCCGACACCATGCTCGATCAGCCACGTGCTGACCTCGACTCCATCCGCATCGGCAAGGTCAGAACGAATGACTGTCACAGCTCAGTCCAGTAGCCAATCACGCGGACGTAGTAGGTCAGCGTGGCAGCCGATCCCTGAGTGGCTCGCACGGTGTACTGCATCTGGCGGTTGTTTGTACCACCCGTTGTGATCAGGAACAAAGATGCAGTCAACGTCGCTGTCGTCGCATACACGATAGCGCCAACCCCACCTCCGCCCCAGTTCTGAACGTAGACATACGAGCCCGACACAGCCACCGAGGACTGGCCCAAGATGCCCCCGACGATGGCCTTGACCCCAGTGGTCGGCAGCACCGTTATCTCTGGTGAACTGGCGGGCACTTCCACGTTGCTGGTGGTGGTCGCGGCGCTGGCTACGTTGTAGATGGGGATGAGCGGGATGTAGCGCAGGCGGCTCACCAGCTGATCCAGCTCGGCAGTGCGGCCATCAGTGGTGCGCAGGCGCATGATGCCACCCGCGCTGGCATCGACCTGCACGCCACCGGCATCGACCACCGCACCCGCACCCAGCAGGCCGGGCACCCACGGCGAGGCCACCCGGCCCGGCTCCAGCTTGAGGCCATCGAACAGTGCGGCTGTGCCGACCGCACCGGTGACTTGTGCGGCCACGTACACCTGCGTCCGTGGGCCCGAGTTCCAGTACGTCCCGGTCATGGTCATGAACGACTGATCGGCGGTCACCCCACCAGTGCCGCTGATGGCCGCACCAGCTGCGCTGTCAGCCACGATGATCTGGGCTCCCGAGTTGCCGATGCTCAGGATGCGGCCCTGCAGGATGTAGTCGGTATCCGGCTCGACATCCACCAGCTCGTATACCCGGCGCGTGCCGCCGCTGCCCTCGATGCGCAGCGACTGGGTGCCGAACACCTTGGCCGAGGCCTCGATGGAGGCACCGATGCTGGCCAGTGGACTGGGCTGCCACAGGTCAGGCTGCACCACACCCAGCGTGGTGTTGATGGTGATGCCATCCAGCGCGGGCGTGCTGGCCGCACTACCCCAGCCGAACAGCCAGACGCGGTAGAACAACCACTGCCGCTTGGTGACGCTGGCCAGCGACGAACGCCACGGATCAGTCGGCAGTGCGGAGCTGGTATTGGAGTTGTATTCGAGGGTGACGGCTTGGTTGGCCGCAGTGTTGGTAACCACCGTGACCGCACCGTAGGCGGTTGGCACGCTGCCCAGATCCTTGCGATAGATGGCCACCGCCCAGCGCATGCGCACCCGCCGCGCCGTTGTCCACAGGCTCCACTCCATCCCGTCGAACACGCGGACCCGGGCCCAGTAGTAACTGCCCTCCACGAAGGTGGCCGCACAGGCCCGTTCCTTGGCGCTGCTGGTGATCTCACCCGAGCCGTAGAACAGTGCGCCCTGCACCCCGGCGCTGTCGCTGTAGATCTCGACCTGATACTTGGTCTGGGCTTGGCCGTCGGCGTCGCTATAGCCCCATCGCACCATCATGTAGGGGCTGGCCTGACCGGCACCGGCCACGTAGTACGGGGTGGCGATGCCGGGACTGCCGACCGGTTCGGTCAGGGTGGCAACCGGCAGCGAGTTGACGAAGAAACTGGACGAGTTGTAGGGCACATTCCACGGGCCCCACAGGCCAGATGGATCACGGGTGCGTACCCGCCAGAAGTAACGAGGCCCACGGGCAAGGGCCGTACCGACCACAACCTGCGTATTGCTGCTGACTACCTGACCCGATGCCCACACCGGCGAGGCGAAGGAGTTGCTGTCGGCATCGACCTGCACCTCGTAGGCGCTCTGCGCGTCACCGTCGGGGTCGTTGTGCGTCCAGTCCAGCGTGGGGGTCAGGGTATTGACGACGACGCCGCCGATTGGGCTGGCAAGGGAGGCCGTGGTGGGTGCGACGTTGGTGGTGTAGTCGATCCAGATGTAGGGAGCCTTGCCGCTGGAGCGGCGCGAGTAGAACTCCTTGCCATAGGCGGCATTGCTCTCACTGGTGGCGTTGATGAGCAGGATGCCGTAGACGGTGCTGCCCGCCTTCCACGCCCGAACAATGCCGGTGATGGGGATGTACACCCACGTGCCATCGCCACCATCGTCAACGTTGGCGAAGTCGCCAGCCACCAGCGCCGCGTAGTTGGCCTCGACCAGACTGGAGGACGCGCCCGAGTTCCACGTCTCGTCGGTGGCGGTGCTGCCGCCGCTGGCCTCGCTCCAGTCCGCCGTCTTGCGATGGGCGTAGATGGTGGCGGTGCTGGTGCCCTTGGCGTGGTAACCGGCGGCAGTGTGGCGGTACAGGTACAGGCGCGCCTCGGTGATGGCCACCATGCCGCTGAGATTGACCGATGCCCCCAGCAGCACCCGGGTGGCCCATGTCAGGCCGGTGCCCGCCGCCCAGCGCCCAACTGGCAGGTGCAGGTCACCGGCATTGGCCTCGCTGCTCAGGTTGACTGGCAGGTTCTCATTGACGGGGTAGGTGGCGGTGGCCATCAGAAGGCCAGATTGGTGATGGTCAAGGTCGATGCCCCGGTGGTCAGATTGGTGGTGCTCACCTGCGATGCGGTCCAGTCAGCGGCCAAGGTCCACAGGTTGGCGGCCACCACCGAGGTGAAGCCAGCCAGCTCGAAACTGGAGTTGGGGATCATGTTGCCGCCGCCGGGCAGCGCACCGAAGTTGATGGCCGAGGCGTTGATGCCATCCGGGGTGATGGTGGTGGTCGGAACTCCATCGCGGTAGATGGAGATGCCACCACCCTCGATCTGCAGGTAGTCGCCGGAGTCCGTCTCGTCGTAGATGTACAGGCCCGTCTCGTCCCAGCGCCCGACCACCGTGCCACCCGGGCCGTAGACCCAGATGCCGTCCATCATGCTGGTGTCGGAGGTGTTGATGCGCAGCGTGCCGCCGGTGATGACCGCAGCATCGAGGCCGCTGGCCACGATGTGCTCGAAGGTGATCGAGCCGGGCAGGATGTCATCGCCCCCCACCAGCGTGGTGTCGGCGCTGACTTGGGCGCACCAACCCGTCTCGGGGTGGGTGATGAAGTCCATGGCCGAGATGGGCGGGCCCTGATCCTCGACGTTGCCGGTGGCATCCACCGCTCGCACCTGCACCCAGTAGCGGATCTCGGGCAGCAGGCCGCCGATGTAGATGGCGTTGGTGCGGGCACGGTAGATGGTCCAGCTCGGATCAGCGCCCGGCCCGCTGCCCGCACCAGCATCCGGCGCGAAGCGGATCTCGTAGAACTTCAGGTCGCGTGCCTCGCTTACGTCCCACTCGGCGATGAGGGCCTTGACCGCACCACTGGCCTTGAGGCTGGTGGGCGTACTGGGCGCGGTGCTGTCCACCGAGGCCCGGGTGCTGACCGGCAGCGTCCACGCCGAGGTCTGGCCCCAGTTGGTTTCGCTGGCTGCACGGGCGTAATACTCGGTGCCACCTGCCACCCCATCGTGGCTGGCCTGCGTGCCATCAGCCGGGATGAACAGGCTGATGGGGTTGTCCCACTGCGGGACGGGATTGGTCGGATTGTTGTCGGTGATGTCGGTGATCTGCACGAAGCTGCCCAGCAGGCCGTCACCGACCGGCTGGGTCAGGCTGGCGGTCAGCATTGAGACGGTGGTGCCATCGACTTGCAGCTGCTGGGAACTGGACAAACTGAGGCCAGTTGGTGCGGCCAAGGCGTTGGGGTTGTCGAGCACCGTCCAGCTGCCATCCGGCTGCTGCTCGTAGGTGATGCCGGTGTTGAGGTCGAGGTACAGCTTGGCCTCTGACTCGGAAGGGCCCGGCGGCTGGTAGCCGATCTTCCACTCTGAGCCGGGGAAGATCTCTTGTGCGGGCAACAGGTCGAGGTTGGGTGCCGTCGGGCTCTCCAACGGCAGCAGGACCAGCGTGTTCTCCATGTGGCCGTCGGGGTAGACCTTGAACTCGACGCCCTCGATAACCCACCAGCCCGAGCCGTAGCGGGTGGTGTCGATGGCCCCGCGCTTGATGTGGACCGGCAGCCAGTCGCAGATGTTGTAGCCATCCAGCGGCAGCAGGGTGTCCACCCGCAGCCCCAGCGCCACCCGCTTGCCGATGCGGCCCACCGTGGAGGCAGCCTGCTTGGTGCGGCGGTTCAGGTCGTTCTGGTCATACACGTCGGGCCACACGCGTGCCGTCTCCAGCTGGCCCCACTGGTCAGCCTTGAGGCCCGGGGTGGGGGCGTTGGAGTAGAACGGCTTGAGGCCGGTGGTCGAGCGACCGATGCCGTACACCCGGGTCGAGAAGTCACCGAAGGCGGTCAGCCGGAAGCCCTGCACCAACCCGCCATACTCCATCTTCAGGTTGGCGCGCTGGCTGCCCGCGTTGTTCCTGAGTCTGGCGGTGAAGGTGCTGCCCGAGCCGTCCACCGAGAAGCGGGTGCGCACCCCGGTGCCCGCACGGTGCGACTCGATCAGGCCGGTGATGGTGCTGAGGTGGTTGGCGTAGGTGGTCCAGATGCTGGCCTTCTCGGCCCACGACGGCCACGTGGCGGTGTCGATCTTGAGGAAGTGCAGCGGGCCGTACAGCTTGGCCACTGCCTGCTTGACCTGATCCAGCAGGATGGCGGACAGGCTCACGTCGCTGTACTTGCTGCCGCCACTGGCGTATGACAGGTCCGGCTTGCCCGCCACGAAGCGGCTGTCGATGATCTTCTCGAACATGCCGAGGTAGTCCACGCCGTAGATCACGATGTCGTTGTCGGTGGCGTCGAAGTCGGTGATCAGCCCGTTGAAGCGCTCCTGCCAACTGCCAGCAATCCAGATCTGGACGGCGTAGTGGGTACGCCACGGTTCGATGGCACCCAGCTGCTGGTGGTTGCCGGGCAGGGTCATGTAGAACTCGCCGGGGCTGTTGTGGTACAGGCTGGCCCCGATGTTGGCGGCGTCCTCGATGATGGCGGTGATGGAGCCCGGCGCTCGGTTGGGGCCCAGATTGCGCAGCACCACCCGCACCGGTGGGTGCTTGTCACGGAAGCCAGAGGTGAAGTCGATGGCGTCGGGATCGTCGGTCCAGTCGCTCAGGATGCTGATGCTGCCGTAGGCCCACGCGCTGCTGGCACCACGCCCATCGCGTACCGCCGCCCGCCACGAGTAGTCACCCGCAGCCAGCGGTGCTCCGCTATAGGGGCGGTCGAACTCGCTGTTGGTGACCTCAGGAGCGAGGGCGGGTATCCAGCCGGTGTCCCACAGGAGGGCGTCCGACTCCCATGCGGGGTCGCCATTCGGTGTCAGGGGCAGCAACTGGATGCGGAGGGAGCCCAGCTGATCTTGGGGATCGGGGTCCGAGAACTCCCCACGGAAGCGGACTCCGGCCATGGACTGCTCCGAGAACAGCGGGCGCAGCACCACGCTGGGTGACGCGTTCGGCTGGCGGAAGAAGATGTAGTTGCTGACCGGACTCCACGCCCCCAGCTGATCCGCCACGCTGGCCGTCCAAACGTAGTCGGTCAGCGATTTGACCTGCCCGGGGATCGGGACCGAGAAGGCGCTGGCGTCCCGCTCGGAGGCCGTTACTTCGGTGGTTGTGCTCCAGATCAGGGTCCATACACCCTCCACTTGCTGCAGTATCTCGATGCGAACCTGCGTCAGCCGGTCGTTGGGATCGGGGTCAGTGAAGTTGCCCGTGAAGTGCGAGGCGGTCTTGGCCAGCACACCATCTGGGGCGAGGTTGGAGGGGACGTTGGGCGCACTGTTGGCCACGTCAGGCCCAGCTACTGCGGAACCACAACCGTGAGCCAGCTGCCAGCGGGTGCATGTAGTGGCCGTACAGCATCGAGTGCGAGCCGGGCGGCACGTACAGTGCGGTCTTGGCGGTCTTCCACGTCATGATGTCCATGCGCAGCGCTTCGACCCCACCCACCGTGTCGGTGATCAGGCGCTCGGCGGCGCTGTATTCCACCATCGCCGCCTTGGTGGTGGCACCAACCAAGATGGTGGCATCGGCCCCGGCAAGGACGACGCGCATGGCGCTGACGCGGTTGCGGTTGCCCGCCGTCCATGACAGCTGGATGTTGACCGGTGCTGGGTAGTCACCCTTGTTGACCAGCGTGACGGTGGCCGACGGAGTGTGGGCCGACGGGATCAGGATGGTGGTCAAGTCATACGCGTACACCCGGGGATCACGCGCCTCGAACACCACGTCCCACGTGGCAGCCAGTGCGTCCTGATCCTTGCCGCCCGAGGCATCGGAGATGAAGGTGATCGACGGCTGGGCCGCTGGCCGCACGTAGATCAGCTTGTGGATCTGGCCGGACGGCCAGACCGCCTTGTCTGCGGTCGGCACCCAGAAGTCGAGCGGCAGGAAGCCGCGATCTCCGGGGCTGGCGTTGTAGGCGTTGGTCGGGGTCAGTGCGGTCACCAACGCCTGCCACAGATCGTAGAACTCACCCCGGTTGCGACCGTACAGCGCACCACCCATGCCCAGCATGCGCTTGGACAGATACACGTCGCTGAAGTCGTGGCCGTCCGACATGGCCCGCTTCTCGTCGTAGCCGACGCCGGGCACGCCCTGCCACTCGACGCGCTTGACCTCGCAGCCCACCGCGTCGTTGCTGCCAGCGTTCAGGGTCAGCGAGTTGAGGTCGAAGCCTCGATAGCCGATGGTGCGGGTTAGATCCACGGGTCAGACCCGCCGCAACTTGCGCAGGTAGTTCCGGGTGCGATCCCACTCACTGGTGAAGAAGCCGACCATCTGGGTCAGCTGGTTGGGCGACAGGTCGGTGGCCTGCGACATGGCCTGCCACTGCTTGAACAGGGCACGGTCGGACTGCATCAGCTGGAAGGCGGTGGCCCGGCTGTAGTGGCGCACGCCCCACTCGCCCGGCACGTCCAGCTCGGCCACCTGTGCGTCGGCCAGCAGCTGGGCGCGGTCGGCGTAGCCCCACACTCGGATCGAGTCGCGGGCCGGGAGCATGGCTCGGATGCTGCCGTCGGTCAGGATGAACTCGCCGCCCCACAGATCCCAGCCGCTGCCGGGGATGTCGGAGTCTTGTGCGGTCAAGGTCGAGTACAGCTTGCCGTCACGCCACAGCTCGGCGCGGAAGGCGGTGGTGCACTCGGTGGGATAGGCGGTCTGGTTGACGACCGGCACGATGCTGTCGATCACCTCGCGTGGGTAGACCCGGCTGATCTCCTCGATGCCCGAGTTGATCAGGTCGTCCACGTACACCGGCAGGAATACGGAGTTCAGCGGGTCACGCAGGTCACGTGAAACCTTCGTCCGCAGCTCGGCCAGCGTGGTCATGACGCCTCCATGAATCCTCGGGCGGAGGGCAACTGCCCACCCCCCGCCCGAAGGACTCTAGTTTGCGCCGATTGACGACGCGGACTCGATGCGCAGGTACTTGTTGCCTGCGCCGGTGATGCCCATGAGCTTGGTGCCGAACATGGCCTTCCAGCCCACCAGCGCCTTCTGGGCCAGCGGGTCGGTGTGGTCGCCACCGGGGCTGACCAGATAGGCCTGCACGGACTGCAGATCGCCGAACGCGAAGGCGTTGGGGCCGAAGATGAACGTGCTGTACACGTCCACCGTGCCGCCCACGCCGGTGTTGGCGAAGTTGGTGCCGATGTTGGTTTCGATGAAGCGCACGCCCATGTAGCGCCCCACCTCTCCCGTCAGGAAGTTCTCAGGCGTCGCATAGCGTGCGGCGTCGATCCAGCCGCCCGCAGCGGTGTCACCCTGCAGGTCGAACAGGACCATGGGGCTGATGAAGGCGTGGTAGTAGCCGTCGGGGAACGGCTCCACGTTGGCGGTGCGCAGCACGGCCACGGCGCGCCGGATGAGCGCACCGGTCAGGATGTGGGTGGCGGCCACGGTGACCCGGGTGGTGGCCGCACCGGCGTACAGCACCCGGGCGGTGCCCGCGTGCAGCACGTTGGCCACGAACAGGTCGATGGTCTGTGCGGCGTTGATGCCGACCCGCTCGGCGGCGACGGTCATCAGCTGGTGCGGGGACTGGGCCAGCGCCACGTCGGTGATGGCCACAGTGCGGCCAGCCTGCTGTGCGCCGTACTCCTCCCACAGGATCGCAAGCGATTCCTCGGTGGGCGGCACACCCTCAGTCAGCCACGGCGTGGTGCCGGGGACGACGGTGTTGTTGTTGGTGCTGACCGACAGGTCGCTGTAGGCGATGTGCCGGATGAGGTTGGTGCCCGGGATCAGCTGACCCCGTACGAAGGCACCCTCCTGCATGTACACCGCGTTGTCACGCAGGTTCTCCTCGATTCGACGCAGCACCAAGGCGGTGACGGTCTTGTCGAAGTTGGTGGTGGCGCTGCCACCGGTGGCGGTGAGGACAGCCATGTTCCGAAACTCCTGAAGCCGTTGGACTCCCTGAGTTCCGGTCGCCCTACCCTCGCTGGTCGAGCTGCTGCCGGTACTCAGGCTCTAGCCGTTTCAGGTCCGACTCCAGCTCGGCGACCGTCTTCTCCCGCAGCGGGGACGGTGGCGCTGAAGACCGTTTCGGCGCACTGTTCGGGTCCACCCGGGGAGGCGGCGGCGCATCTGGGTCGCCCGTCAGACGGGCGTTCAGTGCGGCCAAGCGCGCTTCATCCATGGCTGCCAGCTCGGTCGGGTCCAAGAGTTCGGCGGCTGCTGTGTACTTCAGGCTGCGGATGTCAACGGATCGCTGACGTTCCGCCTCCGCTGCACGCTGTTCAGCTGCGTCTGCTCGGGCTTTCTCGCGTTCGACATCGCTCATGGTCGCCTGATCGGCTGCCTGCTTGCCCGCGTTCTGACGATTCAACTCGTCAATCTGGGATCGCAGTGCGGCCTCGGCGGCGGCGTGCGCTCTGTCTTTCTGGCTGACCCGGTTCTTCCAGATGGCTTCGACCTGTTCAGCCGTGTGCTGCTCCTCAACGACCGTGCCCTCCTCGGCGGGGGGCTCGGTGGCCTCGGGTTCTACAGACGACTGCTCAGGATCGGGGGACGATCCTTCGAGCACCGATGACTCCTGTTCTATTGGGCGCACCATAGCACGCCGCACAAGTACACTCGTGCGATCTACGCCACCACACCACGGAGGGAATCCATGCGTCGCGCCTCATTCACCAGCATGCTGCTCGGCCTCATCCTGATCCTGCTATCCATGCCGGTCGCCGCCACCGACAACGCCAAGTGGTTCGTGTGCAAGTACACGGGCACGCCGGGCGTCAACGAGGTGCTGCAGACAGGCGACAACCCGATCAGCGTCAGCGAGAACGCGATCCCGGTCAGCCCGGTCAGCGTCGGAGTCATCTTCTCCGACGGTCAGGGCCGCAGCCTCGTCATCGAGGAGGACATCGGGCAGGCCGAACCAGCCGCCGAGTGCCCGGAAGTCCCACCGCCACCACCGCCCACCCCGACCCCGACCCCGACCCCGACGCCGACTCCCACACCCAGTCCTACCCCGACGCCCAGCCCGACCCCCACCGGCACCCCGCCGCAGGCCGAGCAGTTCAGCGTCACCGTCTGTCCACTGGATGCCACC
>Ga0208685_1000065_pt1 | contig 46531 bp, 50 predicted proteins | sample EasRivMeERMLT890_FD_187533 | JGI IMG/M metagenome (GOLD analysis project Ga0208685, IMG submission 187533) | Soil microbial communities from meander-bound floodplain in the East River, Colorado, USA - East River MetaG ERMLT890 (SPAdes) (version 2) | ecosystem: Environmental > Terrestrial > Soil...
GCGGTGGACACACTCCGCCTGTTTTCCAGCGTGAACTACGAGAGTTCGGGCTGGTTCGTGAACGAGTACGCGGCAATGCCGAGTTTGCATATCGCGTGGAATCTGCTGATCTGCCTGGCGATCGCCTCATGCGTGAAGAATCCGATCGTTCGTGGCTGGGCCGTATTGATGCCGCTCCTGATGTCGGTCACGGTCGTCGTCACTGGCAATCACTGGATCCTGGACTGCGTCGCCGGGTACATCGTGGGGATGATTGGGTTGGGGTTGGCCGTCCTCGCTCGCAAGGAGGGCTGGCGGGTCCGCCAGTTCTTCACGGAAGCATTCCGCCCGACCGTACCCGCTTAGGACAGCATGGAGTCGCGTCCAGCTCCCAGGCAGTGGCGCCAATGGCTCCCCGCATTTAGCCGTCGCGACATCCTCGAAGCCGCGATCATCGCGTGCGCGTTTCTGCTCTATTTCTGGGTCCGAGGTGCCGTCGTAGACAAGCCTGAAGCCGCGTACTGGCACGCAAGGGACGTAATCGACATCCAGCGGTCGCTGGGCATCTTCTGGGAAGGCGAGATGAACGCGTGGATCGTCGACTACCGGTGGCTGGCCCAGTTGATGAACTACACGTACTTCTACCTGCACTTTCCGCTGATCATCGCGTTCGGGATGTGGCTGTACTATTACCGACGCAACAACTACACGTTCGTGCGGGACTCATTTCTTGCGTCCGGCGCCATCGCGCTCCTGATCTACTGGCTCTACCCGGTCGCTCCTCCGCGCGAGCTAGACGAATTGGCGGCGCAATACGACCCAAACGCACCTATCTACGTCACCGGGTTCTTCGACACGATGAAGGAGTACCTGGGGTACGCCTACGATAGCCAGTCGACGCGAGCGTTCGTGAACCCCTACGCGGCGATGCCAAGCCTGCACTTCGGATGGGACTTCTTGCTGGGGATTGCCGTGGTAATGGCCTTCCGTGAAAAGCCATGGGTGTGGCCGGCGCTCGCCATCGGGATATTCCTGCCTGTGTCGCAGCTGTTCGCCATCACGCTGACCGGGAACCATTTCTTTCTGGACGCTGTCGCGGGAGGGATCGTGGCGCTGGCCGGGTTGGGGATCGCCCGAATCCTGCAGGTTCATTTGTACCCGGCGCTGGACCGGGGCGTGCGGCGTGTTCCGTCGGCGAGGGTCAGGCGCTGGCTACTTCGTGACGATGAATTGGCCCCAGCGAGTGCCGACTAGTTGTGGTGGTGGAACATGCTCAGGGGCCCGAGCTGTGCGTAGACCTCGATGCTCAGTTCTGAAACATGGGGTAGCCACGGTTCCCAGTCCCGGCGCGCCTGGTCCGCTTCGCCGCTGGAAATCGCTTTACGGACTGAGGCGTCGTCTTTCAACTCGTAAAGGGCAGTCCAGTTAATGCCGGCGCGCCTGCAGATGCTGCGGTAGGCTTTGACGATTCCCGGAATCCGCATCACATGAGGCAGGTGTTCACGAGCGTACCAGCGCACGAACTCATCCATGCGTGAGTCATCTATTCTGGCCCTGACCACGAGAACCGGAGGCCGCTTCATCCGCAGGTGTCTTCAGGGTCGTAGTGGCACTCGAACGTGTCGATGAAAACCTGAATTCGCTCGGGGTCCACCTCCTCCATCACGTCCCGGAACTGCCAGGCTGTGAGAGTAATTCGCGACTCAGTCTCCGAGTGCGGGGTGACGACGAGGCTGCGGCCGCCGGCGACCAGCGGTTCAGCCCAGGCGGTGAGTGTGTTCAACAGTTGGCCGCAACCCTCGGAGTTGAGCATCGGATCGGCGTTGCAGTTGTACCAGACAATCACGTATCCGTGCTCCATGTTGTGGACGACGACCTCGTTGGGTATCGGTATCCCGTCGTACACGCCCGGCATGGCAAGTTCACCGATGTGCTTGCCACTGGTCGGAGGGACTGTTCCGTATTCGGTGGTGTTGTAGCCGGCAAACTCGCCCTGCCCGTAGTGGCGTCCGTCCGCAGACGGCGCTTCGTTGACAAGCATCTCGACCGGATAGGGATAGTCCTCCACGGGTTCCGCATCCCACTTCGAGAGGGCGCTCGTGTCTCCCTCGTCGCCAGTCGGAGCGCCGGCTTCGTCAGCACAGGCTGAGATGAGCACGGTACAGGAGACAATCGCGAGGCCGATGAACCCGGTGCAGAAGCGTACTCTGCGCATGCTGTACATCAACTTTGCAGTTGTTCGAGGACGTTGTCCAGCGCCGAGTCCAACGGGAGAGCGGTGTTGACCGAGATGTGCGCAAGCGTGATCCGCTCCACGTCTTTGCTCATCCGCTCGTAGACTTCTAACGTTGCTGTCGATCGATCAGCGCCGTCGATTGTCGATCCCCGGTTCCTCAGGCGCTCCTTTACGACGGATTTCGGCGCCCACGTCCGGATGAGAACAGGCCGAGCCCGATGTCGCTTCGCTATGGCGTAGTACGGCCCGCGGTGCTCCTCCTTGAGATTCGTGGCATCAACGATGACGGAAACTCCTCGCGACAGCAGGCGGTCTATAAGTTCGTGCATCGCGGGAAAGAGCCGCTGGTGCTCGCGCTTTGAATGAGCGGGGGTCTTGAAGAGCACTTTGCGGAGGGCATCGCTGTCCAGGATGACAGCCGGCCAGTGTTCCGCGAGGAGACGAGCGAAGTGGGACTTCCCGCTGCCCGGGAGACCGGTCATCACCACAAGAGCCGCCACGGTGCTGGCGTCGGGAAGCTTACCGAGGGATCGTTCGAGCTTGTTGGTGTCGGCGGTGCGACGGGGCGATTTCCTGGGCACGGCAGGTGAATTAGTCATGCGTGGCGGACGCCGAGCGCAACGAAACCGGGACCAACGTGGGCGGCCATCGCGAGGCCGCACTCGGCAATTCTGATGGCATCGATATCCAGTCGTCCTTTCGCCGCCATTGCCAGTGCCTCAGCGAGGGCGGGAGCGGCGGCGTGGAGCACCACGGCCTCGAGTGGGCCTGATCCACAAGGGCTACTCTCAATCCGGCGCACGATTCGTTCGATAGCATCCGTTATCCTGCGCGGTCGGTCCGTGAGACGGGCACGTCCGCCGGAGAAAGCTACGACCGGCTTCATTCCGAGGAGAGATGCGGCTTGTCCGGCAAGCCAGGGCACTCGGCCGTTTCGAGCCACGTACTTCATGGAATCTATGACGCCGACGAGCTCGGATCGCCGCACCACGTCGTGGACAGCTTCCACCGCGTCGTCGACACACTCGCCGTCGGCCAGCGCTCGGGCGGCCGCCTCGACGGCAAATCCATGCACCGCGGCGACCGCGCCCGTATCGACAACTCGCACGGGAATGTCTGCCAGATCGGCGGCCGCGTTGGCGGCGGCGAACGTTCCGCTGAACGAGTCGGGCAGCGTGAGACACAGGATTGACTCCGCGCCGCGTGCTTTCTCCCGCAAATAGGCGTCGTGAAATGCGCCTGGGGAGGGAGAGGCCGTTCGCGGCACTTTTCCCGACACTTCTGCCCGGGCGAACAAATCTTCGGGCGTGATTGTGCCGTCATCAATCACGTCGTCACCCATCGTCACCGGAATCGGAACCACGTCAATGCCGAACCGCTTAATGACGTCCGCGGGGAGGCAGGTCGAACTGTCCGCGACCAGGGCAATCGGCATCGGCATGACAGCGTCAGTATATTCAGCCCCGATCCGCTTGTTCCGTTTTCCACAAATGCTGTGCTATACTCGCGGTGAAGGAAGATAGAGAGCGACGGTAAATAGCGCGTAGATGCTAACCAAAACGGAGAAGGCGGAACTCACCGCCAAGTACCAGTCGCACGCGACGGATACCGGTTCAACAGAAGTCCAGGTGGCGATCCTGACCCACCGGATTAAGCAGTTGACGGATCACCTGCGGGCCAACAAGAAGGACCATCACTCACAACGTGGTCTGTTGATGCTCGTCGGGCGGCGGCGAAGGCTCCTACGCTACCTGAACCGGGAGAATCCGGCGGGATACAAGGCACTGATCGCATCACTGGGCCTGCGCAGATAGCGCAGGCCTTTTTTCTTTCGTCCATATCCGCTGCGGCGGATCAACGCAGATAGCGCACCGACGCCGAATCGCTGGTAACCAGCCGCGGGGTGTGATGAGCGTGAGCCAGGGCTCGTGAAGGACGACGCCCGCTCCAGGATTCATCAACCGCCGAAAGTGGGGTCAGGAGCGAGGTGCCGCAATTAGTACAACCAGGAGGTTGACCACTAGATGGTAGAAGTATTCGAACGCGAGATCGGCGGTCGCACACTGCGCGCCGAGACCGGCAAAGTAGCAGCCCAGGCAAACGGCTCCGTTTGGCTGCGGTACGGCGACACCGTGGTTCTTGTGACAGCTACGATGGGCACGGAGCCGAGAGCAGGGGTGGACTTTTTCCCCCTAACAGTTGATTTCGAGGAGCGCCTGTACGCCGTGGGCAAGATCCCGGGCGGCTGGTTCCGCCGAGAAGGTCGCCCAAGCACAGACGGCATCCTCACCGCGCGACTTACGGACAGGCCGCTGCGCCCGCTGTTCCCCAAGGGGATGCGAAATGACGTGCAGGTGGTGGTGACCACACTCTCCGCTGACCAGGAGAACGACCCGGACCTGCTGTCGATCATCGGCGCGTCGATCGCGCTTTCCACGTCTGACATTCCGTTCGGGGGCCCGATCTCCGGCACCCGGATCGGATACATCGACAACGAACTTGTCGTGAACCCCACGTTCGATCAGCTCGCGAACAGCACTCTAGACATCGTCGTGGCTGGCACGAAGGATGCGATCGTGATGGTCGAGGCGGGTGCGAGCGAGGTAAGCGAAGAGGTACTTCTCCAGGCAATGCAGAAGGCCCAGGAGGTCAACGCGGAGGTCATTGCCTTCCAGGAGGAAATCGTCGCGAAGATCGGCAAGACAAAATGGGAGTTCACGCCCTCGATCCTCCCGGACGAAGTGAAGACGGCAGTAGTCGACTTCGCGAATTCCCGGGATTGGGACCTGATCGGCGCCGCCAAGGACGAGCGGGCCGAGGCAATGCGCGCGGTGCGGGCAGAGTTAATCACCGCCCTGGGCGAACAATACCCGGAAGACCAATTGAAGGCCGCGCTCGAAGAGCACATGTCGAAGGTGGTACGCGACCGAATCTTGAAAGACGCGATACGGCCAGACGGCCGCAAGGTGGACGAAATTCGCCCGGTTAATACCGAGGTGGGGTTGCTCCCCCGAACCCACGGTTCCGGCTTGTTCACTCGCGGAGAAACCCAGGCGCTGACGACGCTGACCCTGGGGTCAATGGGCGAGCAACAGCGACTGGATACCCTGCAGCCGGAGGAATCCAAGCGCTACCTGCACCACTACAACTTCCCGCCGTACTCCGTTGGCGAGGCCCGACCCATGCGCGGCCCGAGTCGGCGCGATACCGGGCACGGCGCCCTCGCGGAGCGGGCACTCTTCCCGGTGATCCCGGACGAAGACGAGTTCCCCTACACAATCCGCCTCGTCTCAGAGATTCTTTCGAGTAATGGCAGTTCATCCATGGCGAGTACATGTGGCAGCACACTGGCACTGATGGACGGCGGCGTACCGATTAAGGCGCCGGTGGCCGGGATTGCCATGGGGCTCATCAAGGAGGATGACTCGTTCCAGGTCCTTACGGACATCGCCGGCATGGAAGACCACTACGGGGACATGGACTTCAAGGTGGCCGGCACGCGCGAAGGCGTAACGGCGCTTCAGATGGACATCAAGATCAAAGGGATCACGAACGAGATCCTTGCTCAGGCGCTCGAGCGGGCAAAGGTGGCTCGGCTCTTCATCCTCGACAAGATCGTCGAGGCGATCGCTGAGCCACGGACCGAGATGTCCCCGTTCGCGCCACGTATGTACCGCATCGTGGTACCGCAGGAAAAGATCGGCGCGGTGATCGGGCCGGGTGGCCGGGTGATCCGCTCTATCCAGGAAGAGACCAAGTGCTCGGTCGACATCGAGGACGACGGCACGGTCTTCATCGGTTCCCCGAACGCAGAGCAGGCTCAGAAGGCGATCGCGATCATCGAAGGTCTGACCAAAGACGTCGAGTTGGGCGCGACTTACGACGGCACCGTCACTCGCCTCACGAACTTCGGCGCTTTCGTCGAGATTCTTCCCGGCAAGGACGGCCTCGTGCGGGTCGAAGACCTCGCGGATTACCCGGTGCGCCGGCCCGAGGACGTCGTCAAGGTAGGTGACGAAATCAACGTGATGGTCATCGAAGTCGACTCCATGGGCCGCGTCAATCTCTCTCGCCGAGCGACTATCGAAGGACTGAGCCTCGATGAGGCAATCGAAGTGTCGAAGCGTGACCAGGAAGCATCCCGCGCGAGCCGAGGCCCAGGTGGGGGTGGCGGTGGACGCGGTGGTTACGGCGGCGGTGGCGGTGGTCGCGACCGAGACCGGCGTGGTGGCGGCGGCGGCGGTAACGGCGGACGCCCACGCGGTTCCGGAGGTGGTGGCGGTGGCTACGGAGGCGGTGGCGGTGGTGGCGGTCAACGCCGAAGCGGTGGGGGTGGCGGCGGCTACGGCGGCAGTGGCGGCGGCCAACGGCGCTCCTCCAGTAGTAGCGGCGGCCAGTACGGACCGAGCGGTTCTGGTGGCAGCCAGCAGAGCGGCGGCGGCGAGGGGTTCCAGCGGGAGCCCGGCAGCCCGCCACCTCCTCCGCCTCCAGCTCCGATGCGGCGCTGGTAAACCAACGAGGATCGACCGACAGGGCGCGGAATTCCGCGCCCTGTCTCATTTTCAGCGCATCGCCATCGTGGCGTATCATTGGGCGCGATGATCAAGGTGCTGGTCAGCGGCAGCGGAAAGATGGGGATCGAGGTACTGGCAGCCGTGGCGGCTGAGGCCGATATGCAGCCCGTTGGCTGCGTCGATCCGCTCTCCGGCGAGAAGTACATCCCCGTTCCTGGCTATGAGATTGTCCCGTTGGGCCAGGACGCCGCCCAGATGATCCGACGGGTCCGGCCGGATGTCATAGTCGATTTCTCGAATGCCGCCTGGACCCCTGCAGTATCGAGGGCAGCGCTAGACGCCAATGTGAGGCTGGTAATCGGAACGACCGGCCTCTCGCCGGACATTATCGACGGCCTGGCGACCGATTCCAGGAAGAAGAAGGTTGGCGTCGTCTTTGCCCCCAACTTTGCGCTCGGCGCCATCCTCATGCAGCACATGGCGCGGCTCGCCGCGCAGTACTACAGCCACGCTGAGATCATAGAGATGCACCACGACGCCAAGGTCGACGCGCCATCTGGCACGTCTCTGGCCACGGCCCGGGCGATGGCGCAGTCCCGCGGCAAACCCTTCGTCGCGCCGGTGCCTGAGCGGGAGACGATCCGTGGGACACGGGGCGGCCAGCAGGATGGTGTGACGATCCACAGCGTACGGCTGCCGGGCTTGGTGGCGCACCAGCAGGTAATGTTCGCCTCGCCCGGAGAGACGCTGACGATCCGCCACGACACGATGGACCGTGGGTCGTTCATGCCCGGTGTGTTATTGGCTGTACGCGAGGTAATGGGCAGGCAGGCCTTCGTTTACGGGCTGGAATCGCTGATGGGTCTCGACTAGGGAGTGTCGGGCAAGACAGTAATCATCCTGGGGGCCGGGACCGGTGGCCTCATCTGCGCAAGCCGGCTACGGCGCATGCTAGGCCGGGAGCACCGCATCGTCCTGGTCGATCGATCGCCGCACTACACATTCGAGCCTTCGCTACCCTGGGTGATGACGGGGGAGCGGACAGTGCCTCGGATCACGCGCGACCTGCGCCCGCTCTCGAAGAAGGGGATCGAGTTCGTAGTCGGTGAAGTTACTTCGATCGATATGGACGCGAGGCGGGTGCACACGGCTAATAGGAGCCTGCTTTACGACTACCTGGTGGTCGCGCTCGGCGTCGACTACTCATCCGAAGAGGTGCCGGGGCTGAACCGGGCGTGGACGTGGTTTCACGGCGACGCCGCGGAGGGGTTGCGCGATGAGCTTGCCGTTTTCCAGGGAGGCCGGGTGGCCATCTGCGTTCCGTCGCTGCCCTACAAGTGCCCGCCTGGACCGTTTGAAGGCGCCTTGCTGATCGACGCGATCCTGCGGAAACGGAGTTTGAGAGACAAGTCCGAGATTCACATCTACACACCCGAAGCGAAGCCTATTTCGTCCGCCGGTGAACCTACAGGGGAGAAAGTGCGAGAGCTGCTCGCCGAGCGGGGTATCAAATTTAGCGGCCGGGTCACCATGAAGTCTGTGAACCACGATAAGAGGCTGCTCAATTTCCACAATTCAGAGGCTGTGCCGTTCGACATGCTGATTTCCACGCCGGTGCACCGTGTGCCGAAAGTCCTTGAAAGCAGTGGCCTACTCGGCGCCGATGGCTGGGTGGCAGTCAATCCTGAGCAGTTGAACACAGCCTTCGAGGATGTTTACGCGATTGGCGACTGCGCGAGCGTGCCCATGCCGAACGGGGAGATCCTGCCGAAATCCGGGGTGTTCGCGCACGGCCAGGCGGAAGTCGTCGCGAGGAACCTGACCGCCGAGATCGGCGGGCGCGACCCGATATGGGCGTTTGGCGGACAAGGGGCGTGCTTCATGGAGGCCGGAGGCGGGAAGGCCGCCTACATCGTCGGCGACTATTACGAGAACCCGCCCCGGGTCCGGTTCCAGGGCCCCAGTAGGTTCCGCCACTGGGCAAAGGCCGGGTTCGAGCGGGTGTGGTTGTGGCGGTGGTTCTGACTTGAGCTTCCGCGACTACGAGCGGTTTCACCCGCTCACACGGCAGGAATGGCGCAGTTGGCTCGAGGCGAATCACAAGAAGTCTCCCGGAATGTGGCTCGTTAGCTACAAGAAGCACACAGGCAAGCCGGCCTTGACCTACGACGAGATCGTGGAGGAGGCACTCTGCTTCGGCTGGATCGATTCGGTGGCAAACCGTGTGGACGACGAACGGACTATGCTATTGATCACTCCCCGCAAGCCAAGGAGTGGCTGGTCGCGGCCGAACAAGGAGCGGATTGAGCGCCTGACTGCGCAGGGACGGCTGGCGCCAGCCGGGATTGCGGCTATCGAGATCGCGAAGGCAAACGGGTCCTGGGAAGCTCTGGATGCAAGCGAGGCCATGGTCATGCCGGACGACCTTGCCGCGGCGCTAACGAAGGATGAGCAGGCGAAAGGCTACTTCGATAAGTTTCCACCCTCGACCAAGAAGGCAATCTACCAGCAAGTGCTGGCAGCAAAGCGGCCAGAGACGCGTGAGAAGCGGATAGCCGAAGTCGTGCGGCTGGCACATGACAACCGGCGCTTCGGTCAATGGCGCGACCGCGAATAGCGGCGTTGCCCCTCACTTGACGCTTCGTTACGATGGCCTGACACATGAGCAAGTCCCTAAACGTTGCCGTCGTGGGCGCGACCGGTCTGGTTGGGCAGGAGTTTCTCAAGATCGCGTTACAGCGCAAATTCCCGATCAAGGGGTTGCGCCTGCTCGCGTCGCACCGGTCGGCCGGGAAGAAGATCACGTTCGGTGAATTCGGCGAGATTGAGGTCGAGGAGGCAACACCGCATTCATTCAAGGGAGTGGATGTCGCGTTCTTCTCGGCCACAACCGAGGTCTCGAAGAGTCTGATCCCACCGGCGGTAAAGGCCGGCGCCATTTGCATTGACGATAGCTCCGCCTGGCGGATGGAGCCAGACGTGCCACTGGTTGTGCCTGAAGTGAATGCAGGAGACCTGCGAGGACACAAGGGGATCATCTCGATTCCGAATTGCCCAACGACGCCGCTCTGCCAGGTGCTATGGCCTGTGCACAAGGTAAATCCGTTGAAGCGGATCATCGTTGACACTTACCAGTCGGTGTCCGGAACGGGCACCGCTGCAGTGCAGGAACTTACGGACCAAACACGGCAGGTACTTAACGGGGACGAGACGCGCCCGCACGTGTACCCACACCAGATCGGCTTCAATGTGTTGCCGCAGGTGGACGTGTTCCTGGGGAGCGGCTACACGAAAGAAGAGTGGAAGATCATCAACGAGACGCGGAAGATTATGCACGAGCCGGAATTGCAGATATCCGCCACTTGCGTGCGCGTGCCCATAATCGTCGGTCACTCGGAGGCCGTACACGCGGAGTTCACAAAGGCGATATCGCCTGAAGACTTCTCGGAGACGATCAAGGAGTCGCCGGGAGTACACATCCAGGACGAGCCGTCGGTGAACCACTACCCCACGCCTTGGGCCACGGCCGGCAAGGACGACACGTACGTTGGCCGGATCAGGCAGGACGCCTCGCACCCGAACGGGATTGCGTTCTGGCTCGTGAGCGACAACCTGCGCAAGGGCGCCGCGCTGAACGCGATCCAGATCGCGGAAGAGCTGCTGGCGCGAGAGCTCGTCTAACGGGCGGACGCCCGTGTTTATTCGCGAAGCCGCCACAGCGGACGCTCCCGGGATCGCCGCCTTGCATGCCGAAAGTTGGAGCGCGTTCTACCGTGGCGCGTTCGCCGACGAGTACCTTAACGGACCCGTCGTGGACGACAGAACCAAGGTCTGGCAAGGAAGGGTGTCGGATCCGGCACCGAACCAACACGTCATCGTTGCGGAAGATGGTGGGACAATCGTCGGCTTCGCGTGTGCCTACGGCGCGGACGATGAACAGTGGGGCACACTGCTCGATAATCTGCACGTACGCGCGAGCCTGCAGGGAGGCGGTATCGGCGAGGGATTGGTGCGCGAGATCGCCCGGTGGTCGCTGGAAACACAGCCGGAGATCGGATTGTACCTTGGGGTGCTGGAGCAGAATACTCGAGCCCAACGATTCTACAAGCGACTCGGCGCCGAGGACGTGGGCGGCTTCATCTACAGCCCGCCAGGAGGAGGCGAAGTGAGGGTCCGCAGGTACGCCTGGCGGAAGGGCCAAATCAAGGAGTTGGCGAAGACGCTGTAGCACTCCACAAATCCCTCGATTTTCAATACGAAATCGGCGATATTGTGATATAATGTAAACGGTTATTTCAACGCCGATTTCGCCCCCGGAAGGACTTCATCCCCCATATGGTAACAACCAAGGCAAAGTACACCGCCCAGGACATCCAGGTACTCGAAGGACTGGAGGCCGTAAGGCGCCGTCCCGGAATGTACATCGGGTCCACGGACGAGCGTGGTCTACACCACCTTGTCTACGAGATCGTCGACAACTCCATCGACGAAGCGATGGCCGGATTCTGTGACCGGATCGACATCAAGATCCACGCTGATGGGTCCGTGACCGTAGTAGACAACGGGCGAGGAATCCCGGTGGATAAGCACAAGCGCACGGGCAAATCGGCCCTTGAGACGGTGATGACGTACCTTCACGCCGGTGGAAAGTTCGACAGTCAGGCCTACAAGGTCTCAGGAGGTCTCCACGGAGTTGGCGCGGCTGTTGTGAACGCGCTTTCCGAGGCTATGTGGGTGGAAGTGCGGCGAGACGGCAAGGTCTACAAGCAGAACTACGAGCGGGGCAAGGCTGTAGGCTCGCTCAAGTCATCGGCCAACGGCGCCAAGGGAACCGGTACGACGACCTGGTTCAAGCCGGACGCGCAGATCTTCGAGGAGACCAACTTCGACCACCAAACCCTGGCCCAGCGCTTCCGGGAGATGGCCTTCCTGACCAAGGGTATCTGGCTGACGTTCGAGGACGAGCGTGACGATTACACCATCACCTACTACTTCGAGGGCGGAATCAAGTCATTTGTACAGCGCCTGAATAAGGACCGCCACGTCGTCCACGAGCCCTTCTACTTCGAGAAGAGCACCGAGGGCGCCGCGGTAGAGGTCGCAATCCAGTACAACGACAAGTTCAACGAGAGCGTGTTCGCGTTCGCCAACTGCATTCACACGATCGACGGTGGGACGCACCTCACGGGATTCCGTTCCGCCCTCACGCGTGCGCTCAATGACTGCGCGCGCAAGCAGAAGATCCTAAAGGACAACGACGCCAATCTCTCCGGTGAGGACACTCGCGAGGGGTTGGTCGCAGTGGTCAGCGTGAAGCTGGCGGAGCCACAGTTCGAGGGGCAGACCAAGACCCGTCTCGGCAACGCCGAGATCAAGGGCATGGTTGACTCCGCGCTAAACGAGTCCCTCTCGGCATGGCTCGAGGAGCACCCCTCGGACGCGCGGCGAATAATTGAGAAGTGCCTGACGGCAGCGCGAGCGCGAGAGGCTGCACGCAAGGCGCGGGACCTCGTCATCAAGAAGGGGTTCCTCGACGACAGCGTTCTTCCCGGTAAGCTCGCCGACTGCTCCGAGCGCGATCCTGAGATCCGCGAACTGTACCTGGTGGAGGGTGCGTCCGCAGGCGGCACGGCGAAGGAAGGGCGCGACCGGCGCTTCCAGGCGATCCTTCCCCTGCGGGGCAAAATCCTCAACGTCGAGAAGTCACGCATCGACAAGATGCTGGCGCACGAAGAGATCAAGGCCCTGATCACGGCGTTGGGAGCGAACTTCGGAGAGGACTTCGACCCCGAGAAGCTCCGCTATCACCGAGTCATCATCATGACTGATGCCGACGTGGACGGCGCCCACATCAGGACGCTACTTCTTACGTTCTTCTACAGGTTCATGCCGGCTCTGATCGAGCGAGGGTATCTGTACATCGCACAGCCTCCCCTCTACAGCATCAAAAAGGGCAAGGACGTCCGCTGGTTCTACAACGACAAGGACAAGGACTCCTACATGACGAAGCTTAAGGACAGCCGAGGGCTTAACGTCCAGCGGTACAAGGGTCTGGGTGAGATGAACCCGTCCCAGCTCTGGGACACCACGATGGATCCGGGCGTCCGGACGGTACTCCAGGTGAACATCGACGACGCGATGACCGCGGACAATATTTTCAGCGACCTGATGGGTGAGGAAGTTGCCCCCCGCAAGCGATTCATCCAGTCCCACTACGACCTCGCCACGCTGGACGTTTAGGCGTCCGGACGCGTGCCCGAAGTCTCACCAACCGTACTGATCGTCGAGACTACCGCCGGTGATCCCCCGGTCGAGTTCCTTGGGCCCAGCTCAGATATCGTCTACTTCCTATCCATGGCCCATAGCGAGCGCTACGGCGCCTCCCACGATCTAGCGCGCGCGGGGTTCGTAGTCAAGCGGCGCTTGAGGATCAACATGGCCCCGCTGCTTAACTTCGGTGACGCTAAGACGGATGACCCGGGCGAAGCAGCGATGCTGGAGAAGTTGTGGCAGGATGCGGGGCCGGTAGCGGAGAGCGCGCTGGCGGTGGCCGGGGCAATGGAGACCGACGAGGAGTTGCGGGAACTGACTTCCACCTTCCCTGAACTGCCTGAGCGCCTCAGAGAGCTTGCTGCGATGGCGGACTGGGCGCATCAGCAGGGTGCGCAGATCAGGCTTACCTTCGTCCTCTAACGGCAAGCGGGGCGACCTCTCGGCCGCCCCGCTTGATTTCGCTGGTGCGTCCTATTCGGGGACTGTGAATTCGCTGAGCATGCCGTTGGAGGCGTGAGGCGTACCTTCAGGATCCGGAATCATGCAGACAAACGCGTAGTCGCCGGGTTCGAATGGCTCGCCGGCGTAACCGATGCCGCGCGCGCCAGGCGGGGCGAAGCCCAGGAAACTGATTGCCTCGACTCCCGGTGGCAGTTCTTCACCGGGGTTCTCCTGTGCGGCGAAGAAGTCGATAGCGGCCTCCGGGTCGAACTCTTCGTTGACCTTTAGAGTTACGATCTCGTGGGGCTCTTCCCCAATGTTCTCGAACGGGAACCCCACGTTGCCGTCTGTAATCTCTGACTCATCGAAGACGAAGTTGTACTCGGCGAGTTGTATATCGACAGCAGTAACGCCTTCCGGCAGCTCCTGTGGACCAAAGCGGATATCACTGACGAGCCATTCGCTTTTCTCCTCGACGACGTCGATGGCGTACACCGATTCTTCTTCGTCAAAGACCGTTGTTCCGCCCTCGCCGCCCGAAGCGGTTGTCCCTTCGAAGCGTTCGATTACCGTGGGGTCGCCCAGGCAATCCTCGGCAGCAGCGGCACATTCTTCCTTCGTCATTCCGAAGAAGTTCTCCATTATCTCGTCCGTGAAGTGCGCCATCGCGTAGTCGACCTGCTCCGGATCATTAGGGTCCGTGCCAAACACGCTGGTGATGGTTTCCTCGATTGCGGCGATATCTTCCTCGCTGCCACCATCGTCATCATCGTTGCAGGCGGCAAAGACGACTGTCAGCGACGCCAGAACAATGAGCGGTAGCAAGAATACTCTGCGGGTCATAGATCTCCTCTCCCGGCGCCAAAATGCGCCATTGGAACCAATGCTACCGGCCACGCCTGTCAGGCGATACGACAGAAGGCTTTCAGACTTCTCGATTCGTGTATCAGCGGTATAAAGCTGCGTTTGACATGTACTCAGCCACAGGAGCGGGGACAAGGTAACGGAAGGACTGGCCCGCGGCTGCACGCTCTCGGATCTCGCTCGCGCTAATGCCAATCTCCGGCATCTGGATGGTAACGATGTCGGCTGGTAAGCCTTCCGCGGCCTCCGTACGCAAAGCTCCCGGCCTTGCAGCTACTGCGAACGTAGAGAGTTCCACGATCCTTTCGGGGGATCGCCAGTTCGGGAGGTCGTGAAGCGTATCGGTGCCCATGATGAAGAATAGCTCCGCATCGGGGTTCGCTGCGGCAAGGGACTCGAGTGTCTCGAAGGTGTATGACGGCCCTTCCCGCTCGATTTCCACTGACGAGGCTTCGAAGGCCGGGTGGTCGGCAATCGCCAGCCTCACCATCTCGAGCCGATCCTCCGCCGAGCTAACCTCTCGGTCCGCCTTGCGCCATGGCTCGCCTGCCGGCACGAAGATCACACGGCCCAGGTCCAGCTGCTCCCGGGCGGATTCTGCAAGGACGAGGTGGCCGATGTGGATGGGATCGAAGGTTCCGCCGAAAACTCCAAGCCTTGTCATGGCATTTCGAGCTCGACGAGCCCCAGGCGGACCCGGTCACCCGGGTGGGCGCCGGCACGGCGGAGAGCGCCGAGAACGCCCCACCTCTGAAACCTCCTCCAGACCTCCGCCCGCCCTTCGTCGGACTCAAGGGGCATAGTCTCCGCGAATGACACAGCCTTTCGGCCAATGACCTCGAAGACGTCATCTTCCTTCACGACTTTGACTCTTCCATCAAGCGGCCTGAGTATGGCCAGTTCGCCAGGCTCCGCCTCGCTCTCGACCGGCTCTTCGGTCTCGCGGAGCTTCGTGGCAAGGGTCGTCATCAGTTCTTCGACACCGGTGCCGCCCGCAGCCGAGATGAACGTCACGTCTACGCCACGCTCCGCGAAGAGCTTTCGCAGTCCAGCCTCTCGTTCGGCGACTTCGGGGAGGTCGATCTTGTTGATGGCCACCACCCGCGGGCGTTCAGACAGACCGTGTCCGTACTGTCCGAGTTCGGCATCGACTGTATCCATGTCGCGCAAAGGATCGTCGGTACTGCCGTCGATGAGGTGGAGGATCAGGCGGGTCCGCTCGATGTGCCGGAGGAAGTCCAGGCCTAGCCCTGCGCCTTCGTGGGCGCCTTCTATCAGGCCGGGCACGTCGGCCATCACGAACTGCTCCCAACCGACATCGACCACACCGAGGTTTGGCTCCAGCGTGGTGAAGGGGTAGGCGCCAATCTTTGGCCGGGCAGCGGACACAGCAGCGAGAAGCGTGGACTTCCCGGCGTTGGGAAGTCCAGCCACGCCCACGTCTGCCAGAAGCTTGAGATCGAGGCGTACGCGAACTTCGTCGCCACGCGCGCCACGCTGAGCGATCCTTGGCGCCTGGTGGACGGAGTTGGCGAACCGGGTGTTGCCCCAGCCACCCGCGCCTCCTTCGGCCACGACAAGCTTCTGTGCCTCGTCCTTCAGGTCGCCGAGGTGAGACTCGGTTCCGTCTTCTTCGATGGCGGTGACGACTGTGCCAGGCGGAACCTTGAGATTCAGGTCTTCACCATTGCGGCCGTGCTTGTTCGATCCCTGGCCGTGCTGTCCCCGAGGCGCCTTGTATTGGCGGCGCCGTCCGAGTTCGGCCAGTGTCCTGATCGAGCGGTCGGCCTGTAGAACGACATCCCCTCCGTCTCCACCATCACCTCCGTTAGGTCCTCCCCTGGGAACGAACTTCTCCCGGCGAAAGCTGACCACCCCATCACCGCCATTGCCGGCGGTTACCACGATCTCCACACGGTCTATCACGTAGTCATTATAAGAATAGGTTTTATTGTTATGCCTTTGATAGACGTAGTAGTAGGGGTTGTTAATCTGTGGGTTACATCGCGAGCCTGCGAATGAACAAAGTGTGGGTATCCATGAGGATTGTCGTGGACAGTTGTGAATCACGCGCGGCAGCGGCTCGAAGCAGTCCCTGAGGGAAGAAGAAAGGGCCGGGGGTTCGCCCCGGCCCTGTGAGGTCGTGTGGGGTTAGTGGAGAGCTATGGGGATATCGCGGCTCGTATCTCCGATAGCTGGGAACTCAAGCGCGGGTCGGCGATCAGGGCATGGGTGACCTTTTGGACGCCGTGGATGACGGTCGAGTGGTCACGGTGCCCAAGAAGCAAGCCGATCTGTTTGAGCGCCAACTCTCCGTCCTCCCGGAGGAGGTACATGGCGATGTGGCGGGCTTCGGCGATTTGTTTGGCGCGGCTCTTGCCGGTGATGGCCGGGATCGGTACGCCGTAGTAGTTGGATACCGATTGCAGGATGGCCTGAGGTTCGGCGCGGTTAGCGACGGTGGGCGTGAGAGCAGCGAGCGCCTTGGCGGCCGTCTCGATGTTGATTGGGCTACGGGTGAGACGGGCATAGGCGATAACGCGGTTCAGGCAGCCTTCTAGGGCACGGATATTATCGCGGACCCGGTCCGCCAGGTACTGCATGACCTCCGGTGAGAGGTCCACACGCTGATCCCGTGACTTGGCCTCCAGTATTGCGAGGCGGGTCTCCTCGTCCGGGGGGGTGATGTCAGCGACGAGCCCCCACTGGAAGCGCGAAGCGAGCCTGGACTCCATGCCGGGAATCGAACTGGGAGCACGGTCGCTGGCGATAACGAGCTGGCATCCGTCCGAGTGGAGGTCGTTGAACGTGTAGAAGAACTCCTCCTGGGTCCTGCCTTTATTGGCCAGGAACTGGATGTCGTCGATCAACAGGAGCTGAACCGAGCGGTAGCGGCGGCGGAACTCGTCACCGCGGTTTTGAGCGATGGACGTGACGAAGTCGTTCACGAACTGCTCGGAGGTGACGTAAAGGGCGTTGCGTCCAGCCTGTCCGGCGCGGAGAGCGATTGCCTGGAGAAGGTGGGTCTTGCCGAGGCCAGGACTACTGTAGATAAAGAGCGGGTTGTAGTCTTCGCCCGGCCTCTCCGCGGCTGCCATCGCTGCGGCGGCCGCAATCCGGTTGCTGTCCGCGACGACGAAGGCACGGAAGGTGTATTTCGGATTGAGCCTTTGTCGCAGGAGCGGACTGGAAATGATGCTGTGGACAGGGGAAGCTTCGGCCAGAGCTGAGTCGTCGCGTGAGGTTGTGGACTTTCCGTTGGTGGCTGCCGGAGCTGAGCCATTTCCGTTGGAAGCCAGGATCTCGAACGAGACTTCAGTGGGCTGACCAAGAATCCCCCCGACTGTCTGAGAAACCAGCCCGCGCATCCGCGAGCCGAGCCATTCCTTGACGAACTCCGTTGGGACGCCGACGACGAAGGAGCCGCTATCGATCCGTAGACCGCGGGTATCCTTCAACCAAGTATCGTAGTTTGGTCGCGTGACGTGAATCTGGAGCTGGCCGAGTGCTGCATCCCAGACGCGCTGTGCAGTGGGGTCTGCCATGAGAAGAGCGCCTCCGTGAGTTGAATTTGGGGAGCGGACTGGAGGGAAATTAGCAGGGCGCAAGCAAGGACGTCAATCGAGTTATGTTAATCAGGGCAGAACTTGCTCCGACTTTCCTACCGCCCCGCAAGATTCCTCCACAGGGGTCCCTGGAAACAACCTGTTAACAACCGATTTACATGGTAGATGAGTGCATTTTCATCCGGCGAAGAAGGAATTGTTTCCGTTGACTTAACACTACAAAAAAATTTCATAGACGGTTGTCAATAGAAATTACTGGTTATTTAGAGGACATTTCACGGACGCTTGCTGGCCGCAATATATAATTACCGCGAACGCCCCGCGAGAACGAAGCGCATGCTGCTAACCCTTGATGTTGGAAACACGATCGTCACCGCCGGGGTATACGAGAACGACAGGCTGAGCGCGACCTGGCGCTTTGCCACCGACGTGGAGAAGCTGCCCGACGAATACGGCGTGCTGGCACTGAGTTTGCTGCAGCACGAAGGGATCGATCCGAACCTCGTGACAGAGGCAATCATCGCTTGCGTGGTCCCGGACCTGGAGCCGTCGTTCGACCAGATGTGCCGACGCTACTTCAAGACGACACCTCTCCACGTGACGGCTGGCGTGAAGACCGGCCTGAGAATCCTTTATGACACCCCACGGGAAGTGGGGGCTGACCGGGTCGCCGGCGCCGTGGCGGCGATCCGGAGGTATGGCACACCTCTCATCGTGGTAGATCTTGACACGACCGCGACCGTGTTTGACGCGATCAACAAGGAAGGCGAATACCTCGGCGGCGCCATATCCCCCGGCCTGGGAATCGCCTCCGAAGCGCTGTTCCGCCGTGCCGCCAAGTTGTACCGAGTGGAGCTTGACCGGCCAAAGTCTGCTATCGGGCGTAATACAATAACTGCGATACAGTCCGGGATCCTCTTCGGATACGTCGGGCTAATCGAAGGGATCGTGATGCGCATGAAGGCAGAACTGGGCGAAGACACCAGGGTTATTGGGACGGGCGGCTATTCTGCGATCATTGCGCGAGAGACTGATGTGATCGACAAGGTGGACCAAGACCTGACGCTGGAGGGACTTCGCTTGATCCACGAGCTAAACAAGGGCTGATCCTTTGTACAACCTCACCGACAAGAGCATCGTTCTGGGGGTGACCGGGAGCATCGCGATCTATAAGGCGTGCGACCTCGCGAGCAAGCTAACGCAGGCCGGTGCCGCGGTGGATGTGGCGATGACTCCGGAGGCTACGAGGTTCATCTCTCCGATCACGTTCCAGAGCGTAACCGGTCGCCGGGCGTACTCGGACCTGTGGGAGGCAGGCTCCGACATCTCGGAACTTCACGTGGCACTGGCACGCCGTGCCGACGCGCTAGTCATCGCACCGGCGACAGCCACCGTGATGGCCAGAATGGCGTTCGGGCTGGCTGAGGATATCGTGAGCCTCACCGCGCTGGCAACGGTTGCTCCAATTCTGATAGCGCCGGCGATGGACCCGCAGATGTGGGAGCATCAAGCAACCCAGCAGAACCTCGAGACATTGCGCACCCGAGGAGTGGCGTTCGCGGGGCCGGAACAAGGACGGCTGGCATCCGGGCACACTGGATGGGGCCGGATGTCCGAGGTGGAGGACATCGTTGGGGCGACTCGAAAGCTGCTCGGGGAGAACGGCGAGTTGAAGGGCCGAAAGGTGGTGGTTTCGGCGGGTGGGACTCATGAGGCGATAGATCCGGTGCGGTTCGTAGGCAACGAGTCGTCCGGGAAGATGGGTTTCGCGGTGGCGGAGGCCGCGCGGGACCGAGGGGCGGAGGTTTCGCTGGTGTCCGGCCCAACGGCACTGCCCGATCCCTACGGCGTGAAGGTGGTGCGCGTAAATAGCGCCTCCCAGATGAGGGATGCCGTCGTCGATGAGATTGGCGAGGCCAGCATCCTCGTGATGGCCGCGGCGGTTGCAGACTACCAGCCTTCTGAGCCTGTGGGTCAGAAGATCAAGCGTGAGGGCCGAGATGGACTGATCCTCTCGCTGGCGCGGACCCCGGACATTCTGTCCGAGGTTGGCCGTCGCCCGGGTCTGGTCAAGGTGGGATTCGCGGCGGAAAGTGAGGACCTGCTCAAGAACGCGGCGCTAAAGCTGGAGTCTAAGGACCTGGATTTGATCGTGGCGAACGATATTACGGCGACCGATGCTGGGTTCTCAGTCGATACGAATCGCGTGACTATCCTGACCCGCAACGGTGACAGGGTGGAACTGCCTCTGATGACGAAGTATGAAGTCTCTTGCCATATACTCGACCGAGCAGCCGAATTAATCGAGGAGAGTGCATGAACGATTCTGTCGCGCTTCCGATCCCACCGGATGAGACGAGGTTCACGCTGGAGAAATTCGCGGCCCATCCCTTCTACCAGGAGATCAACCGGCGCCTCGTAGCGCTCACCGGGCTTACACGAGGGCAACACGTGGTGGACCTGGGGGCGGGAACCGGGGCAGTGACGAGGTTGCTGGCCGAAGAGGTGGCGAACGAGGGCGCGGAGGTGATCGCGGTCGAGCCATCAACCACCGCGATCGAAGTGGCGACCAGGAACCTCGAGAACATCCGGGGCGCTGTTGTCCGGTTTATGCAGGGCAGCGCCGAGCGGCTGAGTTCGATCGTCCGCGGCCCGGTGGACGCGGTTTTTTTCTGCAACGCGATTCACCTGGTGCCGGAGAAAGAACAGGTGTTGGAAGAGATCAAGCGGACCCTTCGTGAAGACGGGACCTTCTCCTTCAACACGACGTTTTATCGCGGCGCAGAGCCACCAGAAAGCGAGCTGTTCTATCGCAAATGGATGATTCGGGCGCTCCGGTCGCTCAAGACCAACTACGGGATAATGCCGGACAAGACCAGGGCGGAGGCCCGGCATCAACTGAGCGAGGACGAGTATATTCAGCTCCTGGAGGACAACGGGTTCAAGATCACGAAGAAAGAAGTGATGCAAGTTGAGATGCCGCTGAGTAGCTTCGAAAGCATTAGCGAATACAGCTTGTGGATCGAGGGTGTGATGCCGGGAGTGCCGCTGGAGGCCGGTGCGGAGTCGTTGAAGAAGGGCGCTCGGGAAGCCTTTGCCGAACTAGATCTGAAATTTTCGCCCCGCAACTGGTTGCTCATCGTCGCCAGCAGGGCGTGACAGACACGACCGGCCCCGCCCCACAAGGCCGGACAACAACAGAGGGAGGTTCACATGCAAGACAGCACATGGACGGGAGAGGGGATCGTCGGCTCGATCCTGGAGAGAATTCGGAGTACGGCCCGGGTCGACCTCGTTTATGGTGAGGAGAAGCGCATCGGCGAGAAGACAATAATCCCGGTAGCGGCGGTGGCCTACACGTTCGGCGGAGGCGCCGGGGGCGGTACGGCCACTCCTTCGACGAACGGGCACGGTGAAGAATCGGCGATCGGCGGCGGCGGCGGCGGCGGTGGATCCGTGCGTGTGCAGCCGGTGGGCGTGTTGGAGATCACGGAAGACGAAACGCGGCTCGTGCCAGTGCTCGACTGGTCGCGAATCATCACCACCGCGCTCACTGTGGTTGGCGTTTGGCTGATATTCCGGGCGATCTTCAGGCGCCGCTAAGATCCGGCCCGCGATCCTTCCAGGTGCTCGCCTGTTCATAGGCGTGAGCGGCCCTGAGGACCGTGGCTTCGTCCCACCAGCGGCCGGCCAATTGCATGCCGAAGGGTAGTCCGTTTCGGGTGAAGCCACACGGCACCGATATCGCGGGGGTCCCGAGGAGGTTGAGGGGGTTCGTGAGGCGCATCAGCCCCATCGTTGCCGATAGGTCAGACGACTCGATAAGCGGCGCCGCGCGGAGCGTGGACGCGGTCGCAATCAGGTCCACCTTGTCGAACACCTCCGATGCCCATCGCTCGACGGCCAAATCCCGGAACCGCTGGGCTTCCACGTATTCCACCGCGTTGAACGTCGATCCCAGTTCGAGGCGGTAGCGGACGTTTTCGGAATAGTCATCCGGGCGAGTCTGCATCCAGCGTCGGTGAATGGCAAGCGATTCCGGCAGCATGATGCAAGTGAGCGCGGTTGGCATCTCGTCTATGAGAGGTAGCGAGATGGATTGGACCCCCGAGCCAAGTTCCTTGAGCACGCCGATCGCCTTCCGCACCCCCGAATCCACGTCTGGGTCGAGGCCGTCAAAGAAGAAACTGTCAGGCACGCCGATGCGCAGACCAGAGAGGCCTTTCGACAGGGTGCCTGCGTAGTCCGGAACTGGCTCATCGATCGAAGAGCGGTCTGCTGGATCGTGACCTGCGACGGCCTGTAATACGAGCGCCGTGTCTTCCACAGTGCGCGCCATTGGCCCTACGTGGTCAAGGGACCAACTCAATGGGAAGACCCCGCGGCGGCTGATCCGTCCGAAAGTGGGCTTAAGGCCGACGATTCCACAAAGCGAGGCGGGAATGCGAATTGAGCCACCGGTATCGGTGCCCAGAGCGGCGAAGCACTCGCCGGCAGCGACGGAGGTCCCGGAACCAGAACTGGAGCCACCGGTCACCCGTTCGAGGTCCCACGCGTTACGCGCCGGTCCCACGTGCGAGTCGACGCCCGTCGCCCCAAACGCCCACTCGTGCAGGTTGAGCTTCCCGAGGATGATGGCGCCAGCGGCGCGCAAACGTTCCACGCACGCTGAATCGCGTGGAGCCGGGCTCGCATCCGCGAGGATTTTCGAGGCGGCTGTAGTTGGCAACCCCTCGACGTCAAAGATGTCCTTTACTGCCACGGGGACGCCGTGGAGCGGGCCTCGGAACTCTCCGCGTTCGGCCTCGTCGGCCAGCGTGACGGCAGTGTCGCGGGTGCGGTCACGGTCTATGGTGATGAATGCATTGATCAACGACTCCACCTTTTCGATGCGCCCCAGGCAAGCGTCGACGAGCTCGATCGGAGATACCTTGCGTTCCCGGACGGAGGCGGCGGCCTGTGCGAGCGAAAGGTCCGCGAGTGTAGTCATCGGGCCGGTGGAGGACGGAAGCGAGAAGCGGGCTCCGACGTGCCGAAATCGGCGGCAAAGAGGGCCTCCAGGGAAGCGCGGATCGTCTTTGCACCAACAGCGATCGCGGCGATCCGTTCTTCGGTCAGTGTGAGACCCGCAGTTTGGGAAATCGCCAGCACATCGCGTTGCGGATCGTTGGTGGACATGGCGCCACTGTATCAGCGGTCGATGCGATGGGAAACGGCAACGCAAATGTCAAAAGGATTAGACAGTTTTTATGGTCTGTGGGTTAACTTGATTGGACGCCCCTTCGTTAACAGTTTCGACATAGCCAGCCGTCCGCGAGCGCGGACGTCCACTATCGGCGCGAGCAGTGCGCGATTCATAAGGAGCCTCACGATGAGCGTCAACTTTGGTGAGCAGTTCGCCAAGATGGGAATCGGGGAGAAGATTATCCTGGTGGCGGCACCACTCTTCCTGATCTGCAGTTTCCTGCCGTGGTACGACGTAGATTTCGTTGTTGGCAGCGTAACTCGGAACGGCTGGCAGTCTCCGGGGGCCATTTGGTCGATCCTCGCGGTGCTCGTGAGTCTGGCGGCTTTCGTTAAGGTGGTGCTGTCTGCCTTCACAACTGTCCAGATCCCGGACGATCTCGGGAATCCTAATATCACATGGGGGAGGATTCACCTTGGTCTTGGAATCGCCGGTGTTGTGTTCATCCTCTTCAAACTGCTCAACGAGTCCAGCTATCTCGGGTTCGGTTTCTACATCGGTATCATTCTCGTCCTGGTACTGGCTGCGGCAGGTTATCTGATCTTCCAGCAGGAGCAGAAGGGTGGCGGCGCTGCGATGTAGCGCGGGCTGCGATGGAACATGGCCCGCCTCCCGGCCGGGAGGCGGTTTGCTAATCGGAAACTAGCATGAGTCGAGAAGAGATCTGGGATCTCGGAAGACGGGCGCTATTGCTGGACGATAGCGCCTTCGACGAACTCCGTTACGAGGAATCCTTCACGCTATTGGCCGTCCTTGCGGCTGTAGGAGCTGTATTCCTCGCGGGCGTTGGTGCCTGGCTATTCGGCTACACAGTCCTGGACAGCACACCAGACGGATGGCTGATCGACACGCTCTTCCTGGGGACTTTCTTCACCTTCATCCTCTTCGCTGCAGGTTCATCCATAACGTACCTGCTGATGGCTCGAGTGTTTCACATCGAAGATGTTCAAATGGAGGAGTTTGCTCGGGTTGCGCTCCTCGCTTACGCGCCGTACGGACTGGGCTTGTTGGTGTTCGTCCCGGAGATCGGCTTCGCAATCGGCGTACTTTCGATCATTGGCGTATTCTTCTACAGCGTTTATGGCATTGGAGTTGCGTTCAGTGAGGAGTCGGAATCACGGCTGAGCGTCGCGGCATCGGTGTTGGCCGGCCTCATGTTCTGGCTGTTGCTCATCACGCTCATTTCCGGTCCCGGAAGCAATTACGCCACCGGCGTCTTCGTGTTCAGCCTGCTCGACTGATCCGTCAGTCGCTGACGATCTCCTCTTCGCTAATCTCTCCGTCGAGGATGCGATAGGCGCGCACGACTGGAGTATCCGGGTCCTTTGTCGATACGAGGACGTAGTAGGCGTCCGGCCAGAAGGCGAGGCGGACATCAGTGGGGGAGGGGTAAGCCTCGCTGGCCGTGTGGGAGTGATAGATGGCGATGAAGTCCCAGTCGTTGTCAGAGGTCTCGCGATAAATCCGGAAGAGGTCCTTGTCGTCCACTTTGTAGCGGTAGGGGCTGGCCTCGGCGTTCCTTGCCCGGTATAGCTTTTCAGCCCTACCGTCAGGACCGGCTATGATCCCGCAACACTCGTTTGGCGCATCTTCGAGGGCGTGGGCAATTATCTCGTCGACGAAGCCCTGCGGGAGATTGAAAGACACTACTCCTCGACCACTTCGATAACAGAACTGGCTTCGATGTAGGTGCCGCTCTCCGCGTCGGCGCCGAATCTACCGGTAACGCGAACAGTCTTGCCGTTGAGACTGGCGAGAATCGCCTCATCTGAGTAACCACGGATGACGATCGCTATACCGTCTTCAGTCACCTGGTAGCTGCCGTGCTCCTCACTGAAAGACAGGTCACCCATGGTTGTGACGTCCTCACCATCAAAGGTGTCCGCCGACGTTGTTAAGTCGACGATGGCCACTTCTCGCGCCGCGGCTGTGGACGATCTGCCGCCCGTTTCAACGAGCAGGTATGTGGCGGCGACAAACAATGCCAATCCGAGAATGAGCCCATACATCAGGGCGCGGCTGATGAAACCTACCACCAGATCTTCCCCTGCACTTCCTCGTGGGGCTCGCCCCAATCCTTGGCCCAGAGATCGGTCGAAAGGTATTTCCATCCGCCGTCAGCCAGGAGGGCAACGACGTTGCCGCTCTCCATCCGTTCTGCGACCCGGACTGCGACTTTGACGACGGCCCCGCCGGAGATTCCAGCGAAGATGGCCTCCTTCTCCATCAGCTCTTTGGTCATGTTGAACGAGGAGATCGAGTCCACGACGATGCGGCCATCGAGGACGGATTCGTCGAGGACCGGCGGGATGAAGCCCTCCTCGATTGCGCGGAGGCCCTGGACGAGGTCGCCTGGGTGCGGAACCGCGGCGACGACCTTGACGTCAGGCTGATTGTCCTTGAGGTAGTGACCAACGCCGGTCAAAGTCCCACCGGTTCCCAGTCCGGCTACGAACACGTCGATATCCGGGACATCGTGGAGGATTTCCGGGCCGGTGGTCTTGTAGTGGGCGCGGGGGTTGTTCTCATTCCCGTACTGGTACGGCATGAAATATCGTTCGGGATCTTCGGCGACCATCTGCTGCGCCTTGTAGACAGCGTCGTTGGTAGTCGTGGCGTTTTCGGCGTACACCACCTCCGCTCCGAATGCTCGGAGTAACGACTCGCGCTCTTCAGTGACGTTATCCGGGAGAACGCAGAGAAGGCGGTATCCTTTCGCGCGGCAGACCATGGCGAGGCTGATGCCGGTGTTGCCGCTGGTGGGCTCGAGGACGATCTTGTCCGGCGTAAGGTCGCGGCTCTCTTCGGCGGCCTTGATCATGAAGTGGGCTATGCGGTCTTTGACGCTACCGGTGGGATTGAAGCCTTCGAGTTTCGCGTAGACGTTCACGCCCGGAGGGCTGAGGTGGGTCAGCCTCACGACCGGCGTGTTGCCGATGGTGTCGAGGACCGATTCAGCGAGCATGACCGCTAGAATCCAGGAGACGAGCTAGGCGGCACCACCCGCGAGTGCGGGGAGCACGGAGAGAATGTCGCCATCTTTGAGGCCGGTGTCCAACTGCTGTAGGTATCTGACGTCTTCATCGTTGAGGTAGACGTTCACGAACCGGTGAAGTTGCCCATCGCTCATCACGAGGTCCCTGAACCCGGGATAGTCCGCCTCGACGTGATTGAGGACGTCGAGGACAGTGGAACCCTCGGCCGGCACGGACTTTTGGCCCCTGAGGAACTTTTGCATGCTGCCGGTCACGCGGACTTCTACCGCCATCAAGATCCTCCCACGCCGACTTCATGCACTTCCCCACCAGGGAATGGTGCGCCGCAGAAGCCTTCGTAGTCGATAAGTTCGGTTATCGTCGGGTTGTCGCCGCAAAGCGGGCAATTCGGGTCACGGCGCAGCTTGACGATACGGAAGTCCATCGCAAGGGCATCGACGAGCAGCAGCCGGCTGGTAAGCGACTCACCGACGCCCAGGATCTGCTTCAGCGTCTCGGTGGCCTGGATGGAGCCCATGATGCCCGTGAGGGCGCCGAGGACGCCGGCTTCTGCGCAGCTCGGCACCATGCCGGGCGGCGGCGGGGCGGGGAAGAGGCAGCGGTAGCAGCCCTGGCCGGGCACGAAGACGGTGGCCTGGCCGTCGAAGAGGAGGATGCTGCCGTCAATCAACGTCTTGCCGCTCATGTAGGCGGCGTCGTTGACGAGGTAGCGCGTCGTGAAGTTGTCCGCGCCGTTGACCACGTAGTCGTACTGCGGGATCAGTTCCAGCGCGTTGTCCGAGGTGATGGGCGTCTCGTGCAGGACGACGTTGACGTCCGGGTTGTAAGCGTTGAGGGTCTCGCGGGCGGAGATCGCCTTTGGCTTTCCGACGTCATCGTTCTGGTGAAGGACCTGGCGCTGAAGGTTTGAGAGGTCGACGATGTCGAAGTCGACGATGCCGATGGTGCCGACGCCGGCGAGGGCGAGATAGAGGGCAACGGGGCCGCCGAGGCCGCCGGCGCCGACCACCAGGACCTTCGCCTCCATGAGTTTGCGCTGACCGGAGGGCCCGACCTGAGGCATGATGATGTGCCGGGAGTAGCGGTCCACCTGCTCGGGGGTGAGAACGGTGGCACCGCCGGCGATCGCCGGGATGATAGCCAACTCGTCACCCACTTTGACCGGGGTCTCCTTGCCCTGGAGGGCGTGGATCTCCTGGTTGTTCAGGTACACGTTGACGTGACCGGGGATCTCTCCGGATCCGTCGAAGATCATGTGTTTCAACGAGGGGTAGCTTTCTCCGAGGTTGTCCAGTACCTCGCCGACGTTCGCTCCCTCCGCCTTCACATAGGTCTGGTTGCCTGTGAGCTTCCGGAACGGGGTCGGGATATAGACTGTCACATCCATCGCATCGCCTCTCGTGCGCCTGTTTGACGCTGCCGCCACGGTCATCTCATGCCTCCATCTGCAAGTATCGTTCACCGGTATCGCATAGAACAGTCACAACCCGCTTGCTCTCTCCCAACTCCTTCGCCACCTTGATCGAGGCAACGACGTTAGCGCCCGCGGAAATGCCGACGAGTAGTCCTTCCTCACTACAGAGGCGTCGCGACATCTCGATCGCCTCTTCGTCAGTGATCGCGATGATGTCATCGTAGATCTCGCGGTTGAGGATGCCGGGGACGAAGCTGGCGCCGATACCCTGGATGGCATGAACGCCGGCGCGGCCGCCCGCGAGCACAGGGGATCGCGTCGGCTCCACCGCAACGATGCGGAGTTCATTGCCCACCTTCTCGCGCAGTACTTCTCCGACGCCGGTGATCGTGCCACCGGTGCCGACACCGGCCACGAAGGCGTCGATTCGTCCTTCCGTGGCGTCGAGCACCTCGAGGGCGGTGGTGCGGCGGTGGATGTCAGGGTTGGCGGGGTTCTCGAACTGCTGGCACATGAAGACCTGCGCCTCCTTGCCCAGCAGTTCCTGCGCGGCGTAGACGGCCCCAGTCATGCCCTCAATGGCGGGGGTGAGGATGACGCGGGCGCCATACCGTGCGAGGAGGTCGCGGCGTGCGAGACTCATGTCCTCCGGCATGGTGACGATGAGCTTGTAGCCCTTAACAGCGGCCACCATGGCCAGGCCGATCCCCGTGTTACCGCTGGTCGGCTCGACAATCGTGTCGCCGGCCTTGAGGCGGCCTTCGCGTTCCGCCGTCTCGATCATGTTGAGAGCGATACGGTCCTTGACGCTACCAGCGGGGTTAAGGGACTCCATCTTCCCGAGGACCTCAGCAGCGCCGGAGGGCACGACGCGGTTGAGCCTGACCATAGGCGTGCCGCCCACGAGGTCAAGCACTGAATCGGCGATCTTCTTTGCGTTCATAGCTTGCAAACTCCTAAATGATATATCGCGATCCCACAGGTTGGGCTGCTCGGTCACGCGCGGCAAGGTCGGCAATCGTCACTCCGTTCAAGACGCCGAGCACGGCGTCCCGCACATCCGACCACATTTCGGTTTGGGCGCAGCCGCCATTGCGGGCGCAGTTGCTATTGTCATCCAAGCAGTCAATGGGCACTAGCGGCCCTTCGAGGGCTTCGACTACCTCGGCCACGCGAATGTCATGCGGGTTGCGGATGAGGGCGTGGCCGCCCTGTGGACCGCGGACGCTGCGGATAAAGCCGGCGCGGCGAAGGGTAGTTAGCAATTGCTCCAGGTACGACTCCGGAACGCGTTGGCGCGACGCTATTTCACTGCTCTGTGTCGGGCGAGGTTCGCCGTAGCGGTGCGCGAGCTCGATCAAAGCCCTAATCCCATAGTCGCCCTTGCTTGACACTCTCATGACGGTTCCTGACAATCCCTGTCAACAATATTAACATATCCCCTCAGTGTATTGTCCAGACTGATCCGGGATGTTGCGCTCATATTAGAAACAACACCAGGGGCACGATGAAAATCGCGCCCATGAAAACGGCGAAGCCGCGCTGGGTGTGGGTGATCTGGTTGGCAAGGGTGACGATGAGGTTCGAATACGGCTTGTAGAGGAAGATGAGCACGAACAGGGAGATCCCGGCGCCGACGATCATCTCCGTGAAGACGATCGTAAAAGCGCGAGGAGTATCGAGTAGGAGGGCGGCCACGAGGGTATCCACCCATGTGGAGATATTGGCGCCCATAACGTAGGGGATGATCGCATTCCGCCGCACATAGCCCTTTAACGACAGCGGGATAAGCAGGGTCAGTGAGATCGAGACGGAAAGGGTGATGGCGGTAATCACGAGGCCGAGGAGGAACATCGCAAGCGGGTGGTGCAGCGACTCCTTGATGTTCTCGATTCGCTGGCTCGGCTGCTCCAGGTTCGGCAACGCGCGATCGAACACGGTGAAGGCGGCGAGTAGCATCCCGACGCCGAGCACGAAGATCAGGAAGTCGGAAAGGTTATCGGCGAAGACCTCAACGATTGGGTCGTAAACGACGTCCACGAAGGAGTTGATCGCGCCGGGCGTACCAACCTCGATCGAGTTGAACCACCCCTGGTCGAGAGCGATGACGCCGATTGGCAGGACCGGCAGCCAGAGCGTGAATGCCGTCAGCAGCGCAACGACGCCGATGTACAGCCCGTCGGCGGACTTCTTGCGCGTAACCCAGAGGACGAACCCGATGAACAAGACGATGAAAGACGCCCCCAGGCGCGAACCATTGATCATCGCGAACGACTCGGTGTCAGAGATCGTCCCAGAGGAGAACAGACTCAGAGAGATCGCCGCCACGGGGGATCCGCTGAGGACGATGTAGGAACCAAGCCAGCCGAACCCCAGCAGGTTCAGCACGCCGTCGGCAGACAATCCCTCGAGGATCGGCTTGAGGCCGCGGGCGCCGGTCTTCATCAACTGGAGCGCGAGGATGAATATGAAGAGGCCGGCAGCGCTGTAAGCGACCCGTGTAGCGACGAAGCCAACGGTCTGCCAGTGCGGCCGGGAAGCCGCCGTTACGCCCGCGTGGGACAACGTTAGCTCCCCGGTGTATCAGATGGCATGGTGCGGCGTCACCCGCTCCTGCATGGCCTCGATCAGTACCTTCGCGACCTCCGGCCGGGAGAATTCCGGCGGCGGGGCGATTCCGCCGGTGAGCATGTCTCGGACCTGGGTGCCTGAAAGGCTGACACGGTCCTCAGGCGTATGGGGACAGGTCTTGACGCTGGCCAGCTCGTCGCACTTCTTGCAGTAGAAGGAGTGCTCGAACATCAAGGGGACAATGCCGAGGGCTTGCGGATCGAACTCGTTGAAGATTAGCTGGGCGTCAAAAGTGCCGTAGTAGTTACCGACGCCGGCGTGGTCGCGGCCGACGATGAAGTGCGAGCAGCCGTAGTTCTTGCGCACGAGGGCGTGGAATATCGCCTCCCGGGGGCCGGCGTACCGCATGGCGGCCGGATTCACGGAGAGAAGAACGCGGTCCAGCGGGTAGTAGTTCTCGATCAGGACTTCGTAGCACTTCATACGGACGTCCGCCGGGATGTCGTCGGACTTGGTGTCACCGACGAGAGGGTGGAGGAGAAGGCCGTCAACAATCTCCATCGCGCACTTCTGGATGTACTCGTGAGCGCGGTGGACGGGGTTGCGAGTCTGGAAACCGACTACGGTGCTCCAGCCGCGCTCTGCGAAGGCTGAGCGTGTCTGAGCGGGGGTGAGGCGGTATGTGGGGAAGTCGTCGTGGCCCGGGACAGCCAGAACCTTCACGGGGCCACCGAGGAGGGTGTCGCCCTGGGAGTACATTGCGGCGACGCCGGGATGGGCCTCGTCCTCGGTGCGGTAGACGTTGCGGGCCTCGAGTGCCTTGTCGTAGCCGAACTTCTCCTGGACGGTGAGGACCGCGAGGATCTCCCCCGCCTCTTCGGCGAGGGCGACATCACTGCCCTCGTTGATGCTCGACGCTTCGTCGGCGCTGATCGCGAGGGTAATCGGCATGGACCAGGGGAGGCCCGAGGCGAGGTGCATGCTATCGACCACGGCTTTGTAGTCGGCCTGGGTCATGAAGCCGTCGAGCGGACTGTAGCCGCCAACGGCGAGCAGTTCGAGGTCTGACAGCGTGCGGGAGTCGAGCGTGACCACGGGCAGCGTGGCGGCCTGGGTGCGCCGTTCTTGCGCTTCGGCGCCCGTTACCAGGAGGTCAATGAGGGCGCCGCCGTGGGGCGCGATTGTTTGGTCGGTGGTCAAAGCTCGTACTCCGTTCGGGATGCAGTAGAGACGCCCCGCCGGGACGTCTCTACGGAAATGCGCAGATTACGGGTTGATGCACTACTCGTGCAGGCCGCACTCCTTGAACTCGGGGTTCTCCCACCACCAGCGGCCGGCGCGGATGTCCTCGCCCTCCTTGATGGCTCGGGTGCAGGGAGCGCAGCCGATGCTGGGGTAGCTCATGTCGTGCAGTTTGTTGTAGGGGATCTTGTTGACCTTGATGTACTCCCAGACATCCTCGTTGGTCCACTCGATGAGCGGGTTCACCTTGAGCATGCCGTTGCCCTCGTCCCACTCGATGGCCGGGGTGTCGGTGCGGGTGACGGCCTGATCCTTGCGGAGGCCCGTCATCCAGGCGGTGGCGTCGGAGAGGGCGCGCTTCAGGGGCTGTACCTTGCGGATCCCACAGCACTCCTTGCGGTTCTCGAGGCTCTCGCGGAAGGAAAAGAAGCCCTTCTCACGGGTGAGGCCCTCAACCTTGTCGCGATCCGGGAACATGACTTCGATAGGGATATCCGGGTACTTGAATCGTGTCGCGTCCATGACGGCGTAGGTCTCGTCGTTCAGGCGGCCGGTGTCCAGCGTGAAGACTCGGATATTCGGCGCGGCCTCAGCGATGATGTGCTGGAGCGCGACGTCTTCGGCGCCGAAGCTGTTCGCGAACTTGATCTCCGGCCCGAAAGTTTCGCCCGCCCAGCGGACTATGTCTTCCGCCGACTTCAAGCCGTGCTCGGCGTTGAGCGCCTCCACGTCCGCTTCTGTGTACCTGACTGCTTCTTTCAACTCTTGATCCTCCGTTTGGGTTGATATTGATCGCTAATTGATTAGACGGCGCACTCGCCTTCGCCGCGGACGACTTCGAACAACTCTTCTTTGCCCCAGTCCATGTACAGCTCGATGTCCTGGTGTACTGGGCCGACGTCCTTGAACTCGTTGAGGAGTACGTCGAAGCTCTTGGGGCCGACCCGGTCGACGTAAGCGACGAATTCCTCGCCGGACTCCCGGTTGGCGACGTAGTGGTCGATCATCACCTTCACAGCCTGTGGCGCGCGCTTGGAAGGAACGCGGGCGACGCGTGTGCCGAACTTGCCGCCGCCGATGTAGCCGCCGCCGCCGAGGAAAATGTCGAAGCAGGGGATCGTGGCGCCGTTGGCGCTAAAGGACGAGCCCTGTAGGCCGATAGAGGCGAGGTGGTGCTGCCCGCAGCCGTTGGGGCAACCGCTGGCCTTAACGGAAATGTTCTGGACGAGCGGGTCATCGTCGTAGCCCCAGGTCTGCGCGGCGTCGCGGATGGCGAAGCCGACGCCCTGGGAGGACGTGATGCCCATCTTGCAGGAGTCGGTGCCGGGGCATCCGACAGTGTCGGCGAGCATGTCCGCGTCCGGGTCGCCTAGCCCGATGGCCTTGAGTTCGGAGTGGAGGCGAGGGAGGGATTCTTCGCGGACCCAGCGGAGCACGAGGTTCTGGTTCTGCTGAGTGCGGGCGTTGCCACCGCTGAAGCGGCTCATTAGCTTGCCCAGCTCACGGAACTGCTCCGGGCTCAGGTTGCCGAGGGGCACGGTGATCGCCACGGCCGCGTAGCCCGGCTGGCGCTGCTTCTGGACGTTCGTTTTGACCCAGCGGTTGAAGTCGGGGCCGGGCGTGACGCCGTTCGGCGCTTCCCCGGGGGTTGGCCCTTCCGGTGCGATCTGCAGGAGCGCTTCCATGTTCAGGGGTTCCCAGGCCCAGGGCTCGGCAAGCTCTTCGTCAACCTGGCGGCGGAATTCTTCGATGCCAAGCTTCTGAACGAGGAACTTCACACGGGCCTTATTCATGTTCTTGCGGAGGAAGTTGGGGAGGCCGCCCTCCTTGTCGAAGACCTTGAGGCAAGCTTCCGCGACGCGGATGTACTGGCCGTCGTCCGCCGTGGCGAATTCCCAGACGGTGTCAGCCTGGCGCGGCATAGTCGATGTGCCGCCGCCGACGACGATGCGGAAACCGCGCACGTCCTTGCCGTCGATCGTGCGGACGTCGGCGACGAATCCCATGTCGTGGAACGGGCTGCCGGCGCAATCGATCGGGCCGCAGGAGAACGATGTCTTCCACTTGCGGGGCATGTTCTGACAGATAGGGTTGCGGATCATGTTGCGAGCGTAAGCCGCAAGGTACGGGGTGACATCGAAGAGTTCGTGATCCGAGACGCCGGCGTAAGGGCACCCGGTGACGTTGCGGACCGTGTGGCCACAGGCTTCGCGAGTGGTCAGACCAACGCTGGCGAGGAGGCGCATAACGTCTTCCGCGGCGAGCAGGTCGACGAAGTGAAACTGGATGTTTTCGCGCGTCGTGATGTGGCCGCGGCGGAGACCGGAGTACTTCTCGGCGATGACCGCCATGGCTTCCATCTGCTCGGCGTTGATGCCGCCGTAAGGAAGCTTGATGCGCATCATCTGCATGTCCATCTGGCGCTGGCCGTACGTGCCCATGCGCAGGCGGAACGGGGTAAATTCGGCCTCGAGCGCCTCCGGGTTCTCGCGGAATCGACGGGCCTCGACCATGTAGTTGTCGATCTCCTCTTCCAGGGTGACAAAAACATGCCCTGGTTTGAGGTCAGCAGGTACCTGGGGATGAGCTTTCTGGGTGAACGGCTTCTCGTCTACGGTCATGACGCTGCTCCCGTCTCCGAGCGGCTCAGGCGATGAACCCGAGTTTGTCGGTCTGGTAAGTCAGAATTGTATGTGGATAAGCGGGTGGATGTCAATTATAGCCACGTTTGGCCATGACGTAAAAGCGGTGGTCAATCCAGGGAATCTCGATGCCGAGTTGGTACATCAGCGTTGTGAGGTCGCCATGGTGACCGCGCTCGTGCAGGAGAATGTTGGTCAGGACTTCTCCAGGCGTGTACTCGATCGGCTCGCCGTCCACGTCCAAAGGGCGCACTCGATGCAGTTCGGCGTCGTCGATGCTGTCCAGGTAGGAGTGAAACAGGGCCCTGACACGTTGACGGTAATCGAGGACTTCTTGCCACGAAGTGAAGGTGATCCCATCCGGCGCAATCATCGAAGTGCCGGTGAGGTCCGCGACCCAGTCGTCGTATGACGACAGAAAGTGCTCGAAGCAGTCGCGAAGGGCGGGCCAGCCCGATCCGGGTCAGCGCTTTGGTGCCTGCGGCTTCAATCGGGGCTGCGTACTGGATCCAGGCCCACTCGAGCTAGTCACTGAGTTCGAGAAGGGCTGCGCGGTCCATAGGTGGGAGCTAGGCTCTTAGTTGCTGGCCGAGGTTGAGCAGAAAATCGTGTGGCACTCCCACTGCGTGAGGCGCTGCGGACCCCAGGTTATAGGCCGTTTTCAGGAGTTCCGACAGTGACTCGGCAACTTCCGGGTACCGGGCAACGACGGAGTCGATATCTTCCCCCGCTTTGATGAGCGCGAGGCTCCTGCTGAGGATACCAGCGAATGCCGTATCGTCCAAAGGACTCCATCTCCTTGTCCGGCCGCAACGGACAGCGGGGCGGCAGCTTTTTCTTTTACATCAATTATCGGCTGCTGGAAGAAAACGTCAATGCCATATTTCTTGATTGATGTATCAATTTAGGAGCCACCGGCGACTGCGGGGACGATGCTGACCTCGTCGCCACCGTTCAACTTCGTCGCAACGCCGTCTGCGAACCGGACATCCTCGCCGTTCACATAGACGTTGACGAACCGGCGAAGGTCCCCGGTGTCGTCGCAGAGCCGCTCCTTAAGCCCGGGAAACGACGACTCGAGGCCTTCGATCATCTCGGCCAGTGTCTCGCCCGATCCTTCGACGATGTCCTGCTCGTTGGTGAGTTTCCTGAGCGGGGTCGGTATCCGTACCGTGACTGCCATCGATTATCCTTCCACTACATCTTCGTAGACGGGGTCTATGCGGACACCCTGGCTTCGGACCCAGTCCAGCCCGCGGTCAATTTCGTCGCTTTCGCCGTCCAGTTCAAGGACGACCCACCCGCGCTGGTCCGTTACGTCGGCGCGGCGGATGTTGGTGACGATCTCGAACTCGCGGCCGAGTTTCCAGATCACCGGCTCTTTGATCAGTTCTTCGACAAACGTAAATTTCACTCTCTGCCTGGTCATTTTCTTTATCCTATCCTGCCTCTCCGGCGGCAACCGGGGTGCGCACCGCGTAGGCGTGTTCGAAAGCTTCGATCGTTGGCTGGATGGTGAGGACCGGCTTGAGGGCCGGCGCTATCGCCTCCTGGGTCTTAAGCCCGGCCCCGGTGATGAAGGCCACAACGACCTCATCGGGGTGCACATTGCCGGCCTCGACGAGACGCTTGAGGCCGCCGATGACGACGCCTCCCGCGGTCTCGGCAAATATACCCTCGGTTTCGGCCAGTAGCTGGATCCCTGCTACCACTTCATCGTCCGGAATCGCCACGGCCGAACCGTTGGTGTCCTTCATCGTCTTCAGAGCGTAGTATCCGTCCGCCGGGTTGCCAATCGCCAGCGATTTTGCGATGGTATCGGGCTTTTGGGGGCGGATGTTGAAGCTGCCCCTATCCCACGCCTCGGCGATTGGCGAACATCCCAGCGCCTGCGTGCCGCTCATACGCGTCGCGTTCCAGCCGATTAGTCCGAGCCAGGCGAGCTCCTTGATGCCCTTGTAGATCTTGGTGAAGAGGGAGCCGCTGGCCATGGGGGCGACGCAGTGGTCGGGCGCGCGCCAGCCGAGTTGTTCGCAGACTTCATAGCCCAGGGTCTTGCTTCCCTCTGCGTAGTAGGGCCGGACGTTGATGTTCACGAAAGCCCATGGGTAGCGGTCGCCCAGCTCGCTGCAAAGGCGGTTGACGTCGTCGTAATTGCCATCCACGGCGACGAGCGTTGGGCCGTAGGCGCCGGAGCCGATAATCTTGCCCTGTTCGAGGTCTGCAGGGATGAAGACGCAGGCTTTCATTCCTGCGCGGGCGGCGTGGGCGGAGACGCTGTTGGCCAGGTTACCGGTGGAAGCGCAGGCCAGGGTGTCGTACTCCATGCCACGGGCGACGCTGCTGGCGACGGAGACGACGCGGTCCTTGAACGACCAGGTGGGATTCTGGCAGTCGTTCTTGATGTAGAGGTGGTTTAGGCCGAGGGCGCGGGCAAGGTTGCCGGCGCGGACCAGCGGGGTGTAGCCAGTGCCGATGTCCACTGCCGTTTCAGCGGGGGCGGGCAAAAGGTCAGCGTACCGCCACATGGTAGGCGGGCCAGACTCAATGCGCTGGCGCGAAATGCGGCTCTTTATTGCGTCGTAGTCATAGAAGACTTCGAGCGGACCAAAGCAGAACTCGCAAACGTTGCTGGCTTCGAGCGGATATTCGTGGCCGCATTCGCGGCACCTGAGGTTCCTGGCGAAAGTTGCCGGGTCTGACATGGATCGATCCTTCCGTGGAAACGTTTTCAGCCGATGTGTGGTTAGGGGTTCGCGCCGGAAGCGGAACCCCGGGACATCGCCATTCGTCTCCGGATCTCGTTGGTCATCAAAAAAGAACCTCTCCTGTGCCAGAAGAGGTTAATCGCTCCTTATCGTTCCCCCTTGCGGGCGCCGGCGTTGGCACCGTGTCCAATCGGGACTGGTTGCCGGGCTTCACAGGGCCGTTGCCCTCCACCTCTATGGATAAGTCCGTATTCGGTTTGTACGTGCGAATCTAACACCCTCCGAAGGGGAGTGTCAATTGAGAAACGGTGGTGGGAAGTGTTAGGAAGTACTGGCTGTTTCAGCGCGCCTGGTACAGCGCTCCACCAACTCGCCGAGAATCAAGCGCAGGGGTAGGCCTTTGAGGGTGGGGTGCTTGAAGTCTGCGTCCAGGTTGATCCGGTAATGATGGCGGCGGCCGTCGCGGCGGATCCGAAGCATGTCAGCGCGGCGAAGGTCACCGATGACGCCCCAGATAGTGCGCTGAGTCAGGGCCATGTCCTCGCTGATCTGCTTGATGGTGCAGTCCGGGTGGACGGCTATATAAAAGAGGACTGAGCCGTGGCTGGAAACGAGATACCAGCCGTTCGTGATGTGGTTACCGTTGTCGGCCAAACTCTCTGCCTTTCTCCGGAACCATGATTCCCGTCCTGCAATCAGAGAAGTCTATTACTACTATTAGCAATCGACAATTGCCTTTGATTGGAGAACAAGTGATCATCGTTCGGTGTTACAGGTGGCGGGGGGCGATTATTCTGCCAGGGCCGTTCGGAGGGCCGTTTCGTCTATGGGGGCAGATGCTGCCTCTGTGCCGTCCACCAGCACGACGGGGATTCTAAGCCAATACCGCTCGTGCGCTTCCATGTTTACATCAATATCTACGAGGGTAAGACTGAAAGGGATTTCCGCGCTCAGTTTTCGCAGGACGATTTCGGCTTCGGTACATAGACCGCAGCCTTCGCGAGTGTACAGGGTAACGGACTTCAACTGGCGGATGGCTCTTCAAGCGGTTCGGGAGGCGGGGGCGGCTCCTGGTCTTGGTCCTCCCGGCGCTTGCGTTGGGCGCGGCGCTCCTCCGCCGGGGGGGTGCGCAGAAGGTAGATCATACCCGCGAGACCTATAGGCATCGCCACGATGGCGATGACCTGGGCGGCGGTGAGGCCACCGATAATTTCGTTGTCCAACCGAAGGAAGCTTACGGCGAAGCGGAGCAGGCCATAGAGGAAGACCCAGGCGAAGAACGTAGCGCCCGCCCGCGGCACTTTGTAGTAAATCACCAGGAGGATCACGAAGATGAAGAGATCGCCGATGAGTTCGTAGGCGACGGCAGGGTGCTGAGGTTCGGCCTCAGGCCCGAAGCGGAGAAAACTGGGACTGTTTGGGTGGGTGTAGATGATGCCCCAGGGGAGATCTGTGGTCTTCGCGAAGTGCTCGCCGTTGATGACGTCACCGATGCGGCCAACGGCCATTCCCACGGTGGCTGCGATGGCGCCGATGTCGGCCCCCCGAGGGATATTCGGGACCTTTGCGATTATCGCGTAAAGCCACGCGCCGATCGCCCCGCCGATGAGGGCGCCGTAGATGGAAATTCCGCCGGTATTGATGGCGACGATGTTTCCCAGGTCGTCTTCGAACTCGCCCCAGTTCTCGATCACGTAGAGGGCGCGGGCGCCGATTATTCCGCCGACAACGAGGGCGAGGGCTACGTTATAAACGGTGTCTTCCGAGTAGCCGGCGCGCCGGCCGAGTACGACTGCGATGGCGACACCGGCCACCACGCCGAGGGCCGTAAACAGTCCGTGCCACGTGATCTCTATGCTGCCGATTTCGACAAGGGTCGGGTCTATTCCGATCTCAATCGCGAGCGCGAATATTGCGATCATTCTGCCTGGTTGGTCTCCTCGATTTGAGCGCCCGCTTCGCGAGCGATGTCCCGGAGTTCACCTCCGAATTGTGCGTGCCAGGGTGCCTGGCCGGCCATCATGAGGCTGGTCCCGGTAATCTTAGCCCACAGGCGCCTTCTGGGCACCCAGAACGTGATCATGAGACCGATGACCGTGGCCGCGGCCCCGACCCAGACGAGGTTGTCGCTGCGGTCACGCTTCACCTCGATGCCGGAAAACTCTCGCTGTCCGGTGAACGTGTACCTCAGCCCGTCGATCTCGACGGATTCCCCCGGTGCCAGGACCGTGGGTCGCGGCGTTAGACCGACGATCGTGAGTTCTGGGTCACCGGCGAAGGCTGGGGCGACGCCATCGCCTGATGAAGTCTCGGACGTGCCGTAGACCACGCCTTCGAGGAGAAGGAGGACCTCTCCTGACCCGCCGCCGATGCCTTCCGGCAAAGGGACGCCCTGTGCCACGGCGGAGGGAACGTCCTCCGTTCCGGTGAAGGTGACTTTGCGTCCGCCCGAGTCGATGGTCTCGCCCGGCGAGAGCGAGGCGCGGATGCTCCCATCGGCGGCGGACGGTTCGAAGACGAGCAGTTCGCCGCCGTCGGTCGGTTGCCAGAAGGTGATGGCAGAACCGTCGGAGGCGCGCACCAGACCGGCGCGGTATTCGGTATCGCCGTTACTGGCCGCGTCCGTCAGCAGGACGGTTTCGTTAAGGAGCGCCTCGCCATCCGGCCCAGTGACGGAAACGCGGGGCGATGGAGAGCGTTCCGCCAGGGCAATGGTCTCTCCGAAGAGTTTGTTGCCGGACGCGATGTCGAGTACTTCTAGCTGTGCCCCGTAGCCGAAATAGGCTGCCTGGTGGAATCTGTAGCCGTCGTAACCGCAGGGAGAATTGACGGTAGATGAACAGCGCAGTACCTCATCGCCGCGCTCGTATATGACAAGATCCGCGCGGTAATCGAGGGGCTGTCCGTCGGGGGCGAACTCCGCGTAGGTGTCCTCCAGGTGGACCTGGATCTGATCGGGATCGCTGACGGCAAAGATGGGCAAGGTTGTGCCCTCGGCGAGGAAGAGCCCCGACGAGAAGGCGTCCGCTCGGGAGACGATGGCGGCAAGGACGAAGATGATGACAGCGGCGTGCGTGAGGAAGGTGCCGAGCTGCGCCCACTGGAGCTTGTCGGCAAAGACGTGGGTCCCGTCCTCTGACGCATCGACGTGTACCTTGTAGCGGCGCGCGCTGAGGGCAGCAACCAGCGATTCAGTCTCAACTGAAGTCTCGGATTTGAAGGAATGAGGCGACAGGTCGAAATACCGGTCCGGAACCCGCTTGCGCGGCCTCGTGATCGTGGTCCAGACGCCGGGGAAACGGCTCACGATATAGGCCCCCGTGGACGCAACGGTGATTCCCAGGAGGAGGGCGAACCAGCGTTGGTGGAAAAGGTCAAACAGCCCGATCGCGTCCATCGGATCAGTCAGCGGCCCAAAATTGTCCTCCTGGGTGTGCAACCACATTGCCTCCGACACGGCGTCGCCGCGGATGTTCGCCGGAACCTGTGGGACTAAGACGCCGATCAGGCTGACGACGGCGAGCAGGCCGAGCAGGAAGATGGCGAAGCGGACGCTGGTGAACAGCCACCAGACCGCGCGCAGCGGATTGAGGAGGTTTACGGTGCGTGACCAGCCTCGGGTGGGGCTGGCAGCCTTGTCAGTAGCCACCGCCAGTGGCCTCCGGAAGGATCAACTGGATCCTCTCTTCAAGCTCGGTTGAGCCGATTGCGCCCTGCACTTGCTCATCGTTCTCTTCGTCTTCGAGCGGGCCGGCGTAAATGCTCTGGATGGTGCCGTCCGAATCGATGAAGACGGTCGTTGGCAGGCCGAGGAGGCGGTAGCGGTCCCCGACCTCGCCGTCCCGGTCCACGAGCAGCGGGAAGTCAATGCCATAGTCTTCCGCGAACGGCTCGATCAGGGCCTTGCCTTCCTGCAGATTGAGCCCGATCACAACAAGCCCGGACGCGTCATGATCAGCGGCGGCATCGACTAGCAGCGGCATCTCCTGCCGGCACGGACGGCACCACGTCGCCCAGAAATTGAGGACGACAGGGTTGCCACGAAAGTCGCTAAGCAGGGTCTCATCCCCGTCGACGGATTCCAGCAGAAAGTCCGGGGCGAGAGCGCCGACCTCGGCCTTGACGGGCAGTGAGTCGGTCACGAGTCCGGCGTGGAGGTCTCGTGGCCCATATTCGTCGTCGCGAAAGGCGCCGCCGTCCCGGTATTCCAGCCACCAGATCACGCCGGCAATCACGGCGATGACGGCGAGCGGATAGAGAAAACGCCGGACGATGCCGCGGTGCCGAACGGGCGCGGATTCGAGGGTGGAAGGGGTTTCTGTCATGGTGCCGTTACAGGATACGTCTTGCCGAAGAATAGGGAACTACTGGAAGCCGAACACCGCCATGTAAGTGGCTCGTGTTTGTTCAGGCGTTTCGCCCTCGCCGAGGAAGGAATTGCCCGTTCGGATTTCGTAGTGGAGGTGCTTGTTATAGCCGACCTGCCCCAGCGACTCCGGGGTGCCCGAGTCACCAACCAGGCCGACAGTTTGGCCTTGCCCGACTTCTGTGCCGACCTGTATCTCGTCCGGGATCCCCGAAAGGTGCGAGTACCGTGTGATGACGCCGTCCCCGTGGTCCACCCAGACCTGGCGGCCCCGGAACTTGTCGAGTGTGCCCGCGTCGGTATAGCCGATCTCCACGGTGAGTGCGATGAAGTCGTCGATCTGCTTCTGGGTAAGCTGGCGGTATTCGTGGTCCGCGCGGACCACCGTGCCGGGGTAGGTCGCGAGCACCGGCGCCCCGATGGGCACGTCAATGCAAGCAAAGCCGGTGAAGAAGTCGACGCCCTCGTGGAACCCGTTTCGATATTCGCGCGGGGCGTTGGGCATCTGTCCGTCGTCGATAGGCAGGCAGGCTCCCGCAAGCGGCATGGTCATGTGGTAACCGAGGGGACTCTCAGCCGACGCGTTCGCATCCGGGACCGCGCCGGCCAGCGTGGGGTCGACGTTTTTAATCGCAAGGATCTGATCGATGCTGATACTTGCCTCATCCACGAGCGCGTTTGCCTCGAGGATCGAAGCCGCAGTCACACCGAACCGCTCCGCGATCGTGCCCACCGTGTCACCAGCCTGGATCCTGTAGGCTATCTCGCGCAGAGCTGGCGTGGGGGTGCCGGGAGACGGCGAAGGCGTAGCCGGTGGTGTCGATGTGCCTATTGTCGGGGCAGGCGTCGCCGAGGAGCCTGATCCGCCACCGCAAGCGAGGCACAGAAAAACAGCGGCCGCCAGGGCCGCCGCGAATGCGAGGCGCGAAGGGCTAATGGTCGACCGGATAACCCTCTTCCTCCATCGCCGCTTCGATCATTGAGAGTGGCGTTTGCGCGGGATCATGATCGACGACCACGGCCTTCGATTCGGCATCGCCGGAGATGAACAGCACGCCGGGCAGAGTTTCCACGGCAGACTTGATCGCCTGGAGGCAGTGATCGCAGGAGATGTCAGGTGCGGTCAGCGTCAATTGGGGCATGTCATCGAATGATTCCGAGGAGCGACTTTTTCCTGGCCAGCGACTTAGCTTCGTGGTGGGCCAGCGTTTCTACCATATCGTCCAGCGGCTCAAGTCGCACGTCGGGATTCTCCGGCGAAAGTGCCAGCACAATCAAGTGGTCGGCAAATTCTGGGTTCTTGGGGAGCAGCGAACCGTGGAGATAGGTGCCAAAGACGTTTCGGTAGATGGCGCCCTCGCCGCCGTCCTTGCCGTTGTTGCCGAAGCCGGACACGACCTTACCCAAAGGTTGCGCGCCCTTTCCGACATATGTCCGCCCTCCGTGGTTCTCAAAGCCGACCAAAGTTGATTCCTGCCACTCAATCACTACGTTACCGATGAAGCGCCTGGCTTCCGGCCCGGGATGGGCCGTCCAGATATCGAGTACGCCCAGCCCGGGCAGTTCGCGGCCGCCTGCTTCACGATAGTAATGACCCATCAGCTGGTAGCCGCCACAAACGGCAAGGACCGTCATCCCATCTTCGACGGCTGATTTGATAGCGTCCCCTTTGACGTGGATGAGATCGTCGGCGACGAGTTGCTGCTCCCTGTCCTGGGCCCCGCCAATGAACACCATATTGTAGTTCGACGCATCGAACGCATCTTCGGGTTCAAGGTCGTGAACCTCGAAGCCGATCCCTCTCGCCTCGCATCGTCGCCTGAGACTAATTATGTTGCCGCGGTCTCCGTAGATATTCATGAGCCGGGGATAGAGGTGCGCCAGCCTCAATTTCACCCCCCGTCTCCCTCCCAAAAAGCGCCCTTACCTGCCCACTTTCCGAGGACGTTGCGGGCTTCGAGCATGGCCGTGTAGGTGGGGATGACGTACAGGCGACCCCCAGGGGCCGTCCCGGCGAGTGCATGACGCAGAGCGGTCTTCGTATCACTATTTACGCCAGGGGAGTCTGACAGACCAGCGTACTTGAGTCGGAGTGCCATATCCCATGACCGGTGGCCCGAGACGGATAGTGAGCGGAGGCGGCCCTGGAGCATCTCGAAATCGACGTCCCAGATCCAGGAGATGTCCCGGCCATCGGCGATGTCGTCGTTAAGCAGGAAAATGACATCCATTGGCTCGCCGGCGCGAACGAGGGTGTTGAGGACCTGATTGAGGCCGGCGGGGTTCTTGGCGAGTATGACTTCCACTTCGCGGTCGGCAATCAGCATCCTCTCCTGGCGGCCAAACGCGGCGGTGAAGCCAGAGAGACCTTCCATGGTGACGTCCGGTGCGATGCCGAGCGCGATCGCGGTGGCTGTCGCCGCCAGGGCGTTGTATGAGTTGTATACCCCTGTGAGGGAGAGGCTCACTTCGAATTGACCCGAGGGGGTTGTAACCGTCATTTGCATGTCATCACGATCGAGCACGAGGCGAGAACAGGATACGTCTGGAGCCCGCCTCCGATTCTGGCACTTTGAACAGGACCAGTGCCCGAGGTGGCCGTAAAAAACGGTGCTGTAGGCCAACTCGGCGCCGCAGGTTCGGCACCACCTTGCGTCGGACGCGTGCTCCACTTCACCGACCGTCAGGGATGCGTCGTCGATGCCGAACGTCAGGAGCTTTCCGCTGGCCGTTCCCTGAAGCGATGCCACGGACGGATCGTCGGCATTCAGGACAATTGTTGAGCGATTATCCCAGGCGGCGACGGCATCCTGCCACAACCTGGCGACCGTCTCGACTTCTCCGTATCGATCGAGTTGATCGCGGAACAGGTTGGTGAAGAGAACGACGCGCGGGCCAATGACTTGAGCCACTTTGGGGAGAGTCGCCTCGTCCACCTCGAAAACGCCCATTGACCTCTCGGCGTCCGGGATTGTGCCCTGCCATCCGGCCGCCTCTGCCAGAGAAGCCGCGATGCCGCGCATCATGTTGGAGCCTTCGCGATTTCCGATGGCAACCAGTCCGACTTTGTTCACGACGCGACGGATGAGTCGTGCTGTCGTCGTCTTCCCGTTCGTGCCGGTGACAAGAACGCTGCCCTGCCCGAGGCAAGAACTCATGTCCGTGACAATGCCTGGATCGATCCCCTCGGCTATCAGCCCCGGCAACGCGGTCCCCCCACCTATACCCAGGTTCCGGCTGACCTGTCCGGCGGCTTTGGCGGCAATCGTCGCTAGCTCTCGTCGCACGTGGCTACGATAGAACGTTTCTCCGTGCCATTAAAGCGAAGAATGCGTTGACAGGCTCCGGAGCCTCACGTAGATTTCTGTGGCAACGTCAGGAGAGGACACCATGGAGCTTGTACTGCCTTCGGTCTATGCGATTGATCTTGGCTACGTGTACGCCTACATGGTGGATACGGGCCCGGAGCTTGTACTCATCGACACAGGCCTTGTGGGGAACGAAAAGCAGATACTGCGGGGTGTGGCGAGCCTTGGGCGCAAGGTCGGCGACATCAAGCACATCCTCATCACGCACCATCACGCGGACCACGTCGGTGGCCTGAGGGCCTTAAGAGACGCCAGCGGTGCCACGGTGTACGTTCACGTTCTTGATGCGCCTATCGTCGCCGGCAGCGTTAAGCGGCCAGGTGCAAACCCAAAGAGCATAGCCGGGCTGTTGCTCGGGCCGATCGTCACGCGACTCCCCATGTACAACCCACCTATCGTCAACACGGACGTGGAGGTGACCGACGGACAGGATCTACCGATCGGAGAAGGCTTTACCGTAATTCACACGCCCGGGCACACGGCCGGCAGCGTGAGCTACTTGATGCGGGGGAACGGTGGCGTGCTGTTTGCTGGCGACGCGGCAGGGCGTCTGCTTGGACGACTGGACCTGCCGCTCCGAATGTTCACGGAAGACATGCGGCAGGCGAAGAGGAGTCTTCGCAAACTGGCGGCGGTGGAGTTTGACACGGCGTGCTTTGGGCATGGCCGGGCGATGAAGGGCCGTGCTAACTTAAAGCTCCGCAGGTTTATCGAGAAGAGGACCCGCAAGATCCAGGCTCAGGAACAGGGAGGGAACCCAGCATGATTCGCGTATCCGTGATGTACCCGCAAGGTGGCAAGTTCGACGATGCCTACTACGTCAATTCGCACCTCAAGATGATCGCTGAAAAGGTTGGCCCGGCGATGCTAAAGGCGGAGATGGACAAGGGTGTTGCGGGGGGAGCGCCGGGTTCACCCGCACCCTTCGTTGCCATCGGCCACTTGTACTTCAATTCGATCCCGGAGTTCATGCAGGCGTTCGCCCCGCACGCTGGCGCGATCATGGCAGACGTGCCCAACTACACCGACGGGCAGCCGCAGATCCAGATCAGCGAAATCGTCGAAGCGAAGTAGCCACTACGCGCTCACCCTGGGAAGCCATTCCCGCTCACCCCTGTGCTCGCCTGCCCGCCTATCCTGAGGGAATTCGAAGTCAGAGCCGCAACGTGTAGCGAAATGTCGTTGCTTTCTGGCGGAGGGGGTGGGATTCGAACCCACGATGGACTTGCGCCCATAACGGTTTTCAAGACCGTCGCATTCAACCACTCTGCCACCCCTCCATAGATACAAAATAGCAGCTTTTTTAGATAATGCGCCTTAGCATTTGCTAACCATTTGCTAACAGCGCCTCAATCTGCTCGGCCGCCTGGGCCTGCAGAGTCGGCGTGACGTGGCTGTAGAGGTCCAGGGTGATGCCGACAGTTGAGTGACCCAGGCGCTCCGACACCACCTTTGGGTGAACGCCCTGATGAAGCAATAGAGAGGCGTGTATGTGCCGCAGGTCGTGGAGGCGTAGCTTGAGGCCGACGGTCTTCGTGATTGTCAGCCAGACCTGCCGTAACGAGCTGGGATGCACGGGCCTGCCGATGGCGTCCGCGAAGACGAGATCTCTATCCTCGTAGGCCGGGCCGACCGCGAGCCGGTCTTCTAACTGTTGAATCCTGTGCTGGCGGAGCCGCTCGATCGTCGCACCGCCCAGGCTCACGGGACGCGTGCTCCGGTATGTCTTCGGCTGCCTGAAGATAAAGCCTTCTCGGGGTAGCCATTGGCAGGTCTGTCTGACGCTTAGCACGCGGCCATCGAGATCGACATCCTTCCACCTGAGCCCAAGCAATTCGCCCACGCGCAGGCCGGTCATCACGGCGAGATTGATCAACGATCCGTACCGCGTCGCATCTGCCGTGGCGAGAAGCGCCTTCACCTGCTCGGCCTCGATAGCCTTCACCTCGTAACGCGAGGGCGTCGGCGGATCCACGGAATCGGCGGGGTTTCGGGATGTCAGTTGCCACTTGAGTGCGTGCGAGAGTGCCCCCTTCAGGACGCGGTGGCAATGAAGGACACTTCGCGCGGACAGACCCTTCGCCAGGAGTTGGGCATACGTCCTCT
>Ga0208685_1000067_pt1 | contig 46293 bp, 47 predicted proteins | sample EasRivMeERMLT890_FD_187533 | JGI IMG/M metagenome (GOLD analysis project Ga0208685, IMG submission 187533) | Soil microbial communities from meander-bound floodplain in the East River, Colorado, USA - East River MetaG ERMLT890 (SPAdes) (version 2) | ecosystem: Environmental > Terrestrial > Soil...
CCGGGAGATGGGCGCGCCGGAGGGCGGTACGGACGTCGTGTTGGGCGCGGCGCGCGAGTTGCTGGGTCTCGTCACTTTCTTCACGGCGGGCGAGAAGGACACGCACGCATGGACCGTCCCTGAAGGAGCGAGCGCGCTGCAGGCGGCGGGCCGCATCCACACGGACATCGAGCGCGGCTTTATCCGGGCTGAAGTGATCGCCTGGGACAAGCTCCTGGAGTTCGGCACGCACGCCGAGGCTCGCAAGCACGGCCAGCTGCGCCAGGAGGGTAAGACTTACGTCGTGCAAGAAGGCGACGTGATCAACGTCCTGTTCAACGTTTGAGCGCTTGCCCTTCGTGTTAACCCACGCCTGACCGGGGCGTTCTACCTGACGACAAAGTGTAAGTCAGGAGGACAGCACCATGGGTCAGTTTGATATGTCTGCGGAGAGGCTTGGATTCAGCGCGGACGCGATCACTCCATCGACGTTCCTGGCAGCGCTCGCGGAAGGCCTTACGCTGTTCTTCTTCGTGTTCATCGGCTGCGGCACGATCGTGCTCATAGGCGGCGCCGCCGAACCCGCTGGTCTTGTCGGCATCTCGCTGGTCTTCGGCCTCATGATCGCCGTGCTCGTCAGTGCCACGGCAGGAATCTCAGGCGGCCACGTGAACCCGGCCGTAACCGTCGCTATGGTCATCACTGGCAGGCTCAAGCTTGGACCTGGCCTCCTCTACATAGTCTTCCAGCTCATCGGGGCTGTTCTCGGTGCGGCGTTGCTGCAGGTGGTGCTTGTCGACAGTATCGAAGGTGGGCTTGGCATCACAACCGTTAACGACGCAGCCGTCGATGGAACCGTCGCAGCGGTAATCGTGGAAGCAGTCTTAACTTTCCTGCTGGTCTTCACGATATTCGCCGTGGCCGTCGATTCGCGCGGGCCGAAGGTGATAGCACCACTGGCTATCGGTCTCGCTGTGTTGGTCGATCACTTCGTCGGCGTCAACCTGACTGGCGCATCAATGAACCCTGCGCGTTCGTTAGGTCCGGCGCTCGTGACTGGAGAGTGGGACGACCAGTGGGTTTACTGGGTTGGACCGCTGATCGGCGCCGCTCTCGCTGCGCTGCTCTACGTGGGAGTTTTCCTCCGCCTCGCCGAAATGTCGGACGAACCAGAGAGTTCCGAACCAGCCAACGCCGGGTAACAACCTAAATACGCGCGCGTCTCCCTCTATAGCTCCGCCTATAGGGCGTAGCTATGGGGGCTATGCAGAACCGTTCCGCGACAACCAATTCAGAGCACCTGCCGACACCGACCGAGGTGCTGGCAGACGTCTTTGCGTTACGGCGTAGAGTTTACGTTGGCGCCTACATTGCCGTTTATCTTGCGCTCCTGGCATATGTTCCGCTTGGATTTACGGCGCTGCAGCTCGGAGTTGTGGCACTTGTAAGCACGGTCATCACGGGGACGTTCATTCACGTCACCTTCATACGCATCATCCAGGCGAGTAAGCGCGCCACTTATCCGCCCTTGATGATGGTGCGTACATCCGAGAATGCCACCTGGAACGAGGCGGCGAAGAGCATTCTCGCTCTCTCCAGCCATTTGCTGGCCCCTGACGCCGCGTTTATAGCAGTTACGTCGCCTGGAGGCGACCTCGTCGTGACAGACGTTATTGGTATGAGCGACGAGGCCGCCACGGACCGATTGCGGCGCCACGAGCACTTGATACAGGCCGCGCTGGGTGGGCGCTACCCGATGGAGGTTCCGTCCGCCGTTGGCGACATTTGCGAGGTGGCCGTACCGCTGCTCGCGGGACGAAGGCCCGAGGGACTGCTGTACCTCGGTGGGCGCAAGGGTAATGGCGACCTCCGCGACCGTTTATTGCTGGCCAACATCGGGAGCGCCGCAGGGCTCTCGCTCGAGACGATGCGCAGTCGCGAAATGCTGGTGCAGAAGGAGTCGCGGCTGAACAGCGTCATAAACGGCGCCCCGGTCGTCTTGTTCGCGGTCGACCGCACCGGAACCATGACGTTCATCCAGGGCCACGGCATGGAGCAATTCGGGATCGAGTCGGAGCAGATCCTTGGGCGCACAGCAGACGACGTCTTCGCCAGCTACCCGCAGATTATCCAGAGCTTCCGGCGCGCATTCGCCGGCGAGGAGGTCACTTCAACGAACACGATCGGCATAAACGAACAGCAAGTGACCTACGAATACAGGTTGGCGCCGGAACGTGACGAACGAGGGCGTGTGACAGGAGTCATTGGCGTAGCGAACGACATCACAGAGCGGCGCCGTGCGCAGGACGCTCTTAGCGAGAGCCAACGCGCCCTGGAGACCCTTGTGAGCAATCTCCCAGGGTTCGCGTACCGTTGCCGTAACGACGCTGACTGGACGATGGATTACGTCAGCGCCGGTGTCGAAGATGTCACTGGCTACGCTCCCGAGGAGCTAATCGCGGGCAACCCCACGACGGTCGGAGAAATGATCCATCCGGACGACCGGGACATGGTGTGGCAGGGCGTGCAGGCTGCCGTCGACGCGCGCGAGAGCTTCTTGCTCGAATATCGCCTGGTGGCCCGGAGCGGGGAGATCGTGTGGGTGTGGGAGCACGGCCAGGCAATCCTGGATGACGACGGCGAAATACTGGCGCTCGAAGGATTCGTTAGCGACGTCACGGAGCGCAAGCGGGCAGAACACGAACTGGCTGCCAGCGAGGAACGCTACCGCGATCTCTTCGAGAACGCACGGGATGCGGTGTACACGTATGACCACAAGGGATTCCTCGTGGAATGCAATGAGCGCTGGACCCAGATGACGGGCTACTCACGCGACGAACTCATGGAGATCAGCATCTGGAAGCTGGTCGCGCTGGATTTTCACGAAACCTCGGTCCAGGGTCTGACCCAGGCTTACAACGGCACTGACACACCGTATGAAATCGAGATCCTGCGAAAGGACGGGTCACGCCTGCCGATAGAGGTGGCCATGCGCATTGTTCTGGGCAGCAATGGCAGGATCAAGTGGGCGCAGGGCATAGCCCGCGATGTGAGTGAACGGAGGCAGGCAGAGGACACGATCCGGAGGCTTGCCTACAACGACCCGCTAACAGGATTGCCAAACCGGGCACTGATGGAGGACCGACTCGAGGTCGCGCTAGCGCACGCCAGGCGCGATGGGAAGGACATGGCCGTCATGTTCCTCGACCTGGACCACTTCAAGGTCGTGAATGACACCCTGGGCCATAGCGCCGGTGACCGGCTACTTCAATCCGTCGCACGTGATCTGACGGCAATCGTTCGCGACGGAGATACTGTCGCCCGCGTCGGTGGAGACGAGTTCGCCATCATTCTTCCGTCAGTAGATGCCATCGAGAACGCCACCGATGTCGCAGAGCGAATCCTGGGGGCGCTCCGCTGCGAGCGAACGATCGAGAACCGCGAATTCAGGACCACCGGGAGTATTGGAATCACGACGTTCCCGGGGGACGGCGACGATGCGGCAACCCTCCTTCGGAACGCCGATACAGCCATGTACCGCGCCAAGGACCACGGGCGCGACAACTACCAGCTGTACACGGCTTCAATGAACGACCGGGTGGTGGAACGGCTGGCCCTTGAGAACGACCTTAACCACGCGATCGAACGGAACGAGTTGACCCTGTTCTACCAACCGATCGTCGACTCAAGAGACGGCACGCTACGGGGCGCAGAAGCGCTGCTTCGCTGGATGCACCCCGAACGAGGCTGCGTGCCACCGGACCAGTTCATACCGTTCGCCGAGGAGACAGGCCAGATCGTGCAAATCGGGGAGTGGGTCCTGCGGCGCGCATGCGAACAGTTGCGGGAATGGGATGTCGCGGGCTACCGGTTGGACCGCATGGCTGTGAACCTATCGGCGCGTCAGGTGCAGCAGGAAGACCTCGTCAGCCGGTTGACGGAGATCGTGGCGCAAACACAGATATCACCACACGCCCTGCAGTTGGAGATCACCGAGGGCGCTGTGTTGCGAGACGAGGACCGGATCGTTGCCGCGCTCGCTGACATACGCCGGATGGGCGTTGGGATTGCCCTGGACGACTTCGGCACAGGCTATTCGTCACTCACCTACTTGAAGCGCTTTCCGATTGACGCCGTGAAGATCGACCGGTCATTCGTGCGGGACCTGGAAAAGGACGCCAGCGATGCGGCAATCGTGTCCACGGTGATCGCCATGGCGGAAAACCTCCACCTGCGCGTGATCGCGGAAGGAGTGGAGACGGAGGCGCAATTGGCATTCCTGCGAGACCGGAAGTGCCACGAGTTCCAGGGGTACCTCGTGTCGCCTCCAGTTCCGCCCGAGGAGTTCGAGAGGTTTCTGCTGGCCCGCGATCGGACGCCCGTAGCGTCCGACATCGAGTCCGGCACGCCCGCAGCCTAGGGACGCCAGACCTGCGGTGGCTTCCCCTGCATCAACTGGCCGATTGACCAGAGTTCGATGCGCCACGGCGTCAGCTTGAGCAGGCCGTACTCCGGGTCCTCCACGCCACCTCGCCAGATCATCTGCGGGTCGTATCCAAGCGGCGGCGGCGTGTTCTTGTACAGGTCCCAGACCCGCTGTTTCTCCGCGGGGTCGTCTTCCCACTCCGCCTTCGCTTCGATGTATATCTGCTCGTGGACCGGGTCCCAGTAGGTGAACGAGGTCATGGGATTGTTCGCGAGGTGCTTCTCCTTGAGGGAATGGCGCCCGGTCGCGATATAACCGGTCGACCCCTCCCAAATTGGGTGGATGACCCGCGTCCTGGGACGGCCTTTACGGTCCACTGTGGCCATGGTGCACCAGACCGTGCGGGCGATCCGGCGGTGGAACTCCGCCTCAATCTGGGCAAAGTCCTCCACGAATTCCGTGGGCTGGCGAGCGGGTGCATCGTCGGTCATGAGTACTCCTTCAGCGGTGATGGTCGCGATGTTATCCCAGGGCGGACATCACGCCAATCTATTCCACGTACACGCGCGAAATCACTGGGAACGTCGTGATGTAGACGTCCCGGTTCCAGCCCACCGCTGGAAAGACCACGGACTGCAGCGGGCTGTTCACCGCGACCCGTCCCTTCTCCTCTCCTGTCTCGATGTCCAGCACCACGCACTGCTCCGTGCCACGTTCGTGGTCGAAGTCGTGGCTCACCAACTCGCCGGTATCCGGGAAGAGGATCATGTGCCCGGCCTGGTTCTGCTCCCGCTGCCAGATCGATTCCGCGTTACCCGGGTCGCCGTACCGCCAGGCGGTCACTACGCCGTTGCCACTGTCGTAAGCGACGGCGATGTTGCGCGAGGCATCGACGACCGGCGGGTTGGCGATGATCCCACCGGACTTGCCGCAGACCTCGAGGAATTCCGGCTCCGGGCCCGCTGTGTCCAGCGGGATGCGAATAAGATGCAGCGGCGAGGAGGGAGTTCCCTTGCCTCGGAACGACGGGCCGAAGGCGTTGGTGCCTTCACCATCATCCAGGAACCACGCGGAGCCATCGACGAGCACAACATCCCAGCCGAAGGTCTGGCCCTCGAAGATCAGGTATTTCGTGGTCCATCCCTCGTCCAGCAACAGCAACGCGCTCGCGGCGTCCCAGCGCAGGCGCATCGCGTGCCGGTCGCCGATCACGTAAACCAGGGGAGTGCCGTCCGGCGCGACATCGGCCGACAGTCGCGCGATAGAACCTTCCGGCAGTTCAAAGCGCGCGATGATCTCAAGATGCTCCGGTTCCAGGACCACCAGCTCCGAGCCGCGCATCCCCTCGGGCAGCGCGTTTACGCCGGAGCCGCCGCCGAAGTCCTTCATCACGAGGTTCCCGTCCGGCAGGATGAGCAGTGAGTTGTACGGGCGCTCACGCGGCAGCTCACGCGCCGCCACGGGTTGGCAGTCGGCGTCCAGACGGTGGCACCAGCGTCCGTAGGTGACGTAGAGGTCGCCGTTGGCGTGAACGGCGATCCCGCCCGGCCAAAACGGCCCTCCCCTGAGGTCAGGCGATCGGCGCACCGTTGCCAGGTACTCGGGATTGATGCGCTCCACCCAGGCCGTCGTCTCGCCGATGCCCGGCGGAGAATTGCCCTGGACGTAGACCTCGCCCGGATCCCGCAGCACGGGCATGCAGGACATCACCAGCAGGCGGCTTGTCGCTGCCAGTCTCTCACCGGGCTGAAGATTGAGGCCTAGTCCGCCGTCGGCGCGGACCTGCGTGCGGCGCGGGCCGCCGTCCTCGCCGGGCCACGGGCTGTGCCAGTAACCGGCCAGTGATGGGTCGCGCGTCACTCTTGCCAGCGGACCTCGTAGAGCCTGACCGGGTCCTCGAACCCCTTGAGGGCGCGGTCACCGCGGTCGTTGAAGAGGAATCCCTTGCCTGCTGCCAGTTCCCGCACGACGTTCGAGACGAGGATCTCGCCGCCGTTCGCCTCGGCGCAGACTCGCGCCGCTAGCTGGACGGACGTGCCGTAGAGGTCCTGCTCCTCCGCCACCGGCTCCCCGGCGTTGAGGCCAATGCAGACACGCAAGCCGTCGTCGTCGGCCAGGGCTCGCTGAATCGCGATCGCGCAGTCCACGGCGCCGCGCGCCGAGGCGAACGAGGCCATGATCCCATCGCCCGTGTGCTTGATCTCCTTGCCGGTGTGGGTCCGGAGCGCTTCTCGCACCACGAGATTGTGCTGACGCACGTGATCCTGAGCCCGCTCGTCGCCGACTTGCTGAGTGAGCGCCGTTGAGCCCTCCATATCCGTGAAGAGGATCGTCACTAACCCACCGATGGCACCTGTTTCAGTGACTGTTGCCGCAGTGACGCCAAGGAATTCGTTGATCAGGCCCGGCACAGCGCCATAGGTGACATCGTCGATGAGAGCCAGGCGCGCATTGGGGATCGCGCCCGCCAGGCGACGGCCGATATCGACCGTGAACCAGCGAGTGTTCTTGTTCTGGACGATGAGAGTTGGCGCGGTAATCTGCGGCAGAAACTCCGTAACGTCGTAGGTCTCCCACGCCTTCCAGGCGGCACGCATTGCCTCTGGATCGCAAGCTTCCCGCAAGAACGACGCAAACAACCTCCCGTATTCCGGGTTGTCGAACGCCCACAACACCTGAGCGAACGTCTCCGTGAACAGCGTCCAGTCAGCATCCAGGAGCGGCTTGCCCGCCATATAAGCGGGCGACACGGCGATCGGGGCGAATTCTGACCATCCGTCGGCGAGGATCAAGTGAGTGACGCGATCGGGATGAGTCGCGGCGTACTTGATGGCCACCGGTGCCCCACTAATGTAGGCGCTGAGCGCAAACTTATCGAATCCGCTGCGCTCAACGACCGCGTCGAGATCTCGCAACATCGCGTCAAGTGAGAAATCGACCGCGCTTCTGTCCGATAGCCCTGATCCACGGGCGTCATATGCGACGAAGCTGTACGTTGCCGCCAGCGGGTTCTGCACCATTCCGAACATCTGCCAGCTAAGTTCGGCGTGGCTGAATCCCGGCACCGGCATGCCGATCAGCGGTGGGCCTTCGCCGGTAGCGCAGTAGGCGATGCTCACGCCATCTGAAGTCGTGCAGTAGCGGATGTCGCGGTCAGCCATCCTGCCAGCGCACCTCGTAGAGCCTCACGGGATCCTCGAAGCCCTTTAGCGCGTGATCGCCGCGGTCGTTGAAGAGGAAGCCTTTACCCGCCGCCAGTTCCCGCACGACGTTGGAGACCAGGATCTCCCCACCTTCGGCTTCTGCGCACACGCGGGCCGCCAGCTGGACGGACGTGCCGTATAGGTCATGCTCCTCCGCCACAGGCTCACCGGCGTTGAGACCGATGCAGACACGCACCCCGTCGGCCTGGTCTAGGGCTCGCTGAATCGCGATCGCGCAGTCCACGGCGCCGCGCGCCGAGGCGAACGACGCCATGATGCCGTCGCCTGTGTGCTTGATCTCGGAGCCAGCGTGCGCCTTCAACGCTTCGCGCACTATCGTATTGTGCTGGCGGACGTGGTCCTGGGCGCGGTCGTCCCCCAGTTGCTGGGTCATGGCCGTGGAGCCTTCCATGTCAGTGAACAGGATGGTCACCAACCCTGAGCGCGGTTCGGATTCGGCCGCTTTCTGCGCATCCTTCGTGGGATCGCCGATGAAGTCCGTAACCGCCCTGGTGAAGACCTCGTTCGCAGGTTCACCGGGCAATAGCAGGTGATTGTTGCTCTCCAGCGGCACGAAGCGCGCGCCCGGAATCATCGAGGCGATCTCCCGACCGCGCTCGAACGGCACAGCCAGGTCTCCGCGTGAGTGCAGCACGAGGGTTGGTGTCTTTACCTGCGGCAAAAGGTCACGGACGTCCGTACCCGCGGTCTCACTGAGGACCGCAATCACCGTCTCGGCAGACCCCGAAGCCCGCTGCAGTTCGTTAAACCAGCGGATCATCTCGATGTCGGCATCGGGCATGAACCTGTACGTCCACAGCTGGCGGAACGCCGGCGTGTCCTTCCCCCAACCGGGCTTGATCGTGGCGAGCATGGCCTGGATCTCCTCGACTTCCTCCTTCGCCGTGGGCATCGGCATGTGGGCGAAAGTCCCGAGGAGTATGAGGTGACTGACCCTCTCCGGGTTCTGAACAGCGTACTTAATCGCGGTCGGTCCGCCCTCTGACGCAGCCGCGATAGCGAACCGCTCGAGACCGGCATCGGCAACCACGGCCTCGACATCCTTGATCTTCGAATCGAGGGAGAAGCTGGTAACATCGCGGTCGGACAGCCCCCAGCCCCGGGCGTCGTACCGGTAGTAGCGATAGCGCTGCGCCAGGCTGGCGTGGACGAAGTTCTCACCACCCGGCATCTTCGACCACCACTCCAGGTGGCTAACCCAGCCGTGGACGAACAGCAGCGGATAACCCACACCGCTGGCGCCGTAGGCTATACGCACCCCATCAGACGTCTTGCAGAAGCGGATATCCTGTTCCATCACTCGTCCCTCCGCGTCCAATCATACCCGCAGGCCCTCACTGCGCCCCCGCTGCTCATCTAGGTCTCCAGGTCTTCGAAGTGTGTGAGTTCCTTCACCTTGTGAAAACGTTCGAGGATCTCATCCCATTGCAGGCGTTGTAGTCGGCGGGTGCCGAAGTCCTCCACGCAAAAGGAGCCCATGACGTTTCCGAAGACGGCCGCCCGGCGCAGCACTGCGTCGTCGATCACCGGGTTCTGGGCGAGATAGCCGAAAAAGCCACCCGCGAAACTGTCGCCGGCGCCCGTAGGATCGACTTCATCAACCTCCAGCGGATACGTGGGCGCGGCAAAGACGTCCTGCCCGTTAAACAGCAGGGAGCCGTGCGCGCCCCGGGTCGCCACGAGCATTGCCGGTCCCATCTCCCCGATCGAGGCAGCAGCCTTCCGCAGGTTGTACTGGCCCGACAGTTGGCGCACTTCCGAATCGTCGAGCTTCAGGACGTCGACGTGCCTTAATACCTGGCGGAGGTCATCTGGCGTGGTTTCGATCCAGAGGTTCATCGAGTCGAGACCCACCAGTCGCCTCGATTCCACCTGGTTGATCACCTCCAGTTGCAGGCCAGGGTGGATATTGCCCAGGTAGACGATATCGGGGTTCTTGTGGGACTCGGGCAGACTGGGGCGGTAGCTTTCAAAGACGTTTAGCTCCGTGAACAGGGTTTCGCGATTGTTCAGGTTGTGGCTGTACTCCCCGCCCCATCGGAACGTCTTCCCCGCCGCGCGCTCGACGCCTGCCAGGTCGATTGGTCGGCCGGCGAAGACCCGCATCTGCTCCTCACCGAAGTCGTCCCCGACGACACCCACGAGGTTCACGTCCGTGAAGAAGGACGCGGACACGGAGAAGTGCGTCAGCGCACCCCCGACGATGTCGTTCGCTTCGCCGAACGGCGTCTTTATCGTGTCGAAGGCGATCGACCCTACGGCCAGTATTGACATGTGTTTCTCCTCAATTCGCGTTCATTCCCGCCAACTCACCTCGTACACGCGCACGGCATCCTCGAATCCCTTCGGCACGAATTCGCCCCGGTCACTGAACAAGAAACCCTTGCCACTGCAGAGGCTCCTCACGTTGTCGGAGACCAGTATTTCCCCGCCCTCAGCTCGCGCCGCGATCCGCGACGCCAGGATTACGGTTGAACCGAACAGGTCGCCGTCCTCCTCGATCGGCTCGCCGGCGTTGAGACCGACGCGCACGTGGAGCGGCTCGTCGGCGATATCCGTGTGCTCGGCGAACGCCCGCTGCAGGGCGACGGCGCAGCCCACCGCCTTCGTCACGCTTCCAAAGGAGGCCATGAATCCGTCGCCCATAGTCTTCAACTCGGTGCCACCGTTCGCGGCCAGCACCTCCCGAGTGATCCGCTCGTGCTGGCGGAGAACCTCCCGGCCCTTCGCGTCGCCGAGGCGGGTCATCATGTCGGTGTGGCTGACGAGGTCCGTGAACAATATCGTCCGGAGACCGCCGATCGTCGTGTCGGCACCAGGCGACTGCGTGGTGCGAGGAGGCTGTGGGACCTCCAGTCCCAGGAAGTCCGCTATGTAGTTGAGGTTTGGCATCCCAATTCCGAGCTGGTCCGCCGTAACCAGGTGTGCGTCCGGTATCCCGGCGGCGATTCTTCTCGCTACGCTAATCGGCAAGTAGTCCTCCAGAACGCGGTGCACAACCAGCGTCGGCGCGGCGACCCGTGGCAGCGTGTCCGTCAGATCGATCGCGCGGTTCGCGTCGCGGAACGCGATCAATGCTTCTGGCTCGACCGAATCCTTGATCAGTTGAGCGAGCTCGACCGTCTGGTCGCTGACACCCTGTGTCAGCCGTACCGCCATAGTCTCCACTACGTATGTCCACTGGTCTGCCGTCACGTTTTCCAGGGCGGCGACAAACTTCATCCGCGGGCTGATCCTGTACAGCTCATCGCCCGAAACGTACGCGCCATCCAGGACCATCTTTGACACACGGTCAGGGTGCTCGGCCGCGTATTCAATCGCTGCAAGTCCGGCGTGAGCGCCGGCGTACAACACCACCTCGCTCGCGCCCAATTGAGCGATGACGGCCTCAAGGTCACGCACCCTTCCCCCGAGGCTGAAGTCCGCCTGCTCCCGGTCGGACAAGCCGGACCCGCGTCCGTCGTACAACGTCACCGTGTAACCGGTAGCTAACGCCGAGATCGCTTCCCGCCGCAGCCTCCAGGTCGTGGGTATGTGCGATGTGAAGATGCCGCTAACCCAGACCAGGTGCGGGCCAGCGCCCGTGGTGGCGTAGGCAATGTTGACGCCATCGCTCGTCGTGCAGTACTGGATACGCGGCGTCTCGTTCATCGTGCCGCTAATTCTAGCGGGTCACGGAGCGCCGTCGAGAAATGACGTGAACCCTGAAGGAGCGTGCGGCCCGATGCACATTTGCTCCAGCGCGCCGATCCCCTCCTGCCCGTCCATTCGCGCTCGGACGAGCTGCTGGATGTGCACGCTGTCCAGAGCCAGCTCGTTGATGTCCTCGGTCTTCCACGACTCGCCGGCGATTTCCAGCTCGCCTTTCCAGCGGCCGTGGTTCCACTCCGGGTGGGTGTAGCCGATCCCCTTCATCCTGAAGCACATAATGGGCTCAAGCTCCATCGTGTGCCGCTCACCGCTGCGTTCAACCAGAGTGACCTTCGCGGCGGCGGCGCGGCGCGTCCCCTGGACGTACGCGATGTCGTGGGCGACCGCTGCCATTTTCTTCGTGCCGGGGTCCTCGACGCCGGGGATAGCTGCGGGGTCCTCGTAGGCGGGGAGGATGGCGCCATCCTGGTGCCACGCGTGGCCGTCCTCGTGCTCCATCACACCGAAGTGCGTGGCCTTGTCCGGCCAGTTGATCGGCGCCCAGGCGAAGTAGAACTGGGGGATGCGTGCCATTGGCGGGCCGCCCGTCTCCTGCTCGCCGACGGGCCGCACGCCCCACGAGCGGTCTTTTGTGCCGTATGTCGCCGCGCCATCAACGGGCAGGTTGCGGCCGGCATACTTGATCTCACCGTCCCAGCGCCCGTATTGCCCGAAGCGGCAAACGTCGAATACCACGCGTCCGTTGTCCTGCCTGATCGTTTGGCGGCCTTCCTCCACGCACGCCGTCCGCGCCGTAAACGTCAGGTCGGCAGAAATGCCGGTTTCGTTCGGTTCCAGGATGACACGTATGACACGCATCGGTTCGACGACGTCCAGGTGGAACGGCCCGACACTTGTGTCCGAGGGCTCCCCGGGGGCGCGCCGCGACCCATGGAAGGAGTGCTGCTCCCCGTCCCTGACGACGCTAAAGCCACAGTCCAGTACGTTGCGATTGGGGTAGAGGCCCATCGCGACGCCGAAGTAGAAGGAGCCGTCTTCCGGGTACCCGTTGAACCAGTAGCGGTCGTAGACGTTGCGGTCGCTGGAGGCGGGGTGTGCTACGGGTTCCGGTGTCTGGTGCACAGGGAAGTCATCGAACCGAGTCAGCATCAACCGCGCCCGTAGGGATCATCGATTGCGAAGAGCCAGGAGCCGTCGGGCTGCTTGCGCACTATCTCGATCGCTTTACCGGCAAGGACCATGTCGGTCCCATCACGGGTCCTGGCCGTTCCTGACCAATCGTTGTAGAGCACGGCGGTATCGCCCGCGATATGCGTGCGAACCACCTCTAGCTTCAGGGAAGTCCCCATGTCGATGACGTTCTTGAGAGACTCGCGAATAGCGTTTTTCCCCTGCACTACCTGGCCGGGCAGGGGAACAAACACTGCATCCTCCTCGTAGAGCAAGGCAAGAGCGTCCACATCACCCAGGTTGAGTGCTCGTTCGAAAAGGACATCGACTTCCTCAGGCGTTGTTGCGGACATGCTTCCCCCTCCTCGCGCTTGCGGTTTTATGCGATCTTACAGCGACATCATCGGAAGGCGCACGGCGCCGGCTTATGCGTTCTTCGCGATGGAGTAACGCCCGGTCTCGTCCTGCGAGAGGATGTACCCGTGGTCGCTCAGCCGCGCGGCAAAGCCCTCGATCCCGAGCCACGGTTTATCGGCGTAATTCTGGATGTAGTAGCCCAGGTTGGCGACGTACTCATCGACGTGACAACCCCAGTTAACCACGGTGTACACGTCGTTCCAGGCGACCATGAATCCCGCGGCCTTCACATCCACTGAGTAGTTGCCGTCGTCCGGGAAGCGGAACGTGCTCGATTCGATGTTGCGCCAGCGCACGCCGCTTTCCCACACCTCCCGACGGACTATGCAGTTCGTGGTGACGTTGCCCTCGGCGACCATCACCGTTGCACCATTCCGCTCCAGGCGTTCCGCTGGCTTCTCAATCCACACCTCACCTTCGTCGGCGCGGGGCACAGGTGAGAACGGAGAAAGCTGGCCCAGGTTCGGGAACGCCTCGAACTTGCTCAGGAGTTCGGTGTCCCAACCGGGAAGGAACTCGACGTCGTTTTCGCTGACGTGGATGAAAGGGCCGCGGGCGCGAGCCATGACCGGGTTCAGCGCTTCGCCGCCCAGGTTCTCGTTGAGCAGCACCGGATGGCGGTTGGAGTGACCCGCGCAGACGTCACTGATGAAGGAATGGGACCCATCCGAGGAACCATTGTCAATGATGAATAGCTCGTAAGGGACGGAAACGGTTGCCAGGTACGAATTGACGGTCGTTTCGAGGAGCGCGCGACGGTTCCAGTTGAGGATGATGGATGACAGCAAAGGGGATTCACCGTGCAACAAGCGCGACGCGACACGCCTCAGGGGGAGGGGTAACAGGCGCCGTGCCCGGGTCAGCATGCGGAAGCCAAAGGACTAATCCACGGGATCAAGGATAACCAGGGGAATTTCCCGCCTGGTGCGCTCCTGGTAGCGGCCGTAGTCGCGATATCGCTTAACTACCTGGGGCCACAGCTTCGTGCGCTCTGTTTTAGAAGCGACGCGTGCGCGCATTGCGAGGTCTTTCCCCATGCTCACCACGCGCACGTCGGGGTTGTCGCGAAGGTTAAGGAACCACGTGGGGTGCCGGTCGTCACCTCCGTACGAGGCTACGATGATGATTTTGTCTCCATCCTGGACCGGCGAGGTCAGCATCGTTGTTCGTTTCTTGCCCGTCTTGCGTCCGGTCGTCGTCAGCATGACGACGGGCATGCCGAAGATGTCGCCGAGAACGCGCCCGTTGCTCGCACGGAAGATGGACTGGTGCACGCCCGTCCAGAAGCGGACTGTGGAGTCCTTCAGCCAGGCGCCGGTGGAGTGTCCGTTCGCCATATCTACATCGTGTAGCGCTTGGCCATGTTACTCGCCCACGACATCAGGTCCAGAGCGAACGCAAGGGCCAGCCAGATGTAGTCCGAATCGGTGGGGTTGCCATTGGGCGCCACTGCCACGAAAGCCAGGATTGTCCAGGGGAAGAAAACGAACCCCACGAGTGGCCAGAGTATTTCGTCGAACGCACGCTCCCAGCGGTCCATATCTATCAGCCACCAGAGAATAATTCCGAAGCGGGGTCCGGCGAATGCGGAAATTAGTAGCAGACAACCCACGGTGCGGCCTCCTTAGTTGTCACCTTTCCGGCGATGATAGCACGCAAAGGGAGGGATTAGCCCAGCGCCGGCTTGACAAGGATCTTGGCGTGAGCCTCCGGGTCACTGAGCGACTCGAAGGCTGCTGGAACCTCTGAGATGCCGACTTCGCCCGTGATGAGCGGTTCGACATCAATGCTCCCGTCCGCGATATAGCCCAGGGTCTGGTTGAACTCCATCGGGTCGTAGCCAAGGACGAAATGCAGAGAGAGTTCCTTCGAGACTCCGATAAGCGGGCGGATTGGATCCGGTTCCATGCAGACACCGGCGACGACAATCCGCGCGTTCCGCGGAGCCCAGAGCATGGCGTCATCCAGGATGCCACGCACGCCAATCGCTTCGAATATGACCGGCGTCCGCACACCGGCGGCCGCGGTCCAGGCATCGATGGCGGCCCTTTCCCGGGGATCGATCGATTCGTGTGCGCCCATGAGCGACGCCAGAGAGCGCCTCTTCGGCGAGAAGTCAGCGGCGATGATTGGCTCCGCACCCTTGAGCCGCAGTGCGGCGATGATCGCCAAACCGATCGGGCCGCACCCCAGGACGATCGCCCCTTCCCCTTGTTCGATCCGCGACTTAGCCACGGCGTGCACTCCCACGGCCATCGGTTCCGTGAGGGCAGCACGGCGCGGGTCGAGTCCATTTGGCACCTTCACGCAAAAGGCCGGGCTCAACACCATGCGCTCGCCGTATCCGCCGGGGTACTGCGTGGAGTATCCCACCTGGGCCAACCCCGCGGATCCAAAAACAAGGGGGATAGAGACGACGACGTCGCCAGGCTCAACCCCGGAACTGCCGGGGCCAAGTTCCAGTACTCGCGCCGAGAACTCGTGGCCCATCACCACGTCGCCGTCCAGGTCCGCCGGATACCCCGCCGCCGCGGCGACTTCCTTCATCTGGTCCGTGTGCTTGAGCGCGTGAAGATCGGAGCCACAGATCCCACAGGCTATCGTTTCCGCAAGCACCGTCCCGATCCCGGGCACAGGCTCCGGCACATCCTCGACCAGCAGTCGGCCTTCACGCATCACGGCCGCGCGCATCAACTAACCCTTCTCACTGGCATACTCCGGTGATACTACCAGCCGACAAAGGTAAGGGTCATATTCTGACCTACTCGGCGGGCGCCGGAACACCGGTGCCAAGCTCGCGTCGATCCGAGACAACTTCTCCCCCAAAATCGCCTCTCTGACGAGTGTTTAGGAACCTTATCAGGTTCGTTTAGGGAACTTGAGGATTCGCGTAGGAGCCATTTAGGAACGCGGCCCTTGCCGGGGTGCGAATCTGCGTTCAACAAGCAACTGCGAGAGGAGAAAAACCAAATGACCATCACGGCAACCGGCAAGACCACTTCAACCCAGACCAACAGCAATGAAGGAGTCGCCATGACAATCGCAGCCGTCGCACCATCACCAGCCGCCCTGAACTTCGAGGCCCTCGCCGCTCGCGTCTCCGGCGAAGTCATCACCGCCGGACACGACCAGTACGACGAAGCCCGCAAGGTCCACGACGTCACCGTCGACCGGCGTCCCCTCGTCATCCTCCGGGCGCGGACCCGGGACGATGTGGCGAAGGGGGTCCGCTTCGCCGTCCAGAACGACCTCCCGCTGGCCGTCCGCAGCGGCGGCCACAGCGTCCCCAAGATGAGCATGATCGACCAGGCTATGGTCATCGACCTCTCGGCCATGCGCGACGTCGTCATCGACTCCTACCGCCGCGTCGCCCACATCCAGCCCGGCGCCACTTCCGCGGACATCTCCGGTCCCGCCCACGCCTATGGTCTTGCGCTCACCACAGGCGACACCTCGTCCGTCGGCATCGGCGGGCTGGCCACGGGCGGCGGCATCGGTTACATGGTCCGGAAGTACGGCCTCACGATCGACAACCTGCTTTCGGCGACCGTGGTCACTGCGTCGGGTGAGATCGTCACTGCGAGCCCGATGGAACACCCGGACCTCTTCTGGGCGATCCGCGGCGGTGGTGGCAACTTCGGCATTGTCACCGAGTTCGAGTTCCAGCTCGCCCCCGTCGGCCAGATCCTCGGTGGCGCCCTGATCCTGCCTGCCAACCACGACACTGTTCGCAAGTACCTGGACTACATCGTGACAGCCCCCGACGACCTCACCACCATCACGAACCTTATGCTCGCGCCGCCCGCGCCGTTCATCCCCGAGGACCGCGTCGGCGAGCCGATCCTCATGGTGCTCGTCACCTGGACGGGCAGCCAGGAAGAGGGCGAGCGCGCCATCGCGCCGCTGCGGGCAATTGCGGAGCCCGTGACTGACCTCGTGGGCCCGATCCCCTACCCGGCGATCTACGTGTTCATGGAGCCAGCCGCTGCACCTCACGCCGCAGTCGTGCGGTCCCAGTTCTCGAAGGCGTTCAGCGACGAGTCGATCGACGCGATCCTCAAGGCAATGGGCCACGTCAGCTCTCCGATGAACATCGTCCAGCTGCGCGGGTTGGGCGGCGCCATGGCCCGCGTCGACGCCGACGAGACGGCCTTCGCCCACCGCGACGCCAACTACCTGACGACGGTGCTCTCGCTCTGGCTCGACCCCGAGGACGACGCGGTCAAGCACAACGAGTGGGCAGACGCGCTCTTCTCAAAGATCCGCCAGGACGCGGACGGCGTCTACGTGAACTTCCTGGAGAACGAGGGCGAGGAGCGCCTCCGCGAGGCCTACCCCGAGGAGACGTACAACCGGTTGGCGGAGGTCAAGGCGAAGTACGACCCCACCAACGTCTTCCGCTTCAACCAGAACGTGGCACCCCGGTCATAGACGGCAGGTCGCCCAAGGTGAACAGCCCGGCGGGGTTTCCGCCGGGCTGTGGTGTCTTCTCGTGACAGCCTCATCGAGGCTACGGCGGGCTGGCAGCGGAGGTAGCGTCCTCACCTCTCGTGTGCTCTGCGATGAAATCGCTAAGGACGCGCTGCACGTCGACGTCTGCGCTACGACTCGCCTGGTAGACGAACCAGGCACCGAGTGACGAGACGGTGGCCGTGGCGATGATGATGGCGTAGCGCAGGCTGTCACCCTCGTTTACATCGAACTGCTGCTGGAATAGCTCCGACATCCCGCCGATGACGACGGGCGCGGCGGCGGCGCCAAACACCGCGAGCGAGAGGCCAAACGCGGCGAACGATTGGCTGCGGATGCGCGGCGGCGAGCAGGCCGCCACCACGGGAATAAAGCCTCCGGACCCAATCGACGCCAGGAACGCGCCGCCGAAGATCAGCAACAACGATATCGCCGGGATTGGGATGGCGAAGCCGATCACCCACGTCACGGTCAGCAAAACGACAGCAGCCGCGCCCATCCGGGTCAGGTAACCGAACCCGCGAGGCCGCCGCGCGTCGACGAATGGCCCTGCCAGCAGCTGTCCGACGAACGCCGACAACGCCAGGCCGCCGAATGCGCCTGCCGCTTGCTCTGTCGAGAAATCGTATTTGCGCTCGAATAGCGCGGGAAACCAGTAGACGATGCCGATCAAGACGAACCCAATTGCCGCGTTGGAGAAGATGAGGTAGCGAAGGGTACGAATGCGAAAGATCGTCGAGAGACTCTCGAAGAATCCCCACTTCTTCTCCGGCTCGCGCAAGAACTCCGCGAGCAACGGGTTGGCGTCGACGGCGGTCGCCAGTTCCGCCTCGCCTCGCTTCGGTTCTCGCAGCGTCAATGCAAAAAGGCCGACCAGCAGTCCAGGGATGGATACCGCGACGAATGCCCACCGCCATCCCGCCGTGGCAATTATGGCCCCACCGACGATGGCACCGATGATCTGGCCGAACGGGTTCGCCGAGCGCCAGATGTTCATCACGCGGCCGCGAACACCCACCGGGTAGTAGTCCGAGAGCAGGCTCAGGTGCGTCGGGCCGATAGTGCCCTGGCCGAAGCCGAGCAGAGCACGGGTGAGAAAGAGTTGCATGAACGAACGCGAGGCTGAGGCGAAAAGGCCGGCACTACCCCAGATCACGGCGGCGATTACCAGGATGTTGCGGCGGCTCCACCGGTCCGCAAGGTTGCCCAACGGCAGCGCAAGGAGACCGGTGATCGAAATAACCGCTAACGGGAGCAGGCCGACTACCGCATCGGAGACGCCGAAGTCGGCGCGGATATCGTCGAGCGCGACGGCGAGCACGGCGCGGTCGAATTCGTCGATGGCGTTGAGGACGAAGAGGATAGCCAGGGGGCGAAGGCCATACTGGCGCAGCGACGGCGTAATCGTGCCCTGCTCTGGCAATGGTGGCGCGCCGGCGGGCACCAATGATTCAGTCGACTCGGCGCCAGGCATCGTCCGTAGCTTATTCCGACAGGATCAGGGTTGCCTGGCTTCCATCAGCGCCAGCAGTTTGATCGTCGTGTTCCAGTTGCGAATCGTCATCTCCTGGTAGATCGGCAACGCTACTAGCCGGCTCAGGTAGCTCTGTGTCGCCCTGCTGATCAACCTCGAAAAATAAAGGGCGTTGCTGCCGACGAATGCCTGGTCTACGCCTTCCCTCGTTTTCACGTCTTTGATCGCTTTGCTCGCCGAAAGCGACTCTCTCAGGAAAAGGACGTCGTATCGGTAGGCCGCGGGATCGTCGCCGAAACCTTTTGGAGCCCGCTTGACGATGTCCTTCAATTGGTCGTAACTACGAAGCACAACCCGCGAGTCGTAGCTGAATGTCTTCGATAGCGCACCCTCAATCTGGCTAGTGAGTTTCGCTTCGTCACGGCCGTCAGACTGGAAGAGGACATTGCCGCTCTGGATGTACGTGGTCACGTCCTCCAGTCCCGCCACTTCGAGGCATGACCGCAGGTCCGCCATCTTGATCACGTTCTTCCCGCCGACGTTGATCCCTCGCAGCAGGGCTACATATTGGCGCGAACGCTCAGCGGCCGTTGGCATTGACGGTCCGGGGTGGGCTACGGACTAGCCGAACTCACCACTGCACGAACATCGGCATCACGACGTGCACGTAGCGTTCGTCGCCGACGGCGCGGATCACTCCCGGACTGGAAGGACTGGTCGTCTCAAGTTGCACCTTCGTGGCGCCGTCAAGCACTTCCAGGACGTCCTGCAGGTACTTGCTGTTGAACGCGATCTTCGAATCCTCCCCCTCAACCTCAACGTCCATCTCGCCCCGGTGCTCGCCGATCTCCTCGGCGCGCGCGGAAATCGTCATCTTGCCGTTGCCGCCCTCACCCGGTTCCACCTGCAGGCGGACGATGCCGGCGCCATCGCGGGCAAAGATTGAGGCAATTCGAGTCTCCTGCCGGAAGTCCTTGATCCCGATTTCGGTCTTCGTGTTGTAGGACTGAGGGATTAGCTGGCTGTAGTTGGGGAACGTCCCCTGGATCAGGGTCGCCACAATCTCCGCATTCGGCACCTTGAACAGCACCTGCGACCGCTGAGCGTTGATCGAGAACTGGACCGGGTCGCTGTCGTCACCGATTAGCCGCTCCACCTCGCGCAGAGCACGGGCGGGGATGATCACCTCGACCTTCTCCGGTACGTCGGCTTCCAAAGGTAGATGGTACACAGCCAGGCGGAAACCGTCGGCCGCCGCAAGCGTCAGGACGTTGCCCTCGGCCAGCGTGTGGATCCCCGTGAGGACTGGGCGGGTGTCGTCCGCCGCGGCCGCGAATTGCACTTGCTCGATGGCGCGCTTGAGGGCCGCCGGGTCGAGCGTAAGGGTGAGGCCGTCTGCCACAGCAGGCACCGGCGGGAAGTCCTGCGCGTCCATTCCGGCCATGTTGGCGTCGTTGCGCGCGCACTCGATGTGCAGCTGCTTGCCACGTTCGCCCAGGTTGAGATCGATCTTCTCGTTCGGGAGCTGAGCCACCAGGTCCGTCAGCAGCCGCGCCGGCACCGTGACCGAACCCTCGGCCTCAATCGTCGCGCCGATCCAGCACGTAATAGCGATTGTGAGGTCGGTGGCGACGAGCTTGAGGCGCCCCTCATCGCTTTCTATCAGCACATGCGACGCCTGTGGGAGCGTGCTGCGAACGGGAACGGCGCGGCCAACTACCTGGAGGCCACGGTTAAGGTTCTCCTGGAGACACGAGACTTTCATAACTGCTTACCTGCTTTAGCAATTGGGGCTGCGGGACGCCACGAGTATAGCGAAGGGCGGAGCCCCGCGAAAGAGGTCTCCGCCCTGTGTTGACAACTTGTTTGCGGTGTGCGGTCAGTCAGCCGGTGGCGGTTCCTTCATCATGAGCATCCTCACCGAAGAGATCAGGACGAAGAGCAGCAACAGCGGATATCCGATGAACCCAAACATCGCGATCGCGCCCTCGTCGTCGCCATCAATTGGCCACGCTGATCCGATCAGCAGCAGGATGGCGGCGATCAGCGCGAGCCCTCCGAGCCATCGCCAGAGCACGCCGGTCCGGGCGACGACAAATCCAGCCGACCCGATGAACAGCGCGAGAGCGAAGCTAGAGATCACGAAACCCTGCGCATCCAGATCCATCAGGAGGACGACCGTCGAGTCGCTCAGGTCCGGGTTGTCTTTCAAGCCCAATGCCAGCGTGGCCCAGGCCAGGCCGGCGACACCCGCAAAAGCTACTCCCAGCAATGCGCCGGTGTAAGCCATGTGCGACCAGATGGGTGGATCGCCTTCCGCCCTTCGCAGCAGCGCCACCAGCCCAATCGCGTACGGCAGGAAGAATATGACGAAGGCGATCCCAAGGATGTAATCGCCGATCAGGTACGTGTCCCCGTCCTCCACCCAGTACTTTCGAATCTCCTCGATATCGTCGCCACGAGTTGGGGAGTCTCCCTGGATAATGATCGCCCCGATTACGAAGAGAATCGCCCAGATGATCCCGTCCACCCCCGCGAATCGCCACCAATTTGGCCAGATTCGGTTTCCTGATTGCGTCGCAACGGCCATATTGCTGCCTCCTTGAGAGCAAGTGCTTACTGGTCTCAAGAACGCAGCCGGAGCTATAGAGGTTATACGGACCGTCTATCAGCCGTGTAGCGCCCGCATGCTCGCCTCTGCCGCCTCTGCCGCCCTTTCAATCTCCGCATCGCCGTGAACCATGGAGACGAACATCGCCTCGAACTGCGAGGGCGCCAGGAATACACCGCGCTCTAGCATCCCACGACAATACGCCGCGTACCGCTCAGTGTCCGAGCGCCTGGCACCCGCAAAATCCGTGACCTCATCACCGGTGAAAAACATGGTCAGCAGCGAGCCAATACGGTTGATCCGCACCGGCAACTCGGCACCTTCCGCCGCCCGCCTGAGCCCGTCTTCCAGGTAGATCGACTGCACTTCGAGTTTCTTGTAAGCGGCGTCCCCTCCCGCCTTCAGCTCCTCCAGCGTCACCAATCCCGCAGCCATCGCCAATGGATTCCCCGATAGCGTTCCCGCCTGGTAGACCGGCCCCACCGGTGCCACCATCTCCATGATCTCCTTCCGTGCCCCGTACGCGCCGACCGGCAGCCCCCCTCCGATGATCTTGCCCAAACAGGTGATATCCGGTCGCACGTCAAACAAGTCTTGCGCTCCGCCGTAGTGCAGCCGGAACCCGGTGATCACTTCGTCGAACACGAGCAAAGCACCGTTAGCCGTGCAAATGTCGCGCAGCGACTCGAGGAATCCCGGATTCGGTGGGACGACCCCCATGTTCGCCGCGATCGGCTCCACGATAATCGCCGCAATCTCGCCCGCATGCGCCGCGAAAAGCGCCTCGACTGCCGCCGCGTCGTTGTACGGTGCGACGAGAGTCGCCGCCGCCGCTCCCGCCGTGACGCCTGGACTGTCCGGCAGCGAAAGGGTCGCCTGCCCGGAGCCTGCCTGCACTAGCAACCCGTCGGCGTGACCGTGGTACCCGCCCTCGAACTTGATGACCTTGTCCCGGCCTGTGAAGGAGCGTGCCAACCGCAGCGCCGACATCGTCGCCTCGGTGCCGGAATTGACGAACCGCACCATCTCGATCGACGGAATCGCTCCCACGATCAGCTCCGCCAGGCCGATTTCCAGTTCGCTCGTCGCGCCGTAGGCCGTACCCCGCTCTGCCGCGGCGGCCAGCACCTGGCTGAGGCGCGGGTGAGCGTGGCCCAGTATGAGCGGCCCGTATGCACCCACGAAGTCCACGTATTCCTTGCCGTCCACGTCGTAGATGAACGGCCCTTCTCCGTACGCGATGACCGGAGGGTTGCCGCCGATCGCCTTGAATGCACGCACCGGGCTGGAAACGCCGCCCGGCATCACCTCCCGTGCTCGCTCGAACAATTCCCGCGAGCGCGGCCCCGGAACCTCACTCAACGCCGGGCACCAGCAACGGAACCATTTCCGACAGCGAGCGCACTCGGAAGTCCGGGTACGGTATCTTGCGCGGCTTCCGCAACCACGATCGGTTCACCCACACGGTGGGCATCCCGGCGCGCTTCGGGCCCAGTACGTCGGGTATCGGGTTGTCTCCCGCGTAGAGAATTTCGCCCGGCGCCAGCTTCAGCCTCTCCGCGAGGTAATGGAAGATCGCCGGATTCGGCTTGATCGCATGCGCTTGCTCGGAGCTAACGACTATCTCGAAGTCCAGCCCGTTGCGCTCCAGGCACTCGTTCAGGAAATCGTCGTCCGCGTTCGACATCAGGGCCACCTCGTAGCTTCCGCGCAACAGGTCGACGACCGCGCGGGCATCTGGAAACGCTGGGGCGGTGCTAAGGCGGCGCTTCAGGTGCATGGCAGCGGCCCATGCGTCGCCCTGAAGACCAAGGTGCTCGAACACATGCACGAACTGGTCCGCCCACGCCTGGTCGTAGCGCTTGTACACGGGGTCTTCGTGGTGCTCCGAGCGCATCAAGTAAGAAGCCTTCAGAAAGCGCTGCCAGAGGTCAGCGGCGTCGGCTTCCAGGTCTTGCTGGGCGCAAATCTCCGCCATCGTCGCGATGAAGTCCGGCTCCGTGAAGTCGAACAACGTACCGTAGCCATCGAAGGCGATAGCCTTGATATTGCGGAGGACTTCACGCGACTGAGCACGCGTCATGGAAGCATCTTACCGGGCGGGCAATCGGCGTGGATGTTGGTCTAGTAGCCGATCAGTTCCATCTCGGACGCCGGGATGAACTTCCGCCAGCCGTCGTTACCCTCGAGGTAGTGGTAGAACGTCCGGAAGTAGCTGTACGTCGGCATGTACGGCTCGTGACGCAGGTTCATCCGCGCCTCTTCCGGTGTGCGGCCCGCCTTGTGGTGGTTGCAGCCCTTGCACGCCGCAACGACGTTCTCCCAGCTGTGCCCACCCCCGCGGTGCCGGGGCATCACGTGATCCAGGGTCAGGTCCTTCGTCTGCTTCCCGCAGTACTGGCAAGTGTATTTGTCACGCAGGAAGATGTCCCGTCGCGTAAGCCGTCCCTGCGGACGAGGCCTCCGGATCAGGTAGATCAGGCGGATGACCGAGGGGAGTTCGAACTTCATGGTCGGCGTGTGGATGTAACCACGGCCGTTTTCGATGAGTTCTGCCTTGCCGCGGTCGAGCAGCACCAGTGCCCGCCTCGCGTTGCACACGTTGAGAGGCTCGAAATTCTGGTTCAGTACTAGTACCGGTAATCGTGGCCCCATTGGAACATTACCAATCGCAATCATCCTAGCAGACTTATTCAAACCCTAGCAATTTGGACTTAACGCCGGTTATGACGGCGGAGGAGGCGGGGGCGGGGGCGGCGGCACCAGGAAATCGTCGATCCTATCCTCGATTTCTGCGGGTAAAACGGCCAGCAAGAACGACCAATCGTCGACGAAATTCCAGGCGAGACTCGAATCGGCCACAGCCTGCTCGAAGCCGAGGCTCGGGTACGCTGCGAAGGCGATGAGCAACACCTGCACCACGATGACTCCCTTGAGGAACCCGAATATGGCGCCGCCGGGCTTGTCCCACCATCCGATCATCAGCAGGGTGAGGCTGGTCCTTAGCATGATCGTGACGATCTGACCCAACAGGTAAACGCACCCGAAAAGCACGAGGAACGCCACCGCATCAGCGGCCTCAGGGTTGCTTATGAAGATCTCCACTGTGTGCGAGAACCGTTCGTAGAGCGCCCCCGCGACAATCACGCCTGCGATGGTCGCGGCAAGTGTCACCACCCCACGCACGAGGCCCGCCGAGTACCCCGAGAGGACGAACCCGGCGATGAGGATGATGATCGTGAAATCGAGCCAGTTCATGGGCGCTGAAGAATAGAACGCCCCAATGCTGAGGTGGTTGCCACTATCGGATTAGTCTGCGGAACCGATGGGATGGTGCTTGACCAGCCAGTATTCCAGGCTGTCCGCCAGCGCTAGCCAGGACGCCTCGATGACGTCTGTTGACGACCCCACGGTGGTCCATGTCTCGTCGCCGTCCGTGCTCTCGATCAGGACGCGAGTGTTGGCGCCTGTTCCCGCGGCTGGATCAATGATGCGGACCTTGTAGTCCACGAGGTGCAAGCTGCGGATGTCCGGGTAGAACTGGACGAGCGCCTTACGCACGGCGCCGTCAAGCGCGTTCACCGGCCCGTTGCCTTCGTCCGCGGTGATGAAAGTCTCCTCTCCCACTCGCACCTTGACCATAGCCTCGGACACCATCTCCCGGCGGTCGTCGCCCGGCTTTGCGCCGCGGGCCAAATGGTGCCGTCGTTCCACCACCATAAAGTCCACCAGTTCGAACGGAGCCTGATACCCGGGCCGGCTGCGGCGCACGAGCAACGCAAACGACGCTTCCGCGCCTTCGTAAGCGTACCCTTTTGCCTCCATGCGCTTGATCAGGTCCAGCAGTCCGCGAATATCCTCCTTGCTCAGGTCGAGGTCAGCACCTTGCTCCTCCAGCTTCGCGGTGATGCTGTGCCGCCCCGCCAGTTCCGACACGATTATCCGCGTGTCGTTACCGACGAGCGCCGGGTCGATGTGCTGGTATGACCAGCCCTGCTTGATGACGGCTGCCACGTGCAGGCCCGCCTTGTGCGTGAACGCCGCGGAGCCGACGTACGGTTGGCGCCCACTGGGCGGGATGTTTGCGATCTCGCTGACGTAGTGTGATACCTCGGCGAGGTGCTGGAGCTGTTCATCGGTCACACAGTCGATCCCCAGCTTCAGCTTGAGGTTGGCGACGATGCTGAACATGTTGGCGTTGCCGCTCATGTCGCCATAGCCGTTAGCCGCCCCCTGCACGTGCGTGGCACCGGCTTCGACACCCGCGAGGCTGTTCGCGACGGCGACGTCCGCGCCGTTGTGAGCGTGAACGCCCACCTGGCACTGCATCTGATCCACGACTGTCCGCGTGATCTCGGCAAACTTTGAAGTCACCATTCCACCGTTCGTGTCGCAGAGGACGACGCAGTCCACACCGGCGCCTACAGCCGTCTTCAGGCACTGGAGCGAATAGTCCTTGTCACTGACGAATCCATCGAAGAAGTGCTCGGCGTCGAAGAACACTGTCAGCCCCTTGCCCTTGAGGAAGCGTATCGAGTCCGCCAGCATCGCCAGGTTCTCCTCCACCGTTGTCTCCAACACCTCCGTGACCTGGCGGTCGCTGGCTTTGCCGACGATAGTCACAACCTTCGTCTTCGCATCGACGAGCGCCTTCAGGTTGGGATCGGCGTCTGCTGTCGCACCCGCGCGACGAGTTGACCCGAACGCGGCGATCGTGGCGTTTCGCAGGTTCAACTCACTGATGCGTGCGAAGAATTCCGCGTCCTTGGGGTTCGATCCGGGCCACCCGCCCTCGATGTAATGGACGCCGATATCGTCCAGCCTGCGGGCGATCTTCAGCTTGTCCTCGACGGACAAACTGATCCCCTCCATCTGGGTGCCGTCACGCAGCGTCGTATCGTAAAGCTCAACCTTCGCAGGCACAGTAAGACCAGTGTATAGAAGGCCATTCGCTGGGTGTAGGGGCGTAGCAACCGACACCCCATGCGTCGCGATCCTACGATACGTCGGCGGTTGCTACGCCCCTACGAGCCCTCTTCCTCGCCACTCCAGCGCTCCCACTGCACGTAGTCGTCGTAAGGCTTGCGCCCACGCCCCAGCGACATAGGGACGTTTGGATCCGGGTGACCCAGGGCAATCACCATCGAGATGCGCCAGCCGTCCGGCAACCCCAGCGACTCCCGCCCGCAGTCCTCGTGGTGTATCCGCACCGGGCACGATGCCAACCCCTCGTTCCAGGCTGCCACCATGATGTTCTGCGCCGCCCGGCCGGCGTCGAAATCCATCCCTTCCGGGTTCAGGCATACGGCAATGGCCGCGGTCGCCGGCCCCAGCGGTTCCGCAAAGTCCCCGCACTTCGCCAGGTCCGCCATGTTCTCCTTGTCCACAATGACGACGAAGCGCACCGGCTGGCGGTTCTTGCTGCTGCCCGCCATCCGCCCTGCCTGCGCCAGCCGCCGCAGGACCTCCTCGGAGACCGGCTCGGCCGTGTATGACCGCGTGTCGCGTTTCGTGACGATGGCCTTGTAGGCGTCCATGGCTCACTCCATCTGCTAGAATCTCGCGGAGGCTCGCAAATTGCGGCAGTTCACATACTACACGTACGTACAGCACACAGAACCTCCGTGGGATTACGATGTCCCGCTATGGATTAGGCTTCTCGTCCGTTGGGGGATCACGGTGGTCGGATTTCTCGCCGCCGAGTGGTTCGTCAACGACGTCTGGTACGACGGCGATCCGTGGTTCGTGGACTCCTTGCGTGACCTTGCCCTCGCGTCCCTCTTTTACGTGATTATGAGGGCCTTCTTCCGACCGATCCTCATCCTTCTGACTTGCCCCCTGCAGATCCTAACGCTGGGCCTCTTCCTCTTTGTCGTCAACGCGATGATCGTGATGCTGACCGAGGTCGTTTGCGACTGGCTGAACATCGGGTTCGCCGTGGACGGGTTCTGGCCGGCATTCATCGGAGCGCTGGTCATCTCCCTCGTCTCGTTCGTGATTTCGCGAATCGTGCGGCGCAACCCGTTCCGGAAACCGACGACGCTCTATTAAGCGGCTTCCTCCTCGATGTTCGCCTTGATCATCGCGATCAACTCGGGCGTGACTTCCGTGAAGGCCGTGCTCTTTGGCGTGCGCCTCAGCGTTCTTGAGCAACTCTTCCTCGGTTTCGCCGCGGACGATGTGACCGCACCCGCTCTCGGGATTCACTTTGCCGCAATCGATGATCTTTCCCATGTCCTGCCTCCTTCTAATCGCAAGTACAGGTTAGCACCGGGGCTTACAACGCACGGAGCGGGGTGCTTAGAATAGACTCGATGCTCGCCGAGCAGGTCGCCCCGCAAGTCTCCCTCCAAGAAGCCTATGCGCATTGCCGCCACATTGCTCTGGGTCGCCGGGAGAACTTCCCCGTCGCATCCTGGTTCCTGCCCAAACCCCTCCGCCCCCATCTCTATGCCATCTACGCCTACTGCCGCGGCGTCGACGACATCGGCGATGAGGCCTCAGGAGATCGCCTCGCTCTCCTGGAGGAGTGGGAGGCGGAGCTAAAGCGTGCCTACCTCGGCGGCGCGACCGACCCCCGGTTCATCGCCCTCGCGCACACGATCAAACGGTTCGAAATCCCGCCGCAACCTTTCGACGCCCTGATCGATGCGAATCGCCGGGATCAGCGCACCACGCGGTACGAGACATTCGACGAGCTCCTCGACTACTGCTCCCACTCCGCTAATCCTGTCGGACATCTTATTCTCTACGTATTCGGATGCCGCGACACGGAACTGCAGGCGCTAGCAGACTTCACATGCACCGCCCTGCAACTCGCCAATATGTGGCAAGACGTCTCCGTTGATGCTGCCAAGGGCCGGATCTACATCCCCCGTGAGGACATGAGCGCCTTCGGTGTCGACGGAGCCGACATCTTTGAACGCCGTTTCACCCCGGAATTCCAGCGCCTGATGCAGTTCCAGGTCGAGCGCACGCGCGACCACTTCCGTCGCGGCCTGCCTCTCATAGGTCGCGCCTCCGGGCACCTCCGCGTTGATCTCCGTGCCTTCACTCTCGGTGGCCTCGCCGCCCTGCGCTCAGTCGAGGATCGTGGATACGACGTGCTCTCCGGTCGCGCCTCGATCTCGCGTCTGGACCGCGCCCTCATCCTCCCCAACGCCCTGTCCCCACTCCCGATAAAGATCCCGAAATGAGTGAGATGGCGGCCGCTTACGAATACTGCCGCGACCTGACGCGTCGCGAGGCCAAGAATTTCTACTACGGCTTCGCCCTGCTTCCGAAGCCGCAACGCCGCGCCATCTATTCCGCCTACGCTTTCGCCCGGCAAGCCGACGATATCGTCGACGCTGGCCTTCCGGAGGACGAGGCGCGCCGCCAACTCGGCGAGTACCGTGCGGCGCTCGATGCCGCCCTGGACCACCGGCCCAGGGGACCCATGTTGACCGCTCTTCAGCGCACGGTCGCGCACTACGTGGTCAGCCCGAACCTGCTCTACGACATCCTCGACGGCTGCGAGACCGACCTGACGAGGACAAGGTACGAGACGTTCGCGCCCCTGAAGGAATACTGTAACCAGGTTGCCGCCTCCGTGGGACTCATCTCGATCGAGATTTTCGGCTACCGCGGCGGCGACCGAGCCCGACGGCACGCACAGGACCTCGGCGTCGCCCTCCAGCTCACCAACATTCTCCGCGACGTCCCGGAGGACGCGGAACGCGGCCGCATATACCTGCCACAGGACGAAATGAACTGGTTCGGATGGACCGAGGACGACCTGCTCTCAGGCCGGATCACTCCCGAGTTCCGCCGTTTCATGGCCCTCCAGACCGACCGCGCCCGCGACTACTTCCGTGAAGGCCGCAAGCTCCTGCCGCTGCTCCCGGGCCGTGCCCGGGCCTGCGTGGGCGTCATGGCCGGAATCTACATGTCGATCCTCGACGAGATCGAGCGCGACCCCGCTGTCATATTCCGCCGGCGCGCCGGGCCTTCCACCGGCCAGAAGCTAGCCCTCGCCGGCCGCGAGCTGGTGCGCGTCGCAGTCGGTTGATGCCCACTGCCGTCGTCGCCGGCGGCGGTCTCGCCGGAATCACCGCCGCCTGTGAACTCGCCGACCGTGGCTTCGGGGTGACCCTGCTCGAAAAGCGCCCCTTCCTCGGAGGCCGATCCTACTCGTACACCGACAAGGAAACCGGCGCCACGGTGGACAACGGCCAGCATGTTTTCCTGGGCTGCTGTACCGCATACATCCAGTTACTGGAGCGGCTCGGGGTGCGTGACCGCGCCTACCTACAGAAGCGCCTCCGCGTGCCCGTCATCGACAAGGTGTGGGGGACAAGTGTCCTCGAGGCGACTAACCTACCCGCCCCACTTCACCTGCTCCCATCGCTCGTCCGGTTCAAGTCCCTATCGTCGGCTGAGAAGGGTTCGGCGGGTTGGGCGCTGGCCCACATCCAGGCGCTGGATCGAGCGAAATCTCCTGACCTGGACGGCATAACCTTCGGCGAGTGGCTGCGAGAGAAACGCCAGTCGGAGAATGCGATCCGCTCCCTCTGGAACCTGATCACGCTGCCGACACTCAACGGAGATATCGATGAGGTCAGTGCCGACCTCGGCATCATGGTGTTCCAGGAGGGCTTCCTGCGGTCCCGTACGGGCGCCAACGTCGGCTGGTCCCGCGTCGGGCTCAGCGAACTTATCGGCGAAGCGGCTCGAACCTACATCGAAGGACGTGGCGGCACGGTAAGACTGGGCGAGGGAGTTCGCGACGTATCCATCGGCTCGGACGGAGCGACAGGGGTGGTCACAGATTCCGGCGAAATTAACGGCGATGTCGTAGTGATGGCGCTCGATCCGCAGTCACTGCCGGGGGTCCTGCCTCCGTCACTGGCAGGAGATCCGTTCTTCGCCCGGATCTGGCGGCTGGAGCCGTCACCCATCGTCAATGTGCACCTCTGGTATTCCCCGGGCACGTCATGGGGCCGCGCGTTCGCCACATTCCTGAATTCACCCGTACAGTGGCTATTCAACAAGACCAGGCTCGCCGGCGACAGATCTCCCAACTCGGGATTACACCTTGACGTGTCGCTAAGCGGGGCGGATCGCTGGCTATCTATGTCGAACGCAAAATTGGTGGAGTTATTCACTGATGAATTGAGCGACCTGGTACCGGGCCTGCAGAACGAGAAGCCGCAGCGCGCCCTCGTAGTAAAGCAGCGGAACGCCACCTTCGCGCCGAAACCGGGCGTGGCTGCGCTCCGCCCGCCCCAGGAGACTCCGGTGCGTGGCCTGTATCTCGCCGGCGACTACACGGACACCGGCTGGCCGGCAACGATGGAAAGCGCCGTGCGGAGCGGGATGCTCGCAGCGAACGCCGTTGTGTCTGCAAGGGGAGGATCAGCGCAACCCGAACCACTATCGCGCCTAAGACGTTGAGCATGTTAACTTATCCGCTTGTAAACGCGTCCCTTGAGGACGCCTGATTTTCAGAAGGAGCGCGCGTGTGCTGAAGAGTACCAGCGAGGCGACGGGACTTAAGGTCCGTTCTCATATCGTCAACTACCAGACGGACCGGGGCCCGCAGTTTATCGATATCACCGATAACGTCGAGCTCCTGGTCCAGCAGTCGGGTATCGACCACGGCAACGTCACTGTCTTCTCCCGCCACACGACCGCCGCAATCGCGATCAACGAGAACGAACCGCATCTTATCCAGGACATGGAGGAGATGCTCGAGCGCATCCTTCCCACACTTCACGACTACGCCCACAACCGCCACGGCCACACTCTCACCGGGGAGGAGCCGAACGGCCACTCCCATTGCCAGCACTTGTTCCTCGGCGCCAGCGAGACGATCCCCGTGATCGATGGCCACCCTATGCTCGGTCAATGGCAGCGCGTCTTCCTCGTCGAACTCGACCACGGGCGCGAGCGCGAAGTCGTAGTCCAGATAATCGGCGAGTAACGAAGCGGGGTTGGCCATGGCCGACAGCAGACCGCTCCGCCTCTCCCTCACGCTCGGCTGGTACCTCCTCCGCCAGAAGCTGGCCGGCCGCACGCACTTCCCTCTAACGATGATCCTCGAGCCGCTCGAGGAATGTAACCTCACATGCACCGGCTGCGGCCGTATCCGCGAATATGAGCCCGTCATCGACCGCAAGCTCACCGTTAAGCAATGCCTGGCCGCCGCCCGCGAGTGCGGCGCCCCCGTCGTCTCGATCGCAGGCGGTGAGCCACTCATGCACAAGGACATCGGCCGGATCGTCCGCGGTCTTATCAATCAGGGGCGCTTCGTTTACCTCTGCACCAACGCCCTCCTCTACAAGCGTGCGCTCAAGGAGATCAAGCCCGATCCTAAGTTCGCCTTCGTCGTCCACCTCGACGGTCTGCGCGAGACCCACGACATCGCCGTCGAGCGAGAGGGTGTTTACGACGTGGCGATCAAGGCGATCAAGGAGTTTCGCGCCGCAGGCTTTCGCGTCTGCACTAACACAACGCTGTTCAGCGGCAACCAGCCCGAGGAATACCATCGCCTCTTCGCCATGCTCAACGACATGGGCGTCGAGGGGATGATGGTGTCGCCCGGCTTCCAGTACAAGGAAGTCGCCCAGCACGACATCTTTCTCCAACGGCAAGAGGCCAACTCCTTCTTCCGTCGCATCTTCGAAGGCTGCCGCGAAGGCATCCGTTTCTACAACAACCCTCTCTACCTCGACTTCCTCACTGGCGATCGCGACTACGAGTGCACACAGTGGGCCACCCCGACTTACACCCCGAGTGGCTGGCGGAAGCCCTGCTACCTTATCGCCGACGAGCACGTCCAGACCTTCGACGACCTGATGGAGACCGACTGGAAGGCCTACGGCTTCGGCCGCGACCCCCGCTGCGACACCTGCATGATGCACTGCGGCTACGAAGGCTCGGCAATCCAGGAGGCCATGTCCAGCCCGAAAGCTTTCGCTGAACTGGCCCGGCGGTCCCTCGGCGGCTTCCGCCCGCCTGCCGCACCAGACCCAGCGCACGAGCCCGAACCAGTAATCAGCGTATGATCGCTGTCTTCGCCGCCCTCCAGGGAGAAGTCTCCGCCTGTCTCGCCTCGCTCGAGGTGACAGGCAACCGGGAGGTCGGCGGGTTCCCGGTTACTGAAGCCGAAGGCGCCGTCGTCTGCCAGACGGGCCTCGGCCGCCGCGCGAAAGACGCTGCCGAGACCGTTCTCGCAGAGTATCATCCGGCCACCGTGCTCTCCGTCGGGATCGCCGGCGGGCTCCACGAGAATACATCCGTGGGCGACGTCGTCGTCTGCGAGCACGTCGACCACGAATCTCGGCGCGGTTCCGGCCAGGAGGACACTGTCGCGTGTCATCCCGGGCTCGTCACCGCCGCCGAGGCCGCGGCCGGCGGTCTCGGCCTTAACGTCATTACCGGCAGTTCCATCACTGTCGACGAGGTCGCCTGGGGGGCGGACGAGAAGGCAACGCACCACGCGTGGAAGTCTCACACGATCGTCGAGATGGAGAGCTACTGGATCGGCGAAGCCGCCGCCGCCAAACGCATCCCGTTCCTCGCCGTCCGCACGATCTCCGACGGGCCTGCCGACCCCATCGTGAAGACCGGCGCCGTCCGCGACGACGGCACCTTCGACCAGGACGCCTTGCTGGCCTACCTGCGCGAACATCCGGATGACGGACCGCGGCTGACACAAATGGCCGAACACTCTCGGCTGGCGTTCGGCAACCTCGCGATCGTCATGGCCGGCCTCTTGCCGCCCTTGATCCAGCACCTCCACCGCGACGTCTGCTGATGGGCGTCGCCACCTCTTCGGCCACCAACGTCCAGGCGCTCGACGAGACGATCCGGCGCACCCAGGACTACTTCCTCCGAACTCAGCACCCCGATGGCTACTGGGTCGGTGAGCTGGAGACCAACGTCTGCATGGCCGCGGAGTACCTCCTTCTCACCCACTTCCTCGGCTCCCCCGAGCCCGTGCGGTGGACGAAGGTCGCCAACCACCTCCGCGATCAACAGCACAACGACGGCACCTGGCCGATATACTTCGGCGGCCCTCCCGACCTGAACGCGACCGTCGAGTCCTATTTCGCACTTAAGCTCGCCGGAGTACCAGCGGACGATCCGCGCATGCGCAAGGCCCGGGACTGGGTGCTGAGCCAGGGCGGTGTCCCGAGGGTCCGCGTCTTCACAAAGATCTGGCTCGCCCTTTTTGGCCAGTGGGACTGGCGCGGCGTCCCGGTGCTTCCGCCTGAGCTCATGTTCCTGCCGCACTGGTTCCCACTTAACATCTACGACTTCGCCTCCTGGGCCCGCGCCACCATCGTCCCAATGCTGATCATCCTCAACGAGCGCCCCATCGTCCCCGTACCGGACCACGCCCGGATCGACGAACTCTACCCCCGGCCCCGCAGCGAAACCCGCTACGAGCCGCCAACACCCGCCGGCGCCAACTGGAAGCGCTTTTTCCACGAAGCCGAGTCGCTGGTGCGCCGCGGGGAACGCGTGGCTCCTGCCACCCTCCATGAACGCGCTTACCTCGCCGCCGAGGACTGGATCATCGTCCACCAGGAGGCCGACGGCACCTGGGGCGGCATCCAGCCTCCCTGGATCTACTCCCTCATCGCCCTTAAAGTCCGCGGCTATGCCCTCGATCACCCGGTCATGAAGCGAGGCCTCGAGGCCTTCGAGAACGGCTGGGCCATCGAGGACGATCGCACCTTCAACCCCCAGGCCTGCCTCTCCCCTGTCTGGGACACCGCCCTCGCCATGATTGCCCTCCTCGATTCGGGGCTCGCGCCCGATCATCCCGCCCTACAGTCCGCCGCGCGCTGGCTCCTGCGCGAGCAAGTTCTCACCGGCGGCGACTGGCAGGTCCGCGCCCCCGGCGTGGAACCAGGAGGCTGGTCGTTCGAATTCGAGAACGACCTCTACCCCGACACCGACGACACTGCCGAGGTGCTGATCGCCCTCCATCGCACCCGTCTCGACCAACGGGGCGAGAAACGCAAACGCGCCGCCATCGAGCGCGGAAAGCGATGGCTCATCGGCATGCAGTCCGACAACGGCGGCTGGGGCGCCTTCGACCGTAACAACACCCGCCGCATCGTCAACGAAATCCCCTTCTGCGACTTCGGCGAGGTCATTGACCCGCCGTCCGCGGACGTCACGGCCCACGTCGTCGAAGCACTGAGCCTCCTCGGCGAGGGCGATTCACCGGCGGTACGGCGCGGACTCAACTACCTGCGCCGCGAACAGATGCCCGACGGCAGCTGGTTCGGACGATGGGGAGTGAACTACGTCTACGGCACCGGAGGCGTTCTCCCCGCCTTCGACGCCGCCGCCATCGACATGTCGAAGCGCCGCTTCCAGCGCGCCGCAAGTTGGCTCCGCGACCACCAGAACCCGGACGGTGGCTGGGGCGAAACCTGCGCCTCCTACGACGACCCGTCACTTGCCGGCATCGGCGAATCGACCGCATCGCAGACCGCATGGGGCATGCTCGGCTGCCTCGCCACGCAAGGCACGGATGACGAAGCCCTGGCCAACGCCGCCAGTTGGCTGATCGAGAACCAGGAGGAGGACGGCCAGTGGCTCGAACCGCAATTCACCGGCACAGGCTTTCCCGGCGACTTCTACATCAAGTACCACCTCTACCGAAACTACTGGCCCCTGATGGCACTGGGGCGGTATCGGAGTCTGGGCGCGTAGCGCCACACGCCTTTCACTCTTCACTCTTCACTATTCACTCTTCGCCGGGTGCTCCCACGGCGGCGCCCGCCCTTCCTTGCGCGCCTTCTTCCGCTGAATGCCCGACAGGATCTTGAACGTCCGCTCGATGTACGCCTCGTCCTGGGGCGCCTCGATCTCCTCGTCCAACCGTACCGCCTCGCCGTCCGCCACTGAGACGCTCGTCCAGCCACCGGGGTACTGCTTCACTTCGGCCTCGCGGAAGTCGTAGGACGCGCCGACTTCCAGCGTGGCCTCGCCCGTCTCCACCCGCGTCAGCCCCGAAGCATCACCTACCAGCACCATCCGCAGACCACCGCTCTCCCACGCACGGAGTACCTTCGCCCGGAACGACACGCGATCGCCCGGCTCACACCCCTTCGTCGCCTTCACGCCCGGTAGAGCGCGGGCCATCACTTCCCCTCCAACCATCGGATCACCCCATCGATGTTGTCGCGCAAACTCTGGCGCGCCTCCTTCACCAGCCACCGGTAGCAGTACATCGTGTCCGACCCCTGGGGGGCATAGTCTTCGTACGAGAGCACGTAGGCTCGCCCTTGCGCCCGCAGCGGCCACCCTGGGCGCGGCAGGAGGTGGACGTACACAGTCTCGCCGTCGTCCGTTAGCGTGATATCGCCGGCTTCCAGGAGGTCGTCGCGGCCGCGTTGTGTGAGGAGCGAACGCAATTCGCGCTCCAGGAATCGCAGGGCCATGCGCCCATGGTATCGCTACCCGTAGAACGTGCTTGCGATCCCCCCCGCGTACGCCATCAGCTTGTCCGCCCCCAGCGCGTACGCCGGAGGCACCAGCGTCAGCGAGTCCACGACGCTCCATGCCGGTTCGATCTTCCTGCGCACCTCGTCGGCCGTTCCGCAGTGGACGAAAGTCTCCACCATCTCGTCAGGGATGTCCGCGGCGACGCCTGTGTAATCGCCCCGTTGTATGCCCGTCTGGAGTCGCTTCGCCTCGTCGCGGAAGCCGTGCGCCGCGAAGAACTCCTCGTACTGCGCGACCCCCGCGTAGAACGCAATCGTCGGCTTGGCGTCCTCGATCGCCTGCTTCTTGTCGTTGTTGATCGCGACCCAGATCCAGGCGTTGAACTCGACGTCCGACCGCTGTTTGCCCCCGCGCTTCAGTCCGCGCTCCAGGTACGCCGGCATCTCCTCCGTCAGCCAGCCGATGGACCACATCGGGTGGCCGATCACGCCGTCGCCGATCTCGGCCGCGAGGCTGATCAGCGGCCCCCGCAGCGCCGCGATCCAGATCGGGATGTCCGGCCGCACCGGCGGCGCCGGAGGCTGCAGCTCCGACCAGTCGTGCCGGTGGTACTTCCCCTCGTACTTCGCCAGCTCGCCGGTGTGCGCCTTGGCGTTCACCAGCCGCACGATCTCCACCACCTCTCGCATGTGCTCAAGCGGCTTCCCGTACTCCGACGCGAAGAACCCCTCGCTCCACGACTGCACGCTCGTGCCCAGCCCCAATGTGAAGCGCCCGCCGCTCACCCGGTCCATGTCCATCGCCGCCATCGCCGTCTCGAACGGGCTGCGCACGAAGGCCAGCGCGATCCCGGACGCCAGCCGCACCCGCTGCGTGGTCGCCGCCGCCGTCGCCAGCGGGATAAACGGCGGCCCGTACACCTGCGGCGCGAACAACCCCTCCAAGCCGGCGTCCTCCGCCATCTTCGCCTGCATCGCGATCACCGGCGCCGGCAACGGCGAAACAACCCCCCAGTACTTGCGGTCAGGCATGGGGGCAGTATCGGCGTGGCCGGGAAGCAGCGTCAACGTGGGGGCTTGACGTGCGGGAGTAGACTGAGGGCGGGTGATGACGACGGACACGGTAATCAGAGCAATCACGATTGGCGCTGGCGCGCTGTCGATCGGCTTGTTCGCTGTGGCAGCGATCCTGCTCAGCAGCGAAGAATCTTCGCAACCTACGCTTGCCACGGATCACGGGGACTCCGCCACACATACGCCTGGTGTTATCGCGTTTCCGACAACCCTTCCCATTGACTTCTTTCAACACGAAAGCTCCAGAACTGCGAGCTCCGGCGGAGTCGGGCTCGAAGGCTTAGGCAGCAGTGATACTGCAATCATCAACGGCGAAGAAGTGCCGCTTCCCGACGGATTCGAGTACGTGACCTACTACACGCTGTACGCGGGTGGCGGCGCCGGGCCCACGAGAACGCCACGCAACCCGGAGTTGCATTACGACGGAGACCCTTCCACGCCGGGTCACACGTCGTCCGTCGAATTGGACCAGGACGGCCATGTCGTAAGCGAGAACGTCCGGCCCGAGGACCGCGCCATCGTGGATGCGCTACTCCGTGGCGAAATCCGGGGTTTGACCCCCGCTCCGACTCCCGCCGTAGCTCAAATTGACGGCCTGACGATTCCACTTCCCGAGGGGATGCGGTTCAGCGAGATGCTTAGTTTCGGCCCGCCGGAAGGCCCGCGTACCCGCAATTGGGGTTTCTTCTTCGAAAACGCCGCCGGTCGGTCACGTCTCAGTGTCGGCCAGAACGGACAAATCTTTCTCTCGGAGATTTTGCCCCAACACGAGAGCCTTTATGTGCCCATCCTTACCGCGCTCAACGATCTCGCTGAATGACTGACAACCTTGACGCGCACGTAAGAGTCCCTCGATAATCAGGCGGGCAGCAAAGCTGCCAAACAAACTCCCGCCCTGCCCCTGCACGGGCGAACAACACACTGGAGGTTCCCAACCATGTCTGACGTAAGATTCGATGACCGCGTGGCCATCGTCACCGGCGCCGGCGGCGGACTCGGCCGCTCCCACGCCCTGCTCCTCGCATCCCGCGGCGCGAAGGTCGTCGTCAACGACCTCGGCGGCGGGCGCGACGGCGAGGGCAAACCGAGCAGCGAGATGGCCAATAAGGTCGTCGAGGAGATCACCGCGGCGGGCGGCGAGGCCATCGCCGACGCCCACGGCGTAGACACCGTCGAAGGCGGCGAGGCGATCGTCAAGGCGGCCCTGGACAAGTGGGGTAAGGTCGACATCGTCATCGCCAACGCCGGCATCCTCCGCGACCGCGCCTTCCACAACATCGAGGAAGAGGACTGGGACAAGATCTACGCCGTCCACGTCAAGGGCTCCTACAACGTGATCAAGCCCGCCTTCATCGTCATGCGCCAGAACAACTACGGCCGGATCATCGTCACCACGTCCAACGCCGGCCTCTACGGCAACTTCGGCCAGGCCAACTACTCCTCCGCCAAGACCGCCGTCCTAGGCCTCGCCAGCACCCTGGAGCTGGAGGGTGCCAAGTACAACATCAAGGCCAACGTCATCGCACCGGTCGCGGCCTCCCGCCTCACTGAGGACGTGATGCCCCCGGCCGTCCTCGAGAAGCTGAAGCCCGAATTCGTCTCGCCGATGGTCGCCTACCTCGTCTCCGAGGAGTGCCAGGCTTCCGGCCAGATCTTCACGGCCGGCGGCGGCTACTACGGCCGCGCCGCCATCGTCGAGGGCAAGGGCGCGATCGTCCCGGGCGCCAGCCTCGAGGACATCCGCGACAACTTCGCCAAGATCAGCGACCTGACCAACGCCGAGGAGTTCGCCAACGCGTTCGCCGAGGTCTCATCCCGGCTCCAGCCGGCGACGGCTCAGGCGTAGAGGGAAGGTGTAAGGAGATGGCAATGGCACGAGCAGCACTCGGTCCCGATGTCGTCGGCCTCGAGCTGGCGGCGACAGAATTCAGCTACGAAGAGCGCGACGTCATGCTCTACGCCCTGGGCATCGGCGCAAAGGAACTCCCGTTCATCTTCGAGCGCGGCCTCAAGGTGATCCCGACGTTCGCGGTCATCCCGGCGTTCCCGGCGCTCATGGGCCTTTCCGCGGGTGTAGACATCAACCCCGTGATGATCCTCCACGGCGAGCAGGGCTTCCGACTCAACAAGGAGATCCCCACCAAAGGCACGCTGTCCACATCCGGCAAAGTCACCGGCGTCTACGACAAGGGCAAAGGCGCCCTCGTCGCCATAGAGAGCACCACGAAGGACGCCAGCGGTGACGTCGTCTTCACCAACACCAGCGGCGTCTTCGTCCGCGGCGCCGGCGGTTTCGGCGGCGACCGCGGCCCCGAGGCGGGCAACGCCGCCCCGGACCGCGCCCCCGACAAGAGTGTGGAGATGACCACACTGGACATCCAGGCCGCCATCTACCGCCTGTCCGGCGACCGCAACCCGCTTCACATCGACCCCGACTTCGCGAAGATGGCCGGCTACGACCGCCCGATCCTCCACGGCCTTTGCAGCTTCGGCCACGTCGGCCGCGCCGTCCTCCAGGCCTACTGCGACAACGACACGAGCAAGTTCGTTGGATTCGCCTGCCGCTTCTCCGGCGTCGTCTACCCGGGCGACACGATCACCACGGACATGTGGGACGAAGGCAACGGCAAAATCCTGGTGCAGGCAAAGACGCAGGATGGCCGCGTGGTCATCGGCAACGCCGCCGCAGAGGTGAAGTAGCTCAGCTGCCGAAGTCGACGTCTTTGGTCGCGACGGTGCCCGCCGTCCGGCCCGGAGCTTCCTGGTAGGTCCAGTACAAGTTCGTGTGCGCGATCACCTTGTCAGGCGGCGGCGCCCCGTACTGAGTGTTGTCTTCCGTTGTGTGGGCATCGCTGACAAGCGTCGCGTCGTAGCCGCGGGCGAACGCGCCGTGGATCGTCGACCGCACGCATTGGTCCGTCTGGGCGCCGGCGACGATGAGCCGACCGACGCCGAGGCTGGATAGCACCGTCTCAAGGTTCGTCGCCTCGAAGGAGTCGCCATAGCTCTTCTCAACGATTGGCTCGGCGGCGTCCGGGATCAACTCCGGGACGATCTCCCATTCGTGGGTCTCCCGGAGCAGGTCGTCGTCGGAGTGCTGAACCCAGACCACTGGGACTTGCTCCCCACGCGCTTTTTCGACGAGGCGTCCGATGTTTGCGACGACGGCGTCGCGCTCGTGGGCGTTGGCAACGACGCTGTTCTGGACATCGATGACGAGGAGGGCGGTATTGGGGCGGTTGTCGAGGGTGGTCACGGTTCCAAGCTAACACACGCAAATTTTCCAGAGAAAGTGCCACTTAGACGTAGCTGCAGACCTTCAGGTCTGCAAGGGTGGTCGCGTGACACAGTTAAGGCAATCCCCAAGATTGCGCACCTTCGACTATCTGGGTCTTCACGCTTACTTCGTAACCTCCGTAACACGAGAACGCCGCCCCGTACTCGCTCGCGCGGACATCCGCGACCGCGCTGTCCGTTGCCTCCGCGAGGCGGCGGCAGATTTCAGCTTCGGGCTGACGGCCTACTGCTTCATGCCCGACCACCTGCACGTCCTGGCCGGAGGCGTGACGGAGTCGTCAGACCTCAAGGAATTCATGCGCCAGTTCAAGCAGCGAAACAGATTCCACGCCAAACGGATCACGGGTGCGGAACTGTGGCAGATCAGCTACCACGATCGGGTACTGAGGAACTCCGAGGCCATCGAGGATGTCGCGCGCTATATCTGGTTCAACCCCGTCAGGGCTGGACTCGTGAGCGACTATTGGGATTGGCCTGGATCGGGACCGGCGCCCTTGCCAGAGCTGCGGTGACACGCGCAGACCTAAAGGGGGCATTATCGGGATTGCACACCCAACCCTAGGTCTGTGACAATCATACCGCGATGTCAACGCTGAAAGGTGGCCCTCAGCGGCACGAAATTGGGTCAGTCTGAGCGGTCGCGGTCGATGCGAATTGGCTGGCAGAAGTCGTCGCCTATGGGGATCACGGTCACGGTTCGCTCGTCAACGGTCCATCGGCCGGTTTGGTATGGATCGCTCGCTACGACGTACCACTTGCCTTCGCCCTGGTAAGTGGTAGTCGCCTGGTCGATTAGTCCAGCGTCATAAGGAGGGCAGTCGCCGTAGTGTGACTTGACGAGGCCCTGCACTTCGGCCTTCGTGTATCGAGGTTCGTCCGGCGTTTGTGCTGGCGTTTCGGTTGCGGAGTCTGACGAGCTGGAACAGGCGGACAGGGCCAGCACTAGGAGAAACACGAAGGTTGGGCGCATGGTGCGGAGAGTATAGCAGGGGGGTTGACGGCGTGATTACACTTGAGGGAGACGATGATTAAAGGCTGGCTCCGGCGGTTGGTGCGCGAAGAAGTAGAAGCGAGCCATGAGAGGCTCGCTAACTACTTGGCTGACCTGATCGCCGAGAACAACTCGAAGATCGAACAGGACTTGGTCGATATTGGATTGTTGGACCGGGATGGCCGAGGCGAGCTAACGCCGAACCATACTGTCTAGGTCCATCTTTATTTGTTGGTTGTTCGCGGCGATCACCGTCGCTATGGCGTCGGCGATCTTGTCCGCTAACTTGCGGTCATCGATCCGGTCGAACCCGGTCGTGAGTTCGTATTTAACCCTGTGAGCCAGTTGGCCTTGATCCATACCAATGCTGTACAAGTTCGTAACTCCTTTAGAGAGAATGTGACAACTATTCACCTATAGACCGCGTTGATACTGTTGTCAGAATGGCAACAAATTCAATATGATTCCATCGAAAGTAATGACTTTCGATGGCGGGGGTTTCGGCCCCCGTATCTCATATCCAGCGCGTGCGAAGCACGTCCAGCCGTCCTTTCCTGCGGTGGGGGGTTGTGGCCTAGACAACCTTTGAGGCCCCCCACCGCCTATTTATTTCTGTCGATCCCAGGAGCCCTGGACACCGACCCAATGCGACCCCTCGTGGTCACGGATTGGCAAATATAAAACCCCCATCGGCAATCCGAGGGGGTTCCTCTGGCCAGACTTCCCGTGCTAGTCTGTCCTCAGAGACGACGCCTCGTCTCGCCAGCTCCGCCAAAGCCCGACGCCCGTCCAGCGTCGGTTTTGGCTTTATGGAGCCTATGGAATTTGTTAGAATTCTAGCACCGATCACTGAAGTCGAGCAACAAGTATAGTCAATGTGGATAAGTACCTGAGCATATGACGAAGAAGCACGAGGACACGTCCATATCGCTTCACGGCATGACGGTTGAGGAAGCCTTGAAGAAGGCGATGAACGCGGGTCCGTACCCTACGAAGCCGAAGGCTCCGCCGAAGCGTTCAAGTACCAGTCCACGCGCCCCTCGACGTTCGCCAAAAGCGAAGTAAACCGCTCGGCGTCCGTGCCCTTCCGCGAGTTGTGGCGGAACGTGAACTCGTTGACGTACTGATTCAGGTAACCGGCGTCTACGTGGTGGTAGGTGCCAACCAGCCCACGCTTTAGGATCGCCCAGAACGACTCGATGCCCTGAGTGTGGATGGGGCCGCGCACGTACTCGCTCTTGTGGCGGATCACATCGTGCGGAAGGTAGCGGTTTATCCAGTAATAGATCGGGTGCTCGTCCGTCATTAGGCGGGTGTTATCGAGGTCAACGTTCTCCGTGATGGTCTGTTCTACCAGCTTGGCGTTGACCTTCGGCACGGCCTTTGCCCGGATGCGGCCACCGCGCTCCTTCATCCCGAACACGGGAGTTTTCTTGGCGAATCCCTGCCGCACGCTATCGGCCATCGTCTGACCCTTTATCCGGTGCGATGTGTGGCCGCGCAGCTTGCCGCCCACCCACGTCTCATCGGCCTCTACAACGCCTGTGAGGGGTGACGTGTCGCGATCCTGCATGGCGTAGCGGATGCGATGGCACATGAACCATGCAGACTCGTAGTGGATGCCAAACTCGCGGTGGATCTGATGGGCGCTCACGCCCTTCTTGGATGAGCACATCCGGTACATGACCATTATCCAGGTGCGAAGCGGAATCTTGCTGTCCTCGAAAATGGTTCCCTTGGTGACGGAGAACTGACGGCGGCAAGCCTTGCACTTGAACAGGTGACGCGGCCCGACGAAGCGGCCGGATTTCAGGGTCTTAGCCGCCGTCTCAATGCGGTAAACTTCGGCTCCGCCACAGTCGGAGAAGATGCAGTGAACGCCGTTCGGCCACCTTATCTTTTCGAGCATGACGCGGGCGTCAGCTTCGGTCAGTGTGCCGTCTGAGACTGAGACGATTGGGCCTTTGGACTTGGGTTCGGCGTGCATGGCTTGTTCTCCTCGGTTACCATTATCTCAGGTAGACCGTGGGTGTGTCAAGCCGATAATTCCCCCTAAAGGTCTGCAGCTACGTCGATATGTCCCGGCTACGTCGATATGTCCGGCTGCGTCGCGGAATTCACGCGATTGTTAGGTTGAGCGAGGACTTCGTTTGTTAGCATAGGAACTAGAGCCATGCGTATCGTCCTCGGAGCTGACCACAGGGGCTACGAACTCAAGGATGCGCTCGCCAATTACCTCAGCGGCCTTGGCCATGAAGTTACGGACATCGGCACTCACAGTGACGAATCCGTCGACTACCCTGACCTCGCTCTCGCCGCCGGACGCGCGATCCGGGACGGCAGCGCCGAGCGCGGCATCCTTGTCTGCGGCAGCGGCGTCGGCGCCTGCGTTGCCGCAAACAAGCTTGCCGGAGTGCGCGCGGCGATCACGCACGATGTCTACTCGGCCCACCAGGGCGTCGAGCACGACGACATGAACGTCATCTGCCTCGGATCGAAGGTCGTGGACGAAGGACTTGCCCGGGAGATCGTGAACGCCTTCGTCGGCGCGCAATTTATCCCCGAGGAGCGGTACGTCCGCAGACTGGCGAAGGTGAAAGCAATGGAGCAGGAAGGAAGGGTGGAGCATGAGCAATCCCCTGCATGATCTGACAAAGCACGGCCAGAGCATCTGGTACGACAACCTCAACCGCGAACTGATCCGCACGGGCGAACTTGAGCGCATGATCGACGAAGACGCGGTCACCGGCGGCACGTCCAATCCGTCTATCTTCGAGAAGGCGGTCGGGTCGAGTGACGCCTATGACGATCACGTCCGAAAACTGGCCTCGGAGGGCAAGTCCGCTGAAGAAGTCTACGACGCCCTCACCGTCACCGACGTCCAGCTCAGCTGCGACCTCTTCCTGCCCGCCTACGAGCGCACAAACACCGCCGACGGCTATGGATCGCTCGAAGTCTCCCCGGAGATCGCCTACGACGGCGAGGCCACCGCCCGCGACGCTATCCGCCTCTTCGAGGCGCTCGGCAAACCCAACGCAATGATCAAGATCCCCGGAACCCAGGAAGGGCTCGCCGCCATCGAGGACTGCCTCGCCGCAGGCGTGAACATCAACATCACCCTCCTCTTCGGGGTCGAGAACTACGAGAAAGTGGCGCTGGCCTACATCGGGGCCCTCGAGCGCCGCGTGCAGGCCGGCGAGTCCATCGACCGGATAGCGTCCGTCGCGAGCTTCTTCGTCAGCCGAGTGGACACATTGATCGACAAGCGGCTCGAGGCGGCGAACCGCATGGACCTCTCCGGCAAGGCCGGCGTGGCGAACGCGAAGATCGCCTACGCGAAGTTCAAGGAGATCTTCTCCGGCGAGCGCTGGCAAGCCCTCGCCGCTAAAGGCGCCCGCGTTCAACGGCCACTGTGGGCCAGCACCAGCACCAAGAACCCAACGTACCGCGACGTGATCTACGTCGAGGAACTCATCGGCCCCGACACGATCAACACGATGCCACAGGTTACGCTCGACGCCTTCAAGGACCACGGCGTCGTGAAAAACACGCTGGATGAGGACGTCGATGCCGCGTTCGCGCACGTCGAGGCACTCCGGGAGGCGGGCGTCGAACTTCGCCAGGTGACCGACGAGCTGCAAACACAGGGCGTGAAGGCTTTCTCGGAGTCCTTCCATACCGCTTTCGAGACAGTGAGGACCAAGCTCGGCTCTGTGGCTGCAGCCGCCGGCAGCTGAATGTCTGCTCTGGATATCCTCCGTACCGAAGACTTCCTTGAGCGGCTTCGCCGCAAGGACCCGACGCTCTGGTCTGCTGATCCCAAAGACGCGAAGAAGATCGTCAGCCGCCTCGGCTGGGTGACGATACACAAGAGCATCGTCGCCAACCTCTCTGAGATCATGGAACTTGCTGCCTGGGTGCGCGAGGTGCACTTCCGGCGCGCTGTCCTCCTTGGGATGGGCGGCAGCTCGCTTGCCCCTGAGGTCTTCCAGGCAACCTTCGGCGCCGCGGAGGGCCATCCAGAATTGACCGTGCTCGATACAACCGATCCGTTCGCGATCGCCCGGCTGGAAAGCCGGATCGACGTCGAGACCACCGTGTTCATCGTCTCAAGCAAATCAGGTACGACGATCGAGACATCGTCGCTCCAGCGATACTTCGAGGAGCGCACACGAGATGCCACAGGCGACACAGGCTCGCTCGACAACTTCGTCGCCATCACCGACCCCGACACCCACTTGCATCACTACGCCCGCGACGAGAGCTACCACAAGGTTTTCCTCAACCCGCCGGACATCGGCGGCCGTTTCTCTGCCCTGTCGTTCTTCGGGCTCGTCCCGGCTGCCGTGATCGGCGTTGACGTAGGCCGCATCGTCGACGAGGCGGACACCCTCGACTGGGAGGAAGCGCTGGCCCTGGGCGCGCAACTCGCCGATCTCGCTGAGGCTGGCAGGGATAAGCTCACCTTCTTGCCCGGCGAGACTCTCCGGAACTTCGGAGCCTGGGCCGAGCAACTGGTGGCCGAAAGCACGGGCAAGGACGGCAACGGCATCGTCCCGATCGACCGCGAAACACCGGGGTCGGTCGATTCTTACGGAGACGACCGCGCCTTCATCCTGGCTTCCGGTCCAGCAGAAGACCAAGAAGTGCAAGACGCGCTCCGGGAGGCCGCGCATCCGGTTCTCGAGATCGATGTTGACGACAGGAACCAGCTCGGCCGCGAATTTCTCCGCTGGGAGATCGCCACGACAGTCGCGGGCCACGCCATAGGCATCTACCCCTTCGACGAACCGAACGTTGAGGAGAGCAAGGATAATACGCGCCACGTGCTCGAGGAATACGTGCGGTCCGGCTCGATCCCCGATGGCACCCCCGCCCGAAGCGAGCCCGAATTCGCGCTGTTCGCACCCGATCCAGCGGCCCTGCGCAGCGGTTCGATCGCCGAGGCCGTGGCGTCCCACCTCGGCCGCGGCGCGCCCGGCCCTTACGCCGCCATCCTTGCCTTCATCGCGCCCGGCGAGGAGCACGACCGGTTGCTCGACCAACTCCGCACCGCCGT